>OUNM010961379.1_pt1 | contig 79219 bp, 69 predicted proteins | sample 1769961 | NCBI WGS metagenome assembly OUNM01 (sample SAMEA3914820, study PRJEB12502) | metagenome | biome: forest; material: soil | place: USA | collected 2012-03-12 | depth 0.3 m
ATATTACGCTTGCTAGAGGACTCACGCCCGCCGATGTCGTACGCAACCAGCCAGATCCGACGCCGGACGCAGGACCAGACGACGGCCCTGATCCCTTGATGGATTGGGGACGAGAATCCGGGCCGAACCTACTCAAGTTTCTCAATTCCCTTCCGGGCTCCCCGGGCATGTTTGAAGATGGGCATCTTCCGACCTATCAAGGCTATCTAGACGCTTTCCGGAAGGGGGTTACTCAGCCAGTTCTTCAGCTTCCAGAGGCCGTGATTCGGCAGTCCAGCACCTCTATCTCGCGAGGACTAGGGAACGGATCGGTCGACCCAGATTTGTACGAGAAAGACATACCGACCCGTGTGAGTAGTCACGTGGGGCAGGTCGCTCCGTATTTTCTTCCGATTGTCGGTCCCACCCTGGGGGCCGCCTCAATGGCCGACCTTGGAGCCCAATTTCTCCAGGATCCCGTACAGGCGAGCAAGGACTTGTACGAGGGAATGGCCCCCTGGAAGGCGGCGACTCCCGAGGAAGTGGCGCTTCGAACAATCACCTTACTCTTGGGTGGCGCGAGCGTGGCCAAAGACGTCCGAACGACCGCTCGGTGGGCAAAGGAGCGAATCCAAAAGGGTCAAAGGATCGATCCGGCGACGATCCGAAAACTTTCTCAGGCCGCCGTCGGCATTGAGAAGCCAGCTTCGCCGTCGGACGAGGCTCCGCAAGCGCATTCTGCAAAGATTCCAAATCCCGACACGGCTCCCGCGCCGACAAATGTTGTCCGCCCTTACAGTGGATACCGACCAAAAGACCCAGATTGGCTGGCCGTAGCGCATGAAGCGTCAAAAAATCCCGTTGAACTAACACTCCCTTATCAAAAGACAGGGCTCAAGAACTTACGTAACCGGATGGCCACATGGATAAAAATCCGACGAGAAAACAAAACCCCATTTTGGGTTCCGGCCATTAATGAAGACGTTAGGATTTCTGGAAAGGGAGAGTCAAAGCTAAGTACCAAAGATCCGTTTGGGCTCCGTCTGGTGACCAAAATCCCAGAACTGCTTGATAAGGCCAAAGTGCTTTACACCGAAGAAAGTAAAAAGAATAACGGTGCGAATCTACGGTTCACACGGCTTGTGTCTTACCTAAAGGACGGTGACAAGCACTACCACGTATGGATAACACTCCAACGAGCCCCTGATGGGATCTGGTACTACGACCACTCTTGGACCAAGGTTGAGCCTGCGGTTGTAAATTCCGGCGGCAGGCCCTAAGGCTACACCACTCCGGCCGAAGCAGGCCCAACAAACTGTACGCCAAGTTATCGGTTCGCATTGCCTCTCTTCGAGATCCTCAGTTTTTTTGGGTCTAAAGTCTTGGCCTTGGTGAGAGTGAGCCCACCCAATACGCGAAACGTACCGACCGCCAAGGGGTGCGACAACAGATCGTCCCGCAGGCTCGTACCTATTCTATCCTCTCCCCTAAAGTAGGGAAACCTATTTTGGCTTAAGCACCGCCGTCGGAGAGAGATGGACGTTTTAGAAACTCTTGGCCTGCCTCGCTCCTGCGGAGCAACAAGTTGTTATCAACGCCAGATGGGCCTGCTGTTCTAAATTCCGGCGGGAGGGCTTGAAAGTAGCTCGAAGCGCCCACTGCTACCCGCGAAGGGCACCAAGGCTGACACGTCCGAAACGTTCCCCGAGCGTGCTTGAATTGTCCCGATTAATTGAGTCGTGAGTCAACGCGATCTGCTCTTGCTGAACTCCTCGTAGGACCAAAGCACTAGCTCCGGGTTTTTTACGGATACCGGAGTAAAGTCGGGGGCAGACGCTTCTCGTAGACCTCGGTACCTGTTCCCTCAAAGAGAGGCGCCAGGATCCCAGACATCTCAATGGGATAGGCATAGATGCCCGAACCGACGCTGAGCTTCTGGCCGCGTACATTATACGAAGCCGTTAATCGTCCGGGCCGTGTTATGATTCAATAGAAGGGATGCCGGTTCCTTTCGGATCGCGATGAAGCAGAAGATGCCCTTGCAGCACCCCGGCCTAGCGCTGTTCGCAGCAGTGGGCTTCGTGTCGTGCGGAGTCGCCGGCTTCTCGTGGGGCCAGGTCCCTGCCCGGCCCGAGCCGACGCCCGACCAGGTCACTTTCTTCGAAACCAAGATCCGGCCGGTTCTCGCGAAGAACTGCTACTCCTGCCACGGGCCAACCGCTCAGACAGCCGGACTGCGGCTGGATACACCGGATGGGGTGACCAAAGGGGGCGATAAGGGTCCGACGCTCAGTGGAAGCGATCCAGAAAAGAGTCTGCTCATTCACGTCGTCCGCTATACGGGTCCGGTCAATATGCCGCCGGCAGGCAAGCTGAAGCCCAACGAAATTGCCGACTTAGAAACCTGGGTCAAGATGGGAGCGCCATGGCCCAAGGCAGCCGCCGCCAAGCGAAAGCAGGACGAATTCCTTTGGTCCTTGCAGCCGGTGAAGAAGCCGGCCCTTCCGAAGGTGAAGAACGCGGCTTGGGTCAAGAATCCAATCGACGCATTTATTCTTTCCAAACTTGAGGCACGCCACCTTGCTCCCGCCGCTCCCGCCGACCGCCGCACCCTCCTCCGCCGGGTGACCTACGATCTTATCGGCCTTCCGCCCACTGCCGCCGAGACGGACGCTTTCCTCGCGGACAAATCGCCGACCGCTTACGAAAAAGTCGTTGACCGGCTTCTCGCTTCTCCCCGTTATGGCGAGCGTTGGGCTCGCCAATGGCTCGATGTCGCCCGCTATGCCGATACCAAAGGTTATGTCTTCGTGGAAGACCGGAACTACCCGAACGCCTATAACTATCGCGAGTGGGTCATCAAAGCATTTAACCGGGACCTTCCTTACGACCAGTTCGTAACCGATCAGCTCGCCGCCGACCGTGTGGTCGATGCGAACGAGGATGATCATACGCCGCTCGCCGCCCTTGGTTTTCTTACTTTGGGCCGCCGCTTCCTGAACGACGTTCCTTCGATTATCGACGACCGGATCGACGTGACCATGCGCGGATTCCAGGGCTTCACCGTCGCGTGCGCCCGGTGCCACGACCACAAGTTCGATCCTATCCCGACGCAGGACTACTATTCGCTCTACGCGGTGTTCAACTCCTCGGAAGAGAGAACGGTCCCGATCTCTCCGAAGACCGTTCGGGAGCCTTGGGAGAAGTTCAATTCCCGCGTCGCCGCCGACGAAGTGGTAGGACGGGAAGTTATCGTCGCCCAAACCAACCGACTTCGTGGGCTAAGCGGACTTCCGAACGACGTCAAGGGCGTCCTGGCTTCCATTCGAGTGGAGGACGTTCCTCAAGGCGACAACCTCAATAAGCTGTTGCCGCTTTTCGAGCCGGAGCCAAAATCGCGGCTCGTCGCGGCGATGCATGATATCGACGAGGCGAAGAAGAGTCCTCCCCCGACTCCGGAGCTTGCGATGTCGATGGTCGATCGCGGCCAGGGTTCGGATGGGGTCGTGTTCAAGCGCGGCAACCCGGGCAACCCCGGCGACCCTGCTCCCCGCCGGTTCCTTTTGGCGCTTTGCGCGAACAAGGAGCGCGAGCATTGGACGGCAGGCAGTGGGCGTTTGGAACTGGCCAAGTCGATCGCCTCCAAAGATAACCCCTTGACCGCCCGAGTCTTCGTCAACCGAATCTGGATGGGCCACTTTGGGGCGGGCATCGTCCGCACACCGTCGGACTTCGGCCACCAGGGCGAGAAGCCGACCCATCCCGAACTACTCGATTACCTGGCCGCTTCCTTTATGGAGAACGGCTGGTCGATCAAGAAGCTCCATCGAATGATGGTGCTCTCCGCGACTTACCGCCAATCGTCGGACACCAGTCCCGCGGCGATGAATGCCGATCCGGACAATCGTCTGCTGAACCGAATGAGCCGACGGAGGTTGGATCTTGAGCAGATGCGCGACACCCTCATGACCGTTGCCGGCCGGCTCGATCTCAGCCAGGTTGGGGGCCGGTCCGTCGACCTTTGGTCGGAGCCATTCACCCCTCGGCGTGCCGTTTACGGATTCATCGAACGACAGAACCTCCCGGGCATCTTCCGGACGTTCGATTTCGCGTCCCCGGACAGCACGAGTCCCCGCCGATTCCAGACGACGGTGCCTCAGCAGGCGCTTTTCTTCCTCAACTCGCCTCTTGCCGTGGATAGCGCTCGTAACGTGGCGGCCCGCCCCGAACTGAACGTGAGCGACGAGGGCCAAAAGGTCCGCCGCATTTACCGGCTTCTGTTCGACCGCCTTCCTGATGCTGACGAGGCCGCCGCCGGGATTGCCTACCTTAGCGAGGCGGAGCCGCTGCCGCTGAAATCCGGCAACTGGCAGTACGGCTATGGCGCGGTGACTAACGGCAAGGTCAGCGCGTTCACCCCTTTAACGACCTTTGCAGATGGCATGTACCGCGTGGGCAAGGCCTTCCCGGATCCAAGCCTTGGATACATCACACTGAACGCCCAAGGCGGACACCCGGGCCACGACGCGGCGCACGCGGTCATTCGCCGTTGGACTGCCCCCGCTGCGATGTCCGTAACGGTCAAGGGCCAGTTGGGCCATCCGGCGGAGCAGGGGGACGGCGTCCGGGGCCGTATCGTCTCGAGCCGGTCAGGCGTCCTCGGGGCTTGGAGCGTCCGTCACGGAATGTCCCGCACTGACATCGGGCCGTTCAGCATCCAGAAGGGTGACACCCTCGACTTCGTGGTGGATCCCGTCACGAACGACGGGTTCGACGCCTTCGCTTGGGCTCCGACCGTCACTGGAATGGGAAGCTGGGACGCCGTCGCTAACTTCGCCGGCCCGCCGGCCCTGCCCCTTTCCAGGTTGACGCTCTACGTGCAGGCGCTCATGATGACGAACGAGTTCATCTTCGTGGACTGATCGGCGCGGTTCGATCTGAACTTCCATGTGGACGGCGGTCGCTCCTACCGTTGCGACCTTCTTGGTGACGAACGGACGCTCGGCGATCCAGTAGCCGATGTAGCAGACCACCAGCGCCGCCACCAGACAGGTTCCGAGGGCGACGGCGAAGGCGGTATCTCCATTGATGTGCAGATCTCCGTTTAGCTTGCTTGCAACCTTCATCCCGACGCGAAGGCCGAAGAGGTGGAAGAGGTAGATCGAATATCCGAACGTTCCGACGAAGATGAGGGGCCGGAGACTGAGGGCGTTGACGGCCGTCGTTCTTACCTGCGGCAGCCAGCGGGGCTGCATGAGGAACCAGAGAAACAGACCCTCAAGGCAGCCATTCCCCACATCGTTTAGGGCTAATCGGGCCACGTCGCTTGAGGCGATGGCCGAGAGCCCATAGCCGATCGCAGCTCCGCCCGCAAAGAACGCCGGAATTTTCGGATGATTTGCCTCAAAGGCGTACTTGCACGCGACCATCCCAAGACAGAAGAGCACGGCGAACCAGGGCGCCGTATGCGACCAATCGCCGAGGTGGAAGAATTGACCCACGAACGCCGCCCAGAGGGCCGCAACGGTAAGGCTTGTTGCGATCAGCGCGGCGGGTCCCCACTTCTTGAGGATGACCACGAAGAGCGGGAAGAGGAAGTAGAGTTTCCATTCCAGACAGACGGTCCAGAGAATGCCCCCGGCTCCGTTGTCGATAAACGGGAACAGGTCCCGGAGCAGGAAGATCTCGGCAAACGCCTTGAGCGGGGTGAGGTTTGAGGAGCCGTGTCTTACGAGTTGCAACACGCCCATGGCGAGGGTGATCGCAACGAAGAAGTAGTACGGCGGCAGAATCCGCTTTGCCCGCCGCATCATGAAGTCACGGTAGGTTCCTCGGAGTCCTCCCGATTTCATCACCGGAATCATCAAAACGAAGCCGGAGAGGACGATAAACCCACACACCGCGGCGTGGCCGAACTGGAGCCATTGGAGATGGGCCGGCACGCTCTCGCGAAACCAGATTGACGTAGCGTGGCTAATTACTACACCGAGGGCCAGTAGAGCACGGTAGCTATCAAGGAACCCATAGTGGGCCTTGCTAGCATCGACGCTGATGCCTTTTGCTGCCGGGCTCTTGCTGGGAAACAGATCCGAGCGCGCAAGCATCTTACGGCCGTCAGACGTCGCAAAGCTCCAAAAGGTTTGCCCCTCTGACGAATATTAACGGTATTTTTACAGTATCTTGGTACTTTGACAGAAGTTACCGGTTTCAACGAAAATTTGACGACTCTAAGTTCTGCGTTTTATCGCCATGCAAGGCGGCCCCTTAGTTCACAGTACTTTTGTTGACACATTGGAGCAAGGCATCTAAAGCCGCCCAATTCCTGGCAACTTTGCCGCAATGAATCTCCAAAAGTCCCGGGGCTTATAGAACCGGGGTTACGCTGACTAATACGATGACCAACGTTGGTGATGTTCTAAGCGTCGTTGCCTTCTTCTTTGGCGTGGGTGGCACTGCATGGGCGATGACGATCGTGATGGGGCTGCTTTTCCCCGAACAGACTTCTCGAGCCTCCACCGCTACGAAAGGCGCTTTTGTCCGCGGGCTTCTTCCCTTTGCCCTGGGCATCGTCGGCCTGTTCATGCTGGGCGGCCCTCCCGCACTGAAGCTTATCGGCTGGGTCCTATTACTCTCCGTCCTCACCTTGGCCTCTTTTGGCCTTGCTGGACTCTCGCGGATGGCGGCTAGAAGGCTGACTATTCTCCACCCCGAAATGGGCGAATACCCAGCGTTCCTCCGCGGCGCGGGTTTTCTGATTTCGGCCTCGCTGCTACCCGTCTTCGGCTGGTTCCTCTTCCTGCCGGCGGTGTTCATCACCTCGCTCGGCGCCGGTTGGGTCGGTCTGGCGCGGCGCGAATCGGTTGTGTTGGAGGCGTAACATGGAACTCTCTCGCCGGGCTATGTTGGCCGGGGTGGTGGCGACGGCCGCCGGGTGCGCGCCGGTTGCCCAACGTTTCGCGCAGCACGCCGAAGCCCTCCCCGCGCCCGAGGACGCAACGCCGGAGCAGCGCGTCCTCGAACGCGCGGGCTTCGGTGGCCGCCCCGGTGATCTCGCTCGCGCTAAAGAGCTGGGCCGTGAGGCTCTGAGCCAAAAGCTCCTTGCGGCCGATGAACCGGAGACGGCTCGTCTCCAACTCCTCCTATCCCGGGTTGATGCCCTTCACGCCGATTCGCTGGAGCTCATGGACGTGACCAAAGCGCGAATCCTAGAGGGGCTTCAGGCAGCCGCGGTTCTCCGCGCCACCTACGGCGCGAATCCCCTCAAAGAGCGGATGTCGGAATTCTGGGCCGACCATCTGAACATCTACGCCCCCAAGCACGACGAAACGTTCTACATCGGAACTGATCTGGAAACGGTGGTGCGGGCCCATGCCCTCGGTTCATTCCCCGAAATGATCAAGGCGAGCATGAACTCATCGGCGATGATCGGGTATCTCGACAACGACCGGAACGAAAAGGCTCACCCCAACGAGAACTACGCACGGGAGCTTTTGGAGCTTCACACGATGGGCGTGGACGGCGGTTATAGCCAACGCGACGTGATGGAGGTCGCCCGCTGTCTCTCCGGGTGGACCATTCAGAGCCGCTTCCTCTCGCTCAACAAGGGCAAGGTCCACTTTGTGAGCGAGCGGCATGACGATGGACAGAAAACCGTCCTTGGCCGAACCATTCCCGCGGGCGGCGGGGAAAAGGACGCGGAAATAGTCTGGGAGATTGTGAGTCTCCATCCGTCCACCGCACGTCATATTGCCCGCAAGTTGGTCAAGCGATTCGTGGGCGACGCTCCTGGCGTTCAGGCGCAGGTGGAGAAGGCCTTTTTAGACTCAAAAGGGGATATCAAAGCGGCGCTTCTCCCCATCCTCCAGAGCAAGGAGATCGTCGAGGGTCCACCGCTACTGCGACGTCCCTTCGACCTAGTCGTCGCGGCGCTTCGCGGGACGGACGCCGACACGGATGCGGGGCCGGCCCTTCAGGCTCACCTGCGCACCATGGGGCAGCCCAGCCATGAGTGGCCGATGCCGGATGGTTATCCTATTCGCGCCGAATCTTGGGCCAGTGCGATGTTGCCTCGCTGGAACTTCGCCCACGCCCTTGCGACCGATACCATTGCCGGAACGTCGATCCGCCATAAGTACCCCCTCGACGTGCGGCCTCACGCGCCCCCTGAGTTGACCGCCTGGCTGGCCTCGCCGGAGTTCCAATGGATGTAAAGACTTGCGCCGAAATGGCCTCCATGGCCCCGTCGTCTTCTGCGACGGTCGTTACCAGACGTTCCGTCCTGCTCGGTAGCGCCCTCGGCATGGTTGGTTGGCTCTCGTCTCGTAGTGCTCTGGCGGACGCGTCCTTCTCGAAAAACCCGTCCCGGCCGATCGTTCACATCTTTCTTCGGGGAGGTGCGGACGGCCTGAACATGATCGTGCCGACCCAAGAGAAGGTTTACTTCGATAGTCGCCCGACGCTGGCGGTCAAGAAGACGCAGGCGATGGGAAGCGGCTTCGGCCTCCACTCGGCGCTGGCCCCTCTCTACCCATTCTGGGAAGAAGGCAAACTCGGCATTGTTCACGCGGTGGGCAGCGAGGATCGAAGCCGAAGTCACTTCGAGGCGATGGCTGCCATGGAACGCGGGGGCGCCGCCGGAGGCTGGCTGGCCCGGTACCTTGCCGCTACTTCGCCCAAGGATCCCTCCCCTCTGCGGGCGATTGCCCACGCCGACGTCCTGCCCGAAATGCTACGGGGCGGTCCGCCCGCACTGGCCTTAAACTCTCTGAACGACTTTCGCCTTGCGGGCGATCCTTCGTTCCGCAAGATGCTGGACGGGATGTATGCGGAAGGCCATGATGCCATCCGTGTGGCGGGCCGTCAAACCTTGGCGACCCTCGACACCCTGCACGCCTTGGATCCCGCGGCCTACCGACCGCTCCATGGCGCGACCTATCCGAAAGAGGGGTTGGGGGAGGGACTGCGCCAGGTGGCGATGCTTCTCCGTGCGAACGTCGGAATGGAGGCCGCCTGCCTAGACCATGGCGTTTGGGACACCCACGTTGGACAGGACGGTTTTCATCCGCGCCTGATGACGGAGTTTGCCGCCTCGCTTTCGGCCTTTGCGACCGATCTTGGTCCCGAGTTGGACAACGTTACGATCATGGTCATGAGCGAATTCGGCCGCCGGGTCGGCGAGAATGCCGGCTTGGGCACCGACCATGGCCGCGCGGCCCCTGCTTTCCTTTTGGGAGGCGGCGTCAAAGGCGGTTTCCATGGGCCTTGGCCAGGGCTTTCCGATCTGGACTCGGTGGGTGACCTGCGAATCGGAACGGACTCCCGGTCCGTGTTGGCCTCGGCGTTGCGGTTGAAGGATCCCTCGACGGTTTTCCCTGGGGTTACTGCGAAGGTCGAAGGCTTATACGCCTAAGGTGGCATGGGCTTCCGGCCCATACCACGGATCTCCACCAGCCAGGGAGAAATGAAGCAACACTTTCGGCGAGGTGCCCATGCCGCAGTCCTGGGATCACTCTACGACAACCGACTCAAACCCCGGAGGAGCCTGAACTTCGGTGAGCCGCCACTTCGTGACCGGGATGACCAGATACTCGCGTGCCGTCTCCTTGTGGAAGACCATGACCACGTCTTTCACCGTGACCGATTTATCGCCCAGGATCGGAACCGACACCTGCATCCGAACCGGGGACGTGATTCTCGCCTCGTCTCCGGTAATGATCGGGATCTGATTGGTGACCGTGATATCCGGCTTCTGGTTGCGGATGAAGCCCGCGATCTTGCTTCCCATGCCGCTGGCCTCTTCACCGTTGAAGCTGAGTTTGCTGCTTAGCGAATCGAGGACCTTGCCCGCTTCGCCCTTTCGGCTCGCCTCCAGGGAGTCGCGCAAAGCCTGTTGAATCTTTGACTTGTCGTCGCCTTGTCCGGCGAGGTGAGACACGATCGAAAGGCCGAGGACGGCCACGACCAGCAGCACAAGAATCCCGTATGCACGTTTCATTTTCAACTAGGCGCTAGGCATTAGGCGTTAAGCAACAGGTGTGTAGACGACCTCTTGCTTCTTTCCTTTCTCTTTCGCTCCTACCCTCCCTAACTCCCTATCTTAAGCTTTCGTTCCACTTCCGTGACGTCGAGGTTCATTTGCACGATGAGTGCGTCCAACGAAGGGAAATTTCTTTCTTCACGCAACATCTCGATTACGTCGATGCGGCATGACTGGCCGTAGAGAGAAGCGCCGTCGTAGTCCATCAGATAGGCCTCGATCGAACGAGGGCCGCCCCCGACCGCCGGACGAGTTCCGATAGCGAGAGCGGCCGGGAAACGCCCTTTGGGCGAATGGAACCATGCCGCGTAAACGCCATCGGCCGGAACAACGCCATCGATGGTGCGGGCGAGGTTGGCGGTTGGGAATCCAAGAGTGCGGCCAAGCTTCTGGCCACCCACCACCACGCCGGTAAGGCTGAATGGGCGGCCGAGCAGTTCCGTCGCATGGGTCATTTCCCCGGCGGCCACCGCCCGTCGGATCTCGCTTGAGCTCACTCGAACGCCGTTCTGTTCGAAGGGGGCAAGCACGGTCGTCGGCAGCCGGGACGCAAGCCATTCGGGCGTTCCGACACGTCCGTGCCCCATGGCAAAGTCGTGGCCCACGACAAGACGATCCGTTCGCAAGGCTTCTTTTAGAACTTCGTCGAGAAACCGTTCCGCGGGCATCGCGGCCATCTCGGCATCGAAGGGTAGAACGACGGTCGAAGAGACGCCGAGGGCCTCGAACTGGCGAAGGTTCTCCTCAAGCGGCGCCAACGCTTTGGGACATCGGTCGGGAGCTAAGGTGGCGGCGGGATGGCGGTCAAAGGTGGCGACGATAAGGGGAAGTTCCGTCGCTCGCGCCTGATTTAGGCCTTCTTCAATCACCGCTCGGTGTCCAAGATGGACTCCGTCGAAGGTGCCAACGCTGACCACCGCTTTCGGCCATTCGGCGCAAAGGGCTCCAAGCCCGAAAGAGACGGTCATGCGTTAAGAGTTTACCGGGGTGAGGCCTAGGGAGGCGAAATATGGCCTAACGGTGACCTGGAGTAAATCCAGGCCACCGGAGACCAATCGTCCTTACATCCCGGCGACTGCGCCGTTCTTCACCAGGAGGTCGCGCAACAGGCGGCGACCGCGATGGATTCGGGAGCGGACGGTGCCGATCGTGGTGCCTTGACGGTCCGCGATCTCGCTGTAGCTTAGGCTTTCCAGGTCGCAAAGGACGATCGCGGAGCGATAGACCTCAGGAAGTTCGTCGAGCGCTTCCATAAGAGCTACCCGGAACTCCTCGCTCATCACCCGCTCGTCGGGGGTCGGGCCATCGTCGGCGATTGGCAGTTCTTGGACCTCACCGTCGCTGGGAGAGACCATTGAGTTAAGGCTTTCGGCCTTGCGAATCGGGTTGTCGCGTCGGCGTGCATCCAGATAAGCCCGCTGCATGATTCTGAGGAGCCAGTTCAGGAACGGGCGCCCCGGCATATAGGTGTCGAATCCACGCCACGCCTTGACGTACGTGTCCTGCATCAGGTCTTCGGCATCAGACGGATTGCGGGTGAGTTGGAGCGCCATTGTGTAGGCGCGCCGCTTCGTATCTCCCACCATTTCTTGAAATCTCCGCAGGTCCTCGTCGTTGCGAGTTGCCTCCGGGCGTACGATCGTTTCGATACCGTTCATCCCCTGTTCTCCCTCTGGACGTACTCCCGCCGCTCGCTTCGCGAGACACGCGAAAGAGCGAGAGATCGCACATCCATCATTATTGAGCGCATCACCGCAATTATGGTTCCCAGACTTGATGAAAGTTTAATGAACTGTGATCTATGGTAACTTCGTAGGCTCAACGCTAGGTTTTCCGAATGAAATTCGTCTTGATCACTAAAGATTCCGAATTGGAAGCGGAAGCCAGAAAGGGCTTCGATCCATACGTTTGTGAATCTTTCGAGGACTGGACGGCCGGACTAAATGCCTGTGAGGGTGCCGACCTGATCTTTGTCGATCTCCTCGCGACCCTCGCGGATCCACACAAGATTGCCGGCTATGAAGCGTTTGCCCAGGCGAAAATGGCCCACCCGGTTGCCCGGCTCGTCCCGCTCGTCCTAATCGCGCCTCCGGAAGACTACGAACTCGACTTCATGGCCGGTTGGCCGGATTTCGTCTTTGGCCACGTCCGCCGCCCGGTTGACAGCAAAATTTTCCGCCGCGCCTCGACTTGGGTGTGAGGGGAAGTGGGAATAAGGAAGAGGAAGTAGGAAGAGGCCCAGGCTTCGCTCTTCCGTAGCCGGAGGTACCTTCTCTTTAAAGGACTCGATGGACTTTTTGCCCATTATCGGCCGTCGCCGCGACGGCGGACGCCACCCCGAAGAGGAACTGTGGCAGGTCGCGGAGGCGGCGGCGAAGGGTTTAGTTCCGGACTATCAACTGGCCGCTTGGCTCATGGCGGCCTTCCTCAACCCGCTTAGCGAGGAAGAGACGGCGAATCTCACGCGGGCGATGGCGGATAGCGGTGAGCGGCTCGATCTCACCGGGCTTCCCAAGCCCTGGGTCGATAAGCACTCGACCGGCGGCGTAGGCGATAAAACGACCCTCGTCCTGCTACCGCTTTTGGCTGCCTGCGGCCTGACGATGGTGAAGATGAGCGGCCGTGGCCTCGGGATCACAGGGGGCACGGTCGACAAGCTCGCCAGTATTCCCGGCCTTCGGCTCGACCTTTCGCCGAAGGAACTAATTGGGGTAGCCCGAAAGGTCGGCTTTGCGATCGGCGGGCAAACCGCCAAACTCGCCCCCGCAGACGGTGTCCTCTACGCTCTTCGAGACGCCACCGGGACGGTCGCAAACGTGCCCCTCATCGTTTCCTCGATCCTCAGCAAGAAGTTGGCCGGGGGCGCGGAGACGGTGCTTCTCGACGTCAAGTGTGGCTCGGGGGGCTTTATGAGAAACATCGAGGAGGCCCGCGTCCTTGCTCATTGGCTCCGTTCGATCGGGGAGCGGTGCGGCCTACGCGTGCGGTGCGAAATCACGGATATGGACGAGCCGCTAGGCGCCGCAATCGGGAACGCGATTGAGGTTCGGGAAGCATGGAACGTTCTTTCCGGGGCCTATCTTTCGCCCCCGGTACGGCGGTTTCGCGATCTTTGCCTCGATCTCGCAGGGCTTGCCCTGGAGGCAGCCGAGATGGGCGACCGAGCTCGTGCGGAGCAAGTGCTTGCATCGGGCGAAGCCGCCTCCCGATTCCTCGCTTGGACCCGCGCCCAAGGAGCCGAGAAAGAAGTTCCAGATGGGCTGCCAACCGCTCCGGTCATCCGTACCGTGGAGGCACCACGCGACGGCTGGATCGCCGGAATCAACGCGGCGACGGTCGGACAAATAGTTGTCGACCTTGGCGGCGGACGAAAGCAAAAGGAAGACGCCATCGACCCTCGAGTAGGCGTTGTGCTGAGTGCCCACGTGGGCATGGAGGTCTTCCTGGGGCAACCTTTCCTGGAGGTTCACGCCGCCGACAACGCCGCATCCCGTGATGCGGCGAAGCGACTTGAGGGAGCGATCACCTTCTCGGATACTCCCGTCGATCCACGCCCGGCGCTGTTGGAAGTGGCTTAAGCTTCGCTACGGAGAGACCAAGAGTCGGACGTTATAGACCAGTTTCAGCGTCTTCCCCGGCTCGATCGTCGCCGACCATTCCGCCGAACCGGTTGGATTCGGTTGGCGAAGGCCGGCGGCGGTTGTCTTCACCTCCGGGTTTCCTTCGCCCGAGATCCATTCTCCGGTGAATGATTTCCGAATCCGGACTTTGACCGCCGTCGCCTTGCGGTTGACCATCGACAACGTTCCCCGGACGGTCACCCGATCGTAGATCGGATACTCCTGATCGCCATTTCGGCCCTTGATAAAGCCTCGCTCGCGCCCGGCCTCTTCCTCCGTATAGTCGGCCGAGATGTCCAATGACCGGGTCACCCGGAGTTCCGCCGTCTGACCCACCGACACGTATTTCAGCGCATCCTGCCCCACGATCTCGCCTTCGCTAAACGTGGTGGCCGGGCCTGTTGTAAACGGAACCTTCGTGTTGTTCGTAAACCGGAGGGTCTGCCAGATCTCCTCGGTGGATGGGGACCCTGGAGGCAAAATGCGGGCTTCGAACCGCGGCTGACCCGGTGCAGGGTCGCCGATGTCCCAGGCGTAGACGGCCTCGTAAGGGGTGGTTGCGGTGAACAGCGTGTAGGCGGCTCTTCCACCGATGTCAACCGAGACATTGGGGCGATGATAGAAGAACAGCTCGCCCAGCGACTCCCCGTTGATCCCTTGGGCATTCGCTGCCAAGCTAGCGTCTTCGGGGTTAAAGCCCACGTTTCCGCGCCGCGTTTCTCGGTTGGCGGACTGACCGTTGGCAAATCCTCCTCCACCACCGCCAAAACCGCCGGGCATCCCGCCGGGACCGCCGACTCCGGTCATGTACCAGGCGATCAGGGGATCCAACGTCTCGGCGTAAGGAAGATTGGGGAATCCTGTGACGAATCGGCAGTCAAGGTCGGTAAGCCGCTCCAGGTCGTTGATGATGGTGGCCTTCGCGACGAGGGTTAGGGTCTTGCCGTCCGGTTGGAGGTTCACCGCGTAGGCCGGCGCCCAAGTCAGGTTGCGCTCCAGCGCGACAACCCGGACCTTGCCGGGCTTTCCGAGGGTGCGGATGCGCATCACCCGGCGCGTTCCCGAGATGGGCGAATCGGATAACGACTTGATGCCTTTGCCTTCGACACCCACCACCGTAGCCTTATTCAGGACTCGCGTTAGGCCCGTCGTCGTCTGGACCACCACGATCGCTCCGGAGGCGCTGATGAGTCGGCAAATCAGGCGGGTCGGTGGCCCGGCCTCCGAGATGAGAAGGGTAACCGTACGCCCGAGATTGAGGCTAAGAATCTCTTCGACACTTCCGGCCGGTTGTTTCTTCCCGGTCACCGATTCGTTTTCGACCACCACCGAATCGAGAACGGTTCCTTCGCTGGGCGTGAACCAAAGCGTGCCCATCGCTCCCTGCGGAACCGGAAGGACGGTGGTCACGCCGGGGCGGGGAATATCGATGATCCGCTGGGTGATTGCGAATCCGTTCTTGAACATGGACGCCGCCACAAGACGGGCGGCGGGGGCAACTGTACTTGCGGAAGGACCAGGGGACGTAAATTGAGGCGCTAAAAGCGCAAAGACCAGCGAAGGAAGCATCATGGTATTTACGTGTGGGAGACCCACGCGTGACGCCCGATGAAGCGAACGAACCCGACCATCGCCCTCCTTCTATGGCTAACGGCGGCCTATACGGCGAGCTTCGTCGGAATGCAGGGGGCGTTACGAGGTCTCGAGGTCTATTTCCCGTCGCTCCACCGGCCGACTTGGACGCCGCCGTTCTGGCTGTTTGGTCCGGTGTGGACCGTCCTCTACGCGCTCATCGGCTTTTCCGCCTGGAAGGTCTGGATGGCGGAACCCCCACGGCGGGCTGCCCTCGCTCTCTGGTGGGTCCAACTCATCCTCAATGCGCTCTGGTGCTGGCTCTTCTTCGCCTGGGGCAAACTCTTCATCGCGTTCATCGAGAGCCTCCTTCTCTGGCTGGCGATCCTAGCGACGACCCACCTCTTCACGCGTAATGACAAGCTCGCCGCTCGTCTGCTGTACCCCTACCTTGCCTGGGTCACCTTCGCCACCATCCTCAACATGGTCATCTGGCGAATGAATCCGTAGGGAAGGCAAGAGGGAAAAGGAATAGGGAATAGGCCGCCCTCTCCTCCTTTTCCCTATTCTCTTTTCTCTCCTCTCACCTCGCCGTCGTAAACCGCATTCGCAGCAGTGTGCGAATCTGGATCAGGGTGAAGCCGACAAGGATGGAGCCCATCACCCACGCCGCCGCCGTGGCGTAGCCAAAGCGGAGGAACATGAAGGCGTTCTGCCAAACCTCAAGCCCCAGCGTACGGGTCGAGTTCAGCGGGCCGCCTTGAGTGAGAACGAACACGTTTTCCATGGCCTTAAAGCCGCCGATGAAGACACCGAGAAGGTTGATCAAGATGAGCGGTTTCAGGCTGGGTAGGGTGATGAACCGAATCTTCTGCACCCAACTCGCGCCGTCCAGATCTGCCGCCTCGTACCGATCCTCGCTAACGTTTTTCAATGCCGCGAGATAAAGGATCGAACCCGGGCCCGCACCCGCCCAGATACCAGGCAGCACCACGGCGAACATCGCAAGGGAAGGGTTGCCTAACCAGTCGAAGCTTGTGGGCAGCGGGGCATGGTGAAAGAAGCCAAGGATCGGATTGGCCAGGTGGTCGATAACCGGCCGCAGCACGGCGTTCAGGACCCCCGCATCCGTCTTGTCGTAGAACTGCCGCCACAGGAAGGCGATGACAATCGGCGAGGTCATCGCCGGCAAGTAGAAGACGGTGCGAAAGAAGACCCGGCCCCAGGGAATCTCCGCCAAAGCAAGCGCAAGGAAAATCGGAACGAAGAACCCGACCAGGATCGACAATCCCACGTAGAGGAAGGAGTTCAGCACCGCTCGGTAGAAAACCGGTTGGGTGAGGACCGAGACGAAGTTATCGACTCCTACCCAGCGGCTTCCACCGAGCAGACGGTAGTCCTGAAAGGCCATCGCCAGGCCGCGTCCCAGCGGATAATAGGACCAGGCCAAGATGCTGAGCACGGCCGGTGCCAGACAGAAGGCCATGAAGAGCCAAACTCGCCGACGCGAGATCCCGGCGGGCAGACGCTCTTGAGCGGGTGCGGAGCGCCGCCGGTAGCTTCTAATCCCGAAGAACGCAAGCAGCAGGGTCAGCGACCCAAGTAGCCCGGTCGTCCAGGCACGCTGCACCCGTAGGGTCTCCTCCGGCGTGTAGCCGAGCAGCTTTCGATCCATCTCCCGCGCAGTGTCGGCGAGAATGGTTTCCGACGAGACGTTCGGCTCAAGCCGCGCTCGGTCGAGCGCATCGTCCAAGACCGCATACACCTGCTGGCAGTTGCGGCCGTAAGGTTCCGGGTGGCCGGTCTTGAAAAGGGAAAGGTTCGCCTCGACGTAACTTGGGTCCACTCCCTTGAGCAGATCGTCGTAGCCAAACTTCTTCAGCCAGATCGGATTGACCTGTGTCCCGAGGCCAAGCTCAACGCATTTCGCGGTGTTCACGCGGGCCGCCTCATCTCCGGCGAAGTACTTGATGAACCGCCAACAAGCTTCGAGCTTCTTCGGGTCCTTTACTTGGGAAGAGATCGCCCACATTCCGGCATTGACTTCGTTCCGCCGCCCCTTCGGGCCGGCAGGAAGGGCCGCGACCCCGATTACGGAAGGCGGTAGGTCGCCTTGGCCGTTGAGCACCACGTCGTTCGTGTAGTTGAACCACATCGCGGTCTTCCCCTCACGAATGTCGGCGCTCAAATCCTTCGCCGCGTTGAGGGCGGGGCCAAAGGTCTTTCCTCCGACCGCCCACTTCTCCGTCGCCAGTTTCCGGTAGAAATCGAGCGCCTGCGCGGCTTCGGGGGTGGCGATGGCGGAGCGCCAGCGGCCGTCCGGTTCTTGTCGTACCACCTCTCCCCCCGCTTGATAAAGGAAGTTCTGCCACTGGTAGGCCATCGAACCGAGTTCGAATCCGTAGCGGCCCGGTCGGGTCAGCCGTCGGGCGTCGTCGGCGAACTCCTCCCACGTTTGGGGAGGCCGCTCTGGATCCAGCCCGGCGGCCGCGAACATGTCCTTTCGGTAGTAAAGGGCGACCGCGACCTGGAAGAACGGGACGGCGTAGCGCTTACCGTCATACGACCGGAGCACCTTATCGACCGTCGGATTGACCCGCTCCATGACCTGTGGGTCCCGTGCGATCAGATCCTCGAGGGGTCGGCAGAATCCCTGATCGAGGAAGGTGTGGTACTGGCGGAAGTTGACGTAGAACACGTCCGGCCCCTCACCTCCCGCCATGGACATGAGAAATGCGTTGTCCGCGAAATCTCCACTCAGGGCGAGTCCCCCGGCGTTGACCACCCGGATGTCGGGATTTTCGCGGTGGAAGGCGTCGAAGACCGCGCGGCGCACCTGCGCGGTCGTGCTCGTCGCCTCTTTGGGCGGGATGCCGTATCCGGCTCCCGCCATCATGCGGATTTGAGTCTGGCTCCATGCGCTGACCACCCAGGCGACCGCGAACAGGGTGGTGAGAAGACGCATGGATCTAGCCGATCCCTATCCGGCGGCGCTAGCCGGGGGTGATCGAACGGAGCTTGACGTTGAACGTACCGATTTGGCCGCTGGTTTCCGTGATCGTTTCGTCCGCGCTCAGATAGGTGCCCAGAGTAGGCGAGTAGTAGTAGACCCCATCTCTCTTATATCCATTGCTGAAGTGGAGCGATACGGTTACTGGGTAAGCCTGCGCCTTTCCTGACGGATAGTAAGGAACGCTTACTTCGGTGAGGGCTCCAACAGAGAACGAGAAGGCTGCGCTTCCCCCGAAGTAGGTGTACGTTCGGTTGACGGTCAGGCCCTCCGCGAAGATGCCCGGGATGAACAGGTTTGAACTTGAAGTCAGGAGCGAATCGGAGCCGTGGCTGATCGTCTGGATCGATACATCGTGGTTCCCGGCCTGGGTCACAAAGAGCCGCAGATCGAACGCGCCGGTATCTCCTCCAGGAAGGTCAAAGGCATCGACCGTCTCAAGGCGGTCGACTCCCGCCGTTGTCGTGCTCTCCAAAAAGATTCGGCGTGTTCCGTTGCTTACCGTGCGGGTGCCATCAGCATCCGTCGTCTGAGTTCCGGTTAGGTCGTAAAGAAAAGTCGTGTTTGCGAAGCTCAGGAACTCGGTTCCCGCCGGAACAGCGGTGCTTCCGCCGCCGCCACCAGAGCCTCCTCCGCAGCCGACTAGGCCGAGAGCGACAACGAATAGGATTCCCTTGGAAAGTAATTTCATATCGATCAGAGAGCTTGTCAGAAACATATCTTATAGCCGCGGCTAAACAAAATGCGCCCGACCAGAATTTCTTCAGATCGGGCGCAAATGCTACCTAAGCCTAAGCTCAGGCCTTGCGGCGTCGGCGAAGGAGGCCGAGACCGCCAATCGCGAGGGCCGCCATCGAAGCGGGCTCAGGCACCGCCGTCGTGGTGACGGTGTTGATCGTACCGCCGCCCTGGAGCAACGTTCCGAAGCTGACACGACCGTCGAGCACGCTGTGGCTCAGGATCGCGTGGTAGGTGAATACCCACGAACCAGCCGCATTGGTCTGCGTCGTCAGGGGCGAACTAGGAATGCCGAAAACCGACACGCCGCCGAGACCCTGATCGTAAACGTTCAGCGAGTTGAGCGTGAGCTTCGTAGGAAGCGTGCCCGTACCCGAGATCGAAATGAGGACCGAGGTGATCGGCGAGGCCGACACGAACTCGCTGGTCCATGTCGTGGTGCCCGGGTGAGCCGGAGTCGCCGTCAGACCCGTACCGACCGCCGAATAGCTCGAACCGACGTGGACGCCGGGGTAATCCTGCGGAACGAGGGAACCGCCAGTGAAGCCACCAGCGATACCGACGGTTACCGTCGAATAGGTCACAGCCGAAGCCGAGCCGGCAACCGCGAGGATGGCGCCGAGGACAAGATATTTCTTCATTACTTCTTTCTCCGTCGACCGAGAATGCCAATGGCACCTACGGCGAGGGCGGCCATCGAAGCCGGCTCAGGGACAGCTTCGGTGTACGTAACGCCGAGGTGGTCGGCATAGACGTAGGAGAAGGGGTCGGCGCCCGGCAGGATCGTGTACGAACCGGTCACGTGGACGAGCGAGCCACCAACGGAGTAGCTGTACGGATCGGCATAGCCGCCCGTGATCGCATCGAACGCGAAGTTCGAAACGTTGGTCGAAGCGCCGTGGGTCAGCGAGACCGAAGCCAGACCATCGAAGCCCGAGATTCCAGGGGAAACCTGGACGCCGGTGAGGTGGTAGCCCGCATCTGCACTCACGTCGTACGAGAACGAAACGATCTTAGGAACATCGCCGTTCACGACGATGTCGTTGACCGAGTGGAACTCGATGCCATCGCCAACGGCCGTCGGGCCGGGGATGTAGGAGAAACCCACACCGCCCCCACCAGGGGAAGTATAGGTGTTACCGTCGATCGTTACGCTCGCGTTCGAGATTGTAACGGCGTTAGCCGCTCCAATCACCGAAGCAAGCATAACGGCGGCGGCCGCCGATCTGTATGTGCCTCTCATTTCTTTACCAATTATCAGGTGTATCCGGGCCGATGCGCTGAACACGCACTATTCCGGCTCGGTGGGATTATATACCAACCGCCCCCTTTTAAGGTAGTCCGAAAGTCCGTTTTTTGTCGATTGGGCGATTTACCGCATTTCTGCTGGCCGAAATCCTTGAAATTCGCCTTTTCCTTTCAAAAGACTAAAGGAAAAGAAGCACTCCAACGGCCATTCTTAGCTTCGTTAAGCGAAGCCCTGGGCCTTTCGACCGGCATGAAGTGGTCGGACTGGGCGACTTCGAAGGCAAATACTATTACCTGCGGGAAGGCCATCTTGCCTCCGCAAAGTCCCTGATCTGCGGGACAAGGCTCCCAACGCATGCCAACTAGACAAGCCAGGTGCCCTTGCGAGGAATCCCGCCATTATTGAAGTCCTCAAAGCCTTTCGCCGGGCGAATCCGTCTTTGTGCGAAAGCCTCCTTTCGAGAGGGCCTAAAAATTAGTAGAATAGTTTACAAATGTCTGCTAGAATCGAAGGTACACCGTGAGAAAGAGTTCCGCTTCCGCAACCGAGAAAGGCCCTGTTCCCGAGGGTGCCTCCGAACGGCTTCGCGCCCTTGAGAGCGCCCTTAGCCAAGTTGAGCGTTCCTTCGGAAAAGGCGCCGTCATGCGTATGGGTGAAAGTACCCATACGATCGTCGATTCCATCTCAACCGGTTCGTTGAGTCTGGACATGGCCCTCGGCGTTGGCGGGCTCCCCCGCGGCCGAATCACCGAGATCTACGGACCGGAATCGGGCGGCAAGTCGACCCTTGCGATGCACGTGGTTGCAGAGGCCCAGAAGCTGGGCGGCTTGGCTCTCTACGTGGATGCCGAGCACGCGATGGATACTGAGTACGCTCGTGCCCTCGGCGTCGATGTCGATAAGCTCTACCTTGCTCAGCCGAGCAACGGGGAAGAAGCGCTTGAAATTGCCGATGCGATGATTCGTTCCGGCGCCCTCGACGTCGTGGTCATTGACTCGGTCGCCGCGCTCGTGCCCAAAGCCGAAATCGAAGGTGAGATGGGTGACTCCCACGTCGGTATTCAAGCCCGCATGATGAGTCAGGCCCTTCGAAAGCTCGGCGGCAGCCTGAATAAGTCGAACACCGCGGCCATCTTCATCAACCAGCTTCGTGAGAAGATCGGCGTGATGTACGGTAACCCGGAGACAACCCCCGGCGGTCGAGCCCTCAAGTTCTGGGCATCCGTCCGGCTTGAGGTTCGAAAGGGAGATGCCATCAAGATCGGCACCGATCAGATCGGTTCGCGTACAAAGGTTAAGATCGTCAAGAATAAGGTCGCCCCGCCCTTCAAGGTCGCGGAATTTGACATGATCTTCGGCAAAGGCATCAGCCGATCCGGCGACTTGTTGGATGTCGCGGTGACCAAGAACGTCGTCACCAAAGCCGGCACCTACTTCAACTACGGCGAAACCCGCCTCGGCCAAGGTCGCGATAACGCGAGGAACTTCTTGGACGAACACACGGAGATTTTCACCGAGATCGATACGAAGGTCCGCGATATGTTCAAGGCCGAACGGGCCAAGTCGGCCCCCGAAGACGTGAGCCCGGACGACGAGAATCCGGAAGACGAAGGGCTGTTTTAGCCTGGGACTAGGGGTTAGGATCAGGTTTTCCTAACCCCTAACCCCTAACCCCTAACCCCTAACCCCTAACCCATGACTCCTTCTCCCGCGTTGGCCGATGCGCTTCGCCGGTTAAAGGTCTCGGAGCTTACGGAAGCCGAGTTGCGGGTAAAGCTCGCAAAGAAGCACGCGGAAGACGAGGTCGAATCGGCCCTTGTCTGGCTCAAGGCACGGAAGCTTCTTTCCGAAACTCGCGCGGTTGAGGCGACGATCCGACCACGCTCCTCCGGACGGCGAGCCGAAGGCGACGGACGACTCCGTGCTCGCCTGGAAGCTCGCGGTGCAGATGAGACCGCCGTCGAGCAGTCGTTGTCCAACCTTCCCGATGAGTCGTCCCGAATGCAGGAGGCACTTGTCGCTAAATTCTCCCCCGATCAGCCGGGCCAACGGGGAAAGGCAGGCCGACTCCTTATATCGCGCGGTTTTGACGAGGAAGCCATTGAAAGCGCGTTGGATCGTTTTTTTGGCGACCAATAAGCCTTGCCTACGCATAAGTTTTCCGCCCGAGGGATAAACTCTTAAGAGAAATGGCGAGCGGCGAGGACCCCAACCAATGAACCCCGCCTTTTCCGCCCTTTGTGGCGTCATCGGGGCGGTCGTCATGGGCCTCGTCATCTACAGCTTCATCCTCCGGCCAAAGGCTCAGGAAGCGAAGCGAGATCGTGAAGCAGCCGAAGCGACTGAGCGGCGCACTCGGGAAGAGGCGCTTCTAGCCGCCGAAAAAACCCTGCTCGCGGCCAAGGAAGAGGCCCTGAGGCTCCGCGATGCCGCCGATCAGGAGGCGAAGGAGAAACTAGGTGCCTTACAGAAATCCGAAGATCGGCTAAGGGCAAGAGAGGATGCGCTCGAATCGCGCCGCGCCGCCATCGATAGCCGCGAAGGCGAACTCACAAAGGAGTCTCGGGCTCTGGCAGAGAAAGAGGACGCCGTCGAACGACGCCTCCGAGACGCCGACGAGGAACTCATGCGGGTTGCGAATCTTGAAAAGCCGAAGGCTCGTGAGCTCTATCTGAAGAAGATCGAGAGCGAATTCCGCGATGCCGGCGCCCAGAGGGCCCGTGAAGTGGAGAACCAGAGCGCGGCGGAAGCCGAACGGAAAGCCAAGAAGGCGGTTCTGGACGTGATTCAGCGCCACGTCGTCGACTACGTCACCGAAGCCACCCTTGCGGTGGTGGAGTTGCCCAGCGAGGATATGAAAGGCCGAATCATCGGCCGGGAGGGCCGGAACATTCGGGCCTTTGAACAGACCACGGGCGTGGATCTGATCGTCGATGAAACCCCGGAGGCCGTCGTCATCTCCTGCTTCGACCCCGTTCGCCGCGAGACTGCCCGTTTGACTCTGATGAACCTCATGCTCGATGGCCGCATCCACCCGAGCCGGATCGAGGAGCTCCACGAGAAGGCGCAAGCCGAGGTGGAGCGGATGGTGAAAGAGGCGGGAGAACGGGCCGTCGTTCGCGCCGACGTCGGCCCGTTTCCTCCCCGCGTGGTCGAGACCATGGGCCGACTGCGCTTCCGAACCAGTTACGCCCAAAACGTGCTGGATCATTCGGTAGAAGTGGCCCGCCTCGCCGCCTCCTTGGCCCACGAGTTGGGGCTCAATGCCGAAGTGGCCAAGCGGGCGGGATTCCTGCACGATATCGGTAAGGCGCTTGGGCCGGAATGGGAAGGACCCCACGCTATTACGGGCATGGAGTTTCTCCGCTCGATGGGCGAGAAAGAGGCGGTGCTTCTAGCCGTCGGAGCGCACCACAACGACATCGAGCCCACGTCCCCAGAGGCCATTCTGGTGATCCTCGCGGACACCATCTCGGCAGCCCGTCCGGGGGCACGCCGCGAGAGTCTGGAGAACCACATCAAGCGGCTCACCAGCCTCGAGACCATCGCCAACTCTTTCCCCGGCGTCGACCGTTCGTACGCCGTCCAGGCTGGTCGCGAGGTCCGCTTGATCGTCCGCCCCGAGCAGGTTGACGATCTCGGAGCTCGCCGCCTGGCGCTCCAGGTGGCGAAGCGCATCGAAGGCGAACTGGACTACCCGGGGCAGATCAAAGTCACGGTGATTCGAGAGACCAGGGCCTCCGAGATCGCCAAGTAGTTCATTAGAACTTGACGGACCAAGGCTGGGGCTTCTCACTCGGGTCAAACGAGAGTTCCAGCACCTCACCGTCCAACCGCATTCTCGCTCCCTCGACCGACTTAACTTGGTAGCCCGCCGGCACGTGAAGGAACAGGCGCCAGGTCTCCCCAGGGCCGCCAAGGAAGCGGCCGGAAAGGGTGTTCGTTCGCCAGGTAACCGCCTCTAGTTCATGAGCCCCTTGGCCGATGTGGCGATCCGTACCCAGAACCTGAGGGCGGTTAACCAGCGGTCGCAGAGCGACGACTTGGCACTTTCCTTCATCCAGCGCATGGAAGGGAACATGCCCCTTCAAGGTGCCTAGGAAGCGGGCGTCCCAAAAGTCGAACGCCAGGTAGCTCTTCGCCGGATCAAGTCCAAACCGTGACACCGAGACCTCTTCCGCCGGCCTGCTCGCCCAGGCCTGATGCGACACCACCGCCCATTCCTCGCCAAACTTCGCCGCGTTCAGCGTGAAGAACTCAGGGTCGGGGGGCAGAGGTTGCGCATTTACCGGCCGGGTGACCAACGGCGGACCAACCTGCCGCATGATGCGAACATGCTCCGGGGTGTAGTCCGAGGGTTTGTCGCTGATCATCAGGTGACCGCCCGCAAGGGCGGTAAAGGAACACCAGGCCCGCGCCAGTTCTGGATCGAGGCGAAGACACATATAGTCCGGGTCGTTCCGCCAAACCACGTTATTCAGGTGGCCAAATTGGGCGATGTACTTTGCCGAGCGCCGCATGCTGGGGACGGTCGGATCCACGTCCTCACCAATTCGGCAACCGTCGGGTAGCCCCGCCAATTCCGGCAACGCACCCCAGCAGGCAAGGACATAAGAGCCGCCCGCAATTCGTTTGATATTCGCGAGGATGTTCCGGTACGCCTCCTCCATGCTCTGCCCGCGCGCCGTCCAGTAGGCGGGATTGAGGCGGTAGTTGTCGTAGAGAACGTGGCGAAGGGTGTCGATCTTGAAGTAGTCCCAGCCCTGACGCTTCAGGGTGCGGATCGTGTCGAAATAGGCTTCATCCGCACCGTGTTCTAGGCCATTCATGGCCCAGTTCACCCAGGGGCCGCGCAAGGGTTTGCCGTCCTTGTCTTGGACGTAATCCTTGGCGTTCTTCAAACCCAGCGGCGTGTAGAGCCCGACCCAAATCCCGGGAGTGAGGCCCTTCGCCTTGATTGAAGCCGCCAACGAGGCGAGACCGTGCGGAAACTTAGCGTTCGGGATCGTCCACCGCTCGGAGTACCGTTCGCCCGGCTTGACCGGATCGTCTCCGCTCTGGGGCGTCCGTTGAAAACCGTCGTCCATCTGAACGATGTCGTAGCCGTAAGCCTTCAAGTTGTTGGCCATGAAGTCGGCCGCGTTGAGCATGTCGATTTCGCGGACGTCTTGCAGATAAGCCATCCACGAGCACCAACCGGCAATCGGTTTCGACCAGACAGGCTTCCGGTTGTCCCAGAGGAAGTAGCCGAGGTGGTTGCGAACGTAGTTCTCCTTCACCTGCACGGACGAGCCAGCGTCAAGGGGCAGGACGTACTCCTTTCCTTCTCGCCGGAAGACGCCTTGTCCGGCAACCACGAGCAGGTCGGCGTCCCGGTAGTAGATCGCGTTAGCCCCCATCGCGCGAACCGGACCGAAGACGCTTCCTACCGGAGCCTCTCCCGTTCGCCAGAACATAGACTGCGCCGAAGCGGGCAGCCGAAGCGTGGCTGACGTGGGCGTTGCTCCCGTGGAAGGCGAGAAGGAGACGGTCCGGGTTACGGCCACGGCTCCCGCGGGAATAAAGCTCGATGTTTTGGGCCCGTGCGGATAGCCGAGGTAAACGTCTTTCGCCGGGACGGATTTGGTGATCTCCCGAGTCAGAGCCACGCCGGTTAGCGTGGCGTGGAGGGAGCCTTGAAGGGGGAGATTGGCCTGGATGAGCATCATTGCCGATCCAAACGGTACCCAGTTACTTAAGAGCGGAAGCTTTCCGGCGGCCTTGCACGAAAATCGTTGCCAGGATGCCGAGAACGGTGACGATGGCAAAAAGCCGAACGATGCCCTGAATTGCCAAGGACCGTTTCCCGGTAACTGGGTCAACGTGAACGCAGCCCAGCCAGGCGGTATCGGGCAAGGGATCTCCGAGTCCTTCCTTGGCGGCTCGCTGGATATCCTCCACAAACCGCTGCGCCGGGTACATGCCGTCCAACATCAGCGTCGATACTCGCCCGGTCGGGGTCAAAACGTAGACAACCCCGGGATGGTTCACCCGGTCCCGCGGGACGTCGTAGGTGTACTTAAACCCGAGGGGCTTCACAATCTTTTGGACCGCCTCTTCGGGGCCGGTCAGGAAGGTCCAACCCTTGGCGGTCTCCTTGTGGCCGTACTGATCGAGGTACTCCGCCTTCTTCGCGGCCGCCAAGTCCACCGTCTCCTTTGGGTTGAGATCGACGATGACCAAATCTAGATCACGACCTGGCACCAACTCCTTTTTCTTGGCAAGGGCGCTTAGCACCCCCTGCATTTCGGTCGTGCAGGCTCCGGTGCAGCGGAGGAAGATGGGCAGCAGGACAATCGGCCGGCCACGGAGCAGCCGTCCAAGATTCGTCTTGTGGCCCGCCTCGTCGGTCAGCTCAATCTCGGTCGGAATCGTGACCCCAATCTTCTGGTCGACTCCCACCCCTTCAAGATCGGGGTTCCTGAGGATGTCTCCTCCCGGAACCGCGGCGTTACCCAGCGATCCGCCTTGGGCGCAGGCGAAGGAGGCAAAGAGAAGGAACAGGGCGGCAAGAACCGCGCGACGTACCATCTCCTATGAGTTTACCGTCCCCCCTTAGCCCAAAAGCTCTTTGAGCGGCTCCGAGAGCGCTTCGAGCGGCAGCCCAATCACGTTCGACTCCGACCCTTTCCGCGACACGACAAATCCGGCCGCTCCCCCTTGGATCGCGTAGGCCCCCGCCTTGTCCATGGGCTCTCCGGTCGCAACGTAGCCGGCGATCTCTTCGTCCGTCAGTTCGCGAAAGGTGACGAAGGTCTTGTCGTGAAAGGATTGGACCGACTTTGGCGTGACCAGACAGATTCCGGTGGCTACCACGTGGGTCTGGCCGCTGAGGGCGCGAAGCATTCGGAAGGCATCGGCGGCGTCTTTCGGCTTAGCGAATTGTTCTCCGTTCAGCGCGACCACCGTGTCACCTCCGATGATCAAGGCTTCGGGACGCAAGGGAGCGACGGCCTTTGCCTTCGCTACCGCCAACCGCTCGGCCGTCTCAAAGGGGTCGTCCAGTGTGAGGGCTTCCTCGTCGACTTCGACCACCAGTACTTCAAAATCTGAAATAAGCTTGGCCAGAAGTTCCCGGCGACGGGGCGAGCCACTGGCTAATACAACCTTCACTCCTCTAGTGAACCCTCTCGCGGTTCACCTACACTAACCGCTATGCGGCGCGTTCTCTTCTTGATTCCGTTGGTGCTTTGCGGATGCCGCCCCGGGCGGCAGGCGGCGGTTTCGTCGGACGGGCGCGTGGCGTCGACGGTCGCGAACGGCACTTTCATCTCTGGACGGGGCAAAGTCGCGGAGGGAGGCGAGGATGTCACTTGGTCGCCAGATGGGCAGACGTTGGCGATTGCGGCGGACGGCGGCGTTGCTTTCTGGCCGAAGGGCGACAAAATCCCTGGCCTTGGCCGGCCTTTTGCCTGGTCACCCTTCGGGGATCAGATCGCGGCGACTTCCGATTCAGGAGTTCGGATCAAGAATCTGCTCACCGGAGAAACTCGTAGCGCGGTCTTTGCCGGGAAGCCGACGGTCCTGCGATGGACGGTCGACGGGCGTCTGCTCGGTATGGAGCATAGCCTTCTTCAACTGGACGGGGGCGCGAAGCTGGATCGGGAGAGTAAGTCAATCTTTGACGCCACCCCCACCGCCGATGGAACGGTGACTTGGCTTGAAACGGATGATTACGAACACCAGAAGGGACGGTTATTGGACGCTCCCATGCGATTGGGGCACTGGAATCCGGCCGATGGCGCGGTAACGGTCACCAACCTGCCGAATGCCGGCAGTCTCTTTGGTTTGTCTTCCACTCGAAAGCTATATGTGCCGGTCAATTTTGCGCTTTCGCCGGACGGGAATGAAATCGCCGCCGCCGCATTTCAGGTGGAGACCGGTACCCGAGGCATCACGCGGCTAAAGGAACTGGCGAACAAGACGGCGGAACTCACCAAAGCGGAGAATGCTGTGGCGGAGACCATCCTTAAAGCGGCCAGAATCTCGGACATCGTCGTTCGGCTGAGTCCCTCCGGTCAGGCGGACACGCTTTGGTCAAGCCCGGTCGAGAATCGGGAATGGGAAACGATCGACCTTTCCTGGTCTCCGGACGGGAAATGGCTTGCCATCGCTCGGAAGGACGGCACGGTTCGGGTGGCTGCCCAGTGAAGAAGTGCCGGCTAGAAGCCGGCACTTCGGATTGAGGCAACGATGTGGTTCACGGCCTCGTCGGAGAGGTGGGCGTGGATAGGGAGGCAGAGGACTTCGCGGCAAACCTGCTCGGTGGCGGGCAGAGAACCCTCTCCCCCGGCGAACTCTGCGTAAGGGGCATGAAAGTGCAAGGGCACCGGGTAATAGATCATCGAATCGATGCCCTGCGCCTTGAGGTGGGCCTGGAGTTCGTCGCGCCGCGGGGTGAGAACGGCGAACTGGTGCCACGTTGACTCGTTCCCTTCGATAAGGGTCGGGAGGGTCAGGAAATCGAGATCTTTAAGGCCCGAAAGGTAGATCTTTGCGATCTCTCCACGGCGGTCGTTCCAGGCTCCGAGTCGTCGGAGCTTGACCCGCATGAAGGCGGCCTGGACTTCATCCATGCGCGAGGTGTAGCCGACATGGTCGTAGTAGTAGCGCTCCCGGCCCATACCGTGGACGCGGATCGACTTGCAACGTTCCGCCGTGCCGTCGTCGTCCGTCAGGATCATGCCCGCGTCGCCCATCGCGCCAAGGTTCTTGGTAACGTAGAAGCTTAGACCTGCTGAAATCCCAAAGCCTCCGGCGGGGATTCCGTTCTGCTTGGCGCCCACGGCTTGGGCCGCATCTTCGAGGACCACGAGATCGTTCCGTTCGGCGATCTCCATAATCGGCCCCATCGGCGCCATCTGACCGAAAAGATGAATCGGCATGATGGCTTTGGTGTTCGAAGTAATCGCGGCCTCGATCTTGGCCGGATCGATCATGAAAGTCGTAGGATCGATGTCCACGAACACCGGCGTCGCGCCCACCTGGACGATCGTCTCCGTGCTCGCAACGAAGGTGAACGCGGTGGTGATCACTTCATCGCCGACACCAATCCCTTCCGCATCCATCATGATGCGAAGAGCGTCGGTCCCTGAATTCAGGGCGATGCCGTGTTTTACGCCGTGGAGATCGGCGAGCTCCCGTTCAAGGGTGTTATGGTGGACCCCCATCATGTAGTTGCCGCTGGCAACGACCTCGTGGACGACCGCGTCAATCTCCGCGGCAAGTTCGTCGTATTGGGCCTTGATGTCGTAGAACGGAACGCGCATTCCGTTAAGATTGTGGCCTATCGGGTACCTGTATGGGCATGACAGGCGTTCGCGTTCGCTCTTTGGCCCTAGAGCTGGTACCGGTTTTGGCGGCGGCCCTCGCCACGGCGGTAGCCGCGCAGATCACGATTCCTTGCTGGCCGGTGCCCTTTACGCTCCAGACGGTGGCGGTTTTAGCGAGCGGGCTCCTGCTAGGGGCTCGACGTGGAGCCGCTTCTCAGGTGGCCTATTTGGCGATGGGCGCTTCCGGGGTGCCGGTGTTTGCGGGAGCCTTGGGCGGTCCTCAGATTCTGCTCGGACCGACCGGCGGCTACCTGTTCGCCTTCGTCTTAGCCGCCGCCTTGGCCGGTTTTGGCATGGAGCGGTGGAAAGGTTGGCGGCTGGGACTAGCGATCAGCGGAGCGAGCTTGTTGACGCTTACCGTTGGCGCGTCTTGGCTTTCGACTTATGTTGGGCCGTCGGCCTGGGTGTCGGGCTTCCTGCTTTTTGTTCCAGCAGAGATTTTCAAAGCCCTGGCGGCTTGGGTCGGAACTTTGGTTACGAAGCGGTAGGAGTTTCGCCTCAGAGCGACCCTGGTCCAGCGTGACGGCTCGGTAGGCTTCGGCGATGACGCTGAACCACCTCACCCTTGCCGTACCCGAAATAGGGCCGACGAAAGAGTTTCTCGAACGTTATTTCGGCCTTCAGGATAACGGCCATAGCCGGACCAACATCGCGTTTCTGATTGACGACAAAGGGCTCGTACTTACGCTGATTAAGGCTAAAGACGCGGTCTATCCAGCCTTCTTTCACATCGGGTTTATCCAGGAGAGTGAGGCAAAAGTGGATGAGATTAACCAACGAATGAAAGACGACGGCTTAGAGGTGGGCTCACCGGAGCGGTCGCACGGATACACCTTCTACGTGAAGGCGCCGGGCGGATTCTTGGTTGAAGTATTCGGGTGAGAATCGCCCCAATGGCGTTTTGCCAGGAAGATGGCCGCCGGTTTCGATTGTTTTCCGGCGGCCGTTTTGGCGGAGGCGGTTCTTACGCTCTCTTGCGTCGGCGGAGAAGACCGGCGGCGCCAAGGGTAAGGGCTGCGATAGTGGTCGGCTCGGGAACAGCCTGGGTTTCTACGCGGAAAGCGGAGAGGGTTCCCGAAAAGGTGCTCGGACCGCTGAAGTTAGGCGCGAGGAGTCCGGTCGCACCATGATCGTTGAAGCACCAACCGACCCAAGTATCGTTGTCGGCGGACATGCCGAGCCAGTATTTTTGGCCCGCAGAAAGGCTGATGCCCGGAGCGATCGAGAAGGTCGAAATAGCCGCTGGCGAAGCGGGGGTGTTGACGTTCCAGGTCCCGAGGGCGGCGCCCATGTGGTCCGTTCCGTCGTCCGCGTAGAGCCCAAGTGTGATATCGCCCGATCCGCTGGCAAGGAACGTAGCGACGGAGATAGCGCTGAGATCGCCACTGGTGGCGGAAGTGAACTGCTGGCCGATATAGGCATCGAAGCCGACAGCGCTCGTGGAGGTCGAGATGGTGTAGCCAATACCGCCGTTGAAGCTATCTCCGGCACCGAAGGTAGAGAAGGAAACATCCGCGCTTGCCACGGCGGCGGTGAGAAGAGCGAGGGAAATAAGGGAAATACGGGTTAACATCGTCGTTACTCAGCTTTAAGTTATCACAGAAAAGCTGCCAGACCGCTCTTTTTAAACCAAACTTGTACTTTTTACGAGTCTTTAAGACAGTCCAATCGATGGTTTGGTGCGCCCCTAGTAGGGGAGTTTTGCGACCGCTTTTGCGATGAGCGCCATGGAGATCGAAACCATCGATATTAGGCCCGTCCCGCAAGCAAACCCGGCGAGCAGAACCGGCGCGTAGCGCTTCCAGTTCTCTTCGCCGTACCGCTTCGCCATATATTTCCGCCCAAACCATGCCCCAAACAACTGAGGAAGAGTATTTGCGGGGAAAAGGCCGAGACCACCGGCGAAGCCATAGAAGAACAGCATCGGCAATTTGAGGACGCTGAACAGGCCGTAGGTGAGGAGGCCCCCCGCAGTGCCCAAGCCAATCATGGTTGGCTTGATCGCTTGGGCAAACCAGCTTGCTTGACCGTTGGTCTGGGCGGCGTTTACCTGCATGAGGACGGCCGACTGCTGCGCCTGGAAGGGCCAGAAGCGCTGGGCGAAGGGGAATTGGGCGCTGGGGAGCGCGTTGCCGTTCCAGAAGAACGACCAGAACAGGAAGCTCATCGGCAAGAGAACACAGAACATGAGCGCCTCGGCCTTAAAGATCGAGGTGAACTTGGTTCCGGTGAGCTCCACCTCGCGGAACCGTTGGGCGGCCGCCCCGTGGTCGGCGAGAGGGATAGGCGCGTACCAGGCGTCGACGCGCTGATATCCGGACGCCACAATCGAACCCTCCTTCAGATACGGGAACGAGACCCCACGCCCGGTGAGGCCGATCATACGAGCGCTGACGTAGGAGTTCAACGGGCTCCAGAGGAGGCCAAAGAAAAGGAGCAGCCAGACCGGGAAGTTTGGCACGAGCCAGCGGCACAAGCCGATGTAGCACATGGTCGCGAGGAACCAGGCGCCAAGGGCAATCGCGATCGGAATATCGCCGCGATTCTTCACCGGCGGGGCAAGTGTGTACTTGGATTCTCGTTTGAACTGGCGCTGACCCACTGCCGCACGGGCGACAAGTGCAAAGCCGATGATGGCGACGGAGATATTCACCCCGATGCCTACCGAGAGCCAGAAGTCCATATCCGCCGCGAGCTTAGTCATCAACGCATCGCTGCCCGGCGAGTAGTGCTTGAGAATGCCCGCGTGCGCGAGGATCGGGTTCGCGACGATCATCGCAAGCACGCTGGCGAGGGCGGCCCCCGAGACGATCTCGAACGGCAGCACGAATCCCATCAGCACGTTCGCCAAGTTGAACGAAAGGCCGACCACGGCGGCAGGCAGGATGGTTTCGACGCGTGACGTGAAGTCCGCGAAAGGGATCGGGAAGATCTCGAAAGCGTGACCGAAGAGGGTGCCGGTGACGACGGGGACGGCGATATAGAAGAAGCCGAAAAGCAGACCGACCACCGTGCCGGTGGAGAACATTCCCCAGCGCCAGCTCTCGCTTCCGGCTTCGCTCAGGGCGGTTGCGCCGCTTGCGGCGACGGGGGCCATGGGGAACGGAAGCTTCTCGATATCGCTGGTGATCCGGAAAAGGGCGTATCCGAGCCCCATCCAACTTAGGCGGCTCAGGAGCTCTGTGACCACGACCAGGACGATCGGGATGTACCAGTCGTGGTGCCAAAGCGAGCGGTTAACGATGCCCGGACTATTTGCGGCGGGCACGGCCCAGTTAGGGATCTGAGAGGCAAAGGGGGCGGCCGCATCCGAAGTGCGGAAGTAGGCGTCCCAGATCTTGCTGGCGAATGGACCGCCGGCAAGGCCCCGGTCGGCATTGATGACGGTGGTCAGGCTCGCCGCGATGTAGAAGAGGACGTAAATCTCCTGCTTGCGCAGGGGTTTGTAGGAGCGCCTCGCAACCTCGGCGAAGAGGACGATGGTGACCCATTCCGCGGCATCGCCCACTCCCTGGCCAGCGACGAGACCTAGGTAGAGACCGCCTGGGAGCATGAAGAGGGCGATAAAAATCGCGCCAAGAACGGTCTTGAGGGTCAGTCCTTCTTCGAACTGCGGAGCCGGGTCGGGAGCAAGCTCGGCCACCGGAGGAAGATCGTCGCTGATCGCCATCTTGGTGAGGACATTGTAGCCTCCAACTGGCGGGACCGTTACAAGAGGACTCGTTCCGCCAAGATTTGCGCCACGAACGCGTCGACTGGTTCGGGCGGTACCTGTAGGGTGGCGGGGAGGAAGCGGCGCCAGCCTCGGCGCGGGTGGTGTTCCCAGTACCTCTCTCGAGCATTGAGCGTGGTGTTGGTCTCATCCACCACGAGGGTCGCCATGCTCGGGAGATGCTCTCGGAGGGCATGGAGAATGGCGTTCGAGCCCGTGCCGGAGCCGACGATAATCAAAACGTACGGCTCGACGGAATAGGCTTCGTGGAGCTTGGGGATCAGATGCTCCGGCGCGACGATGGCGTGCCAGATGGCTTTCGTCCGGTCATCCGATTCGCGGCGGACCAGGGCCATACCGAGTTTTGCGGTGCCGGGGTCGATCGCGAGAACGGTTTTTGGGAGGGCGCTCATCGAAGACGAAATTCCAATCGTAGCGGCTCGGCCGCCCGAATATCATCACCGGCAAAAGCTTGGACGCGGACGGTGCGGCCTACCTTCTTTACGTCTCGAACCAAATTGAGAACGTCCAGAACGGGGACCACACCGAACTTCGCTTCGGTACCGGCGCGTGGAATCATACCGTCGTCCGCCGCACGCTCTTGGACCCGGCTACGGAGGAATTCGGAAAGTTGCGCGAAAATCCGATCTTCCGACTCGCCCCCGTCAATGCGGGCCTCGGAAAGCATCTGCCCGCGGTGATATATGATGGGATTGGAGAGGACCGCGATGTCCAGCGACACCGGCTCGCCCGCGAAGGCGTTGTAGCTAGAGGTTGCAACCAGGACCTGATCTTCGACCCTTCCAGAGGCGGCGGCAATCACTGCACTCTTAAGCTCATCTGCCGAAACCGCCGTGCGACTGACCGGATCTTGACGATCGAAGACATCCGCGACCTCGAAGACTTTTCCATTTTTGTCGCGGTGCCCTTTGGCCCCCCGATCCGACGCTTCCACCCGGGCCTTCCGGAGAAGGGACAGCAGTGCGGACCGTGCCGTATCGGTACTCGAACCACCCGGTACCGGAATGCGGGCGACTTCCTCCCGAGAGCGGTAGGTCATCGGCTCGATTCGACTCACGCGAATGTTCGTCGAGAGGAACTGCTGCTGGTAGTCCATGTAGAGACTCAAGTCCGAAACCTGCTTGGTCACGTTTACGAGATCGGCCTGAGTCGCCCGATATTGGTTCTGGGCCGTCGCCAAATCTTTCTCCGCCTGCCTCTGTTGGATCCTGAGCTCGTCCATTTGGACGTTCAACTCAGCTATTTCCTTCTGTAGACGGAGCGACTCCTTATAGAGATCCAGACTCCTAACGTAGGCATCTTTAAGGTTTTTCAGTGCCGTGTTTAGATTTAACTCACCAACCGCGAGGTTTTTCTGCGCCTGCGCAATTTTCGATTGGTAGCCCTTGAGTTCAGAACTTGCGGCCCGTAGCGCCTGGCGGTCCCGCTTGAGCGAGGCTTGGCTCTGCACCAGGGCAATACGGGTGGCTTCGGATCCCTTGTTGAGGTTCGCGACTTGAACGTTCAGCCGGTTTCGCTCCGCCACAAGCCGGGCCGCTTCCGCGACGAGGCTCTGTTTCTGGGCCTGAACCTTTGCAAGGTTTCCTCGTTCCTTCTCAAGACTCTTAACCAGATCCCGATTCGTCTCCGCGAGCCCGGAGTTCTTTTTCTCAAGATCCCGGTTGGTCGTCAAGAGCCGATCGGAGTCTCTCCGCAACGTCTCGTTCCCTTTCTTCAGCTCCTCGTTATCGTGGAGGAGTTGGTCCCGCTGGACCAAGAGATGGGCGCCTTCCCGAAGCCAAGCCCGCGCGTCGCTGCTGGCCGCCGCGACAAAGAGAATCGTCAGGAGGGCGACCAGGATGCCCATGATGACCGTTCCCAACTCGGCTACGTGGCGCGGGCGTAGGCTCCAACGGCCGACCCGAAGGCTGAGACGCTTCTTCCCGAGTTTCTTGCCCAGCTTGTCGGCCAGATACGCAATGACGCCGCCGGCGCCAAGGATCAGCAGGACAAAGCCGAAAGAGAAGAGATCCACGGGTAGTGTTCGTTACGCGTTGCGACGATAGATGATAACGCCACAAGCGACCGCGCCGATGCACAAAGGTGCAAAGCTTGCCGCCCAGGGAGGAAGGAAGCCACTTCTCGCCCAGACGTTCATAAAGTTAGCCAGCAAAACGTAACCGAAAATAATCCCGACCGCAAGGGCAAAACCCGAAGCGGTGCCCGATCGGCTATTCCGGATTCCCAGAACCGCCCCGAGCGTACCGAACACCAAGGCCGCCAGCGCTACGGAGAACTTGTTAAAGTAGCCGTACTCGAAGTCTCGTACGTCTTGGATCTTCTTATCTTGATCGACCTTCATCCTATTGATCTTCGTTCGGAGTTCGGAGATCGTGTAAGAGTCGTAGTCGTTGTCCTTAGCAAACAGCCCATTTAAAGGGCTCTTGGGCTTCGGTACGTTGGCCGGCCAGGCTCCACCGTGCAATTCGGTGACAGCGCGCGGGTCGTCGAGGGGAATAAGGCGACCTTCCCCCAGGATCCGCCAATCGGTCGGACCTTTGAACTGAACCTGGGGCGCAAGCATCACCGTCGTTTCTTTCTCCTGGGCGTCATAGAGAATGATCGACACGCCTTGCATCGTCTGGGTGGCCAGATCGACGTTTCGCGCATTGATCATGGCGACCAGCTTGCCCTTGTCGTACTGCGCCTTGGAAACCGCGGTGCCGCTGATCTTGCCCTCTCTCGCGAGCTGCTCGCCCAAAGCGACGGCGGTGCGCGCCGCGCTCGGAACGATCGTGTCGTTGAAGAAGAACGTCACGACCGAGACCAAAAGGGCCAAGGCCACGACCGGCGCGATAATGCGCGGAATGCTCGCCCCGCCCGCCTGCATGGCCACGATTTCACTGTCCGAGCTCAACCGACCGAACCCCAGCAGCCCGGCCAGCAGCATGGACATCGAAAACGTCTTGACCAGCAGCGCCGGCATAACGAGCAAGATCAGTTTGCCCACGATCGCGGGGCTGCTGCCGCCGGCGAGGAAGCTGGTGATCTGGTTGAGCGGCCCTGCCGCTAGAAGAATCGCCGTAAAGAGGCCGACCCCGAAGGTCCAAGGCGCGGAGATCTCCTTGAGGATCAGATAGTCGAGACGTTTCAAGGGAGCCTCGCGATTGACGAATGACCATTAACTATTGACAAATGGGGGAGGGGATGCCCGAGCACATGCAAGTGGGTTGTCAATTGTAAATCGTCAATCGTCAATCTCAATATCCTTCCGTCCCAAAGCCTTCGCCGAGATAGTGCTTGCGGACACCCTCGTTCGCCACAACTTCGGCGGCCGTTCCGCGGGCTTCGACGGCGCCTTGGATAAGAACGTAATTCCGGTCCGTAATGCGGAGGGTGGCGGCGATGTTGTGGTCGGTGATCAAGATGCCGATGTTCCGGGCCTTGAGGGCGAAGAGAATGGTTTGAATCTCTTCGATCGTCTTTGGGTCGATACCGGCAAACGGCTCATCCAAGAGGATGAACTTCGGATCGGTCGCCATGGCACGGGCAATCTCGACGCGCCGACGTTCGCCGCCGGAAAGAACGTTGCCTAGCGACTTCATGATGTGGCCGATATGCAGCTCTTCCGCGAGGCGGTCTGTGGTCTCTTTGATCTGCGCGCGATTGCGACCAGCCAGCTCCAGAACCAGTCGAAGATTGTCTTCGACGGTCAGCTTTCGAAAAACACTGGCCTCCTGGGGCAGGTAGCCGATGCCCTCTCTCGCACGCTTGTACATCGGCCAGCGGGCGATGTTGAGTCCGTCGATAAGGACCTCGCCCTTGGTCGGTTTCACGAGACCAACCGTCATGTAGAACGTGGTCGTCTTGCCCGCGCCGTTCGGCCCGAGTAGACCGACGATCTCGCCCTGGCCGACTTCGAAGTCGACACCGCGGACGACTTCCCGCCCCTTATAAGCCTTGTGCAGGTTTTTCCCTTCGATCTTCAACGCGGACCTCCCGACTTAGGCGGATCCTTCTGTCCCGCTGAGCCATGGATCTTTCCGCCGCCCGTATCTTCAAGAAACACATCCTCCCAACCATCTTTGGAAAGGTTGATCGTTGCGGTATCGGCACCCTGAATCTGCCCGAGGTAGGACGGAGAGTCGCCGCCAAAACTGAGCTTGCCCGTCATCACCGCGCGAGCGCCCGTACCATTCGGAGTGTAAACGATCTTGTCGCCTACGCCGGTAAAGTGGCCACTGGTGCCGGTGACATCGATGGTCACGTGGTTGATGAGCGTGGCCGACTTTATGGGATCGCCCCCATCGTCTGGCTTCGAGTAGAGGACCGCTGTGGCCTTATCGCCTTTGGCGACCACCGTCCGGGTGATCGTCTTGCCGGCGCTGTCCTTAGCGTCGGACACGCTGATGATGGTCACGCGGCCGCCGAGCTCAAGGTCGCCTGTCGCCGCGCCAGTCTTGATGCCGTAGTCGACCCCCGTGCCGGTCATGGTCACCTTCTTGCCGGGCTTTATCTGAACGATCTCGGCCGTCCCTTCCGAGGTCAAAGACTTCACTTCCTCGGTCTTACCATCGATCAGGACAATGACCTTGCCCGCAGATTTAAAAACGGTGTTCTCCGAAACAAGCGTGACCTTGATCGGGATCCCCGGTTTCGGATTCAGGGTGACTCGAAGGTCTTTCGTTCCTTTAATTCCTTGGGCTAGCCCCGACTTGGCGTCTTCCAACTTGAAATCGCGCCCTTGCAGAAATGGCGACCCTTGGGGCGCCTGGGAAGCGAGGGCTAAGAGGGCGGGGATATGAAGGATTTGGCTGACCATGTCGGGAGTTCCGATGAGGCTGAGATCGGGCGTGGCCCAGAGTTCGGAGACGCCGGAAAGGGTACCGAATGGCCCCTCCGCGGTGACGCCACCCATCGCGCGAACGTATCCGAGGTCGCCGTGGTACTCCGCTTGGGGCGCCTTTAGCGACTTCATTCCATCGCTGGACTTCAGGACAACGTCGCCCGTTAGGGTCAGACGTTTATCGACGCGTACCGCATCGCCTCGATCGGCGCGGTAGGAGCTGCTCTTTGCGCCGTTGGAGTAGAGTTCGCCGGTGACCCCGAGAAGATGCCCGGTTTCAACCTTCCCCTTCTCGGCTCTTAGCCCACCCGTCTTCCAGGCCACGGTGAAGCTGATGGGAGCGGTTGGCTCCTTCGACTTAAAAACGGTCGTGTTGCCGGAACCAAAGTCCACCCCCGGCAAGAGGTCGGGCTTGTCCCCCTTCTTGCCGCCTCCGGCCTCCTCCTTTTTAGAATGGCCGCAGGCCGAAAGGGAAAAGGGGAGAAGGGAATAGGAAAAAAGGAATAGGAAGGAAACCAGAGGAAACGTCCCCCTTCTTCCTTCTTCCTTCTTCCTTCTTCCCTTCCTTCTCACAAAGCCACCGGCAGCGCCGTTGAGCCCTCGCGTCGCCCGTACCGGCCCTTGTGTTGGCCCGCCAACTGACCGCAGGCGGCGGCGATGTCGTGGCCGCGTTCTTGCCGCTGCGTCGCGTTGACGCCCTTCGCTTCAAGGATTCGGCGGAAGGCGCGGACGCTGTCGCCGGTGGGACGGGCGAAACCCTGTTCGGTATCGACCCAGTTGAAGGGAATGAGATTGACGACGTTCGGCACGCCCTTGACCAAAGCGGCCAAGGCATGGGCCTGCTCGGGTGTATCGGTGACGTCCTTGATCAGCAGATATTCGATCGTGATCTTTCGTCCGGTCGCACGGTGGTAGTCACGCATCGCGCTCATCACTTCCGCCACCGGCCACTTGTGGTTCACCGGCATAAGCCGGTCGCGAACCTCGTCCAGCGGGGAATGAAGGGAAAGCGCGAGGTGAATCGGGATCTTTTCCTCGGCCAGCGCGCGAATCTGCGGTACGAGGCCGACGGTGGAAACCGTGATATGGCGGTGGGAAAGGCCAACCTCGTCGTGCAAGAGACGGATCGCCTCGCGCACGTTAGGAAGGTTAAGGAGCGGCTCGCCCATTCCCATAAAAACAACGTGGGAAATTCTTCGTTCCGAAAGCCCCTGAAGCAGTAGGTATTGGCCAACGATTTCGCCCGCGCTCAGGTTCCGGTCGAAACCGCCGAGCCCCGTCGCGCAGAACTTGCAGCCCATCGGACACCCAACCTGGGACGAGATGCAGCAAGAGACGCGGTCTTCATAAGGAAGGAGAACGCATTCGTAAACCGCGTGATCGCCCCGGTGCACGAGGAGCTTATCGACGCCATCGGTGCTCTTCTTGTGAACCGCGACGTGAAGAGGATTGGTGTCGAACTTCTCTTCCAACTCCTCACGGAGGGCCTTCGGGAGGTCGGCCATCTTCTGGAAATCGGTCTCGGCTTTGCCGTAAAGCCAAGTCGCAAGCTGTTTAGCCCGCCACTTGGCGTCCGACCGCGGCGCGAGAAGCTCTTGGAGCGCCTCGCGCGACATCCCGACGAGGGAGGTTTTTGGCGCATCCACGCCCCTATTGTACCGTTCGGGCATTTCGATCCCCGTTTCTACGTCTCGATTGCGCTGCTTGCCGCATCCTTCCTTTCGAAGGGCCCGTATTGGAAGTTATGACGGCCGCTTCCGGCATGCCCGATCCGAACGACCCAAGGTGGCGCCGGTTTCTGCGTGACCAAGACCTCGAAAGAGCGAAGAAGCTTGCGCGGGAGAATCAAGTGAGCATCGCCGAGGCCCTGTTAAAGCTGAACATCGTTGGAGAACGGGAGATCTGTCAGATGAAAGCCCAGGCCCGGGGAATGGCCTTCGCCGACTTGGGTCGAGTGCAGATCGATGCCTCCGCCATCGCTTCTGTCCCGATCGCGTTGATCCGTGGCCACCATGCGCTTCCGGTGAAGCGAGACGGTAATACCCCATGGGTCGCGTTCGACGAGGTCGATAACAACTCGGTCGAAAGGATTAAGGAGGCGACCGGACTTCGGGTCATTCCGGTGATGTGTCTGCCTGCGGCCCTCGATGAAGCGATCGCAAAGCTAGCCTAAATCCGAGATCCGGTTTCGAAACCTGGCTTGAGCAAACGCTCAGCTGCCCGGTGATCAACGAGCCGGGCTAATAGCTTCAAAAGGAATTACATCGATTGACCGCCTATGCTTTTGGCAAGTCGACCTCGAACCTCGCCCCTTTCTCGGATGGCGCGACACAGATCTTTCCGCCCCGGCCCTCTACGATTCGACGGCAGAGCGAGAGTCCGATTCCGAATCCACCGGTGGCCCGGTTTCGGCTTTCTTCGCCGCGAACGAAGCGATCGAAGATACGTTCGCGAAGCTCCTCCGGAACTCCCGGTCCGGCGTCCTGAACGGCAAGGTGGACCTGCGCGGCTCCTTTCCAGAGTTCGATTCGGCAAGTCGAATTTGGCGGCGAGGCCCGAAGCGCGTTGCCGAGAAGGTTGTCGAGGATAGAGCCAATTTCACTCGGAGTGATGGCGGCCGATAGGCGAACGGTGGCCACTTCCAGACCGACGTTTTTCTCGGCAAATCGGTCCAGCCAGCGAGCGTGGGACTGCTCCACTTCGGCCTCTAGATCAAGCGGGGGAACAGGCCGGGCGTAGGCCGCCGTCGCGGACCCGAGGAGCGCCTCCACGAGGTCCGACAGACGCTCGGCCTCCACCAGGACGATGCCGAGGGCCTTACGATACTCCTCCGGTGAGCGGTCTCGAAGCAGCGTCGTTTCGACCCGCCCGCGCAGCGCGGTTAACGGAGTGCGGAGTTCGTGAGCCGCGTCGGCCACGAACTGCTCCTCGTTCTTGACCAACGCCTCGATGCTATTAAGGAAGCCGTTCAGGCTCTTCGCAAACGCGCTGTATTCATCCGAACCCGCGACCTTCAAACGGCTGTTTAGACCGCCTTCACGGGCGGCGTCGGCTTGCCGGCGAAGCTCATCCAACGGGCGGAAAGTCGCGCGGGACGAAAGCGCGGCGGCGCCGGCGACAAGGCCGACCAGTGGAAACCATAAGAGGGCGAGCGTGATCGAGAAGCGGCGAAGAGCCTCTTCCCGTCGCGCCCATGGTAGAGCCGCGACGACCCGGTATGCCCCGTGGTTCAAGGCGTGGACCGTGAGTTCGACTCCGTTAAACCAAGTCCGCCCCGTCCTTTTAAGCGGACCCACGTCTTGAGGCCCGTCTTGAGCCAAGACGTTTCCATCTTTAAAAACCGCGAGCGAAACGTTTGGCTCGGCATCGCACGCGGCTTTAACCTCCGCCTTTGCTCCCCCTTGCAGGGCCGCGTCCAATGCTTGGTGGGCGGTCTGGCGGACGTTAATGGCCTCTTCCGAGAGCTCGAAGCCACGATAGAGCAGGCTCGCCGCAACAAAGAGTGCGGCGAGAATCAATCCTGAGACCGTGCTGGCGGTCAGGACGAGGCGGCGACGATGAGTGAGCCGCACGGCGCTATGCGGCGGCGGCCGTGCTCTCTCGAAGGGCGTAGCCTCGGCCCCGAACGGTCTGAACGAGTCGCGGCAGATCGTCGCGGTCCAGCTTCGTTCGCAGGTAGCTCACGTAGACTTCGACCACGTTCGGGTCGCGTCCCGCATTTCCCCAGACTTCGCGGAGAATGTCGCCTTTGCTGACCGGCTCACCACTTGCGCGGGCGAGGATCTCAAGGAGGCGGTACTCCGTCTCGCTGAGAAACACCAGGCGCCCGGCTCGATGAACTCGACGGGTGCCGGTATCCACTTCGAGATCGCCGATGCGGTGAACGGTGGAACTGGGGCCGCCCCGGCGCAGCAGTGCTCGGACGCGGGCGAGAAACTCTTCAAGCCGGAAAGGCTTCGCAAGGTAGTCGTCGGCGCCCGCGTCCAGGCCCTTGACCCGGTCGTCCGTCGCATCGCGGGCGGTGAGCATCAGCACCGGTACGGACGAATCCGGGCGGATTCGCCTTAGTACCGAAAAACCGTCTCCGTCCGGCAGCATCACGTCCAACACGACGAGGTCGGGGGCAGAAGCTTCGAACGCTTCGATGGCCTCGGCAGCCGTCTTGGCAACGGTCGGAACGTACCCCGACTCCTGAAGTGCCTCCTCCAAGAATCCGGCCACCACCGGCTCGTCCTCAACGATCAGAATTCGCAAATTTCCCATGGTTACTACTCCGTTTCGCGGAAACCTTAAAGAGAAACCTTAAAGCCGAGGGGAATAGTTCCAATCGAGGGAAAAGTTTTGGATTTTAGGTTTTGAATTTTGGATTTGGTGGCAGAGCAGCTCAAATCCAACCCAAAACCTAAACCAAACTCAGCTTTTCCCGGCGCGCGGGAGGCCGGGATACATTTCGCGATTGATCGCGCCGGCATCGACTTTCCAGGTGCCGTCGACCTTGGTCAGCGAGAGTCCGTAGTTCTCCTCGTAGGAGCCGTTGCCGTAGTTTCGCTCTACCTGAAGCTTCACATCGGCGCTCTTCTCGTCCACGATGCGGGACGAGGTGATGTTCCAGCGGAACATATAGTGCTTGCCCGGAAACTTGGTGGTGAACTCCCAATCCTTCTGAAGCTCTTCCGGGGACTTACCGCTGACGAACGAGTTTTTCGTTAGTTCCGTGGCATTGCCCTGGGCAAGGGCGGTCATAAACCGCGAGGCGGCCGAAGCCGGGCCCTCTTGGCCGAACATAAGAACGCCGATCACGGCGACAACGCCCAGGACCAGCGCCAAAAATAGCGGGCTCACTCGGCCAGCGCGTCTCATTCCCTGGATTGTATCCTGCGAAGGCCACGCAACTTTTGGGTAACGTGGCAATCCTTGTTACTTCCGGCACAAAAAACAGCTTCAACCCGCTTCCCCCGTGCGTAAAACCCCACCTAATTACGCCTATATTCCAGTTGAGAATGGTCACCAGCCCCCCTATGTCGCTTCGTGAGGGTCCATTGGGGACATTCCGCGCCACCCCCAGTCCGGCGGGTGGTTTCAAACTGACGATCACCATCCATCACCAGGGGCCGGCTCCGTTGGTGGATTTTTATCAAGTAACGGCCGTTGGCCGAGAGGCGGCGCTGCTCCACCCGGACTCCGGACCCGAATCCTTTTGCCCCTGCCCCAGCACCGAAGCTCCCGGGTGGACGAGCATGGGCGCCGGCCTTTCGTCGGGAGAATCGGCCGGCCCTTTTATTGCTTGGTGCGCTCAGCCCCCCGCAACCTTTGCTATGCGCTGGTGCGCGGAAGACTCCGCGGTTGGCGGTCACTTTGAGATTGCTTCGGAGGAGTAGCCGCATCGGTCTTGGACCTTGGCCGCTTGCTGCCAACCGCTAACGGCCAACCTCCCCTCGACCGTGCCAAAATAGACGAACTATGGCCGGCCATTCAAAATGGAAGAACATCCGCTTGCGCAAAGGCAAGCAGGATGCGATCCGGGGCAGACAGTTTACGAAGCTCTCCCGCGAGATCATCGTGGCCGCCCGCGCAGGCGGCGGCGACGCGTCGATGAACCCCCGTCTCCGCGTGGCGGTGCAAAAGGCGCGCGACGCCAGCGTCCCCGTCGACAACATCAAACGAGCCATCGACCGCGGAACCGGCGCGATCGAAGGCGCGGCTTACGAAGAGATCATTTACGAAGGCAAGGGTCCGGGCGGCAGCGCGATCATCCTCCAATGCTACAGCGAGAACCGCAACCGAACGGTCGCCGAAATCCGCCACGCCTTTACGAAGAACGGTGGCGCCCTCGGTGAGAACGGCTCCGTCATGTGGCAGTTCAAGCACATCGGCCAAGTCGTCGTCGATCGCACGGGGCAGGACGAAGAAGAGTTCACCCTGCAGGCCTTGGACGCCGGCGCCGAGGACGTGCTGGTGGACGACGATTCTTTCACCATCGTGACCGCGGTCGAGGATCTTCACAAGGTCAACGGCGAACTGGAGAAGGCCGGGGTGAAGGGAACCGACATCAATCTGACCTATCTCGCCACGAACAAAGCCGAACTTTCTAACGAAGACTCCCTCAAACTGCTCAACCTGCTCGACGCCCTCGACGATCTCGACGACGTGCAGGAGACCTACGTGAACGTGGACATTTCGGAAGACGTCCTAGCCGAAGCGTGACCTCTCGGACCCCGGTCCTGACTCTGCTCCTCATCGGCGCGAACTTCGCGGCGGCATTCGCTGTCGTGGCCGCGCCTGGGCTCATTCAGGACCTGGGATTTCGGGCCGACCGCCCTACGTTCTCCGGGGTATTCATCGGGCCGTTTCTCCACGCGAACATCTTTCACCTCCTCGGGAACCTTGTTTTTCTGGCCGCCGTTGGCGCGGCGGTCGAACTGGGAACCGGCGCTCTGCGCTTCGGACTGGTCTATTTCGCCTCCATGCTGGCGGGAGTCGGGCTCCATTGGATCGTTCTCCGCCACCACCTCAGCCCGGCGCCGTTGATTGGGGCGAGTGGGGCGGTGGCGGGCTGCGCCGCCTATTACGGCGTGCGGTACCGCGGCCTCAAGGTTGCGGTAGCGCCGAATAAAGCGCTTCCGGTGGTGGCGATCGTGGGGTTCTGGGCCGCGGTCCAACTTGTGGGAGCGGTCGTCCACATCGGTGATGATAGCGGCGGAACCGCCTATTGGGCCCATCTGGGTGGTCTGATGATGGGCTGTGTCCTGGCGATCGCCTTTCGCGCCCCCGATCTAGGTCAGGCGCGTATCGGTCATGAGGTCCTAGACCGCATGAATGCGCGTGGGCCGGCGGCGGCGGAGGCGGCGGCTCGTGCTCACCTCCGACGCCATCCGGACGACACCAAGGCGCTCCGCGACCTTGCGGCTGCCTGCCACGACCTCGGCGAAACCGCCGGTGAGGCGGACGCCATCATGGCTCTCATGCGGGTGGAACCGGAGACCGAGCAGCCAGGGCTTCTGGCTCGCCTGGCCGAGATCGGGATGGCCGAGCGACTTCCTGCCGCCCGGCGGGTAGCCCTTGCGGAAAAGATGAAGGACGGCCATCCGGCGGTCGCCCGTTCGTTGCTCCTCTCGGTGGCGGATGAAGGCGCGGACGAGACGCAAAGGCCAGAGGCTCTGCTCGCACTCGCCGGGCTGGAGCTTCACCGGGAACCCGAGCAGGCGGCGGCGCTCCTGAGCGAACTCGCCACTCGATACCCCCTTCACCCCTGCTGCGAACTCGCAAGGAAACGTGGATGGCTCGACTAAAAGACGTCTGGCGCGAGCAGCGCCCGGAGCTGATTTCCGGCCTCGTATACCGCTTTCTTATGGTTGTCGGGCGGACGCTGAAGATCGAACAACGAAACTTTGACCCTGCCCCCGAGAAAGCAATCTACTGCGGTTGGCACGGCCGCTCATTCCCTTTCGCCTACTCCTGCCGAAATCGTGGTTGGTGGGTGATCATCAGTCAGTCTCGGGACGGCGATATCCAGAACACCGTTTTCGAGCGCCTCGGTTTCCAGACCACCCGCGGCTCTACGGGGCGGGGTGGTGAGCGCGCTGCCGTACGCGCGATTAAAGCGCTCCGGGCCGGCGGAGTCCTTGCCATGACCCCCGACGGCCCGCGCGGTCCTTCCCAAGTCGTACAACCCGGCGTTATGTTCATCGCGCAGAGGTCGGGGGCCAAGCTCGTCCCCCTAGGAATCGCGGTAAGCCCCTGTCGCCAGATTAACTCGTGGGACCGTTATGTCGTCCCCAAGCTCGGTGCCCGAGCCCTACTCATCGCGGGGCCGTCTCTAGAAGTTCCGAAAGACGCCACGGAGGAGGAGGTCGAGCAGATTCGGCTGAAATTGGAAGGCATGCTGACCGACCTTCAGACCGAAGCGGAGCGCGAGCTAGGGATGCGGAGCCTGTCGCGCAAAGGACCGGACGAACTCGCGTAGGGCCCCGTGATACTCCTCGGCGCGTTCCCAACGTCCCTCCGCGTGGCCCATTCCGGGCTGCCAAACGACCGTCGTCGGTCCGGCCAGGGCTACTAGGTTTCGGTGGGCTTCTGTGGGTAAGGCGATGTGATCCCGCTCCCCGTGGAACATCAGAACCGGTTTAGGTCCCATTCGGTGGAGGGACGAAGCCACGTCCTTGCCGTAAGGAGAGAAGCCCAGGAACAGCCCGGTCAACGGGATACCCGGAGCGAAGATCCAGCCGAACCGGCGGGTGACCAGGAAGTCCAGGAACCCTCGGACGGCGAGGTGCATCCGCCCATACGCGCCGTCCAAGACCAAGGCGTCGGCCAGCGAAGGATCTTCGCCCAACGCAAAAGAGGCGGCGGCGGCCCCTTGCGACGAACCCATGATCATCAAGGGTACTTCCGGCGCATGTGACCGGAGCCATTGGGCCGCCGCGGCGACGTCCGCTCGCTCGTACCAGCCGAAACCTCCCGGACCACCCTTGCTCCGTCCATGGGATCGGGTCTCCAGCAGCAGAACCGAAAAGCCTTCCGAATAGAGCACTGCCGCCTCTGGAACAAACTCCGAGCGGTTCATGGCGTAGCCGTGCACTAGAACCGCCGATCCTTTGGGCTCTGGGTGAGGGCACCACCAGGCGTGGAGCTCGCCGATCCAGACCGATTCGGTGGGTATTCCTAGAGAGGCGGGCGAAATCCAGCTTGGGATATGGGGTGGCCGTCGGGCGAGGAGGGCGAGTCCAATGAGGACGGCCACGTATAGCCCAGGAAGAATAAGCAGCCAACCCACAAGCAAGAATAGACCTGTCCGAACGGTTGAGGGCCCGGGTAGGGGAAAATAGAGACCCCTCTCGTCATCATGTACGCCCTGAACTTCTACACCGACCTTTACGGAGACGTCCTTCGGAATAACCGAAAGACCGTCACCATCCGCCTCGGCGACAAAGCCGACAAGTACGACACCGGTATGGTGGTGTGGATCACGATCGGTCCGCGGTTCGGAAGAAGGCAGAAGTTGTACTCGGCGATCCTGGATCGCGTCGAGGTGAAGACGATCGCCGAACTCTCTCCGCGCGATATCGAGCGGGAGAACCCCGAGTTCCGCTCGCAGGACGATGTGATCGGAATGCTCAGCCGCATCTACGGCGATCTGATCACCCCTGGCCACACCGTCACGGTGGTCTATTTCAGCCGCATCGACGAATAGGCGCCCGCCCCTATGGCCCGCGCGCTCTTCTTCCTGCTTGCCCTCCTTAGCCTGGTCCCTCTGGTGGGCCTGGCTGGGGTGGCTTTGCCAGGAGAAGTCGTCGCTCTCGTGGCTCCGACGGCGTTGATCGGCGGTTTGGTCCTTGCGCTCACGCTGGGGAACCCTTTTCCCGCCGAGAGTAAGAAGGTGAGCAAGCCGCTTCTCCAGGCGGCGGTCGTGCTCTTGGGCTTTTCCGTCGACTTTCACACCGTCTTGCAGGCCGGTGTGAAGGGACTGGGATTTGCCGTCGTCTCGATCCTGGCGGTCTACGGCCTAGGCTGGCTCCTCCAGCGCGCGCTCAAGGTGCGACCCACCACCAGTCTGCTCGTCAGCACGGGCACGGCGATTTGCGGCGGTTCCGCGATCGCCGCGATGTCCAGCGTGGTGAACGCCGAGAGCGAGGATGTGAGCGTGGCGGTTGGCACGGTGTTCCTCCTCAACGCGGCCGCCCTCATCCTTTTCCCGCCCCTCGGTCACGCCCTCGGCCTGACTCCGGGACAGTTCGGTGTCTGGGCCGGGATCGCGATTCACGACGTCTCGAGCGTCGTCGGCGCGGCCACCGCCTATGGCGGCGGAGCGCTGGACACCGCCACCGCGGTCAAGCTCTCCCGCGTCCTCTATCTCGTGCCCATCACCCTGGTGGCGGCGATGCTGACGAAGAGGACGGAAGGGAAGTCGGTGCCGATTCCTTGGTTCGTGGGGGGCTTTCTGCTCGCGGCCTTTATCCGCTCGCTTTCCCCGTTTGTGGCGGGCCATGCAGCGGAGGTGAAGTGCGTGGCCAGCGCGGGGTTTGCGCTCTGTCTCTTCTTGATCGGCGCCGGTATCTCGCGAAAGGCTCTCGCGGCGGTTGGGTGGAGGCCTTTGGCGCAGGGGATCATTCTCTGGGTGACCATCTCGGTCTTGGCCCTGTTCGCGGCCAAGGCTGGCTGACGTTCCAAACTGTCGGCGCCTCAAATTCCGCCCTTTCAGGGCTTGGATTTTTCACCTGTTCGAACCAGGCCGTTGGCCTGGGCTGAGTTATTCTGGCCCCTTGGGCCTAGGAAACGGGTCGAGGTTGGCGAGATATGACTGTGCGGATGATCGAGTGAAACGGAGATTGGGCCGACACTTTTGGATTGGACTTAGGCCCAACGGGCCGGGATAAGACAGCCCAGCCCAACGACCTGGGCTCGAACAGGTTCAAGATCTTAGCCCTGAAAGGGCGGAATTTCTCGGCTTCCACTTACCTCCAAAATCGGTTTAGACCGAAACCCGCACCGCATTGGGCGGCCCGCCACTGACCGGTTTGCCGAAAACTAAAGAAGATTGTGAGGTTTTGAGACCTAACCTCGTAAGGTTGCCTGCCGAAAACCTATGGTGGGATGGACCGTGGAGCATATACCGCCGGAACTGGGATGATGGCCCAACAGCAGCGCTTGGACGTGCTGGCCAACAACCTTGCCAACGTGAACACTCGCGGCTTTAAGGCCGACAAGCTGACGTTTAGCGACATGCTCGTCCGCTCGATTGCGGATGACGCCGGAAACGGCTCCACGATCGGCGTCCTCGCCTCCGGCCCCACCGCCGATTCGGAAACCACCGACCTTTCGCAAGGCGGCGTTGAGATGACCGGCAACAACCTCGACTGCTCCCTTGGCGGCGCGGGCATGTTCGCCGTGCAGACCGCTAACGGCGTCCGCTACACCCGCGACGGCGCCTTCACCCTGAACGCCACTGGCGGCCTCGTTACGAAGAACGGCGACGCGGTTTTGGACAACGACGGTAAGCCGATCACCGGCCTGAGCGGACACATCACGATCGAGAAGAACGGCGTGATCCACCTCGACGACAAGGCGGCGACGATCGCCACCATCGGCCGCTACGACGGCACGTTCACCAAAGATTTAGGCGGGAAGAACTTCTTCAACGCCGCCGACGCCCGCGCGTTCGCTGCGAAAGAAGGTCCCAGCGTGGATTCCGGTCAGCTTGAGACCGCCAACGTCGAGCCCGTTACCGTGATGGTTCAAATGATCGCTTTGCAGCGAGCCTACGAAATTTCTCAGAAGATGGTCCAAAGCCAGGACGAGTCCACCGCCAAGCTCAATGAGGTTATGGCCTAAAAAATATGTTGCGCTCTCTTTACACTGCCGGCACGGGGATGATTGCCCAGCAGCACAACCTCGACGTCATCTCGAACAACCTCGCCAACGTCAATACGACGGGCTTCAAGGAGCAGCGGGCCGACTTCGAAGACCTGATGTACCAAACGATGCGGTCGGCAAGCGTCGCCGATGGCGCCTCGATTCCCGCGAATCTGCAGATCGGTCTTGGCTCCAAGCTTGCCGGTACGTCTAGCAACTTCCGGGTAGGCAGCTTGCAGAACACCGGTAACGCTTTGAATCTGGCGATCGCCGGAGACGGGTTCTTCAAGCTCACCAAACCGGACGGAACCGCCGCATACACCCGCGACGGAACGTTCCAGGTGGACGGCAAGGGCCGGGTCGTAAACATGGACGGCCTGCCGCTCGATCCGGAGATCACCGTTCCTCAGGGCTACACCGCGTTGACGATCAACGATACCGGTGACGTCATCGCCGTTCCGCCGGGCGAGACGAGTTCGAAGGTCTTTGGCACCGTTCAGGTGACCAGCGTTTCCAACCCGGCCGGTCTGGCTCGTCTCGGTGGAAACCTTTTCGCCGCGACCGAAGCCGCGGGCGATATGCAGGATGGCAAACCGGGTGCGAACGGCACCGGCACTCTGCAGTCCGGATTCCTTGAAGGTTCCAACGTCGAGGTCGTAGAGGAGATGACCCGCATGATCACCGCCCAGCGCGCCTACGAAATCAACTCGAAGGCCATCCAGACCGCCGACGACATGCTCGGCATCGTGAACAACCTGAAGCGCTAATGACCCCAGTCCTTCTCTACTCTCTTCTCCTCGCCCCCCAGAGCGGCATTCGCGTCAATGTTCTTGGCGAAGGCAAGCTCCGCTTCGTCGTCGCTCGCAAGGTTTCGACCGCCGCTTCCGCAACGTTGGCCCCCAACGCGGCCGGTCTGCTGGCCGACGAGACGGGCCGGTTGGTTACGCCGACGATCCGCATCACTTCGGGCATCGTGCGCATTTCGATGAACGGCACGGTATCGGTTTCCGGCGTTAAGGTCGGCCGCCTCGTTCTGGAGCGACCCGGCGCAGATGGTCCCGAACTGGGCTTCCCGGGTGAAGAGGGTCTTGGCGTGCTGCAAGTGGGCGCCAGTGCCCTTGGCGCGGCCCCTACGACTCCGTCGAAGGCCGCTCCGCAGGCTTTGAGCACCTCCGCCACCGTCACCCTCCACGCCACGAGCGAAGTGGCCGGTGACCGAGTGCTGCTGAAGGATGTCGCTGACATCGTGGCCGATCCGGTGACCGCCGCCAAACTCGGCGCGGTTGACCTCGGCGCGCTTCCGTCGCTCGGCATTCGCCGGACCCTCGGCTCCTGGTCGGTGAAAGCCGCCTTGCACAGCCAAGGCATTAAGGACGGCTTCGTAACCCTCAACTTCCCGCCGGACGTTACGGTTGCCCGAAAGGGCCAGACGGTTGACGATGACACCCTCGTTGCCGAAGCGAGAGCCAAGGCCGAGGAGAACATCAAGGGAGGCAGTCTCTCGCTGGTCGCCGGTCCCGCTCCGATGATCGTGCCTTGCGGCGAAGTCTCGTTCGACACCTCGTTCGACCGTCGTGGAAGTGCGATTACGATGACCGTCAAGGTCTCGGTGGACGGCAAGCCGGCCGGTCAACGAGCGATCAAGTTTACGTCGATCGGAACGGGCGTCAAGGTGGGCGATGCCGTTCGCATTACCGTCACCCGCAACGGCGCCGCCATCGAGACCGATGGCAAGGCCAAGTCCGCCGGATATGTCGGCGAGACCATTCAAGTCGCCACCTCCGATGGCGCAACGTTCTCCGCTACCGTTACCGCCGCCGGCACCGTCGAGGTGAAGCTATGAAGAAACCATTGATCCTGAGTCTTGCGCTCGCCCTTTCCGCCCTCGGTTTCGCTCAGGGACCGGCAACGGTTTCGGGAAGCCTCTTCAACGACTCCGCGAGCCCGGGCCTCCTGATGCGCCGGACCGCCCGAAAGAAGGGAGACATTCTCATCATCCGCGTGAACGAGGTCATGAAAGGTCAGTATGCGGCCAGCACCGCGACCACCAAGACAGAGGCCGCCACCGCGAATAAGGTCAGCATCCCGATCTTGGATGTGTTCGCCGGCCCCGTACTCGGCAACATTCTTGGCCGCCAGGCCGGTACGCCGCAGAAGATTATCAACGGCATCCTTGGCGGCGGCTCGACGGGCGGAAACGAGGCAAGCACCGGTACCGGCACTTCCACGACCAACAGCCAGTTCTCCACCAACCTCAGCGTGGTGGTAACGGATGTGGACTCCAGCGGCAACCTCCACATCGAAGGTTTTCGAAACATCCGGGTCAACAAAGAGACCCAGAAGATGATTCTGACCGGCATTGTCCGGCCGGACGATGTGGCCTCCGATAACTCCGTTCCCAGCGAAGCCATCGCCAACGCCGAGATCAAGGCGGATGGTAAAGGCGCCGTCGCCGAGAAGACCCGAAAGAGCTTCCTCAGCAAGATCCTGGACTGGTTGTTCTAATGAAGATCCTTCCCACCCTCTTTGCCCTCCTCTCCCTTGCGCCGCTCGCGCTGGGTCAGAACCTTAGCAAGGCCGACCGCGCGAGCTTCGACCGTGCGCAGTCCCAAGGAACCGAGGTCCAGATCAACTCGATCGCTTCGTTCCGTGGCGTCGTCGCGAACCAGATCCTTGGTTTCGGCTTGGTGACCGGTCTTGCCGGCACCGGGGATACCAAGCGGTTCCTTCAGACCCAGAAGGCGACGATCAACATGCTCCGCGCGGCAGGCCTCGACGTCGACCCGACGCAGAGCGAATCGAAGAACGTCGCGCTGGTGACGTTGGTCGGCGAACTGCCCCCGTTCTCGACCCCCGGCTCGCGCATCGACATCACGGTGAGCACCATCGGCGACTGCGCCAGTCTCCGCGGCGGAACCCTTCTCTTTGCCCCTCTCCGCTACCCAGGCAAGGACGAGACCTATGCCACAGCGGCGGGATCGATCTCCGTCGGTGGATTCTCCGCCGGTTCGGGCGGCGCCAGCTCCTCCAAGGGCTTCGTTACCGTGGGCAAGATCCCCGGGGGTGCCATCGTTCAGCGCAGCGTGCCGACGACCATCGTGTTCGACGGCAAGATGTACATCGATCTTCAGGAAGGAAACGCGACGACGGCCCACCGGATCGAAGACGCGATCAACCGAGAGTTTCCCGAGTTTCACGCCGCCGCGATCGGTGCGGCCACCATTCAGGTGGACCTTCCGACGGGCATGAGTTCGAACACCGCTCAAGCTCGCCTTGGCGCGATCAACGTGTTTGCCGACACCGAAGCGAAGGTGGTTATCGACGAGAAGACCGGCACGATTGTGATCGGCGGAAACGTCAAGATTGCCCCCTGCGCCGTCGCCAAAGGCAGCCTAAGCGTCCAGATCACGAGCGATCCGTTCGTGAGCCAACCGGCACCGCTGAGCAACGGCAAGACGGTGACCGGGGCCGCCAAGACGGTGACCACGAAGGAGGACAACGCGGAGATCGCGGTGATCCGGCCGAATACGACGATCGCCGATCTCGCCGCGATCTTCCAGGCCCTCCACCTCAAGGCGGACGACATTATCAACATCCTTCGTGCCCTGCACGACCAGGGTGCCCTCAAAGCAAGGCTGGTGGTTCAGTGATCGGCAACGTAATGGCCCAGGCGATCAAGGGCGCCGAGACGGTGAAAGACCACCAGCAAGAACTGAACAAGCTCAAGAAGGCGTGTGACGGGATGGAGAGTTCCTTCCTCCGGCAGATGCTCTCCGAGATGCGAAAGTCCGTCGGCGAAACCAAGCTCGGCGGAGACGATACGGGTGCGGACACCTACCAAGGCATGTCCGACGATGCCCTCGCCGACCGCCTGGCGTCCCGAGGAACGCTGGGAATCTCCAACAAGGTGTTCCACGCCATGGCCGGTCAGGTCCTCAATTCGAAAACGGAATCCACAAAGAAATGAAAACGAAAGAACTTCAGGGAAGATGGAACGACTGGCTCAAGGCCAGCGATGAGCTGCTCCTCATCCTGCACGAACAGACGGCCGCGGTGACTTTGCGCGACGTAAGCCGTGTAGAGCGACTGCAGCCGAAACTCGAAGACCAGTTGGCGCGCGTCGCCGGCATCGACGCCCAGGCGGTGGACCAAGCCCAGCGACTCGCAGAGTTGCTCGGTACGGAGCCGACCCTGCGCGGAATCGTGGAAGGGCTCGATCGGTCGGAAGGCCAGGCTCTCCACGCGCTTGCCAACCGCGTCACCATGGCCGCTCGCAAGGTTCAGTCCACGATGGAGAAGAACCGGGCGCTGCTGGAGAACGAGATGACTTACGTGAACGGCACGCTTACGCTTATCGCGAAAGCGGCGGGCACGGCTCCGACCCCTTACCGACGCCGTGCGACCGGCCCGGTCTTGATGGACGCGGCGGCTTAACCTCATGCCTTACTCCTTCCAAGGGATTTCGACGATGTCTTCGGCGCTGCGCGCATTCCAGGCGCAGCTCGACGTCACCGGCGATAACATCTCGAACTCTGAGACCGTTGGCTATAACCGCCGAACGATTCAGTTGACCGAAGCCCCCACGACCACGATGACCATCGGTCGGACGGTGGACGTGGGCAATGGCGTCAACGTGGCGGCGGTAACCCGAGTTCGCGATATGTTTTTGGCCGCCCGCCGCGAGGAGGCGACGTCAAAGCTAGGCCGAGGAGAGGAGTCGTTGGCGGGTCTGTCGAAGATTCAGGCCGCCATGGGCGAACCGAGCGATTCTGGCATCAGTTCGGCTTATGACGCTTTTACGAACGCGTGGTCTTCGCTGTCCGCGAGTCCGGGCGACTCTTCGGCGAAGGCCGATGTCCAACAGGCGGGTGCGAACCTCGCCAGCCGCATCTCGAGCTATGCCAAAGATCTGACCAACCAGGCCGCCGATAACGTGACGCGGACGAAAGAGATTCTCGGGGACGTCGACCAGCTCGCCACCAAGATCTCGGACTTGAACAACCGTATCGCCCAGGCGACCGCTCAGGGCGGAACCCCGAACGATTTGCTGGATGCCCGCGATTCCGCGGTGCAGGATCTTTCGAAGTTGGCCGATGTGACGGTGACCAAAGCGCCTACCGGTTACTCGGTTTCGCTGAACGGCTATCGGCTTGTCGATGTATCCGGCGTGAACGCATTGGCGGCGAAATATGATTCGACCACCGGACGAATCGTTGATGGAACGGACTCATTCCCCGTTCTGAACGGTTCTCTCGCGGGGGCTCACGACACCGCCTTGGCGATCTCTTCGACCAGTGCCCGCCTTGACACCTTTGCGGACGCCCTGCGCTCTCAGTTCAACGCGATCTATTCGACCGGGACGAACTCCGCCGGGGTGACGGGCATGCCGTTCTTTACGGAACCGGTCTTGCCGGCAACCACGACGACGGCCATCGGTCTCAGTCTGGATGCTCCCATCGCCGCCGACCCGAACAACATTGCCTCGGGCACCAGCGGTCTCTCGGGTGACGGTACGCTCGCCGCCCAGTTGTCGGCTCTCCGCGACACGAAGATCGCTGGTCTGGGCAACATGACGATGGGTAACTACTATTCGACCCTCGTCAGCGATATCGGCCGCCAGACGGCGACCGCTCAAGACACGGTCGATACGCAGACGGCGGTCAACACCCAGATCGACGCCCAGATCTCGAGCACCAGCGGCGTCTCGATGGACGACGAAATGGCGAATCTGCTCCGCTTCCAACGCGCGTATCAAGCGGCGGCGAAAGCGCTGTCGGTGTTCGACCAGATGTCGGAGACGATCATTGGGATGTTGAATCGGTAGGGGGTGGACGGTTAGCGGTTAGCAGTTGGCGGAATCGCCTCTTTCGTACAGCTAACCGCAAACTGCCAACCGCTATACTCTTATTGTGCCCGGTTCCCTCATCATCCTCAGCGGCCCTAGCGGTGTTGGAAAGGATACGGTGATCGATGCTTGGGCGGCGCGCGACTCGAGAGTCGTGCGGGTTGTGGCCTACACTACCCGCGCTCCTCGTCCCGGTGAGCGGGCGGGTATCGATTACCACTTCGTCACCGTCGACCAGTTTCTGGAGGCTGCGGAGGCCGGGGACTTCTTGGAGGCGAAGGAGGTTCACGGTAACCATTACGCGACTCCGCTCAAGGATATGAATGCCCTTCTTGAAGCGGGCAAGATCGCCATCCTCAAGATCGACGTCCAGGGAGCCCTCACTGCCATGGCGCTTCGCCCCGATGCCATCTCCGTCTTTCTCCTTCCTCCGGACGGTGATGAGCTTGCCCGCCGGCTCAGGGAGCGGGGCACCGACGATGACGCCACGGTGGCCCGCCGCCTGGAAAACGCCCGCGGTGAGTTGGCCCTTGCGGAGGCGTATCAGCATCGGCTGGTTAACGACGATATTGAGTTGGTGGTTGAAAAGCTGGCGAGCGTGGTGCCGGCTTCCGGCCAGCATTTCCCCATGTAACCAGCCGGTTATTTGCGGGCGAATCGAAGGGTTTAGGTTCACTAATTTTCTCTGTGTGTCGAGATGTTAGGTTCAAATCAAACTTGGAAACCGGATGTTTTAGGTTCAAAATTCGGTTTTTTCTCGGTGAAATCTCGGCGGCGACAGATATTTTATTTCATAAGTTATTAAGACTAATTTAATACGGGCGGGGATGATCGCCTTGGCTTTAACGGCGGGAAGGCGGCACCACGTAAAATAGCCGCATGCTTCCTAACTTCGCCCTGCTCCAGGCTCCCATTGAATTCAAGGAGGCCTTGATGATTGGCGGAGTTTCGACCTCGGGACGGATACCGGTCCCGATGGACGCCGTGCTGGATCGCATTGCCGCCGGAGCTTTCGGCACTCCTAAAGAGGGCGAGACGCTTCCTTTTGGTACCCGTAGCCCCGCTTGGCGAAAGGCCACCGCCGATAAAGACGGCTGGTTTATGGGCAACGGCTACGTCTATACGACGATCGAGATCATGCGCCCGACGACCATGCTCCTCGAGGCGCAGGGTGATTCGACGGTCTACGTTAACGGATCTCCCCGCGCGGGAGATCCGTACTCGACCGGCTATGTCCGAATCCCGGTCTACCTAAAGGCCGGGACCAACAGCTTTCTGTTCGTCTCTGGCCGCGGGCAGATGAAGGCCCGTCTTCTCCAGAGCTCCAAGATCCTGAGCCTGGACACGGGCGATACGACCCTTCCGGACGCCCTCGTCACCGATCGGGGCGATCTCCTCGGCGGCATGGTGGTTTTGAACGAAGGCGCAAGCAAGAAGGGGCTTCGGATGCGGGTTACCCTTCCGGATGGCCGGTCCCGAGAGTCCGCCCTGCCGTCCATCCCCGGCCTCTCGCTTCGCAAAGTCCCCTTCGCTCTTCCGATGCCGTACACGTTGGAGGGCACCAGCCTTCCGTTGACGGTTGAACTGCGCGATGCCGGCAGGGTCGTCGACTCCGCTAAGATCGAACTCCGGGTTCGCCAAGTCAACGAGATCCATCGTCGTACGTTCCTGAGCGACGTGGACGGAAGCGTTCAGTACTACACGGTCAATCCCGCGCAACGCCCGGGGCCGGATAACGTTCTCACACTCACCCTGCACGGCGCTTCGGTCGAGAGCCAAGGCCAGGCGCAGGCTTACAAGAGCAAGGATGACGTCTCCATCGTCGCCGCTACCAACCGCCGTCCTTATGGTTTCGACTGGGAAGAGATCGGGCGGATCGACGCCCTTGAAGTCCTCGACGTTGCCAAGCGAACCATCCCCCACGACCCGACTCGCGTCGAGTTGACGGGCCACTCGATGGGCGGTCACGGGACTTGGTCGGTGGGGACGCTCTACCCCGACAAGTTCGCGGCTATCGCCCCCAGCGCCGGCTGGATCTCGTTCTGGAGCTACGCCGGAGGCTGGGATCCTCGTCCGAATATGCCGGCGGATGCCATCGTCCGTCGGGCAATGGAGCCTTCCGACACCCTGGCCCGCGTCTCCAACACTTTAGCACAGGGTGTCTACATCCTTCACGGCGACGCCGACGATAACGTGCCTGTCCAGCAGGCACGGACGATGAAGGCCGAACTCACCAAGCTGGGCCATCCGGACCTTGGGTACCACGAAAAGCCTGGAGCAGGTCACTGGTGGGGGGATCAGTGCGTGGACTATCCCGACCTGTTCGCGATGCTCCGGAAGCGTCGCCTTGATCCGAATCCGGCATCCATCGACTTCGTCACTCCCTCTCCCTTTGTGTCCTCCCACGCCTGGTGGGCGACCGTCGAGGCGGTAATCGAGCAGGGCAAGCCCGCCCGCATTCGTCTTAAGCGAAACGACGCCTCGGTGGAAGGCACGACGGAAAACGTTGCGCGCCTTACTTTGCAGCGTCCGGTCCGGACGGTTAATTTGGACGGGCAAACCGTGTCCGTCACGGGGGGCGCCGGCGCGGTAATGCTGGTGCGCGAGAATGGGCATTGGCAGCAGGGCGTCGCGTCGGGCAAGAATCCGACCACGATGGGGCCTTTCAAGGCGATCTTCGGCCACAAGGTCGTGTTCGTCGTGCCCACCGCCGGAACACCGGAGGAGAACGCCGCGGCGGCCGATCAGGCTCGCTACGATGCCGAAACGCTTTACGTTCGCGGCAACGGTAGCGTGGATATCGCGACGGATGCTGAGGTGATCAAGGGCGGTTTCGAGCGGCGCAACATCCTTCTTTATGGCAACGCGGATTCCAACCGCGCCTGGGGCAAGTTCATGAAGGGGTCTCCGGTCGAGGTGCGCCGAAACCTTGTTCGCGTCGGTTTCAAGACCGTAACCGGTCCGGATCTCGCCGTCCTTCTGGTCCGTCCCAAGCCGGGCATCCCGGACTGCCTTGTCGGGGCCATGGCTCCCACGGGTGCCGCGGGGGCGGCACGTCTCGTGAGAATGGCGACCTTTACAAGTGGAGTGGCTTATCCCGACTGGACCGTGGTTGGCACGAAAGGGCTGTTGGGCGCGGGGTTCTTTGGGAACGACTGGTCGCTGGGGACGGGTGTGGCGGGCTGGAATCCGTAGGGTGGCGAGACCGTCCCGGTCTCGAATCTCCCGAACCGGATAAGTGATCGAAAGCAGGATTTAGGAGTTGGTGCGCCGTTCCCGATGATACGCCTCGAACCTCTCAAACCAGTGATCGATCACGGGGGCCAGCGCGTCGAAACTCTCCCAAGTATTGGGAACGCGGAATATGCCCGGCAAACCTTTGCAAAGCACCGCCTCGTAGTCGGCCAAGTAGCGGTCTTTCTCGAATACGAAATATTGGCGTGCAAAGACATCGCCCTTCACCGTGAGCATGTTAGAGATGAAGGTTCCGTCGCACCATTCGTAGAGCGCCGTTGGCTTAACTGTGCGATCCCGCATTTCTGCAATGACGAGGTTGCTCCCGTCCATTTCCTTCCAGAGACCTCGCAAGGCGCACCAAGCTACAAACAGACCGGTGTGAACAAAGCTCTGCTCCGGATCGAGACCTAAATCGGAGACCGACTGATCGTGCCATTTCGCCCGATCAAGAACGATTGGTTCCGGAGGCCCTTGCTTCACGCCGGCAATTCCGGCTCGTCCGGCGTCTCCGCCGGCTTTGACCGGCCGAGCTTGGCAAGCTTCTCTTCGAACGTCGCCAAAGGCCGCCCTTCCAGCCCATGGCCCTGGCCCGCGAGTAGGGCAGAGAGCGCTTCGCATTCTGCCCGGGAGAACTGCACGGAGCCTAGGATGTGCTCTTCGAAAGCCTCGTAGGCTAGGGGGGCTACGGCCTTTGCGCATTCCGCCATTGCCTCGGCGTAGACGCGGATCTCGTATTGCGCATGCGGGTCCATGCGGAGCCTTAGGAAGTGGAAGAGGTTGTGCAGATCGATCTGCCAATACCACTCGGTGTAGAGCGAAAGAGGGAGATTGATGCGGGCGATCTCACGGGCCATGTCCTGATCGAGCATCTCGCCGTAGGATCTGTAGGCCTGGGCCTGTTCGCTGCGGAACTTCTCTACTAGCGCCGCCTCGGTCTCCGCGTCGTATCGCTCTCCGGCGCGGCCCTGCTTGTTGTTCGAGCTCTGGGGAAGGATGTGCTCCGGTGCGGGGACGTAGAACTCGTCCTTCATGATCGAGTAGCGGCCGCTGATCTCGTTCAATCGCGCGGTGCGGTGCCGGACCCACTGTCGGGCTACGAATACCGGCATCTTGGTGTGGAATGTCAGCTGAACCTGCTCGAACGGGCTGGTGTGGTAGTTCCGGAGCAGGTAGTGGATGAGGCCCCGGTCTTGCCGGACGGTCTTTGTTCCCGCGCCGTAGCTGACCCGTGCCGACTGTACGATCCGCTCGTCTCCGCCCATATAGTCCACTAGCCGCACAAACCCCTTATCGAGAACCGGGATTTCTTTGTCAAGCAGAGCTTCGGCAGCGTCAACGATCATGCGGGCCATAGACCCCGGAGGGTACCCGCCCCTCCGGCGTGGGATGGTCTGAAGACGTTCGTTCCATCGGGTCGGTCGGCGTACAATATGGATATGGCGCAGCTCATCATCGAACTTCCCGATGAACTGGTTCGGCACTTTCGTGCCGAGGCAGAGCGGCTCCACGTGACGGCCGAAGAGCTGATTGCCACCCAACTTAAGCAAGGTCAACCATCCAAGGAGTTGGTCCCGCCACCTGGCTATTACGCCTCCTTATGGGGCGCCGCGGCTGGTGGCCCGGGTGCCCACGGTTCGGTCGAGGCGGTTGATCGCTATGTTCGAGAGTTGCGAAAAGACTGGGATCCGCGTTGAACCTCAAGGGCCTCCGGGTTTACATCGACACGAACGTCGCGATCTATTGCTTGGAACGCCTGACCGATTTTCCTAATCTCAAGTCGGGTCTGATCGAAGCTCTGGATGCAGCCAGCCTGATCGGAGTGACCAGCGAACTGACGCTTTTGGAAACTCTCGTCGGACCGCGAAAGGTGAACGATCTGGCGGGGGAAGCGGCTTTTCGAAAGTTCCTAGCCCCTTCAGCACGGATGGTCGTTCGTCCGGTTGACTCGCAAGTCATCGAGCGGGCAATCGATCTTCGGCTTGTTGGCCTGCGAACGCCGGATGCGATTCACGTTGCGACTGCGATCCTGGAAAAGTGTGATGTCTTGCTCACGCGTGATCTGGATTGGGCGCGATCAGGGATACGTGTTGTCGACCCGATCGATATTTCTTGACGTACCATAGACTACGCGGAACGCCGATGTCCCAGTTCGACCATCACGACCATCTTCAAGACCTGTTCCTCACCCGCCGAGATCTTATCGGGCGGCTTGGGAACGGGTTTGCCGCGTTGGGCATGATGGGGCTTCTGGCGGAACCGGCCCTGGCCCGGGCCGATGACCCGAGTCGGCTAAACCCCCTAGCGCCGCACCTGCCGCCCCTCAAAGCTCGTGCGAAGCGGGTCATCTTTCTCTTTATGAACGGGGGGCCGTCTCAGGTCGATACGTTCGACCCCAAGCCGGCGCTCCAAAAGTACGCCGGGCAAGCCATTCCTCTTCAGCTCCCGACGGAGCGCAAGACGGGCGCGGCTTTGCCCTCGCCGTTTAAGTTTCAGAAGTACGGGCAGTCCGGTATCGAGGTCAGCGACCTGTTTCCTAACGTGGCTAAGCACGTTGACGACATGGTTGTGATCCGGTCGATGCATGCGGACGTTCCGAACCATGAGCCGTCGCTGATGCTCATGAACTGCGGGGACGCGCGGATGGTCCGCCCTTCGCTCGGTTCTTGGACGCTTTACGGCCTCGGTACGGAGAACCAGAACCTTCCGGGCTTTATCTCAATGTGCCCCGGCGGCTTCCCGATTCAGGAGACGCAGAACTGGCAGGCGGGCTTCCTTCCCGGCGTGCTTGCCGGGACCTATATCGATCCGAATCAGACCGATCTTGAGAAGCTGGTTGAGAACATTCGTAACAACTACACGCTCCCCGAAGAGCAGCGGGCCCAGCTCGACCTTGTTCAACGCCTAAACAAGAAGCATCTTGCCCGCCGTGCCGGAGACGCCGCCCTGGAGGCCCGTGTTCAGTCCTTTGAGCTGGCCTACCGAATGCAGACGGAGGCGACCGACGCCTTCGACACGAGCAAGGAGAGTCAGGCCACACGGGATATGTATGGTCCGGGCAGTTTCGCCCGTTCCTGTCTGATGGCTCGCCGGCTCGCAGAGCGTGGCGTCCGTTTCATCCAGCTCTATCACGGCGCGGGGCAGCCTTGGGACAGCCATGACGACATTGCGATCCAGCACCGAAATCTTGGACGGGAGGCGGATCAAGGCATCGGCGCCCTCCTTACCGATCTCAAGCAGCGCGGCATGTTGGAAGAAACCCTCGTCATTTGGGGCGGCGAATTCGGGCGTACGCCTACCGTCGAGCTACCCACTCCGGGCGCGAACGCGGGCAAGACGAACGGACGAGATCATAACCACTACGGCTTCACCTATTGGATGGCGGGTGGCGGGGTCAAAGCTGGGACAGTTTATGGTGCTACTGACGAGTTCGGGTTCCGCGCCCAGGATAACCCGGTCCACGTTCATGACCTGCACGCGACGATCCTCTATCTGCTGGGATTCGATCACACGAAACTGACTTACCGGCATGCCGGTCGTGATTTTCGGCTGACGGACGTTTACGGCAACGTCATTCACGACCTGGTGGCCTGAGGTTTAGCTTTTCCGTCCCATGCGGATCATCCGTCGTCTTCTGATCACCGAGATCTGTTGTGATGCCTTCTTCCAAGACATCTGCCTTAGGGGCCACTCCTTTTGCTAATTTGGCTTTGCCGTTTAGCTTGCGCACGTGCCTTTCTCTTTGCTGCATTGGCTTGTCGTTTAGCCTTAATCGCCGCAGCTGCGTTTTTATCCTTCCAAATACTATAAAGTCCGACGGCAAGGCTGATGATTCCAACTGTAATACCAGCGACATCGGAGGCAGATTCGACGAGGGCCGAATCCCATTTATAGTGGTGGCCAACAAACTTGAAGGTCAGGGCCACCGCATGTTCAAGAAGTCCCGACACTCCTAGCGTCATGGCGCCCTTTGGTGTCGGAGTACTCATTGGGACTCCTCCTCTCTCTGATAAATCGGCGAAGATCTCTCCGAGACAATAGCCCTGGCAGGAGGTTCCGGACGATCACTCCTGCGAGCTTCTCGGTCATCATCGCTACCAGCCTCCTGAGTGAGACGATCGCTGACAACATCAAAAACGACCGCGACCAAGATCAAGGCAATAAAGAAAATCGCGCTCGGGAATATTCCAATTTCTGAGGGAAGAAACCGGTTGACACCTCCGTAAAAGAGGCCTGTACCGATCGATGCCCAGAGTACGGAGGGAAGAGTCCTATCGCTCTGGAGGGTTGGCAGGCCAGGTGACTGGCTTGCAAGGGCGATGAGCGCCCCGGCACCCCCGCACCATCCCAGCGCTTGCCAATGATGCTGAAGGGCTTCGAAGGCTACGAAAAGGCCGACAATGACGCCCGCACCTGGCAACAAACCTTCCGGGCGTGGGCGTAGTGCTTTGGGAAGCCGCTCCGTAATCCGTTGTCCCGCAAACTGGCCGAGAAAGAATGCAATGAATAGAATCGAGGCCAGGTGCCCCGCTGTCACTTTTCCGAAGATTGCCGGCCAGGATTCACCTAGCGGAGAGTTCTCTGCATCATTCCAGATAAGCAGAAGCAAGGTCGCTCCTAATAAGGTGCCGATAAAATCTGCGGGGCTGAATTTTCGTTCTCGAAGGAGGTAGCGGAGGCTTCCGGGGACTTCAGCTTGTTCCGGGAAAATCCGAGGTTCGAGCGGGAAGTTGGCCGGGGCGTAATGGCCTTGATTTTTTAGTGTGAAGGCAATCTCATGTACCAGGGCATCTTCTGGAATCGTCCTCAGGTGCCGAAAGTTGGGCCAGATGAACCGAAATCCGGTGACCCGTTTGACGAACATCTTCATCGGATAGAGGCCTAGAAAAACGTAAGGATCGTATTTCGGATAGTTCGGAACGGGAATCTCCTCGGCATGGGCTAGCAGGGGTTCGACCAACCTCAAGCCGTTATCGGTAGCCTCCTTTGAAATCCACGCCAGGGCCTCATCCGCGATCCGTCGTCGACCTTCCGGAAGCCCGCCCCCCACGTCACGATGAACGCCGGGGAACCAGACTTCCGTTAAACCTCGCTGTCGAGGGTGAAACAGGGCTTCTGGAAAGGCGTTGCGTTGCTCGTCGATCGATACTGCGTGGCAGACCCGGGCGATACTAGGGTTCTTATCCGTATTGGGATAGACGTTAAAGCGGCGAAGGACTCCAACCGAACTGACGGTGTCGAAGAGGCCCATGAAGTGGATCTCCACGCCCCGCCGAGAGAAGTCGCGCTTAATCCCGTTGGCCGTCCGTTTGAAGACGCCAATCGTCATTTCACCTTCGTCGATAGGGATCGATTCAAGGGTTTGCCATAGGTATTGCGAGATCACCTCATGTTCCGGCCGCACGAGGCCGAAGTTGTGGATCATTGCGGCAACAAGCCGGGCGGTGTACGCGCCACGACTGAATCCGAACATGAAGATCCGGTCTCCCGGTTGATAATTGCGGACGAGGAAGTTGTAACCGTTCAGGACCTTCTCTCGAAGTCCCGTCGCGACGCCAAGGTCGATCAATTTTAAGGTGGTTCGTTGGAGGCCCGTGAGGGCTTGAGGGCTGGCCAGAGTTCCAACGCCACCATCGTAGAACGTAAGTTGAGTCTCATCCCGGACGAGCTTGGAAAAAATTTGAGCTACATTTGTCCGATCGAAGCCAACCCAATCGCCCGTTCCGTCGAAGCAGAGCACAACGTTCCGAGCGATCTGATCCGGTATTGGGTGATCTGACTCCGTAAACGTTGACATGGTTTGACCTTAGACGGTCCAACGCAACATTGTCAAGAGAATTGCAGTTTTACTGGAAATTCTCGAAGAAATCTAAAATCATTTCCCAATCCTTCCGGATCACAGAGTGCCCGCCGGGCCGTCGCCGGCACTCGATCGTTCCTCCGAGCGACGCGAATACCGGTTGTGCCAAGTCCGCCATCTCTTCCTGCCCGGCTGGGTTGGCCCAGAGGTCGTCCTCCGCGTTGAGCAACAGAACCGGTTTCGGCGCGCAGAGGGCGAGGAGGGCGTGTTGGTCGAATGGGAGTTGGTCTTCGCGGCCGGCGTAGTTGGCAAACGCTGGGACGAACCAGTGGGGGAACGCGGTTGTGATCTGGGAGACGGTTTCGCCGACGGAGGTCCGGGAGGGGGCCGAGCCGCCGCAGCCGGATTGGATTGAGACAACTCCGTCGCCGCCAAACGCCCCCGCTACCAAAGCTGCTTTGCCCATGCGGGAGTGGCCGACGAAGATCACGGGGCCGGGGATGGTGGCCGCCAATGAGAGGAGGCCCCAGGCCCAGGCGGCCACGGCTCCGAGCGGCCGATCGTTTAACTTCTTCAGCTCCGCGAAGGCCAAACCGGCTTCATCCGGCACGACGTCCGAGTGGCAGAACGTGGCTAAACCAAACCCCGCTGCGGTGACTTCTTCGACGCACCACCGCTCCTTGTGGCAGCCTCGTGAGACGGGCCAAAGCGCTCCGTCGGGGTAGCTCCATCCTCGTGGCTCCGGCACCTCCGGATCGTCGACCACGGTATGGTTCCCCGAGAAATTGACCCCTACAAAGGTTGCACGCGGTTCGCCCGACGGTTCGGCGTGGAGTACGTCGAGCGACCCTATTTTCCGTAGCTGCAGACCTGGTCGAAGGGACTTCTCTTCGCCTAGGGTCAACGGCTTTACCGGAGGCAGCCACCCGTACATTTGCTCTTGGAAGAGTTCTCGGAGGTCCGCCGCCTGGGTGCTCCAGCGGTCGAGAGAAAGCGGGGGGAAAGTCATGAACGTTGTGGTTTTGGTAGAGGTCGTGACGGGGTGGGCTGCAGGCGGGGCGCCGGCGCTGCGGACATTAACTCCACGGGACCTAGCAGGCCCGACTCCACCAAAGGGGAATCTGGGCGATACGGCGACCAGGTCGTCTTTGTGATCCTATTCTCGGGTGGCAGGCCGCTGTCTCCGATGAGCCGGTTGACCCAGAGATTGGCCACGGTCACCTCCAAAACGTTGCCCTTTTGCTCGAGAACGCCGGGCGGAATCTTGACCTGCCAAGGCGATGACCAGACCGTTCCCAGGTCTCGACCGTTCAGCTTCACGGAAGCCATGTTCGCCACCTTACCCAGAGACAGCACGCTTCCTTGGGCGCCATCGAAGGTCGTGCGGTAGACGGCCTTGCCGGAGAAGTGCTGTAGCGCCTCTTCGGGTCGCTTTCGCCAGTCGGTCAACTGATCAAACGGAACTTGTAACGGCCCGCCGAACTTGGGATCGAAGTCCACCAGCCAGGAGGTCTCAATCTTCGCAATGGCCGCCAAGCGAGGAAAGTTATCCGAAGGAGTGATGGTGCGGTTCGGCTTTTGAAGAGCGGCCTTTCGGAACACGACGAATCCGCTCTCGAAGCCGGCAAGCCGCAGAGGCACCGTGGTCTGACCTTTACTTACGGAGAAGCGAGGTAAAGCCCGATACTCGCCGGTCTTTGGATCCCACCACTCCGGTTGGCCGGTGGCCCGGAACGTTGCGGTCCGGTTCAGCTCCGTCGCTTGCCGATTCGAGACGAAGTAGAGATCCGCGTCCTTCGTCCGCCGGTGCGAGTACCGAAGTGAGTCGCCTGACTCCAGGTCGGGAGCCACTCCAAGGGAGGCTAAGGCCTGTGCCGTTACGTCGTACTCTGGATAGAGCGGGCGAGGTGGAACGGTTGAGGAGAGGCCCCAAGGTGCCATGGTCCAAGGGCCTAGATCCTTCGCTGCGGCTTCTCCGACCTTCCAGGATGGGTCGGTTACGATTCGCATCGTCCCGCCGTCCACAAACTTGATCTCAAGCGATCCGATCACACCCGCCGGGCTGGGGTTGGGTCCTTCGTTCTCCACCTTCGCGTCCAGCCGATTTGGGCCGACGCGAAGGAATTTACGCACGTCGGTGGTCCGGACCACATGGAAATCCGTGCCGGACAGTCCGTCGGCATGATTGACCGAGAACCAGAACAGGTTGTCTGCGGTCATCGCCATCTTGGCTGAGGCGATGGGCCGGTCGGCGGGCAGGTTGAAGTCCCGCACGAAGGTGACCGTGCCGGCGGCGGCCGACTGGGCCGGATCGCCTTTGTCTTCCCATATCCACCGGGCATCCCGCAACGGCGGCTCTTCCGGTTTCACATCCGCGGCCGGAATATCGCGCATCACTTGCCCTTTGCCATAGGTGCCGTCCATCCAAAGCGCCTTTGCCAAGCGCTGAACTTCCGCATCGCAGGCCGGATATCCGCTCAGTCCGGGTGACCGGGAAGGTCGGCTTCCCACGATGGTCGCCCCCTGCGCTACCAGGCTCGCCACTTTGCGCAACAGTTTGGGACTCATCGTCGAGAAGCGGGGAAGGACCAGTAAGTGGTAGCTCATCCCGTCCGGGAAGACGATCTGTCCATTTTTCACCGAGGCACGAGCGATCAATGCGTCTGGAGCGCAGCCGTCGAAGTTATAGCCGCGCCGGTCCGGCAGATCGCCGATGGTGGCCGACGCGGGCGGTTGAAACACGTTGGGCGAACCTTCGGGCACGAGGTACAGTACGTCGGCTACGGGTAGCCCCTGCCGGAGCATTTGCTGGCATCGGGCCAGATAGGTGTGGTAGGCGGGCACGAGGTCCCACCAGGTCTGGGTTCGTTCCCAGTGGACGCCGTAGGAGGCCATGGTCATCCCGGGGAATTCGTCGAGCGCGGGCTGGTGCTGGTAGCGGTGGAAATAGAACTTGTTGATCCCGTTCGCGAGGGCCCAGTCGCCCTGCTCTTTCATCGAGCCGGGATGCTGTAGCCAGCCGTCTCCGTCGTCCGCCGTGAACGACTCCGCGCCGACCACCGGGAGTCCCATGGTGTGGGCGATGGAGACGGCTTCGAAGCAGCTGTATTCGGTGTGGAATCCGTAGCCTTTGGACCAGAATTCGCACATCGGCTCATCCGCGATGCCGCCCAGCGCGAGGTCCGAGGTTGGGTTCATGTCGTAGGGTTCGACGGAGAGGCGTAGGTTGTTCGCCCGCGCCTTCTTCTTGATCGTTCCGAGGTGGTTGGCGATGACGAGTTCTTGACCGGTCTGCCGCAGGTCCCAGAGGAATCGTTCCGAGACTTCCGGCGAGTCCACAATCTTGCCCGCCATGACGGGGAGGTAGCGGATTGGGTCGTAGCCGCGGGCCTTCTTGAATAGCGCGCGAAAGTTGGGTGACCAGTTCTGCGAGCCCATCTCCCAGCTGTCCCAGTGCAGGGCGGTCAGTCCTCGCCCGGGCCGTTGGGGGCCGGCTTCGTGGAGCACGGCGTCGATAAACGTGGCGAGGTGATCGGAGATCCCTTTTGCTTCGTATTTGTCGGTTTCGAATCCAAGCCCGGCGTCGGGGGCGGGGCGGGTGGTGGAGCCGGTGAGGGTTCGTCCGAAGCGGAGGATCGTCCATTTTCCGGGTGGGACTTTCCAGTTCAGAGTGCCGTCCGGGTTGAGCTTCGAGGTGAGGTCGATGATCTTGGACGAGGGGATTGCCGGGCCGGACGAGGTTGGCCTGGACTCGATAAATGGCTTGACCGTTCCGGAGGAGAAGGGCGCCCGGTAGACCAGCGATTTTTCGTCCAGGTCAGGCGTCTTGCTCGGTCCGGGCGTGGGCATGGCCAGGACGACCTCGTCCTGATAGAACTCCTCCCACTGCTTCTTGAGTTCGGCAGTCAGGGTTCCCATGCCAAAGAAAGGGATCCGCGGCTTCGGTCTATCGAGGGGCGCGTTAAACGATGTGGGTCCGGTGACCGTGGTCTCGCTGGCGACGAGGTGCTGCATCGCCTCTTCGGGCTTCACCCATGGTCCGCCGGAGCCGCACCAGCCAGGGCCGGTGCCGAAGTCGATGCCAAGGCCGAGCCGGTCGGCCTCGTGGATGGCGAAGCCCATGTCTTCGACCCACTCCGGGCTCATGTAGCGCACGGGTCCTTTGGGGATTCCGATGTTGACCTCGAGCATGATGCCACCGCCGATGCCGGCCTTCTTCATGGCTTCGAGGTCTGCGGTCATTCCCGCTTTCGTCATCGCGCCTTCCATGAAGTACCAATAGACCCAGGGGTTGGCGGAGGTTGGGGGGTGGATGAATTGGGAGAGGAGGGAAGGGGTTTGGGCGGAGGCGGAGACGGCGGCGAGGGCCAAGATTGTTAGAGCGGAGGCTCGTCGAATGGTTTGGAGGGTTGTCGACCCCCTCCCCCATGGTTCCCCCTTCCGCTCGTGCCTCGCTTCAAGGGGCACCATCTCCGGACGTTTAGAAGGGGTTGCCAAGGGCATGGCCAAGGATAGACCGTAAGGGATCTTAACCTCTTTACAATCCACAACGCACTCCCTGCAATTTACGACTATCGCCACGTCCCGCGGTAGGGGCCGTGCTAACGTCAGCTTGTGCCTTGCCTCCGCCTTGTCTCGACCGCTCTGACGGCGGTGGCCCTCAGCTTGACGGCCCCGGCCACCCTCGCCGGTGTCCAGTCAACCGACCCGTTGGCGCGTTCGTTCGTGAACCCACCCGCCTCCGCGCGACCTTGGGTCTATTGGTTCTGGCTGGACGGCAATATCACCAAAGAGGGGATCACGGCAGATTTGGAGGCGATGAAGCGGGTGGGTATTGGCGGCGTGCTCATCATGGAGGTCGACCAGGGCACTCCGGTCGGTCCGATGGACTTCGCGGGACCCCGGTGGCGGGAGCTGTTCACGTTCATGACCTCCGAGGCGAAGCGGCTCGGTATCGAGGTCAACATGAACGACGATGCTGGGTGGAACGGCAGTGGAGGTCCTTGGATTACGCCTGAGCTCTCCATGCAGAAACTCGTCTGGACCGATACGGACGTCCAGGGTCCGACCCATTTTTCCGCCAAGCTTCCGGAGCCCAAAAAGGAGGCGGGTTATTACCGGGACGTCACCGTCCTCGCGTTCCCGGCAACCGATGGCACGAGGATCGATAGTCTGCCGGGTCGCAGCGGGCTCGTCCGCCAAGAGTTCGGCAATGCGATCGAGACCGGGAGCGTGGCTCCCTCCGCCATCGTCGATCCTGAGAAAGTCATCGAGTTGAAAGCTGCCCCGGACGGCACGGTGGAGTGGGACGCGCCTGCGGGCAAATGGACCCTCATGCGGATCGGCCAGACATCAACTGGCCGAACCAACCATCCCGCCCCCAAAACTGGCCTCGGTCTCGAAAGCGACAAGCTAAGCAAGACCGCCACCGAAGCCACGTTCAACGGCCTCATGGGCAAGCTGATCTCCGACGTCGGACCGCTCGCCGGAAAGACCCTCGTTCGGACTCACATCGATAGTTGGGAAGTGGGCTCTCAGAACTGGTCGGCCACATTCCCCGAGGAGTTTCGCCGTCGCCGAGGGTACAGCCTTACCAAGTTCCTACCCGGCATGGCCGGGCGGATCGTGGGCAATCGCGAGATTACGGAGCGGTTTCTTTGGGATCTGCGTCAGACCATCTCGGAAACTCTGCTCGACAACTACGCGGGCCACATGCGAGACCTTGCCCACAAGCGGGGAATCGGGCTCTCGATCGAAGCCTACGGCGATGTTGTGGTGGACGATCTGGCCTACGCAGGACGCGCCGATGAGCCGATGACGGAGTTCTGGACTCGTCAGGGCGGGATGCCCGACCCGGTGTCCCAAACCGAGGGCTACCTGTGGGAAATGGCCTCGGCGGCGCACGTTTACGGCAAGCGAATTCTGGGCGCAGAGTCGTTCACCTCAGGTAGCGACGAGCGGTGGCTGTACCACCCGGGCTCGCTCAAGGGACTCGGCGATTGGCAGTTCTCCCGCGGCGTAAATCGCTTTGTTTTCCATCGCTACGCGATGCAGCCCTGGAAATCGGGAGTGGCTCCCGGCATGTCGATGGGCCCCTGGGGGCTTCACTATGAGCGCACCAATACGTGGTGGGATAACTCGGGTCCGTGGCATACCTATCTCGCGCGATGCCAAAGCCTTCTTCGCGAAGGTCATCCCGTCGGCGAGGTGCTTTATCTCGCGCCCGAAGGTTCTCCCAGCAGCTTTGGGCCGCCCGACGCCGCGATTCATGGTCACTACCGCTCGGAGAGCTGCCCGGCTGAAGCGCTGCTCACCCGAGCCAAAGCCCGAGGAGGCCAGATCGTCTTCCCGGACGGCCTCGCGTACCAGGCGCTTGTTCTCCCGGGAGGGCGCATGACGCCGAAGACGCTTCGCAAAGTCGCCGAGCTCGTCAAGGCGGGCGTCACCGTCGTCGGGCCTCGACCCACCGCCTCCCCAAGTCTGGAGAACTACCCGGCTTGCGATGCGGAGGTCCGCCAGCTTGCAGCCCAACTGTGGGGTTCCGGCAAGGTCGTCGACCGTTCGGTCGAGTCCGTACTCGCGGCGAAGAAGATCGCCCCCGACTTCAGCGCGGACCGGCCGCTTAGTGCGATGCATCGGCGCATCGAGGGTCAGGATGCGGACGTCTACTTCGTCTCCAATCCGCGGGCCACAACCCTCTCGGCCCTTTGCAAGTTCTCCGCTAGGGGCCGCCCGGAGCTTTGGAACGCCGAGACCGGCAAGATGCAGATTGCGCCGATCTACCGAGCTGGGAAGGGTCAGACGGAGATCCCCCTTGCCTTCGGACCGCAGGACTCGATTTTTGTCGTGTTTCGCGGCAACGGCCGCGCACCGACCCCGGCGGTCAGCCTGAAGCGGAACGGCAAAGACGTTTTCGCCTCGGCGGCCATCCCCGCGCCAAGGATCGTGGTCCAGCGCGCTACCTGGGGGCCGGAGGGCGATCCGGCGAGGACCAAGGACGTCACGGCCCAACTCCGCCGCATGCTCGCCCAAGGCAACGGTCAGTTCCAGGTCGCCGCGCTGGCGTCGGAAGGTGATCCGGCTTACATGGTCGTTAAGACCCTTCATGCGGAGGCCACGGTCGATGGCAAGGCGAAGACGGTCGTGGGCCGCGATCCCGATACCGTCACTTTCTTCGGTCTGGCGTCGGATAAACGGCCCGATGCCACTCTCTCAACGGATACCGAAGGCCGGTCTTGGCTTACCACCGGCGTTGACGGTACCTATGCGGTTAAGACATCCGATGGTCGCTCCGTCACGGTGAAGGTGCCGCCGCTTCCCGCTCCGGTAGTGCTGAAGGAGCCTTGGATTCTCGCGTTCAAAGATCTTCAAGTTGTCCTTGAGAATTTGACTGGTTGGGAGACCTTGGGGCAGCCCTTCCGTCACTTCTCGGGAACACTCCCTTATCGGACCAGCTTCGACCTGCCCAAAGGACTGTTTGCCCCCGGTTTCCGCCAGATCCTCGACCTCGGCCGGGTCGAAGTCCAGGCCCGGGTCATCGTCAACGGCAAAGACCTCGGCCTCCTTTGGCGCGCTCCCTACAAACTGGACGTTACCGGCGCGCTTAAGCCCGGCGAAAATGCGATCGAGGTCCGAGTTACGAATCTCTGGCCTAACCAGATGATCGGAGACGAGCAGTTCCCCGAGGAGTCCGAGCGCAACGGCGACGGCAGCCTAAAGACCTGGCCTACCGACTTCTTAAACCGCCTCCAGCACGGCCCTAAGGAGTTTGACAAGCGCCAGACCTTCACCACGTGGAAGCTTTGGGGCAAGGATGAAGCGCTGCTTCCTTCCGGCCTGATCGGTCCCGTTATGATCCGCATCGAAAAGAGGGTGCCGGTGGTGGCGCGGTGAACGGGCCTAAGGTCGGGCTCTTCAGCATCGGCCTCGCCGCCTACTGGCCGCAGTTCGAGGGTCTGGAGGCGCGCTTGGAAGGTTACGCGCGGTTTGTCGCCCAAAAGCTGGCGGCGATGGGGGTGGAGGTGGTCGACACCGGGATGGTCGACGACTACGGCAAAGCGCTGGCCGCGGGCGACCGGTTCCGGGCGGAGGACGTTGACCTCGCCGTCTGTTTCATCACCACTTACGCCACCAGCTCGCAGGTCGTCCCGGCGGTCCAACGGCTCGGACGCCCGGTGTTGATTCTCAACCTCCAGCCCACCGCCCAACTCGTCTATGCGGAGACGGGGACCGGCGAATGGCTTGCCAACTGCCAGGCCTGTTGCGTGCCCGAGATCGCCTGCGCTTTTGAGCGGTGCGGTATCGACTTTCACACGGTGACGGGCCTTCTTGGGCTCGAAACCCAGACTCCGGGGGCGCTTGCCAATGAGCAGACGGCGAGCCATCCGGCGGCACGGAAGGCTTGGGCCGAGGTGGAGGATTGGATCGCCGCGGTGACCGTCCAGCGTGCACTTTCCCGTACCCGCTTTGGGTTTCTTGGCCATACCTATCCGGGAATGTTGGACATGTATTCCGACTTCACGCAGCTCACGGGCACGTTTGGATTGCACGTTGAAGTGCTTGAGATCGAGGACTTGGAGGCCTGCATTGAGGAAGCCACGGAGGCGCAGCTATCCAGGAAGCGGCAGAAGATGGAGAGCTTCTTCACCCTTGCCGAGGCCAATCCGAACGATCCGATTTCGTTACCGCCGGACCAGGAGTCTTTCGACCACGCTTGCCAAGTGGCGGTGGGATTGGATCATTTGGTCAAGAAGTTCGATCTCGGGGCACTGAGCTACTACCACCGAGGGGTGGAAGGGAAACCGTACGCTGCGCTCTCGGCCTCGATGATCCCCGGGCTCTCGCTGCTCACCGCGCGGGGCATCCCCTGTTCCGGCGAGGGCGACCTAAAGAACGCGGTCGCGATGAAAGCCATGGACCTCCTCGGTGCGGGCGGATCGTTCACCGAGTTGTACGCGATGGATTTCGACGAGTCGTTCATTCTCATGGGCCACGACGGCCCGTTCCACCTCGGAATCGCCGATGGCAAGCCCACCTTGCGCCGCCTCGGCACCTATCACGGTAAGGTGGGTTCCGGCCTCTCTGTCGAGGCTACGGTCCGGCAAGGTCCGGTGACGATTTTCGGTCTGACCCAACGAAGGGACGGCAAGATGAAGATGATGCTCTCAGAAGGCTGGTGCCTGCCGGGCGAAACGCTCCGCATTGGCAACACCAATTCCCGCCTGCGCTTCACTGCGCAGCCCGACGACGCGTTCGATGTCGCCGACTGGATGAATCGTTGGGCGGCGGAAGGGCCGACTCACCACGTCGCCCTCGGCGTTGGCCATCGGGCGGGGGCTTTGGCTAAGTTGGGCGGTTTGCTGGGGCTTCCGGTGGTGAAGCTTTGAATCCTTTCTTTGGGGTGTTTCTTCACGCCATTGGCGGGTTTGCGGCGGGCTCGTTTTATATCCCGTATAAGAGCGTCCGGAAATGGGCTTGGGAGAGTTATTGGATCGTGGGTGGGTTCGTGAGCTGGCTGATCATGCCTTGGCTGGTGGCGTTCCTCGTTATGCCGAACGTGTTCGGGGTTCTGGCGAACGCGTCTCCTTCGGTTTTGCTTAAGTGCTTCGGGTTTGGGGCGCTTTGGGGGGTTGGTGGGCTGACATTCGGGATGACGATGCGTTACCTGGGGGTGGCGCTAGGGTACGCGATGGCGCTGGGGGTTACGATGTCGGTGGGCACCCTGATCCCGCCGATTTTTACCGGCACCCTTGGCACGATCGTACATAAGCCAAGTGGCCTTTTCACGGTTATCGGCGTCGTCGTTGCGATGGTTGGAGTGGCCATTTGCGGCAAAGCTGGGGTGCTGAAGGAGAAAGAAGGCGCGGACGGCGAGTCTCCGAATACCGATTTCAACTTTAGGGGTGGTGTTCTCATCGCGATCTTCGCCGGCACCCTGAGTGCCTGCATGGCTTTTGCTCTCATGGTCGGTGACCCTCTGAAGGCCCAAGCGGTGAAGGCCGGCGTCTCGCCGCTCTTCCAGAGCGCTCCGGTTCACCTGCCGATCTTCGCCGGGGGGCTGCTGGTCAACCTCGTTTACTGCGTGTTTTTGAACAGCAAGAACAAGACGGGTGGCGACTACATGGACCGTCAGGCTCCACTCGCCCGGAACTATCTTCTCTCCGCTCTTGCGGGAACGCTTTGGTACCTGCAGTTCATGTTCTACGGGATGGGGGAATCGCAGATGGGGACGAACCTGAAGTTCTCTTCGTGGACGCTCCACATGACCACGATTATCGTGTTCAGCACGCTGTGGGGATTTGCGTTTAAAGAGTGGAAGGGGGCTTCGCCGAAGGCGAGGAACTTAGTTTTATTCGGGATCGCGGTGCTGGTGTTATCGACCGTTGTCGTGGGATACGGGAATTACTTGGATCGGCCGGTTTAGGTGGAGAAAGGGTTGGTAAAGGTACCGGACTAAAGTCCGGGGCACCTTGCAGACTAAAGTCTGCGCCCCCTTCTCGGGTACCTTCCGACCGTGACGGTCACGCTCTTTATTGCCACTAGTCTCGACGGCTATATCGCGGGGCCGGACGACGATCTGTCCTGGCTGTTTACGGACGCCGACTACGGTTTCTCCAACTTCTTCGCCGGCGTCGACACCCTGATTATGGGCCGCGGCACTTACGATGTCGTCCGCACCCTGGGTGCCTGGCCCTATTCGGGCAAGAAGACGATGGTCGTCAGCCGGAAGGCGGATCTCCTGGTCGAGACTCCGGAGACTGAGCTCTACTCGGGCGACCTTCCCGGTCTTATCGACCGGCTCACGGACGAAGGCCGGCTGAACGTTTGGCTCGTCGGTGGCGGTGAGCTGGTTCGCTCGTTCCTGGAGCAGGAGCTGCTTGACCGGATCACGGTTTCCCTTCATCCGATTCTTCTCGGCAAGGGCGTTCCGCTCTTCCCGGGCGGCTTCCGGCCCACGATGCTGCTCTTGGAAAACACGAAGAGCTTCGACGGCGGGCTGGTTCAGTTGAACTACCACGTGATGCCGGACGAGGAGTAGGGGTTAGGCGGAAAGCATTAGGCATTAAGAAAAAATGCCTAATGTCTCCCTAAAGCTATCCCAACGTAAATAGGAACGTCGAGCCGATACCAAGCTCGCTTTCTACCCAGACCCGGCCGCCGTGGCGGGCGATGATTTGGTGGACGTTGCTGAGGCCGATGCCGGTGCCGCTGAACTCGTCGTCGCGGTGGAGTCGTTGGAAGGTTTCGAAGATCTTTTCGAAGTACCGCGGTTCGATACCGATGCCCTCGTCGGAAACGAAATAGGCGCCGTCTTCCCGGCGCCCGATTCGGACCACGCCGCCATTGGGCGAGTACTTCACCGCATTCTCGACGAGGTTGCCGAGGGCGAGCCGAAGCAGGCGGGGATCCGCCTCGGCGGTCATCCCGGCTTGGTTCTCGATGGTCACCGGACTTGCCGGATGAGTGGCCAAAGATTCTGCCGCTACCTCGCCGGCCATTCGAGTCAAATCGACGGTTTCTCGGCGGGCTTCTTCTCGCGTTAGGCGCGCCATCTTTAGGAGGTCGTCGATGAGCCGCCCGAGCCGGCCAGCCGCCAGGGCTTGTCTTTCTAGGAGGATGCTCGCTTCCCGGGGGATTTCATCGGCGTGATCCTCCTGTAGGATGCGGCTTGTCGAGACGATGGTTCGCAGCGGTGAACGCAGGTCATGGGCGACGTGATAGGTGAAGCCTTGCAGCGCCTCGTTGGAAGCGACGAGGTCGGCCGTGCGGGCTGCGACTTCTTCTTCCAGCGCTTCCTTCATGCTCGCGACTCGGGCATAGAGGCGGGCGTTATCGATCGCCACCGATGCTTGCGAGGAGAGAGAGGCGACGATCCGCTCGTGCTCCTCCGTAAACATCCCCGGCTTCGTGTGACCGAAGAACAGCCCTCCGATCACGTTGCCGGTGCGTGACGTCACGGAAACCGCGAGGTAGCTAACGACCGGCAGGTGACCGGGCGGCATGCCGTGGTGGGGGCCCATTTTGCCGTAACGAGGGTCCTTCGTAATATCGTCGGAACGAACAACCCCTTCATTTCGGAAGGTCGGGCCAAACACGGCGGTCGGCCGGGGGAGGCCAAACTTCGCGAACGCTTCGATCGGCGCGCCAGATAGGCAGTAGAGGAGAAGCGCTTCTCCGTTTTCGCTTTCCACGGTGTAGAAAAACGAGCCGAATTCCGCGCCAATCGCCTGGGTCGAGGCATCCGTCAAGGCTTGTACGATTCGGTCCAGGTCGAGGTCCTGCGAGAGAGTTTTGGCAAACTCATTTGAAACGGAGAGCGCCTGTTCGGTCGCCTTCTGGTCGTGAATGTCGGTGCAGGTGCCGAACCAGCGGAGGATTTCTCCTTCCGCGTTGCGTATCGGTAGCGCACGGCCCAAACACCAGCGGTACTGGGCGTCGTAACGCCGCACCCGGTATTCCGCCTGAAAATTCTCACCGGTCTCAATGGACCGGAACCAGGCGGAAACCGCTTGATCGCGATCCTTTGGGTGAATAACTTCAAGCCATGGAACGGGAATCTGCGTTTCGCTTAACCCGGTGTACTCGAACCATCGGCGGTTCGAATAGTCTCGCTCCCCGTCGGGGAGGGTGCTCCAGACGAGTTGGGGGAGCCCTTCGGCTACTTGCCGGTACTGCTCCTCGCTTTGCCGAAGGGCCTCTTGGGCTAGCTTCTGTTCTGTGATGTCGATGCCCAACCCGAAGGAAGCGATCGGGTTGCCGTCCGCATCGTAAACGGCCCGGCCGCGGCCTTCCATCCAACCCTCCGTTCCGTCGACGCGTCGAAAACGAAACTCCTCCGCATAGTCGGTCCGATCTTTGAGGGCCCTCGCGACCACCTTTCTGAAGCTCTCGACGTCATCTGGGTGCACGAAGTCCAGGAAGCTCTGTAAATCGCCCCCGAAGTCCTGGGCAGAAATACCAAAAATCTCGGCCAGTTCCGTCGACCAGGTTACTTTCCCCGTCACGAAATCCCGCGTCCACCAACCCATACGGCCGCCCTTCATGGCCAGCGAAAGGGAATCCTGAGTGAGCCGGAGATTTTGAAGAGTGGCTTCGGCCGAAGCCTCGGCCACTTTCCGATCGTGCACGTCCTCGGTCGTGCCGTACCAGCTGATCATAACGCCGTTCTCATCGGTCCGCGCAATCGCTCGATGTCGCATCCACCGATAGTTGCCGTCGCCTTGGCGAACGCGGTACTCCATGTCGATGGGGTCCAACGTCTTGAGGCAGTGTTGGATGATCGCCATGGCAGAGGCCAGGTCGTCGGGATAGATGAAGGCCACAAACCCGGTCCCCATGGCCTCTTCGACCGGGGTTCCCGTGACCTCTTCCCACCGATGAGAGATCCAGGTCAGGTTGCCTTGACCGTCTGCGGTCCAAGGGACCTGCGGGCTCGCTTCGAGCATAAAACGTAGATGCTCGAGTTCCCCTTCTAAATCTTTTGCGTCCCTGCTCACGTCGACTCGACCGCCTTCGGTTCAGCCCCTACGCTACCAGGGGCAAGATTCTTGTTGCCTAGAATCTGCAGTCCGTCCGAAAATACGCCATCCAAACCGCAAACTCCAAGCACTAGGTACATCGCTTACTCCAAAGTGAAGAAGAACGTCGAACCTTCCCCAGGTTCGCTTTCAACCCAAACTTGGCCCCCGTGACGGCCCACCACTTGGCGTACGTTGCTTAGGCCGATCCCGGTGCCCTGGAATTCATCGTCCCGGTGCAGGCGCTGGAAGGGCTCGAAAATCTTGCCAAAGTAGTCCTCCGAGATTCCGATTCCGTGGTCTTTTACAAAAAACGCGCCATCGAATCCCACGGTCACGGCGCCTCCCGCGGGGGAATACTTCACCGCGTTCTCGATGAGATTGACGAGTGTGAGCCGTAGCAACCGGGGGTCGGCTTTCGCCCGAAGACCTCCCTGGACCGTGACCGTGACTTGGCTTGAGGGATGCATCGTCAATGCCTCGGCGCCCGCCTCTCTCGCCAGCGCGCTGAAGTCGACTTCGGAGCGGACCATCTCTTCGCGGGAGAGACGGGAGCTTTTCAGCAAGTCGTCGACGAGTTGCCCCAACCGGCTTGCGGCTTGCACCTGGCGATTCAGGTGGCTCCGGATTTCGTCGTTCAACGTGGGGCCGAAATCCTCCTCGATGATTCGGCTGGTTGAGACGATGGCCCGAAGCGGCGCCCGCAGGTCATGGGCCACGTGGTGCGAGTAGGTTTCAAGCGCCTGATTCGCGGTCATGAGCTCCGCCGTTCGCTCCCGAACTCGGGCATCCAGGCCTCGATTCATCGCCTCGAGTTCCCTTTGCGCAGCCTTGAGGGCGGTCAGGTCGGTTACGAACGCCGCTCCCATTTGGCCACCTCCACTTTCGTCGGGAATGAAGGCGGCCCCCACGTAAACCGGCACTCGGTGGCCATCTTTCGCCACTAGCTCCGTCTCGTAAGGATCGCAAGAGCCGCTGACCCGGAGCTGAACCAGGGCAAGATCGTCTTGTTTCACCCGATCCGGCGCTTGGATGAGCGACCAGGAAAGTTCTCCCGCTAAAAGCTCCTCGTGGGTGTAGCCTAGCATGGCCAAAAGAGGTGGATTGCAGTAGGTGAAGCGGCCTCGCCGGTCATTAAAAATGACCCCGACGGTTGCTGCCTCAAGGACTCGGCGTAAGCGAGCTTCGCTCTGTCGAAGTCCGCGCTCGGCTCTCGCACGTCCGATCTCCGTCCAACATCGCTCGATGACGAGTTCGACGAGGCCCACTTCGTGTTTGGTCCAGACTCGGGGAACATCGCTGTGAACCGCCATGATCGCAACCAGCCTTCCGTCCTTGATG
>OUNM010308524.1_pt1 | contig 79138 bp, 111 predicted proteins | sample 1769961 | NCBI WGS metagenome assembly OUNM01 (sample SAMEA3914820, study PRJEB12502) | metagenome | biome: forest; material: soil | place: USA | collected 2012-03-12 | depth 0.3 m
ACTGGCCGGCGACCGTGCTCTCCGTTGACTCCATTGAGACAGGAGTTTGGCCCCAATCGCCTCTGCACGCCCTCGAGCCCCCATATTCTGCAGTATTTTGTTGGCGGGGCAGGGGTTGTCGTGCTTGGGTACCCCGCTGAGCCGCCGTTCGCATCCTTGCGGTGAAAAATGGCCGACACTCGGCCATTTCTTTACCAGGGACTGCCAAAATTCCTCAAATACTGCCATTCCCCCCCCAGAGGTCTTTGTTCCCCATCATCCCTCAAGCGCAAACACCTCACGTCCCGTCCTACGGTATCCGCTGTCTCTGCTGTCTCCAGCCGGCTTGCTTTCGTGTTCCTCTTAGTCTTTCGCAAAGGTGAGCCTCAACCCCCGCGACGTCGTGGTGTTTTTTCCTTTCGGAGTCGGAGTCCGGGATTGCTCGCTGTCTTTCCCCCCCACCTTCCCTCGGAGACCACCCAGTTCCCGCCATTCGGACGAGAGGGTGTGGCCAGCGAAGGGGGATAATGGAATCACCTGTGTGATTCGGGTTCCAATTGTCCCCCTTTGCCCCTGAGGACCTTGTTGTGCTTTATTCGAGCAAGCCCACCTGTCAAGATCCCGCCTCCCAGCCAACGCACACGCCCCAGCAGGATTTGACTATTTATACCCGCACCAACCAGCCGCTAACGCAAACTTCTGCAGAGCTTTCCATTTGCACATAAATCATAATGGCTGCCAACGGTACCAACGGGACCAACGGGTCGGGTGCGAACGGGAAGCACTACAACGAGGGGACCTTCCTCTTCACCGTAAGTTCTGCCGCCCCTGTCGGGATGCGGGATCGCCCATGGTCGGTGCTGGTGCTGACCGCCTCTGCTAGTCCGAGTCCGTCGGTGAGGGTCACCCCGACAAGATCGCCGACCAGGTCTCCGACGCCATCCTCGATGCCTGCCTCGCGGAGGACCCCCTCTCCAAGGTTGCCTGCGAGACGGCCACCAAGACCGGCATGATCATGGTCTTTGGTGAGATCACCACCAAGACCAAGATCGACTACCAGAAGGTTGTCCGCGCGGCCGTCAAGGACATCGGCTACGATGACTCCTCCAAGGGCTTCGACTACAAGACCCTCAACCTGCTCGTCGCCATTGAGGAGCAGTCCCCGGATATCGCGCAGGGTCTCCACCTCGACGACCGCCTCGAGAACCTCGGTGCCGGTGACCAGGGCATCATGTTCGGCTATGCCACCGACGAGACCCCCGAGCTGTTCCCCCTGACTCTCCTCTTCGCCCACAAGCTCAACGCTGCCATGTCTGCTGCTCGCCGCGACGGCTCGCTGCCGTGGCTCCGCCCCGACACCAAGACCCAGGTCACCATCGAGTACAAGCACGACAACGGTGCTGTCGTGCCCCTCCGTGTCGACACCGTCGTCGTTTCTGCCCAGCACTCCGAGGACATCACCACCGAGAAGCTTCGCAAGGAGATTCTGGAGAAGATCATCAAGACCACCATCCCCGCCAAGTACCTGGACGACCGCACCATCTACCACGTAAGTTGCAACTGTAACCCCGCCGGGAGGAGTGGCACGGGTTTGTGGCTGACCGAATCGAAATCTAGATCCAACCCTCGGGCTTGTTCATCATTGGTGGCCCTCAGGGTGACGCCGGTCTGACCGGCCGCAAGATCATCGTCGACACATACGGCGGCTGGGGTGCCCACGGTGGCGGTGCCTTCTCCGGCAAGGACTTCTCCAAGGTCGACCGCTCGGCTGCCTACGTCGGCCGTTGGATCGCCAAGTCCCTGGTCGCCGCTGGCCTCGCCCGCCGCGCCCTCGTCCAGCTCTCGTACGCCATTGGTGTCGCGGAGCCTCTCTCCATCTACGTCGACACCTACGGCACGTCGGCCAAGACCTCGGATGAGCTTGTCGAGATCATCCGCGCCAACTTCGACCTGCGCCCCGGTGTCATCGTCAAGGAGCTCGACCTGGCCAAGCCCATCTACCTCCAGACGGCCAAGAACGGCCACTTTGGCACCAACCAGAGCTTCACCTGGGAGCAGCCCAAGGCCCTCAAGTTCTAAGTGGGATGCACTGTCGCAGAAGATTCAACTTCTCTCTGCTGATATCGTCTCGCTCGTCTTCGGACGACTTCCCTTTTCTCGTTTATGAATCTTAATGGCATATGGATGGATAAGCATTACTGGCGTACGGTTCTCAACAAACCTGGGTGGGAGGATAGACTTATATCCCTGTCATTTTCTGCTTGGGTTTTTTTTTCTCGTCTTTTTGGGTTGGAAGGGTGCAGGGCTGCAGGACTGCAATGACAAGTCGATACTTTTATCTGGCTTCCCTCGTCTCTCTGTTCTTCGAGTGGCGGATGCGCGTCTCGGAGTTCTTTTTTCGCGAATACCAAAAAGTTTTCGCCAGGTCACGAGGGGCGGTTTTATGATGGGTGGGAGGCGTCTTTCAACAAAGACGCTGCACATGAGCCAAGAAGGCGCCATTTATGACATTGCGATACCCCATGGGGAACGGCAAAAGAGGGCAAAGACAACGGCGTTTTGGGGAAAACAAAAGAACTTCAACATCTTTTCTTTTCCTGAATTATTAGACGTCAATACAGTCTTTTTGGCTTGGCTTGGCGGGAAGAGGCGGAGGACTCGCAAGGCGGTCCCTGACAGAGTCTCTGGCGATGGGATCCCGGCGCTGGGCGGGAGGCGAGGTTGTTCCTGGGCGAGAGGATTTGAGATGGTTAAGATAGCATCCGTGCCCTCATTGACAACAATTGAAGAACGAACTTGGGATCAACAGATGCGTCCAAGGGATCCCTGCGATGTGCCGACTTGAGACGACTTTATATTCTCAACAACGACGAAATGTCTTTGTGATACGGGACACAGGCAGACAGGTACCAAGTCACAAAGCAGATCTGGTCCCCGAAGTCGGTCCTCCCCCTTATCGAGCGGTGTAAATCTCCAAGCGCATGGTCCCAAACCCGCATAACGAACTAAATTGGAATCGCGCTCTGCCAGTTACCCCTCACAGGAGAGCAAATTCGACTCTCAGCTCGATAAGCAGGATGTCCGATTGGTGTTGGAGTGATTTGAACTCGCCGAGTTGGCGACACAATGGGGAGAGAGCTGAGCCAGCAACCTGGAAATGAGACTAAAACACTGCACTGCTGCAGTGTGCGACGGACCGGATGGATCGGTTTGCGGTGCATGCATGTACATACAGAGTATTTGCATGTGCGCCGGGGAGATGATAGCACCCGACACACAATTCAAATCCGAGTCCTGGATCAATGGGTATATGATTGATATCCATCCGTCTTGGTCCCCTCAAAGACAATCCATTGTCCATCCGTGTCTGGACTCTGCCTCTTGTGACAAATTCCGCCCACGCTTGTGATTCGACCCCGGCTCTGCAGCAGCTGAGTGTTCCAAATCGCAATCACAAAAGGGGCACCGCCGGCCGATCGATCTGCGAGGAAACGGAAATTCACGTTGCACGGAGCTGAAGGGCCCCCACCCGCTGCCCTCGACCGTTGGGCAAGTCCGCCGAGGGGAGGCCACACCAGCACACCCACAGGCCTTGCTGGTTCCTGACCACACCCACTCTCGAGCCACTGCAGACCCCAGCAGACCCCGGACCCCCGCTCCCCGGCTCCTTTGGGTTGCCATTAGGATTCCCGTTTGGTGCAAGGCCCGGCAATTTCAACTTTTCTGGCTCGCGTTGACGCGCTGCCAACCAGGGGGGCCGAATTTCTTTGCTCCTTCGTCCTCCGTATCGCCTGTCGCCTCTCACCTGTCCTCGGCCCGGCTCTTCGACGGACGGCCTCGACTCCCACCTTCTGGAGCTTGCTGAAGCCGCCTCGGGGCACAGCCTGCTGCAGGAACCCGACGCAGCGCTGTGACTGTGAATTACCCGACCCCGAGTCCCTGCTGCTGCGATATAGGCCAGGTTCCGACCCCACGGTTAATTGCAGCGCATCCTGTGGACCTGTCCCGACTGGCCGTGTCGGCGACGCGCCCTCGCTTCCTCGTCTCCGGGTCTCTGGTTGCACCGCGCACCACGCCCGGCGCATTGCGCCTCGTCGACGGAACCAGGCAGTCTGATTTTGCCAGCCCAGGCAGCCAGCCGCCGTGTGTGCCGTGAGCCGTGAGCCTCCCCGAACAAAGGCGCGGCCTCGAGGCCACTGCGGGCCGCCCTCTCTCCGCCCCCCCGCTCTCCGTTCCCCGTTTGCCCGTTTTCGCTTCCGCCGACTATTCCAAAGAAAACCCAGCCGTTCGCTGGCAAACGCATTCGCCATGGCCGCAGCCATGGAAGCCGCCAGTGCCCATTATCAAAATGGCCATCACCACCAGCAGTCGGGTCCGCTTCCCGCCTCGCCCACCCTCACGAACCCCGACATGATCCTCCCAGACTACCCAGACTACCACGACCTACCCGACGCCGTCCTGGACCGCGCCGACTCTCTCATGATGTGGAACAACGGACACGCATCTGCGTCTGCCCCCGACATGCACCACATGTTTATCGCAACAGGCCTCGCCGGACCGCGCCCGTACGGCCCCGCCGGCCCCGTCACGCCTACCACGCCCATCATCTACGGCAACGGCACCATGCTGTCCGACATTGGAGAGGTTACCGAGGTCGAGAGTACGGTTGGGAAGCCTTCGCCAATCCGTATCAAATCTGCCATCCGGAGGCCGCTGTCCCCCTCGCGCGGACCTGCGAGTGACATCCCGCTCGGGTCGTCCCCGACGATTGGGGTGGCGGCCGTGGCCAAGAAGAAGTCCAAGCAGGGTCTCAATGCCAAACGCGAACGCCGGTCGAGCATGGAAAGCAACAGCACCATCACCACCGAAGACCGCCCGGGCGTCTTTGCCGACTTTGACGATTCCGTCAGTGTGGGCGATAGCGTATTTCAGGGAGACGACGAGGAGAGCATGGCCTCGTCGTATGTCGAGGGGGTAGCGGCTGTCGAGCCTATGAGGTTGGCAGTCGCTAAGGTGGAGAATATCGATCGACTATCTACCTACTCGACAACGTCGCTGAGCCGACGAGCCGAGGAGATTCTTGCCAATGCGAAGAAACGCCTTACGGTAGGTGCGCTTTTGAGCCGAGGATGCATGGTTTGCTAACTGTGGCCCAGACGATGGAGGGAAACCTGACCCGTGCGCGAAGCTCGCTGCCCTACACCTCCCCGTACGGGTCCGACGGATCGACGCCCTCTCCGCCTTTCCAGCGAGCCTCGTCGGCCATGTATCCGGGGTACAATGGCGAGGACCCCAGCCTCTCTCCGCGAGAGCACACTCCAGGGCACACGCGAATGTCCAGCGACGTTGCCGTGGGGAATGACCTGCCGTTCCGGGTGTCTATGCCTAGATCGCAGAGCGCGCTTGGTGCCGCCGGGGGCTACCGACAACCCCTGACGGCGTCAAAGAGCGCCGACCAGATCCGAGGGGACTTGGAGGACGAATCTCAGGGCCCCGTTCACAGAGCCAACTCTGTCAGAGAAAGCGGCCCGAAGCCCCTGACGGTAGACGAGGTTGCGCGCCTCGGGGAGGCGGACAGCGCAAGCCACAACGCAAGGATGGAGGCGTTTCTCAGTCCCACCTTTGGGTCTTTCCACAGCGACAGCGGCGTACGCAACCCTCAGAGGTCCTCCTCTGCAGCTCAAATGCGGGACATCAAGGACCAGATGAGGGACTTGAAGGGCAAGATCTCGAGCCTGCGAGAGCAGGCCCGGGTTGACAATCTGAAGAGGCGAAGCTTGCAGAGCCTCAGGACGCCTAGTCCGTTTACACACTCGCAAGTCGACCCCTGGCATGCCGAGCCTCCGTCGAACAGGACGTCGGAGATCATCACGAGCGACCTCCCCGGCCGAAGCCCGTGGAATGGTGAGGAGTCGAGTGTGGACGGCGAGGCCCGGGAGGACGAGCACCAGCTGAACGACGGTTACGTCGAGGCAGCAGAAGAGACGGATTACGCCGACGCAGAAGCCGGCTTTCACACTGAGTCGGCCAACCACTACTCGGAATCTGCACCTCTGTCTCCGTCGACGCCTGTTGCCGAGGCCAACGGAGTCGACTACGACAACGACAACGCCGACGTGGTTACCCAGAACGGCGACACGGATGAGGAGCAGGACTTTCACGACGCCGACGACGCCGACTACATGAGCGAGGGCGGAGAGTCCCTCTACCACGACACGGTCCAGCATCAAATCTCGCACGAAGACCGCGAAGACGCTTTCGACTACGAGCACTTCTTCCTGCACAGCGCCATGGGTACCATGAGCCTGACCCGGCGAGCAAGCAACGAGAGCTTCAACTCGGAAGCCTCGGTCGAGACCACCCGAGGCCCTGTCGCAAACGGGACAAGCAGCAGCGCCGAAACCTTCCACTCTTCGCAAGCGCCCTTCCTCAGTAGGCGAAACAGCAGCAACTCCATCTCCACCATCGACACCTTCGCCACCGCTCAGGAAGCCCGCTCCCTCAAATCCCCCGTCAGCCCAGACGAAATCGCCTTCGACACCTCCTCCCGCGCAGCCTCGGCCCAAAGCCACCGCTACCGCCCCAGCAGCACCGCGACAAAACGCCTTTCCCTGAACCCCAACCGCGACAGTCTCCTCGACGCCGACGGCGCCATCTCCCCCATCGCCGAGGAATCCACCTCGGCCTCGGCCCCTAACTCGCCCGCACCACCACCACCACCCCTGTCAAGCCAGGCCCCGCGCCGCGGCTCGGTTATCCACCGTCCCATGTCGGCCGCGGCCTCGGCCTCGTCGCTGCACCACCGTCCATCAGTAGCCTCCTTCGACTCGGTCGGCACAAACCGCAGTTTCCCTCTGGTGCCGGCATCGTTTTACGGCAACGGCGGCGGCGCGGGTCTGAAAAAGTCGAGCAGCACGGGCGTGCTCACCCCCCGCCAGCGGGGCTCGCCAGACGGCGAGGCCGAGGAAGGCCTCGGCGCAGCAATCGTCGGACGACTGATGGGCAGTCTGCACCTCGACGGGGAGGAAGGGAGACCCGAGGGAAAAGCCGCTGGCGGGCAGACGCACCCGCTGGAGGCGCTGCTCCGCGAGGATAAGTACCTTGTGGAGCGGCTAGTGGAGGGGCTGGGGCGGTGCGTGCTGGGACTGACGGAGAATGGGCGAGCCAGCGCCGAGAGTAGGATGTTTAGACGGAGGCTGGATGCGGCGAGGAGGGTGTTGGAGGGGCTGGATGTGGATGGGGGCGCTGGTGGGGCGGGCCTGTAACTGTGTCTTTTGGGGAAGGGTTGGGTTCCTCGGGTTTTGTGGCGTTGTGGTGGAGGTTAGGGGTGGTCATGACGATATACGATGTGACACATACGATGGGGAGGTAATTGGTAATGATTTCACTAGATATCTGATATTTCGGGGCAGCGGGCGAGCAGGGAGGAAGGGGTGGTAGGGAGGCGGTGCTGAAGCGTTTGCGCTACACTCTTGGGTGGGCGGCGGCGTCTGGTTGAGGGAGCGACACGACTTTTTCGTTTCTTCTCTGTCTCGCTTCAGTTCGGGTTTTGTGACGAGGTTATTGGTTCGATACCCCGGGTTCTTCTTCGGTTCGGCTTCTATTCTTGTATTTGAAATATATCTGTTGGGATACATCAGCGACTTTTTTAAGCCCTCAGCGTTCTGAAAAGGACAAATTTGTTTTTCTCCTGGTTTGTCTATATATCTTCCAGCGGAGAACGTCGGCTGTTCTAGAACCTGCGCGCATAACAAAAGTCTATTTCGAAAGCAGTACTGTCTCGCAATATGTCCCACCATGTTTCTGGGTTTTCTAGTTGTCTGTTTCCTCAACGTCGTTTTACCCCTTTCCTCCTATGTACAGTTTTACTTTGTCAAATATAAAATGAACCGCAGATGACCTAACCATCCTTGAACGCCTCGTCCCTCGCTTTCGCGGCGGCGTCGGACGTCCCCTCCGGACGCGGCCGGTTGGCGATCAGGCGCTATAACGGCAACGTTGTTAGCTCTCTCTCCGTCATCACACCCGAAAAGGGGGCACATACCACCAGATTCCGCAACAGCACGGCAATGGTCACCTTGCCGGTGCTCGGCACGTAGATGCTGGCCTTCTCCTTGATGGCGGGCCCGTCAAAGTTGCGGTAGCTGGAGAAGTTGATGCAGGCGGCACCGTCACGGATCAGGTCGGTGGGCACCTTGTATTCCTCGCTTGGCACGCCGGCGATAACGACGTCGCTAAGCGGGAGCACGTCCTTGAGGCCCCAGCCCTCCTTGTCGTGGACCTGGTGGCGCGGGGCGCGGATGCCACTGCCGCGGGTGAAAACCTGCACGCCGGTGATATCGACGCTGTAGACGGTGGCGCCGTCGTTGGCGAGCAGGGCAGCCAGGGGCCGGCCGTTGACCTCGCTGCGGTTGATGACGGTGATGGTCTTGCCGAAGAGGCGGTTGCCGTAGGCCAGGATCGGGTTGTAGATCTGCACGTGCTCGAGGGCCTTGACGATGGCCAGCGGGGTGCAGGGCAGGATCGACTTCTTCTGGTTGGCGGGCGGGTCGAGGAAGCGCACGTTGTGGTACATGTTGAAGAGGTGAGTGTGGCACAGACCCTCGACGTCCTTGGAGAGGGCGACCGTCTCCTGGATGTAGCGGTCCTGCTGCTGGTTGTTCCGCCAGATGGGGTAGTAGACCAGGATGCCGTCGACCGAGTCGTCATTGTTGGCCTGGACGACGGCCTCTTCGAGGGCCTCCTTGTCGACCTTGCGGAGGTCGAAGTTGAAGCCGCTGTGACGGTGTTGATGTCAGATCATGCCCAGGCCAAAGGAATGGCCGTGCTCACTTCTCCTCGCAGGTTTTCTTGGACCACTCGGCGTACTGCCCGGCCGAAGGGTCGTCGTTGGCCAGGAAGGCAACGAGGGTGGGATTGCTGGCCTCGCTCCCCTGGATGCCTTGCAAGGTCTCCTTGACCTCGGCCAGCATCTTCTTGGCTATTGAGTCGGCGAGGATGACCTTGCAGGTCTTTGGGACCTCTGAAGATGCCATGACGAGGGCTTGTTGAGATCAACTATGACATTGGGAGAAACGAGTGTTAGCGGTGGCTCTTGGCGGGGCCAACATGGCCAAGTCGGCCATCTCGTGTCACATCTTGGAGAATCTCGGAGTTGAAGCATCTAGAATGAGAAAAAGAAATAGAAAAAGATTTGGGCTTTGCAAGTGCACGAAGAGGTACACACGAAATCGATTGGTGAGGGGTGACTCAACGTCAACACAGGCAGTGTGTCCTGTGTGTGCAGTGTGTGCAGAAGGAACAGCGAGGGTGAGACTCGAAGAGAGAGAGAGAGCGGCTTACCCCACGAACCCCACTCACGATTCGGACAGTGAGCTGCCAACGAGTCTAGGGACACCAGGAAGAAGAGGAAAAGAAACCGGCCGAGAGACAATGCTGTCTGGCCCAAACCACGGATTCTGGGAGAATACTGGTTTGAGATGCCTCCCTTGAGAGAATTGGCTCTGCCTCCGATGATTAATGGGTAATGAATGGGTCTTTCCGGCGGCACCCAGAACTGCCGCCAACCCTGTCTCGGGCCCGGCTTGCGCTGCCGGCCAAAAAATGCGAAAATTTCAGGCGGGATGCCCGCTGGGGCAGTCTGCCCCTCTTACTGCTTCCAGTCTAGCGCCGCCGTCTCGCTCTTCACCGCCCATGTTTTCCTGATTTACTGCCGCGGGGCAGCGTGGGGCTCAGGGCGATAACGGCGGTTGTCAAGCCACTCAACGACGGCATCGGCCAAGGCAAGGTCCGTTACTAATAGCTGCACTGTGTACGGGTAGCTGCGACATGTTTGGGTCTTATCCCAAAGGGTGCCTCTTCTAACCTGTGGTTTCACCATTTCACGTGCATAAGTCCCGTCCCGACACCTGAAGTGAATTCCGACACTCATTTGCTGCATTGCCTGTCACAGCACCGGTCTTGGAAGCGAAGCGCCTCACAGACACGGCACGATCAAGGAAGAGTGCCGCTAGCTGTTGAGTGTCGAGGCTAAGAGCGCACTTGGGGTCGGCCCCTTTGACGCCAAGCAGCCATGGCTCAGTTCAAGCAGTGGGCGCTCGAGTATGTGCTCTCGGACGACGAGCCTGCGCAGCTGGAAATCACAAAAAAGGCTGCCAAGGGTGAGGAAAGGAACCCAGAGGGACGCGGGACTCTGTTGCTAATCTCAGGGTTGTAGAGATCGAGAGCTCCCGCGCCAGCAGCGTAGTGGTCGGGAACTGGGCCGCCTCCGTGCAGCCATGGATGACCTCGGCGCATGCCGACGACGACCTGATGGACGATGGCGAGGAGGGGGGCAGCGGCGATATCATTGCCCGGGCAAAAGGTATGCCTGGATGCCCCAATACGTCGGTGCTGGCTCTAACACCCGGATGTTAGCCTTGGGCTTCCTCGCAGGGACCCTCGAGGCACTAGACAAATCCTCGCTGAGGCCCGACCAAGGTACGTCTTCCTTGCCTAGTTGATGCTCCCACAGATGATTTGCGGCCATCATACTCAACAAAGCTACAGTCCTTCGGCTCATCGGATTTTTTGGCGCCATGTTCTCCTACGACCACAAGGCAGGCATCACAGCCTCTGCAACAGCGTTACGGCAGCTCTACTCCATGAAAGCCTTCCAGCCAAACATGGGCATCAAGGTTCTTGACGCCGTCTGCAAGATCAAGGAGGATTTCCGCTTGCAGACCGTAGCCACCAGGCTGGAGATCTACCACCTCTTCCTCAGTCTCCTCCAAGACCCAGCCGTTGGCAGCGAAGTGAGGCATCAGTATGGGCCGTCCTGCGGCTTCGTTGTCGACCTTCTCCAGGTGTGCCAGAATGAGCGAGACCCTAGGAATCTCATGGTCTGGTTCAAGATTCTCGCCTCTCTGGTCAAAGACTACGACCCATCGCCCGAAGTGACCGAAGAAATCTTCAAGGTCTTCTCTGCCTACTTCCCTATCTCGCTCCGGAGCTCTGCCACCCCGATAGGCATCACCGCCGAGGATCTGAAGGAGGCTGTTCGAGCTTGTTTCGCAGCCCATCAGCGGGTTGCCGGCCATGCATTCCCGTTTCTCCTCCAAAAGCTTGACCAAGGGGATGCCGTCACCGTGGCTGTCAAGGTCGACATTTTGAAAACCATCCAGGCGTGCATCGAGCAGTACGACAACCCGCAAGCAAGCGTTGTTCCGCATATCGAAAAGATCTGGAACTCGCTCAAGTATGAAGTACGGAACGGCGAGGTCAAGGAATCTATCGACGCAACTCTAGAAGTACTCCGGAGTATTGCCAGAAGGCTAGACGGGACAAAGACCCACAGGCTCGATGTGCAAGCCCTCCAAGGTTACGTCGACATCGTTTCGAGGGACTGCCGGGACGACCTCGCAAACCCGACCTACACCAAACAGGCCGGCCTGCTCTTGATGACCGTCATATGCGCCAATATTCGAGCCTATGTGCTCTACAAAGCCAACTTTATTGACACCATCCGGCAGAATCTCCGGCAGCCCAAGTCACCCTCTCATACTCGGGACCTCCTTCTTCTCCTGAACTCCCTTCTCAAAACGCGCATGGAGCTCTTCAGGGACCGAAAGAAGGGCCACCCCGAAGACGAAGAAAGCTTGAAAACGGAAGCACGCACCCAACTCGACACACTGTTTCACGACGTTTACCTGCCGATATGGACCGCTAAAGCCGCTGAGTTAGTGTCCGAAGAGAAAGACGTCCTCAAGCAAGTTATTCAGGGGCTCGCTCTACTTGTTAGCCAGCAGGTGCTTCAGCCAGATGGGACACCTGCCTTGCTGTGCTCCAGTTCCATCTGCGCCGAAATCTGCTCTCTTTTGACCCTCACCCTCACAAAAGGGTTGAGTCTGAGTCCTAACGATAAAACGGCGGAAGACACCCCTTTGGAGGACGAGGCTGTGTTGGCGTTGCGGACAATCGTCATGAGTTACACAGACGGTTACACAGACCTCGCAGCCAGGGTCAAGGCAGAAATCAAAAAGCGCGACTGGGACAGCCCTTCAGACTATTCGCTGAACGCTTTGAAGGACCTGCTGTCTCGACTTGCCTTCATTGGCTGTTCCGAGATTCCCTCAGAGGTTGCAAGAGATACCCCCTCTCAGCAGCAGTTCTCGCCGCTTCAGCATTTCATCACGTTCACAGCAACCCTTTTGGAAATCTTCCCGCTCTCCCCTCAGCCCACTGTCACGGTAGAGGGGCCATCTGCGAATGCGACCGTCATTTCATCACTTCACGCTTCGGTCATCTGGTTTCGAGATTCCTGCGAAGCCAAGTATGGGAAGGCGCTTGCTGCCCACGCCTCTGGCGACCGAAACTGGGCGGAAGAGTTCAGCCAGCTGCCAGATAACTGGCTGCTGCAAATCAAGAGCGGAGACGGGGCCCCTAACGCAACACTCCCTCCTCTGAAGGCAGATGACCCGGCTGTCTACGGCCAGTTCTTGCAAGTAAGCCTGTTCACGTTGCGGTATCTATACCGGTTGGCATCCTCTGGGTCAACAACGCCGTGGTGCGAGCGAGCTCTCGTGCAGCTCTCGCAAATGGCAGCATTGGTGACCCGGAGCCTTGATGAAAAGCTACAGGCGGCGTGCAACCTGGCCCACGAGGCCTTTAATTTCTTCAGGGCTCCGGATGGAACGAAAGTACAAAAGGACTCTCGAAGCCTTGTCAGTGGGCTCTTGACGCTTGGGATGCTCCAGGGGTTGCGGCCAGGCGCATTGGCTGGACTGGTATGTGGTGATATCTTTTGTAAATGCTGGTAGATTTGACTAATGGGTGCTTGCAGTATGCCCCCGGTGGGCAAGCGGAGCAGTTCATGTGCGACACCTCCGAGTTTGGCCCCTCTCCGTCACGAGAAAGCGACATCCGGGCAGCCATCGGAGCCATACTGGCGAACAAGTACAAGGGTGGCTCGTCGACTTCGGACCCTGAATCGCGCCTGATGAAACAAGTGCTCGATTTCTGGGGTAACTGGCTGAACGAGGCCACGACTTCATCTCCCTTGGACCCAGAAACATTCCGCGCCTACAACACCATCGCCATGAGCGTCATCGCCGGCGCCGCAGCCCGCCAGGACAAGCATGTCCTCGCCCTCATTCCAGCCCTCCACCAAACCGCAGCAAACCAGCACCCCAACGGCGAAATTCTCGCCCAATCGCTCGGCCTCATTGTCAAGCAAAACGACCTCCTCACCCCCGACAACCACGCTGTCGTCAAACGCTTCTACAAGCAATGGGCCTACAGCCACCTCGCCAAAACCCTGCTCCAGACCGCGCAGCCCGTCGCCACGGGAGACAACCACACCGCGACCCGCCACCGCCTCGCCGTCCTCTCCGTCGCCGGCAACTGCCCGTTCACAGTCTATCAAGACGACCTGCCTCTCCTCCTCCGCCTCCTCATCACGGCGCTGACCAACCGCGCGGGCATCTCGGCCCCCGAGGCTGCCTGGGCGCAAACCGTCTCGGCGCTCGAGATCCTCGCCGAGATCCTTGCGCACGAGCCGGACGCCGTCAGGGGCTACCTGAGGGAGGTGATTGGGGGCGCGACCGCGGTGTATCAGGAATGTGCGCGGAGAAAGGAGGGCGGGCAGCAGCAGCAGGTGGCGGTGGTGTGCCGGAGGCTCGCGCTGCAGGTGCTGGGAGCGATCCCGGGCCGGTTTGAGGAGCGGCATGTGCTTGCCTACGCGCCCGCGACGCAGAGGATGTTGGCGGTGGCGTGCGGGGATGGGGTGAGAAAGGTGAGGGAGGTCGCGAGGCGGGCGAGGGCGAGTTGGGCTAAGGTTGTTGTGTGAGGTTTGGGAGGTCGGACTGGCGGCAGCTTGAGGACGTTTGTGGTCATGAGTTTGGGTTTCAGGCTTGATTTGATAGATGCATTTAGAGCAGCGCCGGTGAACCGACAAGAAGGATCAAGACCGTGGGTATATTCCTTTGCTCGCCTCAAAGCGACCCCATCTGCGATACTTTGCAGATTGAAGTCTTGTCTTCCTCCGGCCGAGTCCCGTCCACCACCATCACGTATCGCACAGCCAATATCACCGACCCTCATCGCTCCCTCCTACCACCTCACGCCTTCCTCCTCTTGCCCCCCTTCTTCACCTCCGACCCCGACGCCTCCTCAGCAGCAGACCCGACAACGCTCACATTCGCCTGCGCCAACACATCCAACATCTCAGCCGTATACCCCGCGCCCACCTCCCCAGCCGTCACACCCTGCTTCTCCGCCGCCGCAGCAGCCGCCCTCTTGGGATCACACTTCCCCACGACCGGCACACTCCCCGCCAACATGGCCTGGAACGGCGCCGCCACAAACCTCCCTGCCCCGTCAAACCACTCGGCAAACCCCCTCCGCACCACCAGCACATCCTTCTCCCCCCTCTTGCCCGTCACCTCCACCGTGACGATATACTCGGGCACGTTCTTCTTCGTCGCCGTCGCGATCCGCACCTTCTCCCCGGAGGGCGCCGTGCCGACGTACACGGTGCCGCGCTCGACGTAGAGCACCCAGAGGGTCAGCGCGCCGTTGAGCAAGGTGTACAGCGCCACGGCGAAGGCGGTGAGGTGCTTGGTCGAGTCGAAGCCGAGCTTGTAGTCCCATGCGAAACAGGCCGAGGCGATGGCCAGGGCGGAGTAGCCGAGCGCGAGGCGGGTGTTGGTCAGGGTGTGGGATTGGGTGAAGGAGAGGGAGTTGAGGTAGTTGGGGATTGCGTCGTCGGTGGTGTTTTTGAGGTCTGTTTTGGGGGGGAATATGTTTAGTTGGTGTTTGAGTGGATGTAGACCACGGGGAGGGTGGTTGGTTACCTGCGAGGTTGTAGACGGTGATCTTTTCTTGAGACGCCATTTTGATGGCTGGTGTTTTTGACCTTCCAAGCGCGAGTGTGAAGGGTTGGGAGGATGGCTGTGGAGGGAGGTTGCTGAGGTTGGAAGTTGAAGGTCAGCACGCTTGAGGGCAGGGACGGAGCTTCAATCGCGAAAGGCCACCTGCGCATTTGGAGTTTGGGCAGCTACCTGCTTCCCTCCGATTGGCTCGTGGTCGGCAGCTGCTAGTGCGACAGGGGTCTGGCGCCCTGCCGTGGGTGTGCTTGGCAAGCTTCAGGCGGGTCTGCGCGACGACAGCTCTCGAGCGTCCCGAGGAACACAGACAAACACCACCATCACCACCCTGACAAGACGCTTCTCTCGGCGCAAACCACCCCGCGAGCTCAACAAGATGGCGCAGGTACCGGTGCAGACGATCCATAGGGATCCCCAGTTATTGTACGGGACGTGACTCTGATGGTGCAGCTGTTTCAATTGATGACGATGCCGACGTCGACGACAGCTACTGGATCCTTTTCCCTATCACCATCGTCATGGTACGACCGGCCCCTGCCCCTGGTCCCTTGCCCCTTTTACCGTCACCCTCTTCCCCCAGAGAACTCACACGAGACATCTACAGATCCTGACCGGCGTCCTCCGGCACTATGCGACCGTCTTGATGGCCTCGGCGCCCAAGAAGCTTGACCAAAAGACGACGCGGGAGCAGCGGTCACTCCTGCACGGTATCAACGTGCGCGGCAACTATCACGTTCTCTCCAAGTCGTCCTTCACCGCGCGCCGCGACGCCTTGATCACCGCCTACGAGTCAGGCGCCTACCTCAAGGACCCCGAGGGCCGCGGCCAGCCGCCGCCGAACCCGCTGAGCGACCCCGGCGCCATGGAGGGCATGATGGGCATGATGAAGAACCAGATGGCCATGATCGTTCCGAACTCGTTGATCATGGGCTGGATCAATGCTTTTTTCAGTGGATATGTGATTAGTGCGTGCCCCCCCGTGGTTATGATGTGGTGTTGGATGCCTAAGCTGACCGCGGAATAGTGAAACTGCCATTCCCCCTTACCATCAAGTTCAAGAGCATGCTACAGGCCGGCGTGGCCACCAAGGACATGGATCCGCGGTGGATGTCGAGCATCAGCTGGTATTTCTTGTGCATTTTTGGTCTGCAGTCCGTGTTCAACTTTCTGCTGGGCAGCGAGAATGGTACGCATTCCGTTTTTTTGTGTGCCGTATCCTACATCTTTGCTGACATGTCCAAGCTGCGAGTCAAATGGCGCAGCAGATGAACCAGATGGGCCCACAGACGGCCCAGATGTTTGGCCCTGGCGTCGACGTCAATAAGCAGTTCCTGGCCGAGGCTGAGAATCTTGCCGTCATTGAGCACCATTCTGTCCTGGACGGCGTCGAGCAGCGTCTTCTCGAGGGTATCAAGGTGTAAAATATCGAACCCCATAGACCGCCATCCGAGATGCAGAGCATTTATCCTCGCCTCGAATTCCCGTCGACACCTCGAAGCCCATCACTCCCACCACAGACAGCACCCGAGACCCGGCCCGCTCATGGATCCCGTGATCCTGTATGGCGGCTTGGAGTTGACGGGAGCAGGCTCTTCCTCGGTTCCTTCGACCACTTCGACGGGCTTCGAAGGCGTCTGGTCGTGCCACTCTTCTGAGATGACCTTGAAACGCACCATCTCGTTGTTGTCAAAGTACATGACCTGGTCCTCGTCCTTCCAGACCCAGAGATTATCGGATGGCTCGCTGGTGGCACGTCAGTTTGGGTTGGGTTGGAAACACAGACTCGGAGGGGCCTACAATTCTGAGCCTTCTGGAAGCTCGGTCCAGGGGATGAAAATGTCGTCGAAAAACTCGGTGGCAACTGCAAGCTATGCAGTCAGTATTGGCAGAGAAAAGGGCAGAAGCAGTGCCGGGGGACTGACGATTTATCCCTTCGGATGACTGGTCTGCTATGCGTGCTGCGATGGTCTCCCCTTTGAAGGGCCGGAACACCACCATGCGGAACTCAACTGTACCAATGCTGTGTTAGTCAACGAGACAATCAAGAACGTCCCTGTAATACGCACCATTGACGTTGACCATGCCATCACCCTGCCCGATCAAGCCTTCAGATGTCCATAGTATGTCCCAGAGGCAGATACAGAGCCCGATCTTTTGCACTACCTGCAGGGGAAGTTTTGTTAGATACCAGCCGAGGCGGTGGCTACAGGGAAACGTGCCTTGTTGGCATATTTGGCGTTGATATTGTCCTCGATTGCTACATGGCTCTGTTTCCTAAAATCGTCGGGCGCAATCTGCACGAGGTCGGCTATCTTCGTCTGTCCGCAACTGGCCATGTTAGAACGAAGGACTGGAAATATAGGGGGTGGTTCACTGACCAAGATGAACATTTCTGTTGTGTGTCGCTTTTTTGTTGAATAACCACCGTAGGGATGTATCCAGAGGTGACGAGGTGGTCGGTTGTCTTTGCTCAGCCGGGAGGGCGAAATATTGCCGATGATGATGTACCTGGAACGGTATGACAAAACAGACAAAAACGATGCTGCAAGCTTCAAGAACGCGAGGTGTTGGGCGACAAAAGCTGCAATATAATCACAAGCTAGGTAAAGCTTCGCTTTGCACCAAGTCGAGATTATGGTGTCGGTTGTTCCAAGGCAATATTTAGGTTGTTTCATGGATTACGGACAGTCACTTTCACCTCAAAATTCATAGTCGGGTCCCCGCGATGAGCCCGCTTCTTTCTCAGAAGCCCCCCTGCACGGCTCAACCTTGACGCACCCCACAGCAATTCTGCCGCGCCACCCCTGCGGCAGCTTTGACCGCCCAGCCGATGCACACGGTGTGAATAATTTGTCCGCGTTGGGTTTCACGTCCTCGCTCCACCAAACCTCCTTCCCACACCTCCCGACACGACCAAGCATTCAACCTCCATCCCCGCATCTCGGCATTCCGGAAGCGATCAACGCGCCGGGTTGTGCCCCGTTTCAATTTCCGCTCTTCCTTCTTCTTTCTTCTTGGGTTCTTCCTCAAAATTGTCGAGGGTCTCGGATTCAAGTGAAGACACCTCCGATCCGCTGTTTGGGCTCCGAGCTGCTCCTGGCAAGTCGACCAGGCCCCAGTGCTCCATCTGACCAGACACCACCAGCTTCCGCTTCACACAAAAATACCTTGGCGGACGAACCGAAGCACCATGTCATACAACTACGGTCCTCCTCCGCCGGCCCCTCCGCCGGCACCCGCAGGCGGTCCAGGCGGTTATCCCTCGTACGGTCCTCCGCGTGGCGGCCACAGCGCTAGAGGTCGCGGTGGCCCTGATCGCGGCGGCTACCACCAGCCGCACCATCCAGGCTATGGCTACGGCCAGCAACCTGCCTACGGCCCTCAGAGTCCCGCGCCATATACCGGCCCTCCTGCCCAGCCCGGCTATCCCCAGCCGCCCCAGCAGCAGCCACAGTGGCACCCCGACCACGGCCAGCAACACCCGCCACAGGGTGCGCCGCATGCTCCTTTGCCAGCTCAGAACTACCATCCCAACTATGCCCCTCAAATCTATCAGCAGCAACCTCCGCCGTATGGTGCCCAACCCCAGTACCAACCCGCTCCCCAACCGCCCTACGGCCAGCCTTACCCGCCTGCCCAGCCCGTCAACGGCCCTCCTAACCCGAATTGGGGTCCTCATGCACAGCCTCCTCCGGCTCACGGAGCCTACGGCGGCGGACGTGGTGGACGCGGCGGCTACAATGATCGAGGCGGCCCCAAGGGGCAGCTGATGGGTCCTCCGATCCGGATGGGATTTGATGGCAACCACAACCAGCCAGCCCCCGCTCCAGTGAGCGCTCCATACCCATACGGCGGACCGCCTGCTCCTCCGGCACAGTATCCTGCCCCATACCAAGGATACCCGCCCCCAGCTCCCTATGTGCCTTCCCCTCCGTCATTTGATGGCCATTCCGGCCAGGGCGCTCGCCATCACGGCCGCGGCGGCTTTCATCAGTCCAAGTCCCGCCCTCACTTTGGCGGCGACAAGAATCGCGGCCGCAATCACAACCAAAACCAGAACAAAGGGCCCGCCCAGACGCCTCCGACTCAGCATCAGAAGCCTGATGCTGCGTCTGCCGGCAAGAAGAAGAAGCGCAAGACCAATACCCTTGGCTTGACCCCTGGCGACGAGTCCGACGAAGACGACGAGAATGAGGAGCAGCGTCTCAACGACATGTATGGCGCCGATGCTCCAAAGTATGTCCCCTACCCTCGCAACACTGCTCGAATCCCATGCTGACCACCACTCACCTCTAGCCCCAAGTCTTCGTCCGAGGTCGCTGCGTGGATTGCCGAGCGCCGCGCCAGGTTTCCGACCAAGAACAGAATCGAGGCCAGAAAGGCCGCTGCCAAGACTCACAATGGCGATTCCAACCATGCCAGAGACAGAACTCTGGAGCAAAAGGCCGAGAAGCTGCGGAAGCAGCTGGAGATGGTCGAGTCGAGCATCAAGCGAAAGCGTGAACAGCAGGACGAAGGCGACGACATGAGAGATATCGACCTCAGCTTGTCCCCGACGAGCGATGTCAAGTCGGAAGACGAGAAGCCTGAAGTCATGTCGACTCGTCAGGAGCCGAGCAACGTCCCTCCGCCGCCGAGGAAAGCGGATCCGACCAGGCACTGCAAGTATTTCTCAACTGGAGGCACGTGTGGCAAGCGGGGCAAGTGCCGCTTTGTCCACGACCCCCAAGTCCGGGAAGCCGCCCTGAAGGAGCGCGAGCAGAACGGCGGCCGCATGACTTTGCAGCAGCGTCTTGTTTTGAATGACAAGGACCAGGAAGACCTCGCCATTGTGGAGACGCTCAAGTACCTGCAGGACCGGGGCGTCATTCACAAAAAGTCATCCGACACCCCGGCCGCCGACGAGGAATCCGAGGAGAACACTCCGGCCAAACATGCCGACCTCCCTCCCCGGCCCGTCCATGGCCTGCCTCCTATCCCACCCGCGCCTGTCTCGTCAGATACCAAGTATTCCGGGTGGAATCTGAGCGGCTTTGGCAACACAGGCGTCAGGCCGAGCGAGTAGCCATCCCCGACCGGGCCTCGTGGGGACCACTGCCAATTCCACCGCCTCCCTCTTGTGCCCATCCGAAAGTTCAACTCTTGGTACGCAAAGGTCAAGCGCGAGGAAGATCTTTGAGTTTTTTTCCCCCTCACCGGGTTGTCTCCCCAGCGGGGAGGACGCCGACCCGTCAAGTTGCGTTGCGTTTTCAAGCAGAAAGGAGAGAGAGGTTGTCGGCGATGGTTTCATCGCATGGGTGGTCCCGACAGTGTCAGGGGCGGCTCAGGTGTCTGAGTTTCGTCGAGGGTGTTAGATTACCGCGTAGTGTCTTGAATTGACGCAGTGGCGTCTTGTTTTTGTCTTTTGCACATTTGGCGTCATGGGAATGGCCGGCCGGGTTTCCTTGGGGCTACGGAGTTGTGGTCCAGACGACGCCTTGCTCACTTCTACGAGACGATCGATGCCTTCCATGGCGAGTTGTGCTATGCAGGGGTAGATTCCGGCTGGGCATTTAGGTGGCGTCGGCGTCCTGAAAATTGCATGCATGCATCGTCTATTTCGGGTGGTTGCGGCTGGTGGGCCGACAGTGTCTGGGTGCTGTAGGGAAGTTCAGAATCCGTGATGTTGTCACACGAGAAATTGTGAGGGGGGTGAGGAAGTGCCCCCTGCCGCGGGTGCTGGCAGGTCCTCAAACTGCAAGTGTTTTGCCTGCTGGTCTCGTCGGCCCGAGCATGCGTGCGTACGCCGTCGCACAAGTTGTGGGCGGGTGTCTCTCCGATTCGATGGCTGGGTGTTGTGGACTGGGGTATCTTGAGTTTGGACCGCCTCATCTCTTCAAGTTGAGACACCGCTCACCGTTTGCCAGCTGTAGTTAGCCGTGCCCATCCACCGCTGAGCCACCCCGACAATCCAAGTGTATCACAGGCTTACTAAAAGTACGAAAATGCCAGTGGTGTTGTAAGTTGGGTGTATTCCAGGGTACACTCCGCCAACAGCTAGTCCGCAAGATAATACAACCGATCCGTCCGTTATGTCATGTCCAACCATCCATGCTCCAGACCGTAAACACGCCATCTATCCGTGTGCCAACAGGGTATCCCCCTCAAAACAAGCAAAACAAACCAATCAACTCTGCTATGCAACATCCTTCACATTCTCACAGCTCACTCTTGCCGCCCCATCCCCAACTTCCCTTTTTCTTCTCCAAATCCCTCAGCTTCTCCTCCAGACCCCAACTCCAATGCCCTGCTCCCTCACTCTTGTACGTCTCCTTCAACCCCCTCACAAGCCAAAACAAACACTTCTCCTCTTTTCCTTCTCCACCTTCGCCTCCAAACAGCTCCGCACACTCCCCGTCAGAGAACTGTTTTGTCTTCTTGGCGGGCCACTCCCCAAGCGTGGCCCCCATGTCGGCGTCGAGGAAGTTATCGAGTAGGAGGAAGGCTGCGGCGCGCTGGGCGGCTTGCCACTCCGTCTTCTCCGGGGCGGTGGTGAGGATGCCGAGGAGGTGGGAGGGTGCCGAGGAGGCGAGGAAGGGGGTGCGGAAGATGGGGGATTTAAGGAGGGCTGAGAGGAGGTTGGTGCAGGCTTTTGTCAGGGAGGGGTCGAGGTCTGTTGTGGGGGTTGAGAGGAGGGTGAAGATTGCTTTGGAGAGGGGGGTGGTGGGAGTGTGGGCGCAGTGGGAGACGCTGAGCTTTGGCCAGTAGTTCTCGAGAGAGGCGAGGGCGGAGGGGTTGTTTTGGAAGGTGGAGGCGAGGGTTAGAGAGGCGAGGCGGGCGCGGTGGAGGGTTGCGGTGTCGGCGTCTTGGGTTGGGGAGGTGGAGAGGCAGAGGAGCGCGTGGAGGGTGTCGTAGTCTTCGGCGATCTTGAGGCCGTAGTAGATGTCGTGGGAAATCTCCTCGAGCGTCTCCAGGGCGCCGTCCATATCGAGGCCCTTCTTGATCATGGCGAGGGATTGAAAGAAGGCGCTGCCCTCGCCTGGGTTGGCGGCAGATTTGGGCGTCTTGATCTTGCCGACTTTGTCGTAAGCCGGAGCGTTCCGTGGTATTATGGGCTCCTCTTGTTGGCCTGGTTCGACGATCACCACGGAGGAGTCCACAGGTAGGCCGGCTAGTGCCGGGTCGTTCTCGTCGGGCACGTTGATCTTGGCTTCCTTGAGACCGGTGTTGACGTCTAGCCGCACGTGGAGGCCGAGTGGGAGGTCTTGGTCCGGGTGGACAATCTGAAACTCATCGGTCGGTTGAAAGAGCTTGGGGTAGCACTCTGCCGGGTTGTCGGTGTGGCAGATGAGATCGACGTCGGGGGAGGGTGAGGGTGAGGATGAGGGCACGGGTTCACCGGCAGAGGCTGCGGCACCCCACGCCATGAGGCCGACAAGGGCGAGGAGGTTGATGGGGAGCATTTTGAGGCGGGACTTGGCCATTGTGTGTGTGAGAGAGAGGAGGTGTGTGTATATGTGGCGTGGTCCGTGACTGTGTGTAAAGAACGGAATGAGAGTGACCGGCCACTCTGACTGAACAAGCGAGGAAACGACTCGTAGAAGGATAAGGTAGGTGGATAGAAAGCGAAAGAAAGGACAGATTTGATGCTTCGAGACCGACTTTGCCTCCTTCCTCCTGCCTCTGGTCTTGAATTCACTAACAATTGTCCAAGTCGCTTGCACTTTACGGGGCACCTGTTGATTGGCCCACAGGCGCCCTGTCGCGCTTGATTGCAAACGCCATAAGCGCAGTTTGAGCTTCAAAGTCACGTGTAAATGGCCAAGCTGCGGCAGCATCACGAAGCTCACTCAATCGCCAATTGACCGACGCCAATTAGTCGCTCATCCGCAACCCTCCCGGCAGCTGTCTTTGGGACGCGACACAACCCCAATCGCTCGACCAGCCTCGACATTCGCCGGCTGCCGCTTTCCGACCGTCCAAGGTGGGATTCCGCACGTCGCACCGAGCCAGGAGCACCGAGCGACGAGTGTGTGGCAGTCGATCTGCGACCTCGAATTCAGAAGTCGTCCATCGTCATCGTCATCGCCTTAGCAGAACCCTCTCCCGCTCCCGCCCGATTGCGATTGCACCAGCCGCCACATCCACCATGTCGGCACTCAGACAGAGGGCGGCTCAGGTTGCCAGACAAGCCCGCACAGCCCGACCCTCGGCCCCCCGCAACACCAGGTCGTACGGCTCTGGCCACGACCATCACCACCACCACGAAGCGCACACCGTCGAGGAATCGATCGCAGTATGTCGCCACTACATTTTGGAGCTGCCATTGACAGTCTGCAGGAAGAGACGCAGTGCTAGGAGCTAACAGCCTGGGACAGACCCCTTCCGTCTACCTCACCGGTGCCCTCCTCCTCGGCTCCGCTGTCGTCTACCAGGTTTCGCGCCCCGGCCCGAACGGCGAGCTGTCGGCAGTGCACAGGTTTTTCGAGAAGCTGTCCAACTACGGCACCGAGTGGGAGACAAAGAATCACCTCATGACGGCCGCCCTCGAGCAGGCCGCTCACGACAGGCATCTCCTCTACGGCGTCGAGCGCAGCAAGTACCACGAGTTGACCTTCCCCGAGTACGTGATCTTTCTTTACACCGGATTTGACCGTTGGAAGGGCGGTAGAGCCAGGGTGCTTGGGCGAAGGAGTGTTTGCTGGATTCCCGGCGGATTGGTGCTTTGTTGGCGATATTCGGGTTGGGTTGTTGGTGGATGAGGCTCATGTCGGGTCTCTCCTGCCTCAACTCCGCCCCCCAACGAAGCACCGTCGATGTCGCAACGATTCCTCCAACCGCCCCTCGTCTCCTTGAGGACCCCCACAAACAACCCCCAGACGCACAGCACCGAAACGGCACTCTCCGACGCAACCTGTCTGTCATTGGTGTAACACATGCTGACCACGTGACAGGGTCTTCACCACGGGCTCGCCCTTCAACGTCCCGGCCGGACACTACGCCAACCTTGACCGGGTCGTTGCCCACTACAAGCAGCAGCATATCGACGACGAGGCGCGCAAGGCGAGGAAACTGTCCGCCGCGGCTTCCCAGTAGCGAGACATTGCGGCTGGGGGTCTTTGCTGTGCCGATAATACCCCACGTTGTGGCACACGTGCCTTACCTGTACATACCTCCATACACGAAACTTTACCCTGTCTTTAGACGCCGAAGCAACCCTCCGCAGCCCAACGTCCTTTCCTGCAGCTGTTTTGGCCTGCAGCCTTGTGCAGCCTTGTGCTTTGTCCTTTTACTCTTCCGATCGCTACTAGACAGCCCGCGCCTCCGAGGCCTCCGGGTCTCGCACACTCGGCGAACCGAGAGCCCAATGCTGGCTCCCGCATTCCGACCGCCGCCCAACGTCCGCAAGCGCACTTGATGCCAGCATGGGGACGGTCGCAAATCAAGTGTTTGATGCCTCCAAGCAAGCCAAGGCATGTCACAACGTCGACTCAATGGGCCGATAGCGCTGGACTTCTCACACCCTCTCAACTTCCTCTCCATCACACTAACCCCCCGCAGGCGCCCTCTCAGTTCCTCGGCAGAGCCCCGCTCGATCTCCCGACCGTGCGAGTCGGTTTCGTCACCCCCGCCATTGGCTATGGCCTCTTCGCGGCCCGCGACCTTGCCAAGGACGAGTTCATCTTCCACGAGGCGCCCCTCATGACGGCGCGCTTCAACGAAGTGTTCGCGGCAGACAAGGCCCTCATGCAGAGCCAGGTGGCCGCCTACCGCGCTGCCCTCACCTCACACCACGATGTGACAGCCGTCGCCTTCCCCATCCTCGCGGCTCGCTTCGGCGTCCCGCCCGTCTCCTACGCCTCAGCTGCAGCCACGCTCTCCTCCCCGGCCGCGATGGGCCAGAACCTGGTCCCCGCCCGCAGCCAGCAACTCGCCGCCTCGACGGTCACCCCCGAGCAATACGCCGCGTACACGGGGGCCCTCCAGCCGGCGCCTAACACCTCCTCTCCCGAGGCGCGTGCTGCCTGCCTCGACTTCTTCAAACACTACGCCTTCCAGCTCCCACCCTCCGTCGCCGGCACGACAGCGGCAGCATCAACACCAACCACTAACACAAGCACAAACACAACCACCAGCAGCACAGCCACCACTCGCGAAGCATGCATCTACCTCCTCGCCTCGCTAATCAATCACTGCTGCACGCCCACCAACCCCACCCCCACCAGCACCAACTCCACCAACACCAACAACGCATTGAATGTCCACGGCCCAAACTGCACCTGGCGCATCGGCCCCTCGGGCCTGGCCCACTTTGTCCGCCCACGGCACATCTGCGTACAGGCCCGGCGGGCAATCCGCGCCGGCGAGCAGCTAACCTGGGACTATGGCAAGCGGGAGAAGGGGTTTGCTTGCGAGTGCGAGGTGTGTCGGGAGGGGGGATTGCTGGGGCACTTGGGAGGGTTAGGGAGTTCGTGTGGGGTTTTGTAAACTGGTCTTTTTGAGGGGGAGTTTAAGGGAAAGGTATCAAAGGTCTTCTCAAGCAACAAAACCGGAGTGAAAGGGTATCAAAGTTCTTCTCAAACAGCTCACACATAGACCCCGAAACTGTTGTGTGTCATCGACCCCCGAACTGCAGCACTTGAATTGCTCTTTTGGTAATGGACTATCTCGTGATCCCTCCAAGATAGCGCGTCTCGGCATTGCATTGCGCATCGCTCAACGCCCCGTGAGCAGAACCGTGTCCCGTTTCGCCGAATCCATGACTGACTGAATGCAAGAACCACCCATATCCCAGAGCCCTTACTTCAGAGGAATGAAACGAGAAGAGTGCGTGGCACCGATACCTGGCCGACCGTGCTTGACGGGCTTGCTGGAGGGGTGTCAGTGACCGGAATTCTGTGACTGAATGGTCAAGCAAAAGAGGGACGTACTATGTGATAGAGAACTCGCCAAGGTAGTGGCCAACCATCTCAGGCTTGATCTCCACCTGGTTGAACTCCTTGCCGGAGTAGATGCCGATGACGCTGCCGATCATCTCGGGGACGACAATCATGTCGCGGAGGTGCGTCTTGACGAGGTCGGGCTTCTCGTTGGGCTTGGCCTCCTGCTTGGCCTTGCGGAGCTTCTTGATCAGGCCCATGGGGCGGCGCTTGAGACCGCGGTTGATCTTTCTGCGGGCACGGGCGTGGACGACGTCGCGGAGCTCATCGGAGCCCAGGTCGAGGAGGCTGCACGGGGACTCGTTGTCAGCACAGTGCCTTTGCTTTTCCCCATCTCGAGGTTGATTGTGGTCCGGTTCCAATCCTTCCTCTCTCCCGAAATGCCTTCCCTCCTCTTGTAGCCAATGCCAAGTCCCCAAAGCCTCGTTGTCCCGGTCCGTCCGTCGTGGTAGTGTCATGGGCAAGAGAAGAGGGGCACCTACGCATCGAGGTCGACACCGCGGAACGAGAACTTGCGGAAAGCTCTCTTCTTCTTCATCTCGGCCGCCGCCTCGGCATCCTGTCATTCCCACCATTAGCCAAATGCTCCTCCAACGCTGCGTGGTTTCGCCGGTTCGAGGGGTCGCGGTGAAAGTCGTGATGCATCCGAAAACCGTGCAGGCCGGGAAGGAGAGGCACGTACATATCCGCTGTCAGCCATGATTGCGGTTGGTGGTGATCACGGATTCCGCTGTTCGATAGTGCTGGTATCGAAGAGCGAAATTCTGGTTGTCGCGATGATGGGGTGGATTTGACTTGGGGCGGGTTTCGCAGCTGCGTGGTTGGATCGCTGCTGCGTTGGGGGCTCCACTCCAAAAATTCGTAGGGTTCTGTGCCCTCGCAGCCCTCGCACGCCGCCCAGCGGGCTGTGATTGGTGTGGGTGGCTGCGCGCGGTGTGGCGGACTGTGGCTGCAGGGAACAAGTGGAACTCAGCCAAAGGGTCCAACCAGTTGGGGCTCTGCAGCTGCAGCTTGCAAGTCCTCCGTTGTTGGAACTGAAACGGAGCCCCTTTCAATCCATGCCTTGCACATTGCATTGCTCAGCATCAGGTTCATCACGCGATTTGTTTTAGGACTCGATGCATTGTTTCATTGCGAGAATATCTGAAGAAAGGATATCAAGAAGGAAATAAGACGAGAAAGGAGAAGAACGTCCACCTCATCTTCATGCTCTTAGCTCCCTTTTTCTCCTCCGTCCACTGCTTCTGGCCTGGGCCCCCTAGATACGCTGAAACACCGACAAGCTTGACAGAGCCTGCCCAGACTGCGAGAACATGGTGTTGTCGGCACACGACGAGCCCAGGTTCGCATTGTGGATCCAAGCGGGTTCCCAATAGAACAACCCGACTCCGCGGCTCACCGAGGACACCACACTGGCCACGTTTGTGACGAAGGTTGCCTGCCCGGCGGCTGAGAAGGGGGTGCTCTTGACGTCGGAGGGGAAGGCGTACTTGGGGCTCGGGCACGACGTTGGCCAGTTGGTCTCGACGACGGCGAGCTCCTTGCCCCACGCATTCGCCATGTTGTTCAAGCTCGACTTGAGCGAGGCCAGTGTAGCCGAGGCCGAGTAGAATGGATAGAACGAGACACCCATCATGTCAAAGTCGGACAGCACGAGGGTGCCTTGCTTCAGCACATTGGTGTACCAGTAGTTCTGGGTGTCCCAGTTCCTGTTGGTCTCTCTCAGTACTGCATGCGCGATGGGGGGGAACAAGGGCCAGGGGATCTTACCACCCGTTGTCGAGATGGATCATGATCTTTGGCTTCGGGTTGAGTTTCGAGTCCTTGATGCCCCACGCGGCCGAGTGCAGCAGCTGCGCAATGCTGGCCCAGTTGGTGGTCTTTCCGGTGGGCCACAGCAACCCGGCCGTGATCTCGTTTCCGATGGACATGATGGTGGGCTGGACTCCTGCATCCTGGAACTTGTTCGCCGCATCCAGTGTGTAGTTGTACAGCTTCCAGGCCAAGTCGCCAACGGCAGTGGGCCACCCGGCCGGGATGGTCTGGTGCGCAGGGTCTGCCCACGTGTCGCTGTAGTGGAAGTCGACGTACACCCCGAGCCCGGCAGCTTTTGCTCTTTTAGCGAGGGCGATGTTGTAGTCGAGGTTGTAGTTGCCGTCTTTGGGGCCTACCCAGACTCTTTGCCTCACGGTGTTCACACCGCTCGCGACTAGCGTCTTCTCCAACGGTTGCGCGACGCCGTTCGCAGTCTTGTACGAGACACCTGCGCGCTCTTCAACCGTAACCGAGGACCAGTCCACGCCTTTGTAGGTGAGAGCAGCGTTAGCGGCGGAAAGACCGAGGAGAACGGCTGCTAAGGATTTGAACATCGTTCCTGTCAGTTACCGGGTGAGAAACTGCGTCGAGGACCGTCTACGTCCCTACAGTCAGCTGATGGGACTGGGAATCAGATTAGGGGGGCTGCTATGAGGTCTCCTAGCCGCCATCCTGGGGTTAGTAGCTTGTTATATGCTTGAAACATGCCATCCTTGGCGTTGCGGAGGATATCCTCTCTCTCCTGTTTTGGCCAAAGTAGCGGAGGGTTGGTCTTGGGGGGGTCATCTGGCCCGACTCCCGCTAGCCTACCAAGGTGTCTGCTGCCATTCACCGTTGGAAAGGAACCAGGATGGCATCTTTCTCCCGTCGGCAATTGTTGGGCTTTCTCTTGCCCCTCAAATGCCAAACAGTAGAATGGCGCATTTACCAAAGACCGAATCTGCCACCAATCAATCATCCCGGCAGTTCGGCTGATCTCCTTCCGGGAGTAACATCAGATCGGCAACGAGCCCAAGAAGAGAAGAGGACCGTTGGTCTAGCTTGGTCGGCATGATCGGCCAATCGAGCAAGAGTTGAACAGTTAAACTCAGATCTGTTGTGACCATGAGAACCCGGGATTCAGCTCTTCCCGGGCCTCTTACCCCTGAGAAGACAAATGATGAGTTGAATGCCACTAGTTCTTCTACGTACTTCTTCAGTCAGATCAGTTTTCTGCCTCTGCTACCCTCCACACAAGCTTCTCTCCCGACACAGCCTGGTCCCTGAGAAGGTTGAGAGCGTTTTGGGCTCGTTCAAGAAACGTGCTGCCCTCCACTACCCGCGTCTTGTTTGGCTGGATTACCCCCTGTTCTAATAGAGCGGGCACAATTTCGGGTTGGAGGTGAGTCTTGAAGAATTCGTTCTGTCAAGCCATTAGCGTTAACTCGTCTGGAATGTCGTGAACTGCCGAGTGCTGCTTACCTTTTGGTAAAAGAAAGTCCTCGTGCCCTTCAGCTGAACCCCCTTCTTCCATTCCTCCGGCAACACGTTATTGACGTGCATCTCGAGCTCCGACGCTTGGTCCTCGCTGGCATGTACCTTGATGACGGGAAGCATGATAGCCACCTTGCTCCCCGGCTCGGCAATCTTGGTCAACGGCCGCAAGGTCCCCTCGACAGACCCGATGCAGTCGAGAATAAACGGCACCTTCGGTTCCGACGCCCCCTGGGTGCGGCCAATGTAGCGCAACACCTCCTCCACGACACCTTCCTTCCGATAGTCAAAACACTCCCTCGCTCCCAGCTCCTTCAGCATATCATGATGCTTCGCACTCGCAACCGCCACCAGATGTCGGTATCCCCAATGGCGTAGCACCTGCAGGGTGTACATGCCCACGCCACTGGCAGCACCCCAAATAAGAATCACCTTTTCGGCTTCCGGCGGCGTCCACCCTTCAGGTTTGGGCCTAGAATCCACGTCAGTCTACTATTCCCGCATTTCGCCGAACAACAAACAAGAACAGCAAATTAAAGAGAAAAGAAAGAGACCTACCAAGCCAACTCCAACCCCAAGTCTTCTGTAACAGCATGCACAGCCGTCACCAAATTCCCCGGCACCGTCACCGCCTCCTTCACGCCCAGTCCTGCAACCACCTTACTCACCCGCCAAACCGGCACAGTAACATACTCCTGAAACCCAGCCTGCCTCTCATCCCCGTCCTGCACGAACCCAAACACCTTGTCGCCCACGGCCAGATGGCTCCCTTCAGCACCGAGCGCGACGACGGTGCCGCCAAAGGTGCAACCCAGGATGAAATTTGCTGGTGCGTCGCCCGCGGGGAGCAGCAGACCACCGTCGGCGCGGTGGAGCTCGACTGGGGAGGAGGAGGTCCAGGTCACGCGGATGAGGGCTTCGGAGGGCAGGGGGGCGTGGGTTGGCACCGTGAGGAGGGCGAGGGGGGCGCGGGCGTGGGTGATGGCTATGGCGGCGTGGGTTGGGGGGATAGAAGGCGGGAGGGAGGCCATTTTGGTTTTGGTTTGTGTTTTGTGAGTGGATAGGGGATAGGGGTTGGATAGGGGGCTTGTTTTGATTCTGAGGGGGTGAGATGAGTGGTGTGAAATAGAGAGGCGTGAAAGATGTCGCCGGTGTTTCTCTCACACTTTCTTGACTGGTACGGAGGCTCCTTATTTATCCCACCATGTCGGACTCATGATTCATGATTCAACAGCAGAGAGGTATGTTCCAAGGCTGTTACACATGGTAATCCTTCGGGGTTAAATCCCTGGGTCGGAGTTGTGAAATTTGTAAGCTTTGTTCCCCTCCGCATCATTCGTTTAGAGACGGTCCAGCAGTGTGATGTCATGCAGCCTTCCTTTTCTAGCTGTTGCCGAATCCTTTTCAGTCTTGGGAGCGGCGCAGTCGATTTGTGGTCTGCGGTTGTCGAAGTGCTGGCATTTCCCGGTGGAGGTTTGACGAATGCCCAGGCTCGCCAGGCCGCCCCAGCACCTGGCCGCTGGTTCACAGCGGGCAGCCGACCCGCAGCTCCCCCACAGCCGGATCCCAGGCCCACAAGAACCATCCTCCCGCTGTCTTGATTCGCCGCCTCACCTGCATTCGGAAGATTGCTGCTGGAGCCGCTTCTCCGCTTTGGGATGCAGCGACCAGGGATGCCGATCCCAGAAGCTGTTCTCCTGTCTTTCGATCTCGATGCCATGTCGACTTCAACACGACGACTTTTCGTTCCCGACTAAGCCAAGCAGCTGGATTGGAGCACTGTCGGCTACGCGACTGGGACACACCGATTTCGAAGCCTGCACTCCTCGCAACGCGGCTGACGTTATCACCCGTTTCTCGACGACAACTCGCGACCAAAACACCCTCGACAACCACGTCAACCGAACACGAGAGAAAGACATACTGTACATTGCCCGCCATGCCGTCCCAACGGCGTTTCCGCGTGCTCACGTACCTGGTTCTTGCTGGTGTCGTTACCCTCCTCTTCTTCACCTCGCAAGCCCGCCATTCTCGAGACCCCGACACGCGATCGCTGCACGACTTTTACTCCAAGACGTTGAACGCGATGGATAGGGGCCACGCCGCTAGACCGCCGCCTATCCAAAAGATTGTGGCGGATCACGATGTTGACGCTGACGGAGACGTCGACGACGACGACACCGCCCTGGCTCGGGAGATGGCCGCCCGTATGCGCCAGGCTGAGCAAAAAGCGAAGGACAGCGCAAACGCTAAAGGCCCCAAGAAGCCTGAAACCCCGGAGGAAGTGGTGGGAGTCGGGAGCTCTGCGGGGGGGCAGACCAGGCCGGCGCCGAAACCAAAGTCCGACCCGGAGCCTCAGGAAACCGAGGAAACCGAAGAGGATCTGGAGGTTAAGGCTGTTTTGAATGATATCCTGAAAAAGTCGCCAGGTGATTACTGAGCCCTCCGTGATGTGCGGCATGAGTGCATCTGCTGACCCGCGCCTTTCCCAGTCATCATCTTCTCCAAGTCGTACTGTCCCTACTCCAAGCGCGCCAAGGGAGTTCTGCTCGAGAAGTACGACATCAAACCGGCACCATACGTCGTCGAGTTGGACCTGCATCCCCTGGGGCCGAAAATCCAAGCCAAGCTCGGAGAGATGACGGGCAGGAAAACGGTCCCCAACGTTATGATCTACGGCAACAGCATTGGCGGCGGCGACGACATCACTGCCCTTGATAACGAGAAAGCCCTTGCCGCCAAGATCACCTCGCTCAGCGGAAACCGCATCCAAGTGTCGCTGCGCTTTGCGTAGGGCGCTCAAAAAGCAGGCTGGCTCTCACAGCGCTAGCTTCGCCTCCCGTGATACCCGCATGCCGTCCTGGCGCTCAGCCATCGTTCGTTGGGACCCAGACTCTGGGCCTGTCATATCGTTCAGCGGCAATCACGCTGCTAGCGTGTGTGCTCATGCTACTGGCGCATGGGTTATGCGATCAGGACTTGAGTTGGGAGGAGGCGGTCCAGCTGCACAGGCACATCGACTGCCAATAGTAGCCGGACAAACGGCGTACTCGGGGATCGGCACGATGCCGTCAGCGGCCCGAATACGGGACAATTCGACGCCACTCAGGACTGCCGAGTCATATGCTGTCGGCTTGGCTGTGTTGAGGCTGTCCCCGACACGCTGTTCACTCAACATGAAACTAGAAGTGGAGGCCCGCCGAGGACATGATTATCTTCATATGTTGGCGCTGCTATGTTAACCACCTCCTGCCGGCTGAATTGGTCTTAGTAGGAATAGTTGAAAGCGTCAGGGCTTGAGAGCATAGACGTGGACGGTGCGAGTAGTAGCCATCCTCCAACCGATGTACCAGATGAGCAGGTAGCTCCAACGCCATCATGGTGGTGACACACGGCCGCAGGACTCTCATCGTATTGCGTATAATAAAACCGAAGCAATCACTCTCATAAACGCTGAATCACCTGCGACATCGCCAGATTTGGGACGTATAGAGACGTAGCCGTCCTCAGATTCTTCGAGGCCCGAATCCGTCTCTCATATTATCTGCACTGCCACATGGTCCCAAAAATATCGCATTGAATGAATAATATCGGGTTCAACCATCTTCCCAACACCAGACGCCGTTCCCATGCCAACTTTTGCCAGTCTTGCGAACCCCCACCCATAGATCCCCAAAAACCAAGCAACATTTATACCAGGAGCACAGCGTTCAAGCAGCCATCGTTCTGTTGTCGAGGGTTAGGTCAATTGCCAGTATCAATACGCGCTGCCCAGGAGTTCTTACCTCGGGGTTGTTTGTGATCTGCGCGTAGCGGCCCCAGGCAATCTTGCCCGAGGCTGTGACAATACCGAGATCGGAGACGTTGACCTCGATGCTGCGATGTGGTTAGGAACGGGCCTGCGGGGGGCGAGGGATGTATGGATGGGACATACATTGTGCCCTTGGTCAGAACGCCAAGTTGCGTATACAAAGGATTGCTCGGGTTCTTCTTGACGCCCAAGATTGGGAGCTGGACGGTGACGTTGAGAGTCGGGTGGGTGACGTTGGCCTTCTTGTAACGCAGACCCATGGGCCGGATGAAGCCTGCACGTTGTGAGCTTCTCCCGCGAGAGTGGGGGAAAGGCTTCGGGAAAGCACTCACGTTCGTACTTGACCGGCCGTCTGGTGAAGTCGGGCCCGACAAAGGTAGGCTAAGGTTGGAATTAGCATCATCGCTGCGGTGGCTGGTTTTCCAGTGAGTCCAACCTTGGTGACAACACGCTTCCACCCTGATGACTCGGTTAGCATCTGCACTCAAAGCACCACATCCTCTCTCGAAAGAAACGTACCCTTCTTTTGGACTTTCTTGCCCGTTTTGACACTATCTCTCCGTCAGCTCCATCTCCCAGCCAGCCTCACCACAGCAGAGACCTAGCACATACACCTTGAACAGCTCCTCCTCGCTGATACCCCTGACCTTGGGGATGGGCACGGAGAAGCGGGCGGCCTTTTCGGCCCTCTTGTTCTTGATCTGCGAGCTGAGGGCCTTGGCGGTTGTCGGGTTGGCGCGGTCGAGCAGGTAGGCGGGGATGGGGTCGGACGGCTCCTTCTCGGCGGGGGCGCCCTTCACGTTGCGCTCCTCGTGCTGCTTGATGGTCTTGCGCATCTGGATCTTCTGGGCGTGGCGCTGCTTGGCGTACAGCTTGGCCCGCAGGCCGCGCAGGTTCTGGGCATTCTCGCTCTGCTTGTGGCCCTCGCGGGCGGCCTTCTTGCGGGCACGCTCGTCGTGGTCGAGGCGCTTGCCGTGGAGCTTGCGATGCCGCTCTGTGGATCGGGCATAGGGGTTAGAAAGGGTGTGTGCTCGGTTGCGATGCGAGGAAGGGGCATCGAGGAATATTGCCGCCGTCGATTCGAAGGAGGAGAGGAGGGAGCATACCGATGTACTCGTTCTGGGGCTGTGGTTGTGCAAGCAAAGCGGTTAGTGGACGATGCCCTTCGAGAGCTGGGGATGGTACCGACCATGTTGACTGTTGATGCCCTCGGAAGGGACTCGAACGTTCAAAGGAGTGTCTAGAGTGCCCAAGCTGTCGATTCTGAGGTGGCCGGAGATACTTGGGGCCTCTGGGGATGGGGTTCAAGTCCGGGCGCGCGTGCGATCCAGCATTAGGGACGTTCACTGATAAAAAAATCAACGGGCTTATCGGACTGGTCGCTGGGTGGCAGGATGCGTCTGGTGGGGCATTGCAGGGCCTCCGCTCATTGGCTGGCTGGGGCAAGCCATCCAGTCGAAGCCAGTCCCCGCAATCAATCCCCCAGCACAGCAGCAGCCAGCCCTGCATCCTCCTCCACTGGCCTTGCAGCCAGCAACGACAAGCTGGGAGAGTGGGGAGACGGGAGCTGCCGAAAGCAGGGGACGACGTGCTTGAGTTAGGTAGACAGCCGTGCCCCTGCAGAACATGCCTGGTGCAGGTCGCAGTATTTTCCAAGGACGCGCAGAATACGTCTGCGGTGAATACACATGGCACAGGAAATGCGTTGAAGATGCGGGTGTGTTGCAATATACAGGCTGGATGATGAATACAATGTAAAGACAAAACGATGCTCTGGATAACTAGGTACATGATAACCCGCCGTAAACCGTGGACTCCATGCTGATGCAAGATGGCGCCGAGTGTTCCCTCTAGCAATGTCAACGCCGGATCCCCCAGTGCTTCCCAAATTACACGACACCCAAAAACCAAAATGCTCCCAAGTATCCTGGTAGCCCCCTGCCGCGCTGAGGTTGGACCACGGCAGTCGTCCGAGTCAACTCAGCGACCACCGCTCTTGGACTTGGTGGTCTCGAGGAACTTGCGCTTGCGCTCCTCCTTCTCCCGCTTCAGCCGCTTCTCCAAGGCCTCCTGCTCCAGATCCTCACGCCGGGCGTAGCGGGCAGCTTCTTGCTCCTCGTCCTCGATATCGGAAATGCCAGCCTCCATGTCGGACTCGTCATCGTACGAGTCATAGCGATACTGCCGGCCATTATCATACCCCGGTTCTTGCTCCTCATCCTCGTCGTCAACAATAAAGTCGTCCATCTCCTCGTCTTCCTCGTTCCTCCTCCGGGAGGTTGAGAGAGGGCCGCCATATCGAGGTCTGTCACGAGAATGAGAGTCAGAGCCTGGACGGCTCGAAGCGCCACCCTTGGCCGGGGTAGACGCCCCGGGCCGCGGACGCGCGGTGCCCGTGTATCCCGTTGTAGCCAATGCTGCCTTCTTGACCTTCTTCTCTTCCACCGGGGCCGCCTTTTTGGTGTTTGTGGCGCCGGATGCGGCGAAACCATTCCGGGACCCTGAGGGCCTTGTCGCATCGGCTGGAGGCCTGCTTCCAGAACCGGGCCGAGAGGCTCCTCCAGTCGCAACCCTTCTCGCGGCCGTCTTCGCCCTCTTCGCGTCTTCCGTCTTCATCTCCTTCCGCTCCTTCATCGTCATGCTCCGCTCAACCGTCTTGTGTTGAATTTTGCCCAAAGATTCCCGGTGCTCCGAGTTGGCCTTTGCCCGGGCCATGATCTCAGCATACGACCGCTTTTTCGGCGGACCAGAGTCTGTCGGGCTCGGCCGGCTGGGAAGAGGCCGCGAAGGCAACAGCTTTCCCGCAGTGCCGGCGCCGCCAGTCCTGGGCCCAGTGCCACTGGACTTCTCGTTCGAGGTCCTCCTGTCGAGAGCAGCAGGTCGGGGCTTCGGAGACGGCTTGTCTCCGGAACCGCCGAGTGGCCGATCCCCCGGTCGAGCGGACGGTTTTGGCAGGTCGCCATTCGGGCGTGATGGCCTTTCGGGGATCGACTCCGTGCGCGCGACCTTGAGTCCGACTGGACGCAACTGATCCTCAGCCTTTCGCTTAGGCACTGTTGCGCTCGGGCGGGGCACGGGATTTGGTGACGGAGACGGCTTTTCGCCGGTAATGGATGCAAGCAAATCGAGAATCTAAACGAAGGGACCAGTCAGTAGCTATCAATACGAGCAGCCGGGATTGGTTCTCGCTCACCGCCATTGCGACAGATGCGCCCCGAGTGCGGGAGCCCTAGGTGATGATGCCACGGTTTGCGTGAACCCTCCCCAGCCTCACACCAAGTCTTGCCGCCAAGGCATCGAGCTGGAACCGCCCAAATCAACCTGGAATCTTGCCACCGGCGCTTCCCAGTCTCGAGAACCGCCTGTTCTGCCGGAAATCGAGTAGTCGTCGAGGCGGAGAGTACGGGACTCGTCGATAATACCGGCGGAGGCGCAGCGATTAACGGCGACGGGTGTTGGAAGGGAACAAAGAGTTTGCGTGATCGATGGCGGTCCAAGGCGAACGAACAGCCGCTTTTTAACTTGCTGGAGGGGGGCGTCAGAAGACCCACCTGCCGTGGGCCGGTCTGCAAACAGGCCCGGGCGCTGCAGCCTGCTGCCCGATTGCACACCTCGGAGCCATGTGCAACCGCTCCGGGTCTGGAAGCCACCCCATTGCCAAGAGAATTATGTCAGCACCACATTCTGCCCTATTTCGAGGTCAGGTGACAGGCGGGGCCGAAAATTGCGGGCTCACAATTGCTCAGAATTACAAAATAAATCGGCCCTGCGACCTCTCTTGGAACCAGCCATCACCGACCGGAACTAAGAAGAGTCTTTCTCCGCCCAACTTGCGGTTAAAATTGATTGACATCTCTTGTTCTTCCAAACTCCTCAAAGGTGGGTGATTCTGGCGACAGTACTGCAACCGACGAATTTGAGAACGAGACGCCGAGGCTGACAACGACGTCGAAACAGACCATCAAAATGAAGCACCTCGCAGCTTACCTCCTCCTCGGCCTGGGCGGCAACACCTCCCCCTCGGCCGCCGACATCACTGCCGTCCTCGAGTCCGTCGGCATTGAGGCCGACAGCGACCGCCTCGACAAGCTCATCTCCGAGCTCAAGGGCAAGGACATCAACGAGGTGCGCCGACTTTGCAACATGGAACTGAAGAGATGTGCTTTGTACTAACATGGTGGTGACACAGCTGATCGCTGAGGGTGCTTCCAAGCTCGCCTCCGTCCCGTCCGGTGGTGCTGGCGGCGCTGCCGCTGCTGGTGGCGCTGCCGCTGGCGGTGCTGCCGCTGAGGCTCCCAAGGAGGAGGAGAAGGAGGAGGGTGAGTTTTCCCGTGAACATTGCACACCCTGCCTCGCTAACACCCGCGACAGAGAAGGAGGAGTCCGACGAGGACATGGGCTTCGGTCTCTTCGACTAAGCGCCTCCCCGCGATCGCCACGAAGCCGGTCCCGGCTGTGTGGACATTTCCGAAGAGCCTTTACGACCTATGCACAAGCTTGCGATGTTCCTTGCAAAACCGGTGCTCTCACACTGGTGTTGAACTTCTGGGGTATCCGGGGACTTGATCCGACCGGCGTGCAGTGCCATATAGATTGGGACAATAGAGTACCAGGGTTTCTTCGGTGTTGTTTCATCCTGGTCGTGTGTAGAATGTCTTGACATCCATGTGCGGAAACTCGAATGGGGTGATGTGTGGTCTTGCATTGTCCTCCCAGCTTCAGGGATCAGCTGTCTGCTCCAGTGCCCATGGGGGGATGGAAACATGACCTTGCTGACTTGCCCGAGGCAACGTCAGGCCAACCCCTTGTCGGTGTTCGTTGCGGAAGCCACTTCAAGAAACCAAGTTGCTTCGTGATCTGAGACCGCATGCAAGGATCCACCTTATTTATCATGTCAGGTCGAGCTGCCTGAGGCCAACACCGAAGCATATGGCTAAATTGGTTGCATGAACGCGCGACGGGACGACGCGCTTGGCGGACCCGCAGCCAAAGCTCAATTTTCAGACTGCGCGTTGCTGGGCCAACGCGGACCACCCGCGCTGTCACGCTGGCCAGCCAGGGTAGAGTGGGTCTCCCCCCCATGTTGCTACAAAACCCAGCCCCATGCAGCTTCCGCTCCCAAACATGGAATGCACACACAAGCAACGTCGTGGCGCTCAGCATCCGGCACTTCAGCACTCGGCATTCAGCATTCGCGATCCAGACAACGCAATTGCTTCCTTCTTCGACTTTGCTCTTGACGAAACGAATCACGACTCACTATTCGGACACCCGCGCTTGCGCCAGCATCTTTGCTCCAGCAGCCTCCGCGCTCAGGAACGGACCTTCTGACGCGTGGAGAGCCACCAACCTCAACTACACGGCCTAACCCGCGCTCACTCTTCAACATGTCGCGAGCCCCGCTCGCCGTGGGCACTCAGCATGCCTCCATGGGAAGGCGGACATCAGCAAGACTAGCACTGCGAGGCCAGCCATCCACGACTGCCGACAGCTCGGATGACGAGGTGCTTAGTCCTATGAAGCTGAGCGCCATCACCAAGGCTCTACTGGGTGGCGGACACGGCTCTGACGCGTCGTCAACTGGCGTCGCTGCGTCGGCTGCTCGCCGCACATCCGGCACGTCTACCGCGTCTAAGACCACGATCCCGGCCCCAACCAGGCGCACCAGCGGGGACCAGGAGTCCTCCTGGAAGCGGAGCCGAGACGCAGCTTCCTCGCGTCCTCAATCACCCCAAAGCCGCCCCCACTCCCGGAATGCCTCTAGGAGAAGCTCTATCCCGACCACCGCGGCAGCAACCAGGGACCAGGAGCCTCCTGTCAGGGCCACCCGCGTCACTCGGCACGCACGAACCGGCAGTGCCCAGTCCTCCAGGCACTCTTCGCCGGCAGGCAGTCGCGAGAGTAGCCCGGCCCCTCGGAAGCGCATTGTTCGCCTCTTCGCCCCGAGTTCGGCCAACCGGGCCCATAACCCTACCGTCAGCAGCACTCACCGCCAGAGCCTTCGCAATTCGCTTTCGTCCTCTACTCGAGGAAGGGTACCGGAGAGCTCGGATGTCCCAAAGCCGACGGCCGCATCATCGCCGGTTGCGCAGCATGAGCCTTCCGCCAAGACCCCGGTGGTCAGGACCGTCAGGATTACCGTCGGGTCGTCGGGACAGAGACCAGGCCCCGGAGGCTCGTCTGATCCGCGTCCAAAGCACACAACGCACTCTACCGAGCGCGACGGCCGATCTGGCGCCGCTGCCGCTCCCCAACCGTCTGCTGCCGCTCCGCAGTCCTCGATGCGGGTCAAGAGAGTCGCCAAGACCCCTGGCAGCTTCCTTTCTGGCCCTGCTCGCCGCGGGCGTCGACGGCAGAGTGAAGATGAAGAGGCCGATGGTCAATTTGAGGCAGATGCGTATGGTTTGGATCAGGAGTCCGCCAGCCAGCAATCCCGAGCCCAGCAGGAGCAGCAGGCTGCTGCTTCGGCCGCCTCCGAATACCCCGACTTCGCCGCCTCTGGCAGCCCTGTTAGCGCCAGTGCCAGAGACCTCGCCAGAGCTGCCCTCCGCAGACACAAGGGCACCTTTATGACACCCGTTAGCCAGAGAAAGCCGGTGCAAACCCATCAACAGTTGGTTTACCGGATCCCAACTCCCCCTCTTCCCGAGGTCGCTGGAGAGGACAAGGAAAATGAAATTCCTGCCGAGCTCGTCTCTGCGGTCCCACCCGCAACCCGGCCGGCCAACGCTTCTCGTCCCGCGCAGAGCCAAAGGGCGCCGTTGCCCCCTGTGGCACCCATCAAGCTCGACGTCGTCGAGCCCGCTCATGAGATCTATGCCGCCCCGGCCCTAGCCGTCCCAAATCACCTCGTCCATGCCGCCCCGAGCCACCACATTCTTACCGCGAGGTCCCACAACACTGCTCAAAGACCCGCTCCACCGCCTCCACCGAAAATGTCGGTTGCCGAGACGGCCACTACGGCTGCTGGTGCCTCCACCACTCTGCAACCCAACAAGAAGAAGCAGTTTCTCCTTCGTGTCAACGGCAAAACGTACACGAGAATCGACGCTCTTGGCCGCGGCGGGTCCGGTAAGGTCTACCGTGTCGCGGCTGAAAACGGGAAGCTTCTTGCCCTCAAACGCGTGTCCCTCGAGGGTCTGGACGAGCGGGTCATCAGGGGGTATCACGGCGAGATCGCCTTGCTGCAGCGATTGACTGGAGTCGGCCGCGTCATCCAGCTCATTGACCACGAATTCAATGCCGAGAAAAAGATGCTCAGCCTTGTAAGTCGACCTCGGGACTGTTCCTGGCCCATTGTCATGTGCTAATCGTTTTCCAGGTGTTGGAACCCGGCGAGCTCGATTTCAATACCTTCCTTCGGAGCCACTCATCCGAGGACAGCCGCTTTGACCCGGTTTTTGTCCGATACTGGTGGAAGGAGATGGTCGAGTGCGTCCAGGCGGTGCATGACAAGGACATCATCCATACCGACCTGAAGCCCGCCAACTTTGTCATTGCCCAAGGCCGACTCAAAGTCATTGATTTTGGCATCGCTAATGCCATCCAAACGGATATGACGGTCAACGTGCACCGCGATGCGCAGATCGGCACGCCTAACTACATGTCTCCCGAGTCCTTGATGGATTCCAAAGAATACGCCCTCACCTCAGGCAACAAGGCCCAGCTGAGCGGCCCCCAACTGCAGAGGCCGAGGCACTTCAAGCTCGGCAAAGCCAGCGACGTCTGGAGCTTGGGTTGCATCCTGTACCAGATGGTTTACGGGCAATGCCCGTTTGCGAGCATCACCAACATGATCGTCCGCGTCAACGCGATCAAGGACTGGAACCACCACATCGAGTTTCCCGAATACACTGAGAATGGCAGCCGCGTGCTGCCGAGTCTGATCCGAACCATGAAACGCTGCCTGAACCGAAACCACATGGAGCGGCCGACCTGCGACGACCTCCTTTCCTCCACGGACCCTTTCCTCTACCCGCTGGAGCTCCACAACGATATCTTCACGGCTGCCGATCACGGCAAGGTCATCCCCATCACGCAGAATCTTCTGCGGGATGTCGTTTGGGATGTGGCGCAACGCGTTCGACGCGGCGACGTGGTCGATGCCGAAATATTGAACATGTGGCCTACGGCGTACTGGGCTAGTTGCAAGAAGTCGCTGGGCATGCGGTTTGGGAGTCAGCCTGAAGGAGGGGTGGAGATGAAAGATGAAGAGAGAGGAAGATACGGCGTGTGACGATTGTCCTGTTGGAGTTCTGTTGGAGACGGAGATGAAGAGAGAGCGACGATGTTCTGAAAAGGAGAGGAGGATGTTTGATTCAAGACCCCACACGTTACATTCTTATACCCGGGGCAGGGATGGATTTTTGTGCTTTGGTCGCTTGAAGCTTGGAGTTTGAGGAGTGTTTTGGCTTGGGGTTTTCTTGGATACATGGGAGCCTGCGTCGCTGACGAGGTGTTGCCTCAGGGCATTACATGCTTTGTTAATGATTGGGGAGAGCATGTTTATTTGAGTCTCCCCACCCCTCGAGAAGAGAGGGTGATCAAACTATTCGATTTGTTGTTTCGCACTGCCCTCTCCAGCATCGGCTTGTGACTTTGGCAGTGTTGTGGATAGTTTGGTCCATTTTGCCATCTCGGGCCGATGGTGAGACTTGGGCCGGCACAATCTCTTCTTCAGTCACTTGCTGATTTGGCAAGATTGTTGATTAACGCCGTGAGGAGACTTCAGATTTCGGTACAACGGCACTGTATATATGATGATACATTTCTATCACAGGCTACCCCTTCATCGTACAAGTTCGCCGTGCCTGTAGTACCCCTCCATCCACAGAACACCTGGCTGCTGACGGACTGTCTTTATCTCCCTCATCCCTCCCCCCTCCCCCCATAAGAACTCAAACCTGCTCCACCGCCTCCTTGCAAACCCTCAGCTCACTAATCCTCAACATGGTATACCGATGCTTGCTCTTGACCGTCTGCGACCGCCGCGTCCTCCGCTTCTTCTTGATCTTGACGCGCATCGGCTCCGACTCGGTGCCCGTGACGACGGCGCGGCACGCGAAGAGCCGCTCGTCGACGTGCGGCGACCCCTGCAGCGTGAAGTCGCGGCTGCCCAGCACGCTGGCGCGGTTGAGGCGCAGCACGTCGCCCGGCTGCACGCCCGGCATGCGGAAGGGCAGGCGGATGCTGTCGCCTTGCGTCACCAGGTAGGGGCGGCCGTGGATCAGGACCGTGATGTAGTGGCCTGGTTGGGCGGCCAGGAGGGGGAGGAGGGTGCGGACGGAGTCGCTGAAGGGGGTGGTGGGTTGTGGCGGTGGTTGTTGGGTGATGGTTTGCGAGGGTTGTTGTGATGGTGGGGTGGGGGTGGGCTGGATGTTGGCGGCGACGGCTGGGTCGGGCTGGGTGGGCTCGATGTGCTGGGCTGTTTGGTTGAAGAAGCGGAAGGAGGTTGTCGCGATCGCGGCGGGTGTGGGTGTCGCCGTCGTCGGGCGGAGGGACGGGAGGAGGCGCGCAACGGGAGTGCGCAGCTCCAGGACGGAGCGCAGCAATGCCCTGCTCATGGCTGGCGGGTGTGTGTTTGGTGTCCAATTGGGTTGGAAGGGTGAGGATTCGGCCGTCGCGGTGCGTTGTCGGCTCCGCGGTGGGCTGGGGTTCGGGAGCTGGCGGGCTGGTGGTGGAAAATTCGGTGGATTGAGCACCTGAGGTCGGTCGGCGGGCCGGCAAGAAATTATGTGGGTCCCCCACACCGTGTCTGGGCCTCACCTTGGTGAGATGGGTGGAGACAATTGCCTCACCTTCCCCTTTCTGCCCCCCTGAAATAAACAAAACAAACTCGATGAAACTAAATGGCAAATGGAGGGAGAGCGAGCTGGTTGCAGGCTTGGAGGCAACACCATCAGTCAACTCTATCTTTCTAGACATCAAGGGATCAACTTTCTCCACCACTTCAGCTAAATGCAGATGATCAAGCTCGTCAGAGTCACTCAGGTTCCTCACGCGGATGGCAGCACTACAGGCAAGTCTTGACTTGCTGCAATCCCTACTTCTAGTTTTGAACCAAACTCCAAGCAAACGAAGAGAGAGAAGCAGCAAAAGCTCACCGGCTAGCCCCCTCCGCCGGTCGGAGGGAGGTAGCCGGCTACGAAACCCGGGACTGGCGCCCAGGTTTGCTTCGATCCGGTGGTACGTATTTGTCCCCGTACCGGGCCCCCAGTTCGGACCTGGGGAGGAGCTACTACTTTTTTGTTTTCACCCCGGGCTCGAACCGGCGACCTCTTGTACACAGAATTAACCTTTCCAAGATGGGCCGGGAGCCCGACCACCGCCAGCGACCGTTGGGCCACTGGCGGTGGCCGTTGAAACTGGGCAACGTCAAACTTGTACATCAATGGAGGCCATGGCTCGGGCCCGTCCTTCAGAGTTCCAGGAGCACTTCCGTCTTTCTGCAATGACAATGCAGCTTTCATTGCGTTTCCTGGCATCTTCAACCCCCGAGGCTCAAGGTCGGCCCAAGCTCTCCTCCCCTTCTTTGTTCAACATCATGGTATACATTCACGATCACAATCACAAAGAGCGGCTCAGTTTATTTATCGATCAATGATCTTTTAATTGTTGCTGACAATTAACACGGCAGTAGTATTTCTAGAAATGGTCGACAAAGGAAATAAATCCAACAAAGAAATACACCTACAATGACAACGAAAAAACAAGAAAACACCACAAAGGAGATCCTCAGCTGCCTCTTACCTACGCCCAATTGACTAACTTCTCTCAATCCTCGCCGCGTCTCGCGAGACCCACTCGATCGAATCAACGCTAGCAGCGCTCGACGGGTTCACAAGCCGCCTGAGCCAACCCGCCTTCTTCTTGACCTGCTTTGCCGGCGTCGGGGCCGGGGTCGGTCTCGGCGCCCTCTGCGGGCGCCGCGACGCAGACCCAGCCGCTGGTGGCCGGGCGCTGCTGCTAGCTTTGCTGTTGCCGTTGGCACGCGGCGGTTGTCTGGGACTATGTCGCCCGCGACTACTCACCTCGGCTGGCTTCCTTGCCTGTTTGAACTGTTAGCAAACATGGGATTAGGTCTGTAGCCTGGCACGGTGGTGGTGTATCCTTGCTGCTGATCCACCGGCGACTGTGATCTGGGAGGGGGAACACTTACGCTGTCCGGCCTTTTGCGAGGGGCTGTCGTTGGGTTGGTCCTGCTGCTGCCGGTAGGTATGCTGCTCGGCGATGGCGCGGATGACCGGACGGCCCTCTCTGACGCTTTAGGTCGAACGGTAAGTGGCGCAGGAGCCAGTTTTGGATGTTTCGGCTGCCATGAGGTTTTCGGTGGGACCGCTGGCTTATCCTTTGGCGGAACAGGGGGCCTCGACTGGGTCGGTGATGGCTGACTTGTCTGCTTTTTTGCCTGCGAGGGGGGCCGGCTCTGCGACGTCATGACGGAGGTCCTGACGCGAGATGGCTGAATGACACTTGCGCGAGACGGTGAAGGAATGAAGGCCGGGGGACTCACCAAGACTGGCTTTCTCGCAGCGACAGTTTGAACGTCATCAGGCTGTTGTGCTTGAGACCTTCCACGACTGGGCTGCTGAGCAGCCCGGAGACGGGCCCGAGGATCGTCGAGAGTCCCCGCCTCGTCATGTCGGAGATGTCGTCCGTTGCTGCGGGAAACCAGGTTGGCAGACACTTTTGGAGTCGACGCGACAGGCAACCTCGACTGGATCTGCGTGGACTGTGTAGGGCGACCTTGAGAACCAATATTAGCTTGAGTACGGGGAATGGGGGTTCTTGAACGATTCCCGGCGCGGCTTGTCTGTGGAAGTACCGGCCGGTCAGCGAGCCGAGAGGGCGCGGGCTGTGTCTCCACCCTTGTCGAACTTGTTTTCTGCGCACCGGACGCTTGGGCAAGCATCGGATGGTCTTCCAGCTGACGAAGCGCGCGTTTGACCTCCACCCGGATTGGATGTGGCTGCTGCACACGGGGTGGGGGTGCTTGAGGGAGCATCGGCCGGTCAGCAAGCTGGGGGGGTGCGCGCTGGGCCTCCACCCTGATTGAACGTTGTCTCTGCACGATGGGTGCTTGCGGCAGCACCGGCCTCTCAGCAAGTCTTGACGGCGCGTGCTGGGCTTCCGTCCTGGTTGGAACTGGCTTCCGCCTGATGGGTTTCTGGGGAGGTGTCGCCGGGTCTGCAAGCCGATGAGGCGTGCGTTGGACCTCGACCCGGGCTGGGGGCGGGGGTGGAGACTCTTGATGAAACACCGATGGCCAAGACGATCGCGGTTGGGTATTTCTGGTGAAGGTTGTCGTGGTCGATGTCGACTTACCATTGCTCTCCTTTCTCTCCCCTCGCCTCTTCTCCTCCTTCTGTAGCCGCAAAGCCTCCTCTTCCCTGCTCTTATTGTTGGCATACTCGCGGTCGGCGGCTTGGGCTCTCTCTTTTCTGGCATCCTCCCGCCGCTTCAACTCCTTTTCCTGCTTTCCCCGCATGTGCTCCCACCTTCTGGCACATGTGGTAGAGCAAGCGGCTGGGATATCCTTGCGGACATCCGCGACGTGCTTGCACTTCGGACGGCTACGGAAAAGAGACCGGAAGAAGGACGAACCCTTTCCTGATTTCTCCTTCTCGAGGAATGGCCGACATTTGCGCAACTTACCAATCACCTCATGCCCACAACTGTAGTGGGCAACTTGGCGTAAGCACATCGTGTCTTGTCTCTTCTGTGGTCGTGTCGTTGCGTTTCTTCCGGTCGGTCCAGATTTTGTCCGTTGTTGCTGAGATTCAAATCGTGGTTTTGATGAGGCAGAAAGATCTGACACTTGGATAGCATTGAATCTGTGGTAGACAAAAGCGCCCGCCGGCGTTATATACTCGCGAGAGTCCGCTTTGTTCGGATGTGACAGTTCCCGGATAATGAGAACAATGGCATCGTTCTAGTCTTGAGCCACTCACTGAATGCTTTGTTCTTTTGCTAAATTTTATATCGAACAAGTCTTTGTCCAACCATTCAATCAGCTTGAGTTGAGCTCAAGAGAGCCTCTGCGGAATGGTGTTACACGAGGGCTGTGTCGAGCTTGCTGTGGACAAAAAGGGTGCAGTAAAGCTTTGACTAGTATATCGTGCACGGTCAAGGTTGTCAGAGCCATAGAACGGAGAATAAGTACAGTACAGTGGTGCGTTGTGTCGCAGCAGAGGAGACAGATTGGACGGATCTAATGTTGGAACAGGTGGCATGTCCTGTGTCAGGTAACTTGTTCAACAACAACTCGGGTGCACTATCATACTGTAGAATGCGGAATTACCAGCATGGGGTCATAACGAAGAACACTGGGGGCGTTGACTCGTCGACTTCATCTTCTGATTGCTGTACCATTCCCCCATGTACTTGTCCAGTGAACACTGAGACGAAACCTCCTTCTCCTCAACCTCGTCCTTACCCTCATCTCACAGCCAACGATGCATCAGCCTTTCCCGTTTCCATCAAAACATTCCCAGGCTCATAGATTCTAAGGGTCAGACTTGTTTCTGTACTTGTATCGCCTCGGTCTCCTCGCCCTTCCCCTGGCAGCAAAGCAACTCCGCGAGGTAGTCTCTACTAAGCACCGTAGAGAGGTGCTCTACGCCGAGCACTTGAGTCTTCAGCATCAAAACCCGTCGGTATAGTGTCTCAGCCCCCTCGTTGTTCCCCTGCTCATCAAGTGTAACTGCGAGGTTGTGGAGAGCTTTTAGTGTGTCGGGATGCTGTATCCCTTGTACTCGAGTCAGGATGTCGAGCGCCTGTCGGTACAGTGTCTCAGCCTCCTCGTAGTTTTGCTGGCTATAAAGTGCCTTCGCGAGATTTTCGAGACCCGTGACAGTGTCGGGATGGTCTATCCCAAAAACTCGGGTCCGTATCTCAAGCACCTGCCGGTATAGTACCTCAGCCTCCTGATGATTTCCCTGGTCATCAAGCGTCAGGGCGAGATTGTTGAGACTGGCCAGTCTGCTGGGATGTTCTATTCCGAGGACTTGGGTCTGTATCTTGAGCGTCTGGCGATGTATTGACTCGGCCTCTTGATAGTTTCCTTGGCGATAAAGCGTATTTGCTAGGTTGCTAGCGCTATTGAGCGTATCGATACCCTCCATGCCGAGTAGTTGTGTCCTTAGCCTGAGCGTCTGTCGATGGATCGTCTCGGCCTCCGCAAGCTTCCCCTGGCTGGTCAGAACAACCGCGAGGCTGGTCATGCAGGCCAAAACAAGGGGATGCGCTGCATTGAACGCTTGAAGGGAGACAAGCGCGTGCCGAAATATCGTCTCAGCCTCTTTCGTCCTTCCCCGTCGTTCAAGTGTAATACCGAGGGAGTTCATGGTGCTGAGCGTATCAAGGTGCTCTCCACCGAGTAGTTGGGTCTGTAGCTCGAGTGCCTGCCGGTAAAATCTTTCTGCATCTTGATATTTTCCAAGCACATAACTGCTTCTCCCTATATTGAGGAGAAGCTCCGACGTGCCCGCGTCGTCGGCTGATTGGTCTCGGAGCTCCAACGCAGCTAGGGCATGCGGCAAATACATCGCCCAGACGGACCGGTTCTCATGCTGTGGTACGGGAAACACCCTGTCGACTTGCTTCACGGCAGCAGTAGCACATTTTTTGAGCTCTCCGTTCTCTGTCAGCCAGTTCCTCATTGCCAGCCGGACAAGCCTGTGAATGTCATATGACTCTTGGTTGGCCCGCTCGGTGATAAACGCATACGCCCTTAGCGTGCCGATCGCCTCGTCCACTCTCAATTTACCATCCCCTGGGGGAAGGAGGCCTTTTGGAATCCCTTTCTGACCAAGAAGGGACATGATTTTAAGGTACTGGGCAGCGAGTGGGTCGTCACGGGAGATGTGGTGAAACGTGATGAGCCATGTCGCGGCAATTGGATTTTGGGTGCTCGTGTAGCGGCCTCGATCTTCAAATTCCTTGCTCAGCAGCTCGATCACGCGCTCGTCACCCGACTGACAATGGTTCAGATATTGCGTTGCCGTTATGCCCGTCTTCGCTATGTACGCAGATGCTTGCTTGATGGCAAGGGGAAGGTTGGCGAGGAAGTCGAGCAAGCCCGACGTGCTCTGCGTGTCGCTTCGTTGGTGTGCCTCAAGATTTCTCTGCAACATATCGGCCGCTTCGGGCGTACTCATTTCTGCGAGTTTAACAATACCCCTTCGCGGAATGTCAAGCCTCACGACGGCGTCGTGGTTGCGAGTTGTGAACAGAACGGAGCCCCGATGGCTGAAAGGAAGGTAGTCGCACAGCGGCGTGGCCCCAGCGGCAGCACCGAAGAACAGCTCCACGTCGTCGGCGTTATCGATGATCAAGAGCCAGCTATCGGCGCTCTGGGCGAGAGCCATCTTGACGAGAAGCCTGACATCCGCATTCTCCTCGTCAATCCCTGAGACCCCGAGCCGTCGACCGATTTCACGGTATGCGTTCTCAAACGAAGAGAAATCGATGGCGGGAACCCAGAAGATATGGCAAGCTGGGTGCCTGTCCCGGACCTGGAATGCAGCCTCGAGTGCAATCTGAGTCTTTCCAACGCCTCCGAGGCCCTCGATAGCCGTTCGCTGACAGTCATCCTTGTCGACGTCAGGTGGAAGTCTCTCGAGTAGTTGCTCTAAAGTCGATTTTCGTCCCACAAAGTCTCTGTTTCGTCCGAACGGAACTAAAAAATGAGACTGAAATGGTGCCGCCTCGAGGAGACGGTTTGGACTCTCGACTGGGGTCGAATATCGTTCTAAAACGGCTTTGAGCGCAGCCGCGGCGGTAGCGGCGGCAAAGTCCTGCCATTTTTGTTCTTGTGGCAGTCTGCATAGTCACACACTCCTTTGACCACGACGCAGGGAGTCTCTTCGGAAACGCCGGCACCTTCCATCTCAAAAGCGACAATGCGGTGAGGTTGGGCAATTTCATCACGGTGCTCTCCAGACTTGATCACCATGTCGCCTGACCCAACGGGCCCGATATGGATGGCTGGCTCTTGAGCCTTCACGCCGTCAAGATTCCGTTCCAGCTTGAGCCGCTCTCTCGGCACGAGATGTTGCTCACCGCATCCTAAGTCGTCACACGAGGACTCCTCGGCGTCGGCGCAGACCGGATCGGACCCCGTCTCGCACGTTCTGCAGATGGCAGGTTGGCGATAGGTGGTGCTTATGGCGATAGCGCGGGCTGAAAAGCTTGTCTTCGGTAGCCCCGGGGTAATTATATCTTGCTCCGTGATTCTTCTTGGCGGCCGTGGCTTGGAACTGTTGGAGAAAGTAAGAAGTTCTTTGCTGAAGCCACTCTCGGCCATTGGCAGTCTCGAACTGAGCAATCAGGGTGCGAAAGTCTTTATCGGGCTTGGCCACGCTGTTTTGGGGGGCCTCCTTGGGTTCGAACTTGTTAGGGTACTGCCTGCCAAAGTCGTACTGCACGATGGTATTGCTGATGACCACGTCGCCCAGCAAGATCTCCTCGGCGCCGGACTGCGGAACACCGCCACAGATTCCGACAAGAAAGGCAAGGCGCACGTTTGGGTATCTCAGACAAATGGCAGCTGCCGTACTTGCGGCGCTGGCTTTGCCCATGCCTGAAAGCAGGGCCACGACGTGGTGCTTGCCAATGCGAGCAGTCCTGTGGGCACTGTCGCCATCTTCATCCCACCACGACGCATCAAGGACGAGGGCGAGAGCATCGTATTCGCGCGGCAATGCACAAAGTACAGCAATCCGGATGTCTTCGCGGCGGCACGGTTGCGGGGCAGCTGCACGACTGGCTCGGGCTTGAGGGGGTGGTGAGCGTGGCTCAACGGCTCCCGCCGATCCGCTGCTGGCCAAGGTCGCCGGAACCTGGACGGCTGCGATGCCAGAAGAAGGAGCCTCGGTGCTCTGTCCAAAACGGGGCGGGACTTCTGTTGGAGAGTGTGAGCGAGGAGGATTTATATAGGGCCCGACGGGGCGCTCCAGACTGACCGGAGTCGCTCTCGGGGCCTGATCGCCGACTGAGCCCCGTGGGCTGAGTCGATTCTGTCGAGTTGGGCTCAACAATGGCGCTCGCGGCGGTGCGCTTCTCTCGCCACCGCCGGTATCGACGCATTGTCGGCGAGCTCGGGGTCGGCACGGCGGCCCCGCCCAGCGGGTTCGTGAATCTTGTCGTTTTTGTAGTGGGGTGCGCCGTTGCATTTGTCGTTGCTTGAGCGAAGGCAGGGGTTTCTTTTCTCGCTGCACGCGGCACGCCATGATCCTCTTTGCGCCTTTTCAGGGCTGCGAGCCTCGCCTGACGTTGCGGCACAACCCGCAGTCAGTTCATTTTTTGTTTCTTGGAGGCGAGAGATAGCCTTGAGTTTTACGACAGGTTCTATCACCATTTCACTCGCTCTTTAAACAATCCAACATCTAACAAGACTCGGGATTCGTCAATTCGCATTTTTGTACTGCTTTACTCCCGCCCTCAGCCACCAAGCAGGCTCAAATCGCAACCTCGGGTTTCCGGCGGCGATACTCCATCTTGACAGTCGGGTCTGCGCGGAGACCAAAGGCGTACGGCCGAACCCGGGGCTCGGGAGCAGCGTCCGGCAGCCTCCAATCGTAGCCAAGCAGAAGATGGATCAGAATGACCTTGGCCTCGTTGGACGCAAAGAAGCGGCCCGGACAGGCGTGCTGGCCGTGCCCGAACCCGAGATGATCGGGACTCGTGCTCACGAGCTGCGCCAGATGCTCTTGTCCCGCTCCCGCCGTCTCGCGCATGCGCAGAAACCGTCGGCCGTCCCACTCATACGGCTTATCATAGACCTCGGGATTCCACATGTTGTGTGCCGATGCGGCGATGCTAGTGCCTCGGCGGATGAAGGTGCCGTCGGATAACTCGATGTTGTCGGACGCGATTCGGCGCATCGAGACTGAACTGGTGGTCAGACAGCGTTGGGATATCGAATGAGGAGAGAGAAAAAGGAATGGGAAAATCACCAATGCCCGTCGGCTTCAGACGCAGGCTCTCCTTGATGACGCTGTCAAGCAACTTCATGTTGTACAGCGACGTCTTCTTCCATCCGCCTTGGTCGAGTGCCAGGGCTATCTCCTGCCGCAGCTCGCCAATAATCTCGGGATTCTGGCACAGGTCCGTCAACACCTGGCTGACAAGCTCGGTCGTGGTGTGGATGGCGGCGAAAGAAAAGGTGAGCTGCACGACGGCTGCATCGTAGCTCCTCCCACGGGCCTCACGCTCAAACCTGCGAGTGTCAGTACTCCACGGGGTATGTGCCTACCTATCTTGGATGGTGACGTAAAGATTTAGGTAGGTAGGCTTAGAGACATACCACTCGATCGCATCCTCGTACTGGACCTTCTCACCAAGCCTCTCTTGCGCGCGCCGCTTCTCGAGCACCCCGTTGATAATGCGGCGAGCTTCTCGCACGTGGCTCCGTGCAAGGCTGCACGACGGCAGGAACCGGTGCACAAGATATCTCAAGGGTGCAGGCCACAGCCGCAGCTCTTCGGCCGCCCTGTAACCGTCGACCGTGTACTCGCGCGTCACCCGAAGCCAATCCGGGTTCCGGCATACCTCCTCGCCGAGAAACACGCGGGAGGACACGCGGGATACAAGACGAAGGGCCATGTCTCGCAGCGCCACCGTGTGCCATGCTGCCGTTCCCACCGTGTCAGCGGCTCCGAGTCTTCGGGACAACCCCTGGATCATTAAGCACCCTGGATAGGTGATTACCTACCTTGGTCATCGTCGGCTGGACACAGTTCTTCAAGAGCCAAAGCCGTCTCTTGAGAAAGTGGCTCGGTGATCTTGTCTGAATGAAGAACGAAACTGTCAGGAGAATACGAGACGTCATTCACCGGATTAAGCCAAACCATCACATACTCAGATACTTGGTGAGATCTTTCTTGATAACATCCTGAACGAGATGCGAATCTCGGCCGCCTTCCCGGAAACCCTCGAAGCCGGGGAGATGAGCATGGAAATTCTTTGTGCACATCGTATCATTAGCACTGGTAGCCCGCTTGAAATAGGGCAATATTGTGAAGGCACCCAAGGCACAGCACATACTATGTTAATCCAGCGCGAGAAGCTGAGACGCGGGTCGTTGCGTATCTCGTTGACTAGAGAGGGCGGCAGTACCGTAACCTCGCCGGCGTCGCTAATGACTCGGGCCGCCGTCCCGGGGTTTTCACGAAACCAAGTCTCCAGCATCGGCCGCGCATTTGCGACAAAGTGCGCCTTAGCAGGCGTGTCGGTGAACTCGAATGCCTTTCTGGGGTTGAGGTGAGGGATGGAGGTCGAACGGGACCCGCGGAAGTAGAAGAATAAGACCAAGATGAATGAGAAAGCTGCAAGCCCGGCTGCCGGGTATGGGGCAGCGCTAAAGCTGAAGAGGGAGCCTGTCCCCATCATGGCTCGATGGTGGTGCCCAGTTCGTACTCGGGAACTATGGATATCAAGGAGGGCTTGAGAGGAAATCCAGGCTTTGAACAGGACGCTGGAGTTTCGGGGGCTCAATCAGATTATATACAAGTCAGTTCCATCACCTCCGTGTATTATACACACTGTGATCAACGCACCTGGAATCGCTGATCACATCCAATTCTGTCCACTTCCGGCCGGGACCAGGAGACCAGCAAATGCCACCATGCCGTCGTGTGATCTGCACATCGCGCAGAGCGCTACGGAACCCTCTGCATCTGGATACAGAGCGCGAGGTAATTGGATGGCGCCCCCAAGCGAGCCGAGCAGCGTTACGTTTGCGGCCGGAATGCACCATCACCGGTCGGGGTGTTCGGGGGGCTGTTGGCTGCGATAATATAGTGCCGATCTTGCATAAAACGCACAATGGTGCATAAAACACGCAGTGTACGGCATAACTTGGGCTTGTGCGTTTCATTGGAACGCATAACTCAGGGGTACAACTTTCCATCAGTCGGCGACAGACTTTCGACTAGGTTAGGTACCCAAGTTCGGGTGCTCGCTTGACGTCAGTAGCACTACTCGAGGTAGCAGTGCCTCGTATTCCCTGGGAGAATTCTGGACTGTATACGCCCATCCTTACCCATACTCCCATAGCTCCTCACGCTGGCCGCGTCTCCGGGACATTAAGCGTCGTAAAGTTCCACGTCTTACCGCCGTCTGCCGTCGACATCTTCCCACCGGATGCGTTGTACGCCCAGCTGCTGGCATGGTTGAAGCTCTGGTCCGTCTTGGCTAGTGTGACCGAGATGTCCTCCCACGCTAGACCAACCTGTCAGCTCAAGCTTCATTCATTCCAGCAGTTAGAAGACTTACAGTGTGCTGGAGCAGGAGCACATTTCCCAGCTGCACACTCGACTGATATGTAAAAGATGGTCCCATGGTATCCCTTGCCTGTTTAAATTCTTGATTTTAGTCCCTGTATTCGCCATGCAGCTCAAGCAGTTCAGGAGCCCGTAGTGCTGAGAACTCAGTCCTGACTCGTTGAAACGTGAGACACGAGGGTGCCATTGATATAGACATTCTGGTCCCACAAGCCGGTGCTCGCATTGATTTTGTCTGGCATGAAGCGCTGTCAATTACCAAGCAAGCGTCAAAACCGGGGCCTGCCCATCAGCAGGAGGATAAGAATGCAGAGTACTGACAGGTGGTCTTGATTCGAGATCCAGGAGGTGCAATTACAGGCGAACCATTCTGGACAGTTGAGGAAGCTGTCATAGCAACACCCGAGTTAGTGTCTACTGTTCAAGTGATCTTCGGAATACTCGAGGAGGACCAGGAACACACGACTGAGGGTGTATGCAAAAGTGCACCAGTTGCGTCCGAGGTTTTTGCACCATGGGCTGCGACGACAAGTCAGTTTATGCTATCACGAGTTGACTGCCTTTTAGGAAGTGAATAACCATACCTCTGCTGGACATTCTCGGTGACCCCTTGAAGAAAATCTCCCTTGTCCGTCATAATGGCGCTCCACAGGGCAACATCTCCCGTCATAGGGTTCGGGACATCTCCGACCACAAGAGTGGCGGCAGCCTCTTGGATCCATGCATCGCCCTTTGTAGGGAGGGTAATGATATCGAGGTTAGCGTACGCGGGGTTGATGAGCGTCAAGAAAACGCCCAGGGCGGCAGAGGTTTTCTTCATAACAACGGCCTTGGGTAGTTTGTGTCTGCTACACGGACCTGTGACTCGGTTAGAAGAGACGAATATGACACTGAAATCTGGGGTTCGACACGAATATGACCTCTTCAGCGGGACTTGTAGCAGGAAGAAGACGTGCTGTAGTACCTAATGACGGACCTCGACTGGCCTCGCCCGATTCACCGGATCCCGGGCTGTGTATCTTCAAATTGACCGGATATACGGCTCGTTCATGAACCACTATGTCGGCAGCCCTGACCGTGCGGGGAAGAAAGAAACGTTGCCAGATTCGTGGAACTGGTCGGCAAAATTGCCCCCCCCTGATAATTGTCTGGTCGAGACCAACACCGGTCGATTCGAGGACCATAATAGGTGCTGAAGCAGTGGGGTGTCATCCTTCCGATAGTTTCTTGTTGAAACGGTCAATGTTACAGTGCACGGCAGGCATAGACTCAAGTCCTGGTTCTGTCCTGTCTCTGGGAATCGAGGGGCAAAGTCAACATATATTTGCTAGGTTCACAATCTCTCGCTCCCTCCCTCGACAAAGACTGCAACAAGATGGTAGTCATATGTTCAGTGAAGCTACCTCGTAATTATCAAAAACAGCTTCTCAAGCAACGCTCGGCCTCCTCCACACCCCACCCTGTCTAATGCCAAAAACCCCATGTCTATCTGTACATGTAAATGCCGGTAAGACCCCCTCTTCCACTGTACACTTTCCAAAAAGTAAAGCCAAGCGCTCAAGCAAGACCCAAACCCAGAAAGGAGAAAATCGGTCGACTCCAAACACCCGTAAATGTCTCCATCTCATTACCCAAACCCAGCCGGCCTCACCCCCTCACTTATTATGCCAAATCCAAGTCCTCAACGAATCCCACTGCTCGTTATCCGCATAAATATACGTCATGCTACTCCTCAAGCTCGGCTGCAGCTCGGCCGCATGGTACCGGAACAGGTGCATGACGGCGGCCCACGACAGGCTCGCAAACGCGGGCCAGGCGTAGTGGCTAATGACGGCGCTGCGGCCGGGCTGCGACACGACGGGCAGGAAGCCCGTGTTGGGCTTGACGGCCAGGCGCGCCGTCGCCAGTACTGCCCGCGCGAACACGTAGATAACGATCTGCTGGCTGACGGACGAGATGCGGCCGGACTTGGAGCGCTGGCCGAAGATTAGGTAGCCGCCGAGGAGGCCGGCGATGAAGCTGTCGTAGGGGCCTGGTGGGTGTTAGAGGATCGGTGTTGTTGTGGGGGGTGGATTTGGAGGGGGGTTGTCTTGCCTTCCTTGCCTGGTGTGGCGCCGTAGTGTTTGAGCAGCAGGCACGTTGTCTTGTATACCGTGGCGAACTTGGCGAGGTTGCAGGCGTGTGTTTTTGTCGCGCGGAGGACTAGGTGGACTTTTTCGCGGAGTCTGTAGGTGGTGTGTGAGTTACGGGGCGTGTCGGGCAGGCAGGAGGAGGGATCTGTGGGAGACGTACGTTCCAGAGCGGAAGAGCATCATCATGCTGTTTTCCTCCCGTTAGCTTCTCTGTACTATCGTCCAAGGGAGTGTTGGATCCTCGGCGTACACCAGCGCATGCGGAAAGCGCACTTTGGCCCCATAGACGGCACCACTCCGTGCGGCCTTGACGATGGCGAGCAAGTCATGGTATTTCGGGTCGAGGACGATGCGCTCGGCGGCGACCTGTTGTTGCGTACACGGTCAGAGATGGCTTCTACATGGCCTCGAAGGCCCGTTTCCGGCGGGTGTAGACTCGAATCGAACCTTCAGGGTCTCGAGTGCGGCGGACATGGTGCCTCGGCAATTCGGGGTGATGTCGGGGGATGGCGAGAAGGGGGGGACGATGCGGCGATGCGACAGACGCGCGTCAGGTCGGGTCGGTGCACGGCGCGCTCGGGAGACAAAAAGGCGGATTCTACCGCATCGGGGGACGGGTCGAGGATCGGAGCACGTCTGACGGCGCGGGTGAGGCGGATGGGTAAGGGGTGGTGGCTGGCATCTGCATCTCTCGCGACGTGGGAGGAGTAAAAAGCTGGGTCGGGGCATGTGAGCCGCGGGGAATCGACGGCACTTGTCGGCCCAAACCCCTGGCAGCCGAGGGAATTTTAGCGCTATCAGCCACCTCAGGTCTTGGTTGGTCTGGGGTCCCCGCGAACAATGACGCAGGGCCTGCAGGCTGCTGGTTGGTGGAACCCGCCTGGCAGTGCATATCCGCTGTGTTTGTGTGTTTTGCATGTGAAATTCTGCACATCTTGCACTTGCATCACAATCCAACCAATGGGAGCAAGCTCTCACTTCGGTTGGCATCCCCGATGTTCTTATGCATCCCCTCAGTCTGTCCTATAACCGATGCACAGTCTCGATGCGATCAAACGTAGTTGTAGTTGTTCTCTCGAAGACGCAATCGATCAGGGACAGGCTCTTGACTCGACGATATTTGTGCCGTTGCCTGGGTTTGGTCGTGTGATGCTCGTCTCACACCCCCCTGATATGATTCCCTCCTACAACTCAGCCCAGACATATCCCGCTCGTCTCTCCCTAGCAAAACCCTCCACCAGAAAAGAAGCTCTCCCACGCAAACTCCCCTCCAAACCCCTCAAAACCAAAATCCTCCATCCACCCATCCTCACCATCACCCTCCTCCAGCCCAGGCTCCACCACCGACGACGACGCCGCCGCCCCCGACAACAACCCCTCGCAAATCTCCAAGCTATCCCTCGCGGCCCTCGCAACAGCCACCTCGACGGCCTCCACACCCTCCTCCATAGCCTCGACCTGCGCGAGCACCTTGCTCAGAAACATGTAACCTTTGACGTTGGCCGTCTCGGCGCCGCGCCCCCGGATCCGCTCGGCGGCCAGCACCAGCAAGGCGCGCACCATCTGCTTCAGCGGGTCCCGGTGGAGGGCAGTGCGGCGGAGGGAGCCGTCGCGGAGCTGGGTTTCGACATCTGGTTTTTTCGGAGGCGTGGTTTAGTTGACGATGGGCACTGACATGATTTTGTGGGAGGGCCCTGTGACTCACGAGATATTAAAGCCAGAGCGATCACCGCCGAGGCAACCCTGAATCCGTCTCGGAACAGCCCGCTGCCGATCACCATCAGCTGGAGAGAGCCGCCACCGATGCCCTGCTCCTCAAAGGAGATGAATGGGGATACGAGGGCGAGGGCGGCGTCGAGGCTGATCTTGTGGGATGGGTGGTAGAGCTGGTTGGTGCGGGCCTGCAAAGCGAAGGGGAAGTGCAGGGGGATGAGGAAGCGGCGGGTGAAATAGTCGACGAGGTTGCGGTGGAAGGGAGCCGCGGGACTAAAGTCGGCGGCGAAGAGGGCGGTGTGGGTTTGGAGTGCCGAGGTGAGTTCGGCGGTGAGAGCCAGGACGAGGGGGTAGGAGCGTTCGGGGTAGAGCCTGTTAAGGATCTGCGTGATGCGCAGACGCGTAGGGAAAGAGTCGAGCATGGCGAGCTGGATCGAGGTGGACGTGAACGTGTCCTTGGCGTGTGGTTGAAGTACTGTTGTCAACTCGTCCATCTCATCGTCGTTGACGTTGGAGGGCGGTTCGGTGTCGAATTCGTCGAGGGAGATGCGCGGCGGCATCCCCGCGGCCAGGGACGCCTGAACAACGAGCTCCAGCACGGTAGCCCACAGCCGCCGGCGCAGCTCGGCTTGCAATACCGACATGGCTGGGAGGTGTTTGGGGTCGCGGTGCAGCCCTACCTGCATGGCTCCGTGGATGAACGACCCCATCGACACCCACGCAGTATCTCCGGTAGAGAAGACCTGGCGGGCTAGCATGGCCAGGCAGTAGACTTGCATGGCGGTAACGTCGAGACGCTCCTTTTCTAACAACCCGGAGAGCCATATCTGGGCCGCGTTGATCCATTGCTGAACCAAATCTGCGTTGCGCTGCAGAGCGGCCGCATCGCCGTGTTGATAGAGGCTGGATCCTATCCCGATGGTCAGAAGGACCTTGTGGCGTAGGTCCTCCGACACGCTTTGGGGATGCTCCCAGTATCTCTGGTACTCGGCCCAGAAGGTGGGAGCATGGAGAATCCGGTGTCTGGTGGCTCGAAGTTAGCGAAGCGGAAACAGGAATGGAAGCAGCCAGACTGGCAAGTTTGGAGAGCGACAGACATTGACTCAAACGATGAAAAGTACAGCTTGACGTTCTCGTCACTGCGTTCTCGTGAAGGCAGTGTCCAGACAATAGACCCGAGAGCCGTAGAGCCCCTGAGGGACCGGTCAACCTTGGTGTTCCTCGCACAGCTTCTGCACTTTCGGAGGAGGTCGGCTGCCTGAGAAACCAGCGGAGCAGTTTGGGGAGTCTGAAACAGGGGATTCCTGCCGCCCGGCTCAAAGATCTCGCGGTAGCAGGCCACTATGGTTCCGAACTCGGGTGTCCCGGTGATCCAGCCCCTCCGACCCCAGTCACGCGGTTGGCATGCGAGGGACTCGCCGGCGTTGTCAGCGGCATCGGCTCGAGACGCGGAGGATTCCTCGAGCTTCTGTATCCGACGCAAGAGGTCGCCAATAATAAGTGCATTACTCGTAACCTGGGCCGCTGCTGCTTTATTCGCTGCCCCGACCACTGTTTGTGATGGCGAAGAAGGGGATGCGCGGACTGTCCGTTCGGGGCTAACGGTGGCCGGCGGCGACCCCAGCGACTCTCGGGACCCGCGTGAGCTCCCCACACTGTCACCTGAGCGGGCGGCGGGCTCCTCGTTGTGGAATGGAGTGTAGACACACTTAGCGCCGAGCCGGACACAGGGTGCGCAAGGCTTGTTGTGGTCGCATCTGACCTTGCGGCGGCGGCACTCACGACAGGAGAGCGCGGGCCGTCGACGCCGGCGGACTCCCTCCGTCTCCATCGAGCCCGATCCGGAGCTTCTCGGCCGAAGTTTGCAAATGTTTAACCGACAATGGTTAGGCGTGGTCAATCTGGCACGTTCCCGATGATGCAAGAGCGAAAATGCCGAAAGCTCCGCGGGTTTCCCTTAAAGGGAGCTTATAACAGGCTTACCTCCGTGGGTCGGCCGAGGGATTTGATGTCCTCGGAGATAACACGGCCACACCACAGCAGGAAGGGAATTCAATTGATTACCAGGCTTGTGATTAAATCCGAGAATTTTTGGCCAAAGACACAAGGGTGACAGTCCAAAGGTTAACCCTGTAGTAAAGAGGCGGACGGAAGCGAGCAACAGCAAATCGATGCCAGAAAGCATCGGGGCGGATTGGGAGTTGATTTCTCCCGTCGGTTTTGAATGCCTCCAGGCTGTGGTTGAGAATAGCAGGTCACTGTACTCCGTACACCTCAGTTACTGTAAGAAGGTACATATCATGAACCAATCAGGGCTGCCAATTTAAAGCGGGCCGTCAAACTCATCGCCCAACCACATTCTCCAGACTGGAGACTCAACGCTCTCCATCCTCATCCTCTGTCTAAATGCAGTCGTTTACAAAACCATGGCGCAGTGCACGCGATCCCTATCAAGGGTTGCCTCTCAAAAATGGGCCAGTTCCCGCTCAGTACGCATACCACTCTCTCCTGTTCCCCCCGTTCCCCCAGTTCCCCCTGTCGGACGACCACCACGATCACCACGACCACCACGACCACCACGTCAACGACTCGGACCCGCATGGAGGCCCAATGATTCTACAAGATCACTGCCATCACCGACACCACCGATACCATTGCCAAAAGCGGCAGATGCCATCGTTGTCGGCGCCGGGCCGGCCGGCATCGCCGCCGTCGGCAACCTCCTCGAGGCCATCCCTCACGGCAACATTGTATGGGTAGCCAAGTCATTCGAGGGCGGCAGCATTGGCCAGCTCTACCGCGAAGTGCCTAGGTGAGTGTGTGCCTTGTTTTTTTCTCATGTCTCATTCACACTCACACCCCAACCCAGCTACTCCGAGACCGGCGACTTTCTCAACTACGCCTACGCTCTCCAGACCTTCAGAGACATCTGCGCCGCCGCCCCGCAGCCCAACGCCATCACCGCCCTCGAAAATCTCGATGCCGGCATGACCTGTCCCCTCCACTACGCCGCCGGCATGCTCCAGCTCATTTCGGACGGCCTCCGCGCCCATCCACGCGTCATCCCCTTCCACGGCACCGTTACGCGCGCCGTCCGCAACCCTGCCGTCAGTACCGTTCCGCGCCCTTTTTCAATCTAAACTAACCTTACCTTGACAAAACAGACCAAACAATGGACCGTAACCCACGAACCCCCCGAACCAGGTCACGGCCCCTCGGCCATCCAGCACCTCACCCCTCTAGTAATCTACGCAACCGGCACCCGCCCCCGTACGTGAGAACCCAAGCAGCTGATTCTCAACCTACGTAAAACACCAAACATCAAAGCTAACATCCATTCTCAAACACCAGTACTCACCAACCTCCCCCACAGCCAAACCACCCGACACCTCCCGCTCGAAACAGCCCTAGCCCCCTCCCGCCTCACCAAACTCCTCCCGCCCTCCTTTCCATTCACCATCGCGGTCCTCGGCGACGGCCACTCCGCCGTCCTCACCCTACGTAACCTCTTCCGCCTCGCCACCACGTCCCACCCGCACCTGCGCGTGAAATGGCTCACGCGCCGCGCCGAGCTGCGCTATGCTGCTGATGGCGGTGGCGGGGTGGTGCTGAACGAGCTGGACGGGCTGACCGGCGAGACGGCGGGCTTTGCGTGGGAGATGCTGGAGGGGGAGAGGTTGGAGTCAAGTGCAGCGGGCAAATTTATCAAAAGGGTAGTGTTGCCGTCTGTGGAGGGATTGGATATGGGGCCTGAGGCGAGGAGTGGAGGACCCGGGTGGGGGAGGAATCCGAGAGGGGGAGGGAGGACTGGAGAGAAGGAGCGAGCGAGGGAGGTGTTGGAGAGAGAGGTGTTGGAAAGGGAGCTGGAGGGGGTGGAGTACGTGGTACAGTGTATTGGGTTTGGGAGGGGAGCGTTGCCCGAGGTAAGGCCTGGGCTGGGCGCGTTGGAGGGCCCGCTCGGCAAGCCGAAGCGGATTTTGTTTAACGGGGTGAATGGGTCGTTTTTCCCCAATGGTGGGCGGCGGGAGCAAGTGATCGGGCTGTTTGGGGCCGGGAGCGCGTTTCCGGAGCTGGTGTTTACGACGCAGGGGTGGCGGCAGCCGGCCGTGTCGGTGTTGCGGTTTATGGGGTTTTTGAAGCGGATGGTGCCGGGGTGGGTGGAGGCTACGAAGAAGGGGTGGTTTTCTGGACGGGACGGGAAACAGAGGGGTCGGCTGGGAAGGGAGGCGAGAGCGGCCAGGGACGCGCGCGTAGCGGCCTCGGAGGGTAGGAAGGTTGAGGAGAAGTCGTGGATGCATGATTTTTACTAGGGCCCGGATGATGTAGGATAGTATTTGTATAGAAGAAATACAGAAGACGAGTACATACATATTGTATGTGACTGAAGATGTGGCAAGGCAGTGCAACGCCATCAGAATAGTTGTGGCGTGCCGGGGCCGGGGCCGGCAGCACGCCATAAATACCTCCGATGTCAACCTGGCAGCCATGCTAGCCGGGAAGGCGATTGGATGAACGAGGTTGAATTAAAGTTATTACCATGCAGACGTGACGACATCAAGTCTATCGCCTTACAAGTCATGATAGTCGGGCTCATCAAACGAGAGGCCGAGTTCTGCCATGCGATCCGAGCGCACATTTCCGCGCCATCAAGAAGCGGGAAGCCTAGAGCCAGCGCCAGCGCCAGCACCGGATCCCAAACCGGATAGCCTTCGCGACCAAAACCGCCGCGTTCTCTCCGGAAAAGAGAGCCGGGCCGACCGACAAGCGAGTGAGCCGTTTCCCCGAAGTGCGGGTTGCATGCGGGGGAAACATCCACGGTGCTAGTCAATTAGCGCGTCCACCAAAAAGCAGTGCTCCCACGGAAAATCTCAGTCAGTCAACCGGGCAAAAGGGAGCGCGGAGTGAAGGGATCGTGGAGCAAGGTTATGAGTGGAATTGACCAAACTAGGTTGACGATGTTGGTCACACACGGAGCGCACATGCAGAGACGACATCGATGACAAGAAGTATAAACATGAATCCATGCATTAACATTAGCCCACTATATCCATGCATGATGCTCCGCAACAAGCCTCCTCCTTGAATCGAATTCTAACTCCTTAGATGGTGGTGACAGCCGGGGCGGGGGAGGTGGTGGTGGCGGTCGAGTAGATGTTGAGTCGGGCAGCGGCACCGCAGAACTCGGCGGGGGCGCCGGAGCAGACGTAGCTGCACTCAGCCTCGGGGGCGGCGGCGCCGGCAAGGTCGTTGCCGCAGTAGCACTCACGGGCATACTCGACACCGAAGTACTTGAAGCCGTTGCAGAAAGCGGCGCAGGTCTCGACGGTCATGCCGTCATCGCGGAGCTCCTTGCCGGTCAGGACGCGGGCACCGGCGTCATCGACCCAGCACGACTGGTAGGTGAAGCCGGCGACCGAGGCGACGTTGGAGGGGTCCTCCTTGCAGTCGGTGCTGATGTAGACGCTGAGGCGGTCGGCGTTGCCGCAGGGGGTGCCGTAGTCACCGCCGCAGCGCATGGAGCAGTCGGCCTGGGGGACCTGCTCGGCGGCGTCGGCAATGCCGGTGCCGCAGAAGCACTGCGAGCCGTACTCGACACCGAAGAAGCTGTAGGCGCTGCAGAAAGCGGCGCACTTCTCCAGGGTCATGGCCGAGTCGTAGGAGACCGGGCCGGTGAAGGTCTTGACGTCAGTGCGGTCGGTGAAGCAGCCAACGAGCTCGTAGTCGCCGACGGTCTCGGGCGAGGGGAGGGGAGAGCCCCAGATGTTGATGCGGTTGCCGGCGCCGCAGATCTCGCTGGCATCGCCCGCGCAGGCGAAGTTGCAGTCGGACTCGGGGGCGGCGAGGTTGGCCGCGGGGGCGCCGTTGCCGCACCAGCACTCACGGCCGTACTCAACACCGAAGTAGCTGTAGTTGGAGCAGTGGGCCTCGCACTTCTCAGCGGTCAGGGCATCGTCGCCGACGAGGTTGTCCGGGAGGACGCGGGCACCGTTGTCGATGAAGCAGCCGACGTAGGGCTTGTCGAGGGTGGCGACGGCGCCACGCTTCTGCTGGGGGATGGCCTGGACGGAGGCGGCCAGGGCCACGAGGGTGACGGCAGCACGGAGAGAAGCCATTGTGTTGTCTGGGTTGATTCTTCCTGGACCGGAGCGGGAACTGGGAGAGTGTTGATGATGGATGGCTTGCACAGGGTCCCTCGAGGGAATGCCCGCAGGCGGGGGGCGGCCCTCATTTTATGTCGCAGTGTGTCCCTGCCGCCCTCCGCAGGGCCTCTCTCCTGGGTGGTGCCCGCAGCCCAATTCGATGGTTTGTTTCCTGGTTGACGGCGCTGCGGCGCACCGGGAGCGAGATTGGTGGATTCGATGGTCGCGCAGCTTCTGCAGGAAGGGGTCCATCAGCTTGCAGGGTGCTGGGCCCGCAATTTCTCCACGATGACGCCGCACGTGTGCTTGTGCCTGGAGGGCGCCGGGAAGTCGCCAGGAACCCACCGAAAGGGAGCCCAACGGCCCAATGGAATGCCTTCCTCGCGCGGGTGGGACGCGACATGGCGACCCGAGCAGGCGCAATTGGTCCGCTTCCCCCCGTTGCGTCCCCAAGCCTCGACCGACCGATGGCCAAATGCGGAAACCCCTTGGCAAACTAGTGGTTCAGCCCTTTGCAGAGATCGGTAGGCTAGCCGCTTGGGGCGAGCCTCAGGGGCATCACCTGCGCGGTTGCACCCATGCTTGGCATTATTGATCTGGGGCCCTGGGCGGTTCGCTGTCTGCACCGGTTCTGGTATTGCTGGCTGGACTTGCTGGAATAGCGGAATTGGTGGAATTTTGGCGCACGCCTCGCATTCTCGAGCGGACATGACGGTTGCCGTGTTGGCGGTGCGCTAAGTTGGGTGCCGTTTTCCGGCGCTTGGCTAGAGGACACGCTTGGGACTCATGGGATTCCTTCGTTCTGCACCGCTCCCACGCCAGAGGACCCTCGATCCACTCGGCCGACACTTGGCACACCGCCGACATTCCCATCCTCACAGCACCAGGCGGACTCGGCCTCTCGGCAGTCGGCGAGACAGATACTCTCAAGATAGCAATTACGTGTCACCGTCGAGCTCAGTGGTGCAGCTGGGATCTAGGAGAGATATCACAATCCGATAGACATCCGCTCCGTCCGGCAAGCCGCGGCACCACAGACCCCCCGAGACACGCCCGATAGCGTTGCGGTGGAGTGAGTGTGGACACAGTGCACTCGGAGTACCAGCTCCTCAGGACCCGTGGGTCTTGCGCAGATCCGGGAGAGACCGCCTAAAATCGAACGACTCATGGGATTCTGGAGCGGACAACAACACCAATATTGGTTCGCCCGATCCCACTCTTCTAGACCCAAAAGGGGCCGTGCCAAGCTGATGCTACCAGGCCCCGCTGCCCGGATTGAGTCCGGAGCTGCCTCTAACCCTCGATGGTGTGGAAGGAATCGAAGGATTTGACTCAGACATTGAGCCGATTGCGCTGATTGATGAGAGCTGAGCCCAGGAGTTTAGTCAGTTGGCATCGCACAGTCCCCAGTGGCGAGATATTTGACCAGTCTGGCCCACTGTCCTCATGGTTTCTTGCCAAACCCGAGCTGAAATCTAACTCTTTAGTTAATTGGTAGCTCCTAGCGCGACAACATTCCAATCGCTGGCACTTGCGCACAGCGCAGCGCTGCTCTCTTCGCAGGAAACTAAACAAATACCTACCTACACTGCAGCATTCACTAAGCCGATGCGGTCAAGATCATTCAACACTCGTGGTCTCACTCTCGGCCAAGACTCGTTGCATCGTGCCGGCCCTCCCTCTCTGCTAGCCTCTCGTCTCCCCTCTCGTCTCCACCTCGAGCAGGCAAGCTTTTCGTCCGCGACCGACCCGGCTCTGCCGGCGTTGGCGGCAGCCATGCCAAACCTCCAAACCGCAACGTGCCCGGCCCAGCACATGCATCAAACTGCGCCTCGTGGGATAGGTGCCGAACAAACGCTGTGGTCTGGCGTGCGGGGGTGCCTCGAGTTAGCGTTGTGCCTCCCCACGGGTACTGCCGCCGTGCCAATCGAAGCCGTTGTCGTTGAGAAGGCTTCGGTCAGCCACGTGGCAGCCGAGCCAATCAACAAACAGGCACCAACAACGTGAACCTAGGTCCCTAGGTCGCACGTAAGGATTTATTCTTTTTCTAGACATGACGGTACGTTGCCCGAGTCTACCAAGTAGTCACCCTGGTTATCCCCGCGTCCGCTAATACAATCTCCGTCACCGAGCCCAAAACCGTCAACGTTACTGCCTCCACCGTGACAGCGACCACAACTAAACTCCACTAACACGGCCGACTTTGACCCAGAGATGTTCCTCAGCGTCAACGTGGCCAAGACGAGCGTCAACAATGGCTCGGCATCGTCCCGCTCAACGGATGAATCGGCACAGTGGTGAATGATGCCCTGTCGCGGAGCTTCGCCGGAAACACAAACCTCCTCCGGTGCCGCTCCGGTGCGAGTTGTGTACTTGGAGATGCCAGAGTCGACCAGATGGGCCAGAGTGCCGGTTGCGGCTCCCTCGATTAAGTCCAACCTCTTGTCTCGAGGTTCTAGTTCTGCCAGGTTGAGTTTCACCACTTCAGGTTTGAAAACACCTGCTTCCCCTGCATTGTGTGTATCCAAACATCCCAAAAGTCGGCAACGAAGGATAGACACCTACCTAGGTCCACGGCGTCCGAGCTTTCCGAAATCTTCCATCTTCACAATTGTGTATAGGGGAGTGACCTGGGGACTGTGGAGGGGAGGCCTCAGCCCTCACAATCCTGCCTTCATATGCGGCGTTGAGGTTCCATGGCAGCTGTGAGGGCGAGCCGCGATGACCTCGAATGGTCGCTGGCGGTGGTGGCACTCGCTGCGGATCCCAAACCATCCGACTCGTCAACAAGCCGACAATAAAGCCGTCACCAAGGGTGCCCGCCACGGAATGAAGCTGGCCATTCAGTGAACGGTATGGATCGGACTCGCAGCCTAACATGCTCAATGCTATGCAGGCCAAGAAGTCTAAGAACCTAACTGATTAGAACCACAGACCCCTTCATATCAGGTTCATCAATGCTGGAGAGTCCATTCAGCGCCAGGTCACGAGCTGAATCCTTCCCACTCCGGCAGGGTAGTCGAGCTAATGTCGTGAAACTTCTAGAACACTGGCGGCCTTCAAAGACGTTGCTTCGCCTCATCAGATAGAGTGCAACGGCCGTCAGCTGGCTCGTCACCTCATCAAGCGTGGCCCTTTCGGCTCGGGTCATGGCGCAGATGCGGACCGAGGCTTGCATCAGTCGTATCTAGGTCCGTATGGGTTGGCGATCTGCCCTTGCCGTCCCCGGCGGCCAACGATACCCCGAGGCCATAGTGCAGCCTTACAAGCCGGATGCTACCGCGGGCGCCAGCCAGTGTCACTGTCATCTAGCGCCGCCCCACGCTCGCATCCCGACGGGCGGTAACGTCACTCGGGCGCATCGCCCAGCCAAGCACGTGTGGCCGTATCCCTGAGCACGCTTTATTAGGGTACGAGGCCTGTCAGCTGACCCGGGCAATGGACGGTCTTGGTACTTACCAGTGACCACTGTCTACCAGGTAATCAGTATGGTTTCTGCCCCGTACCAGTATTTGAATGATACTCGCTCTGCTCTTTTCTGAGCTCCCCAAAGCTTGCGTCCTTGGGGGGGAGGCACAGCAGATTTCCATATTGAACGTGCAGCTCCCGCCGGCACCAAAAGTCAAGACGCAATCAATCGCCGTAGTGATACATACCGTAGGTATGCTCCAGGGTCTCGAGGACAATAGAATCTCAGGAGCAGCCCCCATTCTCAATCTCTCCCACCGTCTGAGCATCCGCGTGACCTCTCCGTCGGACAATGGGTTGGCGGCCCCAGACGGTACAGATTAGACCCCAGACTCAGCTCGGAACACGGCACCGAAGGTCGGCAAATTGTTGCCCGAAGCCGACAGGCCACGCAGGTGGCGCCGGCGATGGGCGTTTTGGCTGGTCTGGGCTCTGGGCTCTGGGGAAGGGGGGCGTGCCAAGCGACCGTTGCGAGGGGCGCGAGGCGGCCTAGGCTAATGAGACGGTCTTCGTTTTCAACATCCGGCCGTTTTAGCCTGTCGGCAGGTTCCAATTTTGGCAGCAGCACGATGCAGCGTCGATGCAGCACGACGCAGCCAACGAGATAAGAGAGCCAGCCCACCACGATCCCGCCGGGGTGCATCGCAGAGTAGCCTCTGGACCGGGTGGATTCGATGATGCCAGGGACGGCGTGTGTTTCCCCAGGCCGTCCCAGCTTGTCGGTGCTGCGAGACCATCCTGAGAAACGCCACAGCGACGGGACGGTGTTTATTGGCAACGGCCGACATGAAGAAGACGCGGAGACTGCGCGGCCAAGACGTATTCTTATCATGCTGGCCCAGCCCGGCCAGCCCGACCCCAGCGGCATTCAAGCGGCCCCCCGGCCGGGGAATGACCTCCGACCCCCCGCTAGAACACCTTAATAGCCTTTCTGCCGGAAGCGAATCCGCCAGGGCAGCCACTTTTTTTGCGGGCACCTTGCACCTTGATGAGCAACAAGCCAGGGTCGGCGTGACTGGCGATTGTCGTGCGTGATGAACGTCGGACATTCAGCTCGCGACAGACGGGAGACGGACCTGGCCCCGGGTCTGGCTGGGTCTGGATCTGGGGCTGGGGAATGATGGGGCGAGGGCCGGGGAAGGACTGGAATCTATCAACAGGAAGGTACAGAATACAGTGCATTACGAGGGGCCAGGCAGAAATGCAGAAATTGGAGAGTGGCCGCTGCTTTCTGCTTTTATTGGAAAGTGCTCACCTGGCCAGGCCAGCCGTGTGCGGTCACTGCAGTCACTGCTTGCCGGAGTGCGCGCCTCTGGCCAGCAGACGGCAGGCGGCCTTCCCGGTTATTTGTAATTTGTGATTTCTGGCCGGGACCGACCCCCTCGAACCCCCCCCTCCCCTCCCCCTCTCACACTGGCACCTCACCTCGTCCCATTCGCGTCATCCAGTGCCATCCACATCCAGAACGCGGCAGTCGAATCCGTCAAATCACGACCCCACATCTGCGCGGCGTTTGCCTGCGTTTCGCTGCACAACAGCGCAACGTTCCCAAGCCTTCCCGCCCCGCGCACAGAGCGTCTCTTGGAGCAGGCGGCCCTTTATTGCGAGGCCGTCCCATTCATCTCTTGGTCGTCTAAACCTGTCTAAACCTGAAGCAGCCTGATAACCTGTCTGACGGCGCCGACGAACCGCGCCAGGCCCAGCCGCCACCCTGCCAACCGCCTGCCAGCAGCCAGGAGACCCAGCACCCCAACGGCTCCCCAACCTGGAGTCTTGGACCTGGCAGACTGCAGGCCGCAGACCGCGGACCGCAAGCGACCCAAGAAGACTAAGACACGGGATGGTCTGCCAGCACTACTGCCAAGTCAAGCAGGTGCCAGTGCTGTCCCCCAGAATATTCTAATTTTTCCCCAATCCCGCTCTCCGAGAGCACTCGAGGACGCCCTCTCTCCCCCACCCTCCTCTCCCGCTCACTTCTTTGGTTCTCCCAACACCGGAGGCTGTTTGCCTGGCAGTGCCCCCTCAGCAGTCAGCACCCCTCTCGCCCCTTACACGGCACCCAAGGCACCTAAGGCACCGCACCTTAGCCACAGTCTCGCTTCGAAGCAACGATAGCACCTCGCACCTGATCCCTCCCGGACAACTACGTACCTCCCGGTTTCGACACGCCAAGGCCGGCCCGAATCCAATGGATTGATTAGACGGCAATCTAGATGAATTGACGTCAATTCCGTCGGTCTGCTTAACACGCCAACCACCCACCCACCCCCCTCCCCTCGCTGTCCCCGACCACCGACCACGTCTGTCTGACCTACGCGGTTGACGGTGCCACCAGCCAAACCCCGACCTGCTCCCCTCCCCACACGCTCACCTGGTTTCCCCCGCTGTCCATACACGCCTCGGTGCTACACAACTGCCGCCCTCGTCCCATCATACGTGCGTGCCGCGGCGGCGGGAGCCGTGGAGAAACCGTGTGGAGAAGGAAAAGGGAGCCCCCCCTTTGATCACTGACCCCTGCTCTCTCCATCTCGAGAGAGAGGCACCCCGTGGTGTGGCGGGCTGCCCTGTGCAACTCGGGCCCCCGTGCTTCCTCCCCCAACCCCTAAAAAGACCCGAGACATCTCTCTGCATTTCCTGTCTGGGCCTCCCCCGCTAGCCTGGTCCGGTTCCACGATGCAGTGGATGCACCCCGCGAGCCACCCTGCCACGCTGCGCCTGTCTCCATGTCGACTTTTCCTCAACATCGAGCGATGCACGATGCGGGTCCATTCACGGCGGCCATCCACACCGGACACAACCATGGCTCGCACGCTGTTCACCACCACCAAGCCGCCGTGACGGGCCACTTCCATGCGGCGCCGTGCCCGTAAGTCCAAGACCGTCAATCACACCAGGCCCCGGTGCGTGGCTGACTTACACTGTTTCCAGGTACGAGGAAAAGGTCACCAAGGATGGCACCACGGCGCGCATGGTTCTCTTGTTTGTCCGTGAGCTCCTCGAGCAGCTCGCCGTCACAGAGCACTCCCAGCAGATCTATGGCTGCCCCATGACCAAGTGTCACAGGACCTTTGGGGCGCCGCTGCAGGTTGTCCAGCACCTCCTGTCTTGTCCGGAGCTCCCCGGCGGCGAGTTCGACTGCGACCGGTGCAACACCTCGCACAGCTTCCCGACGAACGAGAAGGACTGGTCGCAATGGATGGGCTGGAAATTTCCGCACTCGATGCACAACGGCCCTATCCAGCGGAAGCGCAGCCTCGGCTCCAAGATGAAGGACTTTGCCTTGTGGAAGAAAGACCCGTCACGCAAACAGAACTCCGTCTTCGACCCGCACTTCAGAACCACTTCCGCGACGGCGGATACGAGGCCCAGCACCGCGACTTCTGAGGCTCCCAGCACCCCTTTCACGAACAGGGCCTTCCCGCACCATGTCGTCTTTCCGGGGCATTCCGCTCATGGGCCCGGTCCGGGCTTCCCAGCCCTCCAAAAATCCGTGCTGCCTTCGGGCCTCCCGGAAGTGGATGGCAGCATGTTCTGGCCGGGGTTCAGTGCAGGTTGCTCTGACTTGCCATCTACAGTTTCGTCGATCGCCATGTCTTCGACCCTGGACGAGAGCCCGTCCGAGCGGCTTTCGCAAAACACATCGCAGACCACTCTGTTTACCAACACTGGTTTGGGCTCGTACCAACAAGCTCCGCCCAGCTCCTCAGCCCAAGACTCAACCAACCACATCTCGGCTTCACAACAATACATCTTTCCTACGCAACTACCCTTTAGCGGGGCGCTTACATCGCTTCCCAGCCATGCGCCATCGACTTCGGCCATGTGTCTGGACGAGCCGCTTCGACTACCCCAAAGCCCCTTGTCACCAACAGAGCTCCATTCGACCGCTTCGGGCGGCGGTGATTCGGGGTGGTGGGGTCCAAAGGTCGAGGTAGAAACACCTCGACCAACTCCGCCGTCATCTGGACCGGACTCTTGCTTCCCGCTTCAAGCGGGCATGCTAGGTGAAGCTGCCGCCAGAGGCGTCAGCAGCAGCGGCATATCGAGCCCAACGTCACCCGGTGCAGCCGCGCCGCCCTTCTATCGGCTCCAACAAACCTCGACCCATACCATGTCTCGAGCACTGAGCCAAGAGTCCATGCAGAGCAGCATCACGACACTCTTTGGAACCCCGGCCCCAGAAGGGAGTGTGCTTGGGGCCTTGTCGCCCCACGAGCACCATCACTCGGCTGTGGGTCACGGTAGAGACCCTTCCGAGTCGTCGGTCGAAGACCTCGTCTGCGACGAATGCCAGTGGAAACCGCGGGGCGTCAGAGAAAACCTGAAAGGGTATCTCCGCAAGCACAAAAACACCCACAAGGGTGTCCGGCTAGCATGCGACATGCCAGGCTGTCTCAAGACGTTTAGTCGACTGGACAACCTCAAGAAACACAAGAAGGACAAGCACGGCATCGAAGACACGGGCGGTGCAGTGCCGGCAAAGAGGGAGTTTGATTGCATTGAAGAGGAGGTAGAATCGAAGCGGCCAGGCACCGTCGAGTCCGACCTCCGGGGGGCCACCGAAGACTATTCGATGCTCTGGCCGGCGTTGCACTTTTAGGTGTGCTTTCAGTTTCGCACGCATAACTCCACACGCAGACGGTCTTTTTGGGGACAGACGGGCAACCGAACACCACGCGCTTGTCTGCGCAGCATTTTTCTATTTCTTGGCTTTCACATCTGTGCTAATATAGGATTGGAGTCCTCGGAGGACCAGCAAGGATCGGGCTGCAAAACGCATGTTTCTTTGTTTTTTATATCTCCACCACCCTCTCAGATACCCACACACGGACACGGTTACGGTCGGGTCCGAGCCTCGCGACATTGAGTAGTTGGCACTGATTTTAGCATGCAATGGATTCTTATCGATGAGTTGATGTTTTTCGACCTTCCTCGCCCGTTCGGTGATGACTGATCAAATCATGGATGCTGCCTTTCAAATCGGCCCTAGTCCGGGGCCGTATCCACGAATCTAGGCTAACCGGCTGTGTCGACATCGATACGAGTTTTATCCGACGGCCTCAAGCTCGCAAAACTCGAGACTCTGAGCTTCAAGGCTCCACGCAAATGAGGAGAGGGGGCCAATGAAGCCTTAATCTGCCTCGGACAACCCTGCCGTGCGGATGAGGGTGCTAGTGGAGTTACTCCACGATGATGGAATACCAAGGCGGTTGCGGCATAAAGCTGCTCGAGTAAGTTCCCGTGGGGTGCTTTGAGCTATCCGTTGATGAGGGGAAAACAGAACCCCTCTTTGCTCGTCCCAGCAAGCCAGACCTGTTGCTGTTGCGACCAGCTGTTTGGCCACGTCAGTCAACCAAACAAATACATATTCTTCCACGGCCTGATCAGCAAGATAATACCCCTCGTCCCAGTTCACACCCCCCGGTCAAAGGCAGACACCCGTGGGGGAACGACCGGTAAGATGACGCCCTTTGTCCCTCCATGGTGCGGGGTTTGGCGGTACCGTATTATCACTCGACTCCAGCAATTTGGTTCCGCCAGTGGCATCCTAGCAACCCGAGCAAGCTTCAGCCGAAATCGATCAGCATGACGACAGTGACGCAACAGCATTCAAAGGGGGAGAGGGGGTCGCCACCAAACATTAAATAAGGGGGGAACGGCAGCTTTGTCGTGGGATTAGCTCTTCTCTCTTGCCTATCAAGTCATTATTGGACTCGTCCAACGTTACCGACATACCAACTTGTCTTGACTATCAATCAACTGAATACTCCCACCCATCAACAACAACAATCATCCAACATGGAGCAGGCCAAGAAGAAGAACCCGAAGGCTCAGCACCCGCACCACCCTCACCACCAGGTGCCCAAGCACGAGTCGGGCTACACCGACGAGGTGGCCATCGAGGCGCACGACCTGATCGACAAGGCGGAGGAGGACGCCCATGTACGCACCCTTACCTCACACGGTCTCGAGCTCATTGATGGAGCCGGGCCATCTCTGTGACTAGAGATGCTAACTACTGCAGCTCCATGACCCCAATTCCATGTACTCGACCACGGACAAGGCGGAGCCCATCCACAGGATGAAGAAGGGCGGCCTCGAGAGCAGCGGTGGCGGCAACTCGATGGGCAAGAAGGGCATGATGGGCGAGAAGATGGGCCAGGAGAAGAAGGGGATGAAAAAATGAAGAGGGGTGGTCATGTCGAAATGTTCATTATGAGAATGTATTATGATTGAACAAAGGGACGGAAAATTGGAACGACTTCAACTCTGGACTGCTTGAGCGAACTTTGGTCTCTGTGATCATCATCATCCAGCGGTGAATTTGGCAAAGCAACAAATCAATTGCCAAGTGTGTAAACTCGGTGGACAGGCGTGTCGGGTTCGGGAAGGACGAAGAACACGACGCACATGGATGAGAGACCGCGGGATGGTCCCTATTCGAGGGCGGGTTAAATTCGACAAACGAGACTCGAAGAGCGAACTGAATTTAATCAATTAATTGATAAATGGTGTTACCAGAATTTGCGACTGAGAAGTTCAACAATTCAAGTGTCAACCTGGTTGGCTTCGTTGCGCGGGACCGACAAAAAAATAAAAAACGGTTGAAAAAGCCCTTCACATGCCAACCGCGTCGGTGCCGCTGCCACGGGACAGCAAGCTCGGTAGGCATTCTGCAAGCGCGGAGAAGTGAAATTGACGATGCGGATGGTGGTGGCAGAGCAGCCAGAGCTGGGCCGGGCGTGGGGCTGAGCCACGCGAGGACGGCTCTCCACGAGGCGCATGCACTGCCATGCATGCCCAAAACCGCCAGCCAAGCCAGCCCCGGGCCAGTCCCGGGCCGTCGTTGTGCAGGGGCGTTTCGGTTGACAGGTTGGCGCCAAGGAGTGCGGCCTCCTTGCCCGTCCCAGTTGGGAAAGGCGCGCGAGAGACCCTGAACCTCACCTCGACGTCTCAGCAAACAATGAGACGACTTAAAAGAGGCCCGGAGGCTCCTTCACAGGCCAAATCATCATTTCTGACATCTCGACCCATCCCGGCGATAACCTGTTGACAACAAGTCACAATCAAGACCCAAGCCATCGACCATCCATCACTGCAATACGTCGTTGAATTCAACAACCCCAAACTCATCAACAACATCAACAACATCAACAGCAGCATCATGGGAAAACCAGCTCCAGAGCCCGTGGAGGCAGAGGCACTCCCGGCCTACGACGACGTCGCCGAACCTAGCAGCACAGCCAGCGAGACCGACTCGGTCACAACATCCCCCGTCGATGTGTCCGCCGAGGTTCCCGCAGGCACCACCACACTCCCCGCAGACACCACCACACTCCCCGCAGCAGAACAGGATGAGCCGCCCGCGACCATCCCCTGGGACATCTTGCTCGCCAACACCTTCCCGACCTTCACACCCCACTCCCACAACCCCGACGACGACTTCGTCCCGACCTACACCGAAACCGACGAGTCGCCCATCCTCACCCTCCTCTCCACCCACCCGCACCTCTCCACCCTGCTCGCCCTCCCCCTGACAACCTACCCAGCACCCCTCTACCCAACCTGGTGCTCCCACCTCCGCCACTCCGTCCCCTCCACCAACCCCCTCGCCTCCAACCCCACCCTCACCGACGAAGAGCGCGCCGCGCTCTACAACCTCCAAACCCAAATCATCACCACATTCTTCCACGCCATCACCACCAAAAACACCTCCCTCGTCACCACCCTCACCTCCGAAGGCCTCGTCTCCCCGGACACCCCCTCCGCCACGGGCACCACCCCGCTCCTCGCCGCCATCGACGCCGGCTCGGGCGCCATGGTCTGCCACCTGCTCTCCCTCGGCGCCCGCCTCAACGCCTACGGCACCACCCCGGCTGGCCACGAGCGCACCCCGCTCATGGCTGCCGCCGCCCGCGGCAACCTCGCCCTGGTCAAGCTGCTGGTCGAGGACTTTGGCGCCGACGACGCCGTCATCGCGCCCGACGGCCAGCTCGCGCTGCGGCTGGCCGCCGACGGCGGGCACCGCGACGTGGTCGCGTACTTGCCTGCGCGGCGCGGCGGCGCGTGGCGGAGGTGGAAGGTGCAGCATGCCGTCGCGTGGGGGCGGGTGTGCCGGGCGTTTGGCAAGGTGGTGTGGTTCTGCAAGTTTTTCGGGTGGGAGGTGCCCAGGTTCTTTGTGTGGAGCGTGCCCAAGCACGTCGTGGTCAAGCCCGTGTGGAAGGCGTGCAAGTATAGCTGGGAGAACCGGCGGCGGTTTGGCGGGTGGTGTGGGCGGCAGGCCAAGGAGTTTCCTGGGCGGGTGGCGCGCGCGGGCAAGGCGGTCTGGAAGGGGGCGAAGAAGGTGCCTGTCGGGGTGTGGAAGGTTGCGAAGGAGGTGCCTGGGGCGGCGTGGAAGGTTGCCAAGGCGGTACCCAAGGTGGTGGAGAAGTTTGTGAAGTGGCTGTGGAAGGTGGTGAAGGCGATTCCCGGGGTCATGAAGACTCTGTGTCTGTGGATCTGGGACAGCCTGAAGTCGATGGGCAAGGCGGTCGGGAACGTGTTCCTGCGGGTGGTGGCGGCGCTGCACACGGCCGTGGCCGCGGTGCTGGACTTCTTCCGCAGCATCAAGCTCAGGGACGTGTGGAACGGGTTCTGCGACGTGGTGGACGCCGTGGTTCGCGGGCTGCCGCGCGCCATCTGGAAGGTTATTTCGACGTTTGGCATCGTGGTCGCTGGCACTATCATCGCGCTGTTTGGGTGCGCCGGCAAGCTGCTGCTGCTCCTGCTCCAGGGGCTGTGGTACGTTGCCAGGTACGTCCCGATACAGCTTGGGGAGATCATCGCAGGCATCTGGTCCTCCATCGCCAAGGGGTATCACGAGATCCTAGTTTGGATCAACCCCAAGCACTGAGTCTGTCTGTTATTTCGTTTTGTCTAGGAGAGAGCGTCGAGTTAGATACCCCTTTCTCTTTGTTCAGCTGTTTACCGCGATATGTAAGATAGCTATCTTGTTGGTGGGCGCTTGGTAGTATACCGGGATAATTAATCAGGATTGAATAACTGTCAAATCTTGAACCGTTTCTTGTTGATTGTTTGCGATAACCATGACATCTGAAAGCAATACCCGCCAAGAGAGGAGAGATGAGTCTGCCGCGAGATCAATGTCCCGCAGCACGCTTTTATTTCTGACCAGACCTAAATTAATGGCCAGAATATTCGAAAGCCAAAGAGAAAGCAATCCAGGCCGCTGTCAGCGCCACAGCTGAGGTCCTGCTCGACCTGCCAGGAATTATGGTCCACCACCCTAATGTTTCATGTACCCTGCTGGAAACCTAGGATTCATGGGAAAGAGAGAAAGAAACCCAGCCAGAGTATCCACGTCCCCGGCCGGGCATAATCGTGGTATAATCATGCCGTTGCGTGTTCGTGAGGCCCGAGGCCCCGATAAGCGATCGTGAGAAGAGAAAGGCAGCGCAGAAAAAGAGAAAAAAGAGACAGCCGAGATCACTAATAAACCTCCTCGTCCGAGTTGTACTCGTAGACATAACCATCCCCTTTGGGCCCTTCCTCCTTCTCGGGATAGTACTTCAAGTCCTCCAAAAACCACTCCGTTCCCTCGGGATCCGTCAACTTGATCGAGGGCACCAAGCCGCCCAGCATGTTCTTCAGCCCACGCTTGCCAAACTGCGTCTTGATCTTGTGCCACGAGCAGGCGCGCAGCCGGTAGCCCGTCGGGCTCGTCTTGATGGCCTGTCGGTGGCTGGCGTTCAGGTCCTCCTGGATGACGCCGAGATGGCCCGTCGAACTAACGTAGAACTCGTCGTCCCAACGAAACTCGCGCTCGCGCAGCTCCGTGTTGGTGTACTTGTTGCGAGCCACGACACGGGCAATGTTCATCTTGCGCTCGAAGGCCCGGAGGGAGATGGTTCCCTCGGTGCGCTGTGGCTTCTCAGAGGCTTGCTTGACCTTCTCTTGTTTGCAGGAGCAACAATTGCTGTTCGACTCCCGGGCAGAGTATGTGCCCGCCTTCTTGGACGATTCTTCGGAGGACTTCACGTCGGGGCGCAGGAGCCGAGCAAAACTCTCGAGGGAGGACCGGCAGGAGCTCACGTCGATGGCCGAGTCGGCGACTGACCAGGTGTCTTCCTTGCCGTGTGATATTGGCGCATCCAAGTTCCTGAGCGCGGGGTGAATGAGCGACTGGTCGATGGAAGCTGGTGGGCAGAAAGTAGCAATGTCCGAATCGTCCGTCGGCGTGGCGCAAGTGGGAGACGCGGCCTTGCAACCATCATGACTGGAGCTCCCCTTCTTCTTGAGGAGTTGCGGCCCGACAAACGGGAGTTTGGCAAACGCCCGCAAGGAGGCGGGCCACTCGAAGCGGGGGGTAAACATCTCGCGCGCCGCCACGGTTTTGTAGGCAACTGAAATATGTCAAACGACTTGGTAGGATAGTTGGCGAATGCTGGAGTGGTCGGTTGGGGGTTGCAAATTCAAAGGAAAAGGGGGGAAGTGGGAAGGTGAGCCCGCCTCGTCTTATCAATGCTCTCCCCACGCGTGCTGGAGCCGTCGACAAGCTGCAAAGGGCTTGCTATGGACGGACAGGGAGGAGTGACAGCCAGTAAAACCAACGTGTGGTCTGCTGTGTTCGGAACTGGGTTCCACGAAATCACTTGACGATCGTCGACGTGTCGGAACCTTGTTTTCGTGAAGAGCCAGTCCAGAGAGAAGCCCACCTGCCGACGAGGGAAACACCGAGGAAAAGAGACGGCCAGGAGAGCAATCAGGAGGTTGAGATGCGAGTGACATATTATAGAGAGAAGCAGTTTGATTTTCAGCTCGGAAGCGCGGCAACTTACTGCACTCCGGGAAGCCCGGTCTGGACGACGTGCAGCGAGAGGGGCAGTGCGTCGACCCGCGTGCAGGTCTGCAGTCTGCAGATGCTAGAGATGCCCGAGGGGCCGAGAGAGGGTCAAGACCACATGTCGACGGCCAGGTACCAGGCACAGTACCAGAGAACAAGGCATCTCAAACCGGGCACGGAATGGAAACAAACACGTTGATTGCCCCAGTCGGGTTGCCAGGGTGCGCTCCCCTCATCAGCAACACAACCACGGTTTCAAGCGCCGACCACGGGTGAAGCGGTTCCGGGCTGCATCTTCAAGAATGGGACTGGCCTTGGCTGCTCCGGGAGCCTCTGGGCGGTGGAGATAGCCCGCCATCAGGTCCCAGGCATTGGGTCGAACACTTGAGCAGTTACGATGATCAGACCCCTCTTCCAGGCCGGACGGACAAATTAGACGATCGATGGACCAAAGACACCTGCCAACCCGAGAGCTGAAACTGTTGAATTCGGTTCGATTAGGGAGTAGCGATGCGTCGAGCCACGCGGCTCGAAAGCCAAGGAAGGGCAGGTATCGCGGTTGACGGTTCAGGTCTAGCCTCGATCCAGGTTCGATCCAGCCGCGATCCACGAATGCGGAAGTAGCAGCCGGAACTCCCTACCTAAACTGGAACGACTCCCCTCGGTCACCAGGAGTGTGAAGAAAACTCCGTCAGCAATGGGCTTGTTCTCGCCGATAGGTAGGTAGCCATGAAGATCGATCGAATCGGAGACGGGATGGCGAGCCTATTGAAACCACGCTTCGCTCTACTGAGTTTTCTGAAAACAGCAATCGTCAACCAGACAATCACCGTCTCCATGATACCGCTCTCCACCGTCAGACTTGGCCACGTGTGTTTTGCGCAACAATCGTGATAAACAAAAGGTCCTGAGGACTCGGAATGCAGATACGGCGTGGGGTGGTGAACACGAGCGGGTATATTGCCCCTCCTGCTGACACGGGGGAGACGACAACCAAAACTATCAAGGACCGCTTCCAAGTTCCAGATCGTTGTCGAATGATGTGGAAACCTGTCTGGATGCTGACGAGAGATGGGTTGGTTGATGCTCGCACCACGTGGCTATTGGGCCGTTGTTGCTGTTGACTCCCCCCCGCCCTCTGTTTCTAGGACTGTGATGGGCCTCAAGCAGGGCGCAATGGGCATCGAGGGATCGAGAATTGAGACATGGATGACATGGCGTCACGCAAACTGCAAGGCAGAAGAGAGCGACAAGGCGGGATCAGAACCAAAACCTTCCTCATACAATGCCCCGTATGCCCCGCCAGACTCGTTAGTCCGACACGAGGCAAGAAGGTCATATCCCTACACACACACCGGCTCGAGACCAACCCACATGGCCACGAAACTCATCCAGGCCCTCGCCGTCGCCGTCGGCCCGGAGACCAGATCCAAGCCCCACCCCCCTATGCCCATCCCGAGCCCGAATTCCCGTCCTTCCTGTCCCTCGCAGGGCCCGGCTGCCTCGCTCTAAGTTTAGACAAAAATGGTCTTGGTCGATAGACAGATATAGGTGAAGATAGGAAAGAAGATGACCGGATAGAAAAGCAAAGAATGAAACGAAAATCCAGAGCCAAGTGAATCCGATATAAGATACCACAGCACAGTATGATATGATATGGATGTTGGTATCCCCCAGCCTGCCAAACCAAACCAAA
>OUNM010435042.1_pt1 | contig 78725 bp, 82 predicted proteins | sample 1769961 | NCBI WGS metagenome assembly OUNM01 (sample SAMEA3914820, study PRJEB12502) | metagenome | biome: forest; material: soil | place: USA | collected 2012-03-12 | depth 0.3 m
CCGCCGCCGGTGCCGCGCTGGCTCTCGATCAGCCCGGCGGCAGACAGCCTGCTCACCAGCTTCTGCACGGTGGGCAACGGCAAGCCGGTTTCCTCGGCCAGGCTGGTCGCGTTGAGACGCCCCACCCCGCCGCAATGGCGGGCGGCGGCGGACATCATCACCACGGCATAATCGGCCAGGCTCGAAAGGCGCATTGTTGCGAATGACTCTCAAATCAGATCAATTCGATCCGATTGGCCATGTGGGCGTGATGGGAAGGAAGGTCAACCCAAAGTATCCCTCTCCCGTTGGGAGAGGGAGGGAGCACCCGCAGGGTGCGGAAGGGTGAGGGTGGAGGTGAGTGGCTAAACTCGACCCTCACCCTTCCCTCTCCCAACGGGAGAGGGAGCCTAAGTGCTCGTAATCAGCGGCTTGACCAGCCCGGACATCGCCATGCGTTGCTGCACGGTGATTTCGGCCAGCGCGGTGGGCCGGTCGCGGATCTGCTTGGGAGTCAGGCCGGTGAATTGCTTGACCTCGCGGATCAGGTGCGACTGGTCGTAAAAGCCCTGGCCGACCGCGTCGTCGAAGCTGATTTCCCCGGAACGCATCGCCACCGCGGCCCGAAGCGCGCGATATTTGCGCGCGAGCAGCTTGGGCGGGGCGCCGTACAGGGTATTGCACTTGCGCTCGACCTGACGGCGGGACAGCCCGGTCGCCTCGATCAGATCGTCGATCTCGGGCGAACTGCTTTTCTCGAGCCAGGCGTCGACCTGGCGCGCGAAATTGACGCATTGCTTGTCAGCATTGAGCGCCAGCTCGCGCAGCAGCGTCTCCATGATGATCACGCGCTGATCCATATTCTCGGTCGCCGCGATCGCGTCGAACGCCTTCTGCATGCACGGCAGCAACGGCTCGCCGACATCCATCGCATTGTCGAGCATGTCGGACGCGTCGCCGCCGAGGATCGTCGCCCAGCCGGCCGGGGTGATGCCGGCGCCGAACAGCCGGACCGGCCCCTCGACCTTGCAGCGGGTCGCGCCGCTGGTCGGGCCGACGACGTGGATCGCGCCGGTCACCTTCTCGCCATCGGGGAAATAATAGGCGCCGAAACCGGGGCTCAGCCGGAAACGCAACTGGGCGTAATCAGCCCGCTCCATGTCCTCGAACCATGGGACGTCCGCGCGGAAATCGTAAAATAAACTTACGAGATCGGCTATGTCGGGTGAAGGAACCCGATAATCCAGCTGGATATCAGACACGAAAGTTGCGCCCCTGTTCTTTCGTCGTTGTGTCGTTTTTATACGATTTTGCGGGGCGCTGCTACCCATTTTGAGTATCGGGTATGATTGAGCTAACCCAAGAAAGCGGCCCGGTTTTCTTTCGAAAACCGGGCCGTCAAGGGAAAGAACCCCCTCCCAGGGGCCCTTCGGGTCGCACCATCTTGCTACCCGAATCGGGTGCGAGTCGTATTGGATGGATTCGCCGCCGGTAAATTATTCCAGCATTCCGTAACGGAAGGGGCTTTGACCCCCCGCAGACAGACTGTCATTGGCGGCGCCATGACCTTTCTTGCCCGCCCTTTCCTCTTCGCGATCGATGCCGAGCGCGCGCACGGCCTGACCATCGACATGCTCGCGGCCTGGGGGGCAGCGGGAACGCCGATGGCGGCAAGGCCGCCAAGGCTCCCGGTAACGGTTGCCGGGCTCGACTTCCCCAATCCACTCGGACTGGCGGCTGGCGCGGACAAGGACGGGCGCGCGATTCCCGGCTTTTTCGGGCTCGGTTTCGGCGCGGTCGAGATCGGCACGCTGACGCCGCTGGCGCAATCGGGCAATCCGAAGCCGCGGCTGTTCCGGCTGGTCGGGGACCGCGCAGTGATCAACCGCATGGGGTTCAACAATGGCGGGCTGGCCGCCGCACTCCCACGAGCGACAGCGGCGAAGCGGCGCGGGATGCTGGGAATCAATGTCGGCGCCAACAAGGATGCCGCCGACCGCATCGCCGACTACGAAGCCGGAGTCGCCGCGGCGGCGCCGATTGCCGATTACGTGACCATCAACATCAGCTCGCCCAACACGCCGGGTCTGCGCGACCTCCAGCATGGCGCGGCGCTGATCGACCTCCTGACCCGCGCGACCGCCGCGCGCGGCACGACGCCACTCTTCCTCAAGGTCGCGCCCGACCAGGAACCGGCGCAGATCGACGAGATCGCCAAAGCCGCGCTCGACACCGGCGTCGACGCGCTGATCGTCGGCAACACCACGATCACCCGGTCCGGCCTGACCTCGTCCAACGCCGGAGAAACTGGCGGCCTGTCGGGCGCACCGCTCGCGAGCCTGGCCGCGCAACGCCTGCGCGATTTCCGCACCGCGACCGGCGGCAAGCTCGCTCTGGTCGCGGCCGGCGGGATCGACAGCGGCGCCGAGGCTTATGCCCGCCTCCGTGCCGGGGCCAGCCTCGTCCAGCTCTACACCGGCCTGGTCTATGGTGGCCCCGCCCTGCCGGTGCATATCCTTGGCGACCTCGAAAAGCTGCTCGGGCGCGACGGCTTCTCCACGGTTGAGCAAGTGGTCGGGGCAGACTAGGTTTCGAGCATAACCAAAGGGGGCGTGAATGGCCGCATTCTCGATCATGCACTGGATGATCTTCGGCTTCATTCTCATGCTTCTCCTCGGCGCCCCGATCGCCCTGATCGCGCTGATCGTCATTCTCACGCGCAAATCGGGCAAATAGCGCACGCCTCCCGGCTTGCCTCCCGCCCCGGCCTCGCTAGGGTCGCGCGCCATGAAGAAGCTGATCGTCGCGCTCGCCCTGATCTTCACTCCCATGGCCGCTTCGGCGCAGGGCATCGTGTCCTCTGCCGATCCGCGCGCCTCGGCAGCCGGGCGGGAAATCCTGCGCAAGGGCGGCAGCGCGGCCGACGCGGCGATGGCGATGATGCTGGCGCTGACCGTGGTCGAGCCGCAAAGCTCGGGCATCGGCGGCGGCGGGTTCTTCGTCTATAATGACGGCGCGACCGGCATGGTCTCGACGATCGATGGGCGCGAGAAAGCGCCGATGGCAGCCGACCAGAACCGCTTCGTCGGCCCCGACGGCAAGGCGCTGCCGTTCATCCAGGCATTCCCCGGCGGCAGGTCGGTCGGCGTCCCCGGCAACATCCGCCTGATGGCGATGGCGCATGCCAAATGGGGCAAGCTGGCGTGGAAGGACCTGTTCGAGCCGGCGATCCGGCTGGCCGAGGGCGGCTACCAGGTGACACCACCGATGCATAACGGCATCGCGATGGTCTCGCCCTTGTGGAAGGATTTTCCCGGCGCCGCATCGCTCTATCTGCCCGACGGGAAGGTTCCGGCAGTGGGCGACACGATCAGGAATCCCGAACTCGCCAAGCTGCTGCGCAAGATCGCCGATGACGGACCCGACGCTTTCTATTCGGGCGCGAATGCCGACACGATCGTCGCCACCACCACCGGCAGCAAGGTCAAGCCGAGCGACATGACGCTCGCCGACCTCAAGGCCTATGAGGCCAAGATGCGGTCGCCGGTCTGCGGCCTGTACCGCACCTACAAGATTTGCGGGATGGGCCCGCCCTCGTCGGGGGCGACGACGGTGCTCGGCATCCTCGGCATGCTCGAACGCTTCGACCTCAAGAAGATGGGCAAGGATTCGCCCACCGCCTGGCACCTGATCGGCGAGGCGATGGAGCTCGCTTACGCCGATCGCGAGAAATATCTCGGCGACCCCGATTTCGTCTCGGTTCCCGTCGCCGGGCTGATCGACCGGGCCTATCTGCGCCAGCGCTCGAAACTGATCTCGCTGACGAGGACCTTGCCGAGCTACGAGGCCGGGACGCCGCCGGGCGCCCAGCCGCGCACCGCCGCGATCCAGGCCGAGGTGCCGGGCACGACCCATTTCGTCGCGATCGACGGCGCCGGCAACATCGTCAGCATGACCTCGACCGTCGAGGGTCCGTTCGGCAGCCAGCTGGTCGCCAACGGCTTCGTCCTCAACAACGAGCTGACCGACTTCACGCTCGCCCCCGAAAAGGACGGCAAGCCCGTCGCCAACCGCGTCGAGGGCGGCAAGCGCCCCTTGTCGTCGATGTCGCCGACGATCGTCTATGACGCGAAGACCAACAAGCCGGTGTTCGTGGTCGGCGCCGCGGGCGGCAAGACCATCATCATGCAGGTGGCCAAGGCGATCATCGCCCGGCTCGACTGGGGGATGGAGCCGCGCGACGCGCTCGGCCTTGGCCTGATCTATTTCAACCAGGACGGCATCATCCTCGAACAGGGCACCGCGCTGGAGAAGTTCAAGGCGCCGCTCGAGAAGATGGGCACCAAGGTCACGATCGCGAAACTGGGCCTCAAGGCCAATGCCGCGGCCTGGGAGAACGGCAAATGGGTCGGCGCCGCCGATCCGCGCAGCGTGGGCGTCGCGCTCGAACAGTAACGGCCGGCCAATAACGGCTGCGATCACGGCCGCGCGGGCGTGGACTCACGCGGTGAACTGCCCCACTCTCGCGCCCGATGGCGAGTCGAACGGCTGCCGTCGGCTGGCGTTCTAACAGGGGGAGCGGGGCAGCATGTTTTGCCGGAAATGTGGCCGGGAGAATCCGGACGATGCGCGGTTCTGCCAGCAATGCGGCACCGATCTCAACGCGCCCGCCCCACCGCAGCCGGTGCCTCCGCCGCCCGGACCACAGCCTTTCACCCCGGCACCGCAATTCGCGCCGCCACCCGCTTATAATGCCGGCGTCACGCCGCCACCGAAGAGCAATGCCGGGCTGATCGTCGGCATCCTCGCGGCCGTGTTCGGGCTGATCCTGCTCTGCGTCCTCGGCTATTTCGTGATCAGCATGTCGCGCAACGCCGGCGAGCCGACCGGATCGACCAACGCAACGGATGTTGCCGGCGCGACCGCCGCAACCTCGGCGCCCGCCGCCGGGAAGCCGGTCGGCGGCGAAGTGCTCAAATACGTCACCTCGGCTGCGAACATCCGCGACACCGCGACCGCGCAGGGATCGAAGGTGGTCGGCAACCTTCGCCGCGGCGAGCAGGTCAAGGGCGTGATGTACCAGGGGCTGGCCGGCGGTACCTATTGGTTCAAGCTGTCCGACGGGCGCGGCTTCGTCAGCGCGGTCAATCTCGGCGATGCCGATCCGGGCCCTGCCCCGCCGCCCCCCGCGGCGATGCGCGTCGCCGTCGCGGGCGCGCCGTTCTGCCAGGTCGCCACCTCATCGGGCAATCTGCGCATCCGCGCGGCGCCCGATGGCGCGATCATCGGCGGCATGCCGCGTGGTGCCCGTTTTCAGGCGTATAATGGCGAACACGGGGCCGATGGAACCGAATGGCTGATGGTCCAGCCAGCCGAAACCCGCTACCCCATTGGCTGGGTGTCGGCCGCTTATGTAATTTGCTGACGTCACGATGATCGGACGAGGATGATGCGATCGGTGTATATTTTTGGCGGTGCAGTCGCGGTCGGGCTGGTAGGTGCGTTGGGATCGATGCTGATCTTCCCGCCGCGAACGACGACGGCCAGCGTAACCCTGCCGATCGCAACGCCAACGAGCGGCAGGTCGGGCAATGCCATCGACCCGCAGTCCAATGCGACGCCGCTGCCCGGCGAAACGCCGGCAGCCGTCGGCGCGCTGGCGCCGGCCAGCGGGCCGGTGACGCTCTGCCCGGGCCACGAAGCGGTAACGTTGGCCGATGGCCGCCTGCTTGGCCACATTCCCTATCCGGAAGCGAACCCCGCCGACCTGGTCGCACCGCCGGCCGGTTTCGACGGCGGCAATTGCCAGAAGGTCGACCGCGAGATGAAGCCCGCTTTGGAGGCGTTGATCGCGGCGGCGACCAAGGACGATCCACAAATCGGCAAGATGATGATGGGCATTTCGTGCTTCCGCTCGATCGAGCGCCAGCGCGGCCTGTTCTGCGCACCCGCCAAGCTCGCGACGCGCGGCGTCGCGGGCCAGGCGAAATGGGTCGCGCCACCGGGCTATAGCGAGCATGCCACGGGCTTCACGCTCGACTTCGGCGTCCGCTCGCGCCCCGACTGCAATGTCAGTCCGTGCTTTGCCGAGACGCGCACCGGGCAATGGCTGGCGAAGAACGCCCGCAAATACGGGTTCGAAATGTCGTTCCCCAACGGCAACAAGCAGGGCGTGAGCTACGAGGCATGGCATTATCGCTTCGTCGGCTCCGACCGCGCCAAGGCGGTATTCGCTCGTGCGCGAAGAGACTTCCCCTCGCCCTGACGCTACGGCACACTCGTAACAAATAACGCCCGGTACAACGGGCGCAGGAGAGAGTGCATGCGGCAGATCGAGAAATTCCCCAATCTCGTGGCGATGTTTTTCGCCCGCGCGCGGGAGGGGGGCGACAAGCCGTTCCTGTGGCACAAGGAAGAAGAGGCCTGGGTCCCGCAAAGCTGGTCCGATGCGGCGAAACAGGTCGCCAGCCTCGCCACTGCCTTGAAGGCGATCGGGCTGCAGCCGGGCGACCGCGTGATGCTGGTCAGCGAGAATCGCCCCGAATGGTGCATCAGCGACCTTGCGATCATGGCCGCGGGCTGCGTGACGGTGCCGACCTACGTCACCAATACCGAGCGCGACCACACTCACATCATCGAGAATTCGGGCGCGCGCGCGATCATCGTGTCGAGCGCGAAGCTCGCGCGTCCGTTGCTCCCCGCGGCGGCACGGGCCAGCGAGGCAAAAATCGTGATCGGGCTTGAGGATCTGCGCATCGGGCAAACCGACCTCGAATTCCACAATTGGGCGAAGCTGATCGCCGATCATCCGGCAAAACCCGAGGACCTCGCCGTCACCGCTAGCCGCGACGACCTCGCCTGCATCATCTACACCAGCGGCACCGGCGGCGCGCCGCGCGGCGTCCAGCAGCATCACGGCGCGATCCTGCACAATGTCGAAGCCTGCTGCACGCTGATCGCCGAGGATTTCGGCTGGGAGGACGAGGTGTTCCTGTCGTTCCTCCCGCTTTCCCATGCCTATGAGCATACCGGCGGGCAGCATTTCCCGATCGGGCTCGGCGCGCAGATCTATTATGCCGAAGGGCTCGACAAGCTCGCGAGCAATATCGAGGAAGTGCGCCCGACGATCATGGTCGTCGTGCCGCGGCTGTTCGAGGTGCTGAGGACGCGCATTTCCAAGGCGGTCGAGAAGCAGGGCGCGGTGTCGAACTATCTGCTCGGCCGCGCCGTCGCGATTGGCGGCAAGAAGGCCGCGGGCGGCGTTCCCTTCTACGACCAGCCGATGAACCTGATCGTGAAGTCGCTGCTGATGCCCAAGATCGCCAAGCGCTTCGGCGGGCGGATCAAGGCGATGGTATCAGGCGGCGCGCCGCTCAACCCCGAAATCGGCATCTTCTTCCAGTCGCTCGGGCTGACCTTCCTCCAGGGCTATGGCCAGACCGAGGCGGCCCCGGTCATCTCGTGCAACCGCCCGCGCGCGGGGCTCAAGATGGATACGGTCGGGCCGCCGCTCGACAATGTCGAAGTGAAGATCGCCGAGGACGGCGAAATCCTGGTGCGCGGCGAGCTGGTCATGCACGGTTACTGGCGCAATCCCGAAGAGACCGCGCGCGTGCTCAAGGACGGCTGGCTGCACACCGGCGATATCGGGATGATCGACGACAAGGGCCGGATCAAGATCACCGACCGCAAGAAGGACCTGATCATCAACGACAAGGGCGACAATGTGTCGCCGCAGAAGGTCGAGGGCATGCTGACCTTGCAGGCCGAGATCGGCCAGGCGATGATCGTCGGCGACCGCCGGCCATACATGGTCGCGGTGCTCGTCCCCGACATGGAATGGACCCAGGAATGGTGCGCCAAGACCGGCGTGCCGTTCAATCCCAAGGCACTGGCGGAGGACCTCGACTATCGCGCCGCGCTGATGGCCGCGGTCGAGCGCGTCAACAAGGACCTCTCGGTGATCGAACGCGTTCGCCGCTTCATCCTCGCCGACGAACCGTTCACGATCGAGAACCAGCAGATGACGCCAAGCCTCAAGATCCGGCGGCATGTGCTGAAGGACGTCTACGGTCCACGGCTGGACGGCTTGTACAAGGCCTAGAAAATCCTCCCCATCGCGGATGGGGAGAACCGGTTAGCTCACTGCATCCCGCTGGCGACCGTCAGGCCTTCCTTGGTCGCGACCGATTTCGGCACGACTTCCATCGTCCAGTCCTTGTCGGGACGCAGATACTTGGCGGCCACCGCCTGGAGGTCGGCCGAGGTCACGCCCGAATAATCGGCCATGATCGAGCGCGCCGCGAGCACCAGTCGCGGATCGTAGGTCGCGCCGCCGAGCAGGTTGAGCCAGAACGAATTGCCGGTCGAGGCACGCAGCACATATTGCTGCATCGGCGCCTTGGCGCGCTGCAATTCGTCCTCGCCGATCGGGTTGGCGACCAGGTCGGCGGCGATCTCGCGCGCCAGCTTGAAGAACAAAGCCGTCTTGTCGGGCGGCACTTGCCCGAGCGCCATGACGCGGCCGCCGCCGGACACGCCGGTCGGCCAGGTCGACGACACGCTGGGCGAATAGCTGGCACCCGATTCGGTGCGCAGGCGATCGAACAGCCGGTCCGAGAAGATCTGCGCGAGAATATCGAGCTGGCGGCTCTCAGGCGTGCCGTCGACGCCCGCACCGGTCGGCCAGGCAATCAGCGCGACGGCCTGGTTGTCCGGGCCCGAATGCGTCCGGACCAGCGGCGTCGCATTGTGCGCGGGGAAGCGGATCGCCGGCGCCGGTGCGCTGGAGACCGTCCGCGGCTTGAGCGTGCCGATCGTCGCCGCGACAGCGTTGATCGCATCGTCCGACTTGACGTCGCCGAACACCTGCACCTCGATCGGCCCGGTCGCGAGCAGCGGCTGCCAGAACGTCTTGAACGCGGCCGGGGTCAGCGCGGTGACCGTATCCCTCGCCGGCAGGCCCCAGCGCGGGTCCTTGTCGTGGAGGAAATATTCGAGGTCGCGGTTGAGCACGCCCGACGGCGAGGAATCGAGGCTGTTATAGCCCGACAGCACCACTGCCTTGGCCCGCGCCACCGGCGACGGGTCCCAGCCCGGCGCACCGAGCTTGTCGGCAAGCAGGCGCAGCTGGTCCTTGAAATCCTGCGGGTTGGTCGTCGCCGCCAGCACGAACGCGTCGTCGTCCATCCCGAAGTTCATGCCGAGCTGGCGGCCCGAGGTCAGCAGGTCGAGCTGCTCCTGCCCCAGGGTGCCGATCCCGCTCGCGACCAGCGCGAGATCGCCGGCCCAGGCCGGGCTTGGCTTGACCGCGGGAAGTGCGTTGTAGCCACGGCCCCAGCGCACGCGGATATAGACCCGGTTGGTTTCGCCGGCATTGGCGTAGAGCATCATGTGCACGCCGTTGGAGAAAGTGATCTTCTCCATCCCGAGATCGGGCACGGGTTCGCGGCTGACGACCTTCGCCGGCGCGCCGAGCGGCGGCAGCTTGGCGAAGGTGACGTTGGCGAGCGCGGTGCGCTTGGGCGCGAGCTTCGACACATCGGCATCGATCGCCGCGGTCAGCTTGGTCGCCGCGGCCGGATCGGCCGCGGGCGTCGACACGAAGCCGCGCACCGCGTCGCCCTGCATGATGCGCTTGGTCGAAGCGAGGATCGATGCCGGGGTGAACATTCCCTTGGCGCGGGCATCGGTGAAGATCTTGTACGACACGTCGGGCGCGGCGACGGTTTCGCGGATGTCGAGCGCCTGGACCATGTCATCGGCCTGGCTCGCGCCCGCCTCGACCCGGGCGGTGTCGACGCCGTTCTTCATATTGGTGTCGAACTCGCTCAACGCGCGGTCGAGTTCGGCCTGGCTCGGCGGATTGGTCTGCGCGTCGGCGACCACCGCGCGCACGTCCTTCAGCGCCTGCTGCCAATTGTCGCCGACCGGCTGGACGTTGACGAAGGTGCCGTTGACCGACCGGGCGACGTCGTCGAGGCTGACGCTGGCAAGGACGAAGCTGGCCCCGGCACGCGCCCGCGTCTCAAGCCGGCGATTGATGATCTGCACCGCGACGAGATCGACCAGGCGCTTCTGGTTGAACAGGATCAGGTCGTTGTTGAAATGCCATGGCCGCACCACCGCCATCCCGACCAGCGACGGCAGGCCGGGTTCGACCAGCGTGCCGACGGTCGGCTGCTTGGTCGCCGGGGTGCCGAAATCGGGATCGGCCGGGTTGGCACCCTTGCCTTTCCAGCTCGAGAAATTCTTGTCGACCAGGCTTTCGAACAGCACCGGGTCGAGGTCGCCCGAGATGATCACCACCGCGCGCTCGGGCCGGTACCACTTGTCGTGGAACGCCCTGAGCGTCGCCGCGGTTGCCGCCTCGAGCGTCTTGGTCGTGCCGATCGGCGAGCGCGAAGCGTAAGGCTGGCCGGCGAAGAAAGTCGCACGCACCGCATTGTCGACGCGGACCGACGGCCCCGGCGCTTCGCGCTGCTCGGCGAGCACCACCGGGCGCTCCGAATTGACCACTGTGTCGGTGAAGGTCGGCGCCTCCATCATCCCCGACAGGATCTTGAGGCTCTCATCGACCGTCGCGGGCGTTGCCGAGGGCAGGTCGAGCTTGAACACTGTCTGGGTGAAGCTGGTATTGGCGTTGGTGTCGCTGCCGAAGGTCGCGCCCAGCCGCTGCCACGTCCGTTTCGCTTCATTGTCGGCGACATATTGGCTGCCGCGGAACACCAGGTGTTCCATGAAGTGCGCAAAGCCCTGTTCGGCGTCATCCTCGTAGAGCGATCCCGCATCGATGCGCACGCGGATCGACACCTGGCCCGGCGGCACGTCGTTATGGCGGACGGCATAGCGCAGCCCGTTTGGCAGGGTCCCGAAATGCCATTCGGGATTGGGCGTGATGTCGCTGCCCTTGAACAGCCAGGGCGAACGATCGACCTCGGGCCGGATCGTCGGCGTCGAAGCCGGCGTGGACGCCGTCTGCTGGGCGATGGCGGGAAGCGCGAGGCCGCAGGCAAGGGCGGCAATAACGGCGAGACGCGGAACGCGAAACTGGATCGGCATGACGACTGTGTAGGGTGTCCCTTACGAGGCGGCAACTGTCGGCGACGTAGATCGTCTATCGATACCAAAAGGTCATAACATCCCCCTTGCATCGCCATTTTTTCGACCCAGATCGCTTCTAGCTGCAGATTGTGCGCTGCCGCATTCGACGTCGCGTACCCCGGATTGTGACCCGACCGGCCCTCTTCCCTCGTGTGGTGCCGGTCTCGACTGAGTAGAGGCATTGTGAGCGTCCACCAGAAGCTGGAGCCGCCGGTATTGCGGCCGAAATCGGGCAATAGAGCCGAAGGCAAAGTGCCCAACATGACCGTCATCTCGGGCACAGAGCCCGCCGATGGCGCCAATCGCTACGCCGGACCGGAAAAGCGGCCCTTCCTGATCCGCTATGGCAAGCATCTGCGCGGATTCTTCGACCGCATCGTCGCGCGCTCGTCGCTGGTGCCCAACGACCCGGTGCTCGACGTGCGCGACTTCGCCTGGACGCAGTATCTGCGCGACAATTGGCAAGCGATCCGCGCCGAGGCGATCGCTACTGCGCTCGGCAACAACTCGCCGTCTTTGTCGTCGATCTCGCCCGATCACCGCGCGATCGCGCCGGTCAACAAGTGGCGCAGCTTCTTCCTGTGGGGCTATGGCTATAGCGTCGAGGAGAATCTCGAGCGCTGTCCGGTGACGACCGCGACCGTCGCCAAGATTCCCGACCTCAACAGCGCCTTCTTCTCGATCCTGGCGCCCGGCACGCACATCCCCGCGCATCGCGGCGTGACCAAGGGGCTGATCACGTGCCATCTCGGCCTGATCGTACCCAGGGACGGCGATGTCCGGATGCGCGTCGACGACCGCATCGTGCGCTGGGCCGAGGGCGAGACCCTGGTGTTCGACGACACTTATGACCACGAGGTGTGGAACGACACCGCCAACACCCGCGTCGTCCTGCTGATCCAGGTCAGGCGCCCGTTGCGCAATCCCGGCAAATGGGTCGCCGACACGTTCCTCAACGTCATTCGTCGCTCGGCCTTCGTCCAGGAAGCGCGCGACAATGTGATGGCCTGGAACGACGCGATGAAGCAGCTGGACGCGTAACGGGCGTAGCGGAATAGCATTGCTATTCCGCGTCTCGACGCCCGGCGCGGCCGGCGGCGCCTTGCGCCGGCCGACGAGGGCGCGAATTCACTTCGCCCCACAGCCCCTCACCCATGATCATGCGTCGCATGCCGCAGCTTCCAGTTGCGGACATGCGCCGCCGCCAGCACCAGGCTGCCGGTAACCGTGATCGGCGTCTCCAGCCAGGTCGCCCCGAATACCAGCGCACCGAGCGCCAGCAGGCCCAGCCCCGCTATTCCAGCGAACAACGGCCCCACCGCCAGATGCCGGCGCATGCCCATCAGCAACGCCGCCAGCGAGCTCGGGATCGCAAAGGCCAGGATCGCGACGTGGACCTGCTCGGGCAGTGCGATCGTCGCCGACACGATCGGCAATGCTGCCAGCACCAATGGCAAAGCGAGGCAATGGATCAGGCAGAGCATGGACGCCGACAAAGCGGCGCGCTCGACCCAGTCGGCATATTTGGAAGACATGAGCATTCTCCCGCACGCGGGCATGCCGCGCTGCGTTGAAGACCGACGACCAGATACGCCGCCGCCCGCCGGCACGGGCGGCGGCGCCCCCGGTTAAAAGGTCGCGAGCCTGACGACGAAGCGGACGTTGCGGCCCGGCATCGTCACGACATCGCGGTTGAGTGCGGCGGCGTCGCGCTGGACATCGTTGGTCAGGTTCTTGCCGACGATCGAGAATTCGATCCCCGGCATCGCCTTGAACGGCCGCCATGCCACTTGCGCGCTGAGCGCGTTGTAGCCCGGTGTTGCCGAATCGAACGTGCCGAAATCGCTCTGTTTGCCGACCCGCATGAACAGGAAACCGGCATCGACCTGGCGATCGCTCCACGACAGCCCGCCGCCCACGCGGAATGGCGGGATGCGCGGCACATTGGTCCCGTCGTCAAGCGTCGCGCGGACATAATCGGCAAGCACCCTCGCCTGCAGCCCGCCATCGGTCGTCTTGACGATCTGGTAGCGCGCCTCAGCCTCGGCGCCGCGGAAATGCGCGCCCTGCTGGCGGTAATTGAGCTCCTTCAGCTCATTGGCATCGCCATCGACGCAAACGCCGTCATCGTCGCAAGTGCGCCCGGTCAGGTCGCCATAGATGTAGTTGCTGAACCAGGTCGAATAGACGCTGCCGTCGAAGCTGAAACGGCCGGTCCGCACGCGCACGGTGCCCTCGAGCGAATTGGCGCGCTCGATCTTGAGGTTCGGGTCACCCGTCTCGAACGTCTGCGGGCCGTCGTGTCCGCCCCGCGCGAACAGCTCGGTGATCGCCGGCGCGCGACCGGTGCTCGAGAAGGTGACGCCGAAACGCACCGCCTTGCTCGCATCGAACAACGCACTGATCGCGCCGCTGACGGGCGTGAAATTGCGCCTGGTCAGGACATCGGACGCCGGCGTGCCCCGGACATTGACGGCCTCGACACGGCCGCTCGCCTGCAACCGGAAGGACGGTCCGACCGGCAATTCGGTGAACAGGAAGGCCGCTTCGCTCTGCGTCCTGGTCGGCAGCAGATAGGTGCTGTCCGCGCCCAGCGCCTGGAAGCGGCGGTTGACGATCTCTACCCCGAGCGCAGTGTTGGCGAACGGTCCCATCTTGCCGAACAGCAATTCGGCGCGGCCATTCCATTCCTTGTTGCGAAAGGTCGAGAGCACCGTACCGTCGGGCTCGTCCTCGCTATGCTGGTAATTGGCATAGCCGCCGTCGATGTTGAGCGTCTTCACCACGCCCGATCCCAGGTCGAACGACGACTTGGTGATCACCTTGGTCTGTTTCATGTCGATATAAGTGTCGTCGCTCGGGATGCCGTATTTGGCATTGTACTGGATGATCGCGGCGCCGATCCGGTTGTTGCCGAAGAAATACGAGCCGCCGAGCGACTCGCCATTGCCGCGGAAGAACGAATTGGCCTGGGTGCCGAGCGGCGTGTCGTAATCGTCGGCGTGGCGATAGAAACCGTCGGCATGGAGCGCGAAATTGCCGACCCGGACATCGGCCAGCGCCGATCCTTCGGGCGTGTTCGCGACGGTATCGTAGCTACCGGTCAACTCGCCATCGAACGTCTTGGTCGGGAGCGACAGCGGCACGCGGTTGTTGAGCGCGTTGACCACGCCGCCGATCGCCTGGCTGCCGTAGCGCAGGGTCGCGGGTCCGCGGACGACTTCGATCGAGCGCGCCGCGAGCGGATCGATCGGTACGCCGTGATCGGGACCGATGTCCGACACGTCGGCGCTGCTGACGCCATCCTCGAGAACGCGCACGCGCGTCGCGTCCATGCCGCGGATGATCGGCCGCGACGCGCCGGCGGCGAAGCCGGTAGCGGCGACGCCAGGCACGTCGGACAGCGAGTCGGCAATGCTCGCCCCGCCTTTTTCGAGAATCTCCTTGCGATCGACCTTGGCGGCGATCGTCGCCGTGTCGGTCGGGAAAGGCGATGCCGTGATGACGATGTCGTTCTTGCTGGACGCCGGCGCCGGACCGCTGTCCGTCGTGTTGGCGTCGGCCGATGGCCCGCTCTGCGCATTGGCCAGAGCAGGTGCCAGCGCCGCGATGGCGGCGCCGAGCAACAGGATATTCCGCATGATGTCTGAACTCCACGAACCCTGGGCACGCGGCGATGCCGCGAACCCGCAAGGCGGACACGCGTCCGCCGATTATTGTGCGATGGGGACGTGGAAGCTTGGTGGTGCCCGGCTGCGCCAATTGTGCGACAGCGAGCGGACGAACGAGAACAGATAGCTGGCCGGCGCATACCAGGGGCCGATCGCATCGGGCGCGATGATGACAACCGGGCTGGCCAGCAGGAAGGCACCGAACAGCGCCTGCTCTTCGCAGAGCGGACAGGCAGGCTTTGCCGGTGCCGATTTCGACGTGTCCGCGACCGCTGCCGCCGACGCCGCAGGACCGGTCGCGACGATACGACCATCGCCGCCGAAATGCGCGTGACCCTGGGTAAGGAAGCCCTGCCACGTCAGCGCAAGCGCGAGGAACAGGATCGCGAAACGCGATCCCAATCCACGGGCCATCGATGTGACGGGTTTGCTCAATTCATCCTCGCGCCGGTACGCCGCCCCCCCCGGTATGATACATCGTCACAGAGATCAAGTGGCGCTGCACCTCTCCATGACGGGAGCGTTCACCTGGCCAAGCCGATGTCGACCAGCTGATAGGGACGCTCGACCGGCAGTGCCGAGCGGGCCTCGTCGAGCTTCTTTTCCGCGACCAGCGTGCCGATGGCATGTGCGAGCGGCGTGACGTCGGCGATCCCGCGAATCCACTCGTTGACGTACAGCCCGACCGCTTCGCCGCTCAGCCCGATCTGGATCGCGCGATGCGGCAGCGGATTGTGGTGCAGGTCGCGCTCGGGGTCCCATTGCACGCGGACCGGCGAGCGCGCCTTCAGCGCTTCCCACTCCGCCGGGCTCATGCCGTCGGGCGGATGGCTCGCACAGCTGTGCGCCAGCGCCCAGGCGAAGCCCTCATGGCTGATGTCGATCGCAAGGATGCGTGCCTGCCCGTCATCCTTGTGGCCCCAGCCGGCCCGATACATCATCCACAGGAAGGAGGGCTTGATCCACGTCATCCGCGTCATGCTGAACGGCGGTGAGGCGAAGCGGCCGGCGCGCAAGGCGGCATCGGCGATCTGATGATTATAGGCCTGATAGACGCGAATGGTCGCGTCATCGAATGTAGCGCGGATCTGCCGCGTAGGTATTTCTTTCACGCCCGCCCGATTAGCACGGCCGATCCGCGGCGGCCATCCGTGGCTTGGCTACGCGCAACGATATGTTTCGCCATCTTCTCTTGATACCGATCAGCGTTCGGCCCACATCGCCATCATGCTGATCGAGACAGAAGCCACGCCCAACCCGGCGACGCTCAAGTTCCTGCCCGGCCGCACCGTGATGGATGCCGGCACGCGCGACTTTGCCACGCCCGAGGAAGCCGACGCCTCGCCGCTCGCCGAGGCGCTGTTCAACCTGGGCGACGTGACCGGCGTATTCTTCGGCCGCGACTTCGTGTCGGTCACCGCCGCGCCGGGAGTCGACTGGCCCGGGCTCAAGCCCGACGTGCTGGCGATCCTGCTCGATCATTTCTCGGCCAACATGCCGTTGTTCAAGCCGGCCTCCGCCGCCGGGATCAGTGTTCCCGCTGATGACGCGGGCCTGGCCGACGATCCCGCCGATGCCGACATCATCGCGCAGATTCGCGAGCTGATCGACACACGCGTTCGTCCTGCCGTCGCCAATGACGGCGGCGACATCGTCTATCGCGGGTTCGACAAGGGCAAGGTGTTCCTGCGCATGCAGGGCGCCTGCTCGGGCTGCCCGTCCTCGACCGCGACGCTCAAGAACGGCATCGAGCAACTGCTCAAATATTACGTTCCCGAAGTTACCGAGGTGCGCGCGGTCTGACCGCCCCGCCCCGCCCAATTCAACATTGTCATTCGAAAGGGAAAGTCATGGGCACGCCGCTCACCGACGAAGCGCTCGACACGCTATTCCGCACCGCCCGGACCTATAACGGCTATACCGCAGACCCGGTCACCAAGGACGATATCCGTCGTATCTACGATCTGGTGAAATGGGGTCCGACCTCGGCCAATCAGCAGCCGGGCCGGTTCGTCTGGTTGCTCGGCCAGGAAGCGAAGGATCGGCTTGCCGGTTTCGCCAGCGCCAACAACGCCGGCAAGATCAAGGCCGCGCCGGCAGCGCTGATCGTCGCCTACGACAAGGAATTCCACGAGCACCTTCCCGAATTCTTTCCGCACGTCGATGCGCGGCCCTGGTTCGCCGAGCCGGTGGGACGCGAGCGCCATGCCTTCCTCAACACGATGCTGCAGGCGGCCTATTTCATCATGGCGGCCCGCTCGCTGGGCTTCGATACCGGGCCGATGACGGGTTTCGACAATGCCGCGGTCGACGCTGCCTTCTTCGCCGACCAGCCCAACTACAAGTCGGTGATGCTGTCGACCTTCGGCCATGGCGATCCCGCGAGCATCTTCGATCGTCTGCCGCGCCCGGCGTTCGACAAGTTCAACACTATTGTCTGATGAGTGAATTGGGCTAGCGGGTCGACATGGCCCGCACGCTCGTCATCGAAACCGCTACCGCCGCCTGCTCGGTCGCCCTGATCGAGGATGGCGTCGTGGTCGCGCATGCGCACGAAGTGGTCGGGCGCGGCCATGCCGAACGGCTGGTGCCGATGATCGCCGGCCTGCCCGATGGCGGCCGTGCGGACGCGATCCTGGTCGATTGCGGCCCGGGGAGCTTCACCGGCATTCGCGTCGGCATCGCCGCGGCGCGCGGGCTCGGGCTCGGCTGGGGCGTGCCGGTACAGGGCTTCTCCTCGTTGCCGCTGGTCGCCGCCGCCGCTTTTGCAGCCGATCCAGGCTGCACGCGGCTTGCCGTCGTGCTCGAAGGTGGACATGGTGAAGTGTTCATGCAGCCCTTTGCCGCTCCCCTTTCCCCGCTCGCCGATTTCGCGTCGCTGACGCCCGCCGACGCGGTTGCGCGGATCGACGCGCTGCCGCCGGTAGGCAATGGCGTGCGCTTCCTCGACCTCCCCGGCCGCGAGGCGCTGCCCGACGCCGCCAATGTCGCGCTGCTGCCGCCCGATTTCACCGCGCTGCCGCCGCGCCCGATCTATGGCCGCGCGCCCGACGCCAAGCCGATGGCGGCATCATGAGCACCGCGGCGATCGATCTGCGCGAGGGCGACGTTCGCGACCTCGACCGCGTCGACCGGATCATGGCGGATGCGTTCGACCCGCGCTGGGGCGAAGCATGGACGCGTAGCCAGGTGATCGGCATCCTGGCGGTCCCTGGCGTCTGGCTGACCATTGCCGAAATGGCGGGGCGCGCGGTCGGCTTCGCGCTGACGCGCGGCGTGCTCGACGAGGCCGAATTGCTGCTGATCGCGGTCGACACCGACGCGCGCCGCCGGGGAGTCGGCGCGGCGCTATTGCGTGCAGTTGTCGCGGATTGTGCTGCACGCAAGATATCTTCGCTCCATCTCGAAGTCCGCGCCGGAAACGATGCGATCAAATTGTACAGCAACTATGGCTTTTCGAAGATCGGCGAACGGCGCGACTATTATCGCGGCGTTGATGGCCGAACTTATTCGGCGCTAACGCTTCATCGCAAGATTGCGTGAAATAATCGCACTTAATCCCGGTTAATCCTTGCGCATGTGTCCAAAATGGATCAAAGCCCCCGCCCGACGGGGGAAAGAACCAATCGCAAAGGGTCAAAGGACGCGCCATGGAAAATACCAACGATATGAACGAAACGCTGGTCACGCTGACCGCGGATATCGCGGCCGAATATCTCGGTAACAACAACGTCGCGGTTTCGGATATCGAGCTGGTCATCCAGAACATCTATCGCGGCCTGTCGCGCCTCACCCCGCAGGCACCCGCTCCCGAGCCCAAGCAGGAGCCGGCCGTCTCGATCCGTTCGTCGATCAAGCCCGACTATATCGTCTGCCTCGAGGACGGTAAGAAGCTCAAGATGCTCAAGCGCCACCTGATGACGCACTACCAGCTCACCCCGGAACAGTATCGCGCCAAGTGGAACCTGCCCGCCGACTATCCGATGGTCGCGCCGAACTATGCCGAGCAGCGCCGCAGCCTGGCGAAGAAGATCGGCCTGGGCACGAAGCGCCGCAAGACCAAGTAAGCGTTGGACGAGGTTCGCCCAACGGGCGAACCCGACCGTGCGGGCACGGGTCGATCCAGTCGCTCCGGCGACGCCGGAAGAACCAAGCGAAAGGCCGGGATCACTCCCGGCCTTTTTGCTTTGAGGCTCGCTCGCCCTCGTCGCTAATTGAGAATCACTCTCTCCTTTCGCAACAAGCCCGATGCGCCTATATCGGCCCCATGGCGCGCAAGATCGATCTCGAAGCTCTCTGTCACGAAAAAGGCCTGCGCATCACCGAGCAGCGCCGCGTCATCGCCCGCGTGCTGAGCGAGGCGGAGGACCATCCCGATGTCGAGAAGGTCTATGCCCGCGCCTCGGCGATCGATCCCGGCATCTCGATCGCCACAGTGTACCGCACCGTGCGGCTGTTCGAGGAAGCCGGCATCCTCGACCGTCACGATTTCGGCGACGGCCGCGCGCGCTACGAGCCTGCGCCCGAAGCGCATCACGACCATCTGATCGACGTCGAGACCGGCAAGGTCATCGAATTCGTCGATCCCGAGCTCGAGCAACTCCAGAAACAGATCGCCGAGAAGCTCGGCTTCCGCCTCGTCGATCACCGGATGGAGCTCTATGGAGTCAGCCTCTCCCGCAAGGATTGAGGCGGCCCGGGGGAATCCCCAACCGATCTCGTTCGCCGGCAAGCTTCGCATCTGGCGGCGCGGCGCCGGCCTGCTCGGCGGGCTGATCCTGCTCGTCCCGCTCCATTATCTGTGGAAGATGCTGCAGCTCGGCTCGCCCTGGCCGCGCATCTATCTGGCCTGGGCCGGCAGATGCTCGGGCGCGCGGGTGCAGCGGATCGGCACGCCGCTGCGCCGCGATGTCTTCTACATCTCCAACCATTGCAGCTGGATCGACATCCTGGCGATCGCCGGTGCCAGCGGCACCGCATTCGTCGCCAAGGCCGAATTGCGCAAGGCGCCGGTGGTCGGCTGGCTGGCGACGCTCAACCGCACCGTGTTCGTCAGCCGCGAGGACAGACTGGGGGTCGCCGAGCAGATCAACCGGTTGCGCGACGCGCTGGCCGAAAACTGGTCGGTCACGGTCTTCCCCGAAGGCACGACCACTGACGGCCGCTCGCTGCTGCCGTTCAAATCCCCCTTGCTCAAGGTGCTCGAGCCGCCGCCCGCGGGCGTGCTCGTCCAGCCGGTGCTGCTCGATTATGGCGCTGTCGGACCCGAGATCGGCTGGATCGGTGCAGAACACGGTCGGGCCAATGCCGAGCGCGTGCTCGCCCGCAAGGGCAGCTTTCCGTTGCGCATCACCTTTCTCGACCCGTTCGACCCGCATGACTTTCCCGGCCGCAAGGCAATTGCAGCGGAAAGCCTGCGCCGCATCCGCGAGGCACTGGCCGAGGCGATGGGGCATGACGTCCCGACCTTCATCGGGCACGACATATGGTCGGGAAAGATTCCTCTCCCCGAACCCGCAGGATCGGCTATAGGCGCCGCCCCATGACCAAACCCCAGACCTTTCACGTCAAGTCGTTCGGCTGCCAGATGAACGTCTATGACGGCGAGCGCATGGCCGAATTGATGGCGGCGCAAGGCCTGACCGTGACCGACGACGCCAATGCCGCCGACCTCGTCGTGCTCAACACCTGCCACATCCGCGAGAAGGCGACCGAGAAAGTCTATTCGGACATCGGCCGCATCCGCAAGGCGCAGGGACAGGAAGGCCGTGCGCCGATGATCGCGGTCGCCGGTTGCGTCGCGCAGGCCGAAGGCGAAGAGATCGCGCATCGCGCCAAGGTCGACATCGTGGTCGGCCCGCAAGCCTATCACAATCTTCCCGCCCTGGTGGACAAGGCATCGCGCGGGGAACTCGGACTCGATACCGACATGCCGGTCCTGTCGAAATTCGGCGCGCTGCCGGCGCGGCGCAAGGTCGGACCGACCGCGTTCCTGACCGTGCAGGAAGGGTGCGACAAATTCTGCACCTATTGCGTCGTTCCCTATACGCGCGGCGCCGAGATCAGCCGGCCCTGGGCAGCACTGGTCGACGAGGCGAAATCCCTTGTCGATGCTGGGGCGAAGGAAATCACGCTGCTTGGCCAGAATGTGAATGCCTGGAGCGACGGTGAGCGCGACCTTGGCACGCTGATCCGCGAACTCGACCGGATCGATGGGCTCGCACGGATCCGCTATACGACCAGCCATCCCAACGACATGACGCAGGGGCTGATCGATGCCCATCGCGACGTCGAGAAGCTGATGCCGTTCCTTCATCTGCCGGTGCAATCGGGCAGCGACCGCGTGCTCAAGGCAATGAACCGCAGCCACAGCCGCGATTCCTATCTGCGCATCCTCGACCGCGTGCGCGAAGCGCGCCCCGACATCGCCTTGTCGGGCGACTTTATCGTCGGCTTCCCCGGCGAAACCGAGGCCGAGTTCGCCGATACGTTGAGCCTGATCGACGCGGTCGGCTATTCGATGGCGTTCAGCTTCAAATACAGCCCCCGCCCCGGCACCCCGGCCGCCGACATGCCCGACCAGATCGCCGCTGAGGTGATGGACGAGCGCCTTCAACGCCTGCAGGCGAGCCTCAACCGCGACCAGGCCGCGTTCAACGCCGCGACGGTCAGCCGTACGTGCCAGGTGCTGATCGAGCGCAAGGGCAAGCTCCCCGGCCAGATGCTCGGCAAGTCGCCCTGGCTGCATTCGGTCCACCTGATGACCAGCGCGCAGATCGGCGACCTGGTCGAGGTCGAGATCGTCGATGCGGGCCCGAATTCGGTGTCGGCGGTCGAGAAGGTCCGCGCCGCGGCCTGACCCTCCTGACCGTCGGGTGGTTGCCAACCGCACGCTCCAGCGGCACGATCTCTCGAACATCGCGATGGGGGCAATCATGCGCGAACAGTCGATCGGACGCTGGGTTTTCCTGCTCGCGGGCGTAGCGCTCGCGACTGCGGCACCGACCGCAATCCCCGCCCAAACGCCATCCGAGCCATCGATCGTCGCGGTCAAGGCGGCGCGGATGCTCGATGTCGAGAAAGGCACATACACCACCAACGCGGTCGTGCTGATCCAGGATGGCAAGATCACTGCGTCGGGCAGCGGCATCGCGATCCCGGCCGGTGCGAAACTGGTCGACCTCGGCGACGCGACGGTCCTCCCCGGGCTGATCGATGCGCACGACCATCTGATGGCACGGTTCGACGAGGGGATCAGCGAATATGCCAAGGCGCTGGCAACCAAATCGCTGGCACGGCGCGCGCTCGATGGCGCCGCGGACGCGCGCGCGACTTTGCGCGCCGGCTTCACCTCGGTCCGCGACGTCGAGAGCGAGGGGTCGGGCTATGCCGATCTCGACCTGCGTGACGCTATCGATGCCGGGCTGGTCGAGGGTCCGCGGATGCAGGGCGCATCGCGCGGCATCGCGATGATCGGCCAGTATAATCCGTTCGGCGTGGCCTGGGACCTCAAGGATTTCCCGACCGGCGCGCAAATGGTCAGCGGCGTCGAGGAAGCCCGCCGCGCCGCGCGCGAGCAGATCGGCCATGGCGCCGACCTGATCAAGGTCTATGCCGACTGGAACGACCCCACTTTCTCGGTCGAGGAGATCAAGGCGATCGTCGATGTCGCGCACCAGTTCCATCGCAAGGTCGCCGCGCACGCCGCGACGCCCGGCGGCATCGCCAATGCGCTGGCGGCCGGGGTCGATTCGATCGAGCACGGCAATGACGCGACTCCCGACGAGCTCCGGCTGATGGCCGCCAAGGGCGTGTTCTGGGTGCCGACCAAGGGCGCCTATGCGCAATTCCTGGCGAAGACGACCAACCCGCGCGCGAAGGAATTCCTCGGCAAATTGCTCGACACCGCGCGCACCAACCTCGCGCTCGCACGGAAACTGGGGGTCAAGATCGCCAGCGGTTTCGATGCCGCCAGCGCGGAGGACCATGGCAACAACGCGTTCGAGATCGTCACGCTGTCGAGGCTCGGCCTCGGCCCACTCGGTGCGATCCGTGCGGCGACGTTGGGCGGCGCGGAGCTGATGGGCTGGTCCGACAAGGTCGGCTCGCTGGCGCCCGGCCACTATGGCGACCTGATCGCGGTCCGCGGCGATCCGCTCGCCGATATCGAGCTGCTCCAGCGCGTCCAGTTCGTGATGAAGGGCGGCGTGGTGGTGCGCGACGATCTGCGTTGAGCATTGGCCGCGACCCACGCTGATCCGTCATGCCGGACTTGATCCGGCATCCATGTCCGGTGCGCGCCTCGTGCGGACGGCTTGTGGGACGGTCGGGACATGGACCCCGGATCAAGTCCGGGGTAACGTCAATCCAACGCGATCCGCGCTTCGGCAAGGCGGGTCTGGCGGCTTCCCCTGCAGCCTGCCATCCTCCGCCCAAAATCGGGGGAGGAATCATGGCCCAGCGTTATCTCGTCGCGACGTTCGTCACCGGCATTGCCGCCGCATTGATCGAAATGGTCTTCGTGCTGCCGATCCAGATGATGCTGGGCAATTCGCCCGCCATTGTCTTCCAGTCGATCGCGAGCGGCACGATGGGCGTCGCGGCCTATGCCGGCGGGACCGGCGCGGTCCTGCTCGGCATCTTCTACCATATGCTGATCTCGGTAGTCGCGGCGGGTGCCTATATTGCCGCGGCACCACGCCTGCCGTTCCTCTATGCGCGTCCGCTGCTGGGCGGCCTGCTGTGCGGGATCGTCGCCTATGCGGTGATGACCTGGATCGTGCTGCCGCTCTCGGCGATCGGCTATCACCCCACCACCAAGGCGCTGATGATGTTGCTCAGCTTCAGCATCCATGTCGTCGGGTTCGGCTGGCCGATCGCCTATGTCGCGCGGACCATGGCGCGACGTTGAGGAATCTGTCGCGCTTGCCGTGATGCTCCATTGATGATCTACCCCTCGGTCGCGGGAGCATCGGGGGGAAAACGATGAAGCCTGAAGGGGACGGCAGCCATTTGCTGCGCGTGTTGGGCGTGGCGTTCGGTATTGCGGCGGTGATCGGCGGGACGATCGGGCAAGGCATCCTGCGCTCCCCCGGCCCGGTCGCTGCGGGCGTGCCTCATGCCTGGCTGATCATCCTGCTCTGGGTGCTGGGCGGTGCCACCGCGCTGATCGACTCGATGTCGACGGTCGAGCTCGCCGCGTCGATCCGACGTACCGGCGGCGCCTATGCCTTCCTCACCCGGACCTTTGGCCGGTTCGCCGGGCTGGCCGCCGGGATCGGCGTCTGGCTGGGCTATACCGGGATCGTCGCGTTCGTCTCGACCCTGTTCGGCGATTATCTCCACCGGCTGGGAATCCTCACTTCCCTGGAGTCGCACTGGATCGCGCTGATCGTTCTCGCGCTGATCGGCAGCGTGCACGCGCTCGGCACCCGGGTCAGCGGCGCGTCGCAGGAACTGGTCAGCGCGATCAAGGCGTTGATCTTCGTCGGGCTGGGTGTCGCGCTGATGCTCGCGCCGCGCGGCGCGCCCGTCGGTCTGCAGCCGCCACCCGCGGCGATCACCCTGGTCGGTGTCATCGTCGCGATCCGCGCGATCCTCGGCACCTATCTCGGTTGGGAGAATGCCGCTTTCTACGCCGAGGAGATCAAGGATTTCGGCCGCACCGTCGCGCGCGCGACATTCGGCGGGATCGCGCTCGTCACGATCATCTACGTGCTGGTCAATATCGCCTTGCTGACCGTGCTGACGCCACAGGAAATGGCCGGATCGACGCTGGCCGCCGCCGATGCCGCGGGCCGTGTATTCGGGCCGACCGGCGATGCGATCATGACCGCGGTATCGCTCGTGTCGCTGGTGTCGATCGTCAACACCAGCCTGATGACTTTCCCGCGTGCGATCTACGCGGTGGCGCGCGATTCCGGGATTCCGTATCTGTCGCACGTCTCGGCGAACGGCAGCCCGCAATATGGCCTGGTATTGATGGTCGCGGCCACCGCGTTGCTGTCGCAGATCGGTGGCTACGAGGCGCTGCTCGCCTTCGCGACCTGGCTGATGACCTGCGTCGCGGTGGGCGTGAATGTCTCCGCGATCCTGCTGCGGTGGCGCGAGCCCGATCTCGACCGGCCGTGGCGCATGCCGCTCTTTCCGCTCCCCGCGGTTTTCGCCTTGCTGGTCAATCTCGGTTTCCTGCTGGCTTTCGTTTACCAGAGCCCGCTGGAAGTCCTGGAGGCGACCGCGCTGGCATTGGCGCTGGCCGCAGCGGCATGGCTGCCGACCCGGCGATCCGCCACCGTTCCCTGACCCTCAGCCGGCCATCGCATCCGGGACAGCATTCGCCAGCGTCTCGGGCATGCACCCTTCATACTCGCCGAAGGTCGGTTCGGCGCCATGCTGCCCGTTTTCGAGCCAGGCCACTTTCGCCCGCGTATAGCTGACCATCGCATCGATCTGCGCGGCCTTCTCCTCGAGCCGGCCGAGCTGCATCCGCATCAGCTCGAGGCTGCGCTCGGGCGTCATCGCCCCGGCATTATATTCCGCCGCCAGGGTCGCGATCTCGCGCAAGGAGAAGCCCAGCCCCTGTGCCATGCGCACCGTGCGCGCCGCCTCGAGATCGGCCTCGGTGAAGATCTGATAGGGATTCGAGCCGCCCTTCACGCCAATCCCCGGGTTGAGCAATCCCTTGCGGATATAGAAGCGGACCGTGTCGGTGCTGAGCCCGGCGCGGCGCGCGAATTCCGAAATCAGCATCGAAACATCCCTTGACCATGGACTATGGTCCATAGTTATATGTGCGGGCTCCACGACTCAAGAGGAGCATTTTTCATGACCAGGATCGCGCTCGTAACCGGGGCTTCGGCCGGGATCGGCGAGGCCACCGTCCGCGAGCTGATCGGCCGCGGCTGGCGCGTCTTCGCGGCCGCGCGCCGGCTCGACCGGATGAAGCCGCTCGAGGCCGCCGGAGCGGTGCTGCTGCCGCTCAACCTCACCGACGACGCCTCGATCGTCGCCGCGGTGGAGGCAATCCGCGCGCAGGCCGGGCGGATCGACCTGCTCGTCAACAATGCCGGCTATGGCAGCTATGGCGCGCTCGAGGATGTGCCGATGGAAGAGGCGCGGCGGCAGGTCGAGGTCAATCTGTTCGGCCTTGCCCGGCTCTGCCAGCTCAGCACGCCGATGATGCGCGCGCAACGATCGGGCACGATCGTCAACGTCACCTCGATCGGCGGGCGTTTCGGCGAGCCGTTCGGCGCCTGGTATCACGCCACCAAGTTCGCGGTCGAAGGGCTGAGCGATTGCCTGCGGATGGAAATGCGCCCGTTCGCCATCCGCGTCGTGATCGTCGAGCCCGGCGCGATCCGCACCGAATGGGGCGGCATCGCGCATGCCAGCCTGGTCGCACGATCGGGCAAGAGCGACTATGCTCCCTGGGCGCTGCGCCACGCTGCCCTGCTCGGCGGCGCCAGCGCCTCGTCGCTCGGCTCGCCGCCCGAAGTGGTCGCGCGCGGCATCGCCAGGATCGCCGACCGCAGCAACCCGAAGGCGCGCTATGCGATCGGCGGCGGCGCGAAGGTCTTCATGTTCCTCCGCGACGTGCTTCCCGACCGCATCCTCGACGGGCTGATGTGGCGGCTGAGCCAGTCACGCGCGCCGGCCTGACCTTTACCGGATCGGGGGCCGAATTAGGGCTGTCCTCCCTGCCCCCGATCTGCCATCCTCGTCAGCGGATGAGCCACGTTGCCACTGCGCCGACCCCTCGCGGAACCATATTCCGCCCGGCCTCGTTCGGCGCTGTCACAAAAGCCGCGTACTCGCCACGACACCCGTACCCTTCGCGCATCCAAGGAGCCGCATGAGCCGTAAGCCTGTCCCCGCCCAATCCGGTGATCGCAGCCGGGTCGAGCTCACCTTCGACAAGCCGCAGCTCCTGGCGCAACTGTTCGGGCAATATGACCAGAACCTGGTCGCGCTAGAGCACCGGCTCGGCATCTACATCACCGCACGTGGCAATCGCGTCGGGCTGGAAGGCTCGGCCGAGCAGATCGCCATGGGCCGCGACGTGCTCAACGATCTCTACAAGCGCCTGCAGCGCGGCGAGGACATCGACACCGGGCTGATCGAGGCATCGATCGCGATGATGTCCGAGCCTGAGCTCGACGGTATCGTCTCGACCGAAGCGCATGCGCTGCCGCCGATCATGATCCGGACGCGCAAGAAGACGATCGTGCCGCGCACCCCGGCCCAGGCGCATTACATGCGCGAGCTGACGCACAACGACATGATCTTCGCGCTCGGGCCGGCGGGCACCGGCAAGACCTATCTCGCGGTCGCGCAGGCGGTGTCGCAGCTCATCACCGGCAGCGTCCAGCGGCTGATCCTCTCGCGCCCCGCGGTCGAGGCGGGCGAGAAGCTCGGCTTCCTGCCCGGCGACATGAAGGAGAAGGTCGATCCCTACCTTCGCCCGCTCTACGACGCGCTCAACGACTGCCTTCCCGCCGAGCAGGTCGAGCGCCGGATCGCCTCGGGCGAGATCGAGATCGCGCCGATCGCGTTCATGCGCGGGCGGACGCTGGCCGACGCCTTCATCATCCTCGACGAGGCGCAGAACACCACGCCCGCGCAGATGAAGATGTTCCTGACCCGCTTCGGCGAGCGCAGCCGCATGGTGATCTGCGGCGATCCCAATCAGGTCGACCTACCCGGCGGCGTCGATGCATCCGGCATGCGCGACGCGGTCACGCGGCTGGAAGGGATCGAAGGCATCGCGATGAGCCGCTTCACGGCGGCGGACGTAGTGCGGCACCCGATCGTCGGGCGGATCGTCGAAGCGTACGAAGGGCCGCGGGCGTGAGGGGCTTCTAGTGCTTGAGATCGCTCTCACTCGCGAAGACCCCTGGCCCGAGCACGATTGGGACGCGCTCGCAGAACGCGCCGCGCGCGCGGCGATCGATCGCACGCCGCAAGGCGAGTTGCTGACCGCGCTCGCGACCGTCGAGATCTCGCTGCGGCTCACCTCGGACGAGGAAGTCCATATCCTCAACCGCCAATACCGGCAGAAGGACAAGCCAACCAACGTCCTTTCCTTCCCGATGGTGCAGCCCGACCTGATCGAGACCGTCACCCAGAATTCTGACGATGGCGAGGTGCTGCTCGGCGATATCGTGCTTGCGCACGGCGTCTGCGCGGGCGAAGCGGCGGATCGCGGGATCAGCGTCGAGGCGCATGCCACGCATTTGATCGTACATGGCGTGCTGCATCTGCTAGGCTATGACCATATGACCGACCATGAGGCCGAGGGGATGGAAGCGATCGAGACCGATGCGCTGGCAGCACTCGGCATCGCCGACCCCTATCTGATCGACGAGGACTGACCACTCCAATGCCCGAGGGCCAAAGTAGCGACAGCGACAGTATCTGGCGCAAGTTGAAATCGCTCTTCAGCGACCATGAACCGACGCTCCGCGACCAGCTCGAGGACGTGATCGAGCGACATGAGGACGACCCCGCCCCCGACGCCGCGGGCGACCTTTCCCAGCTAGAGCGCCAGATGGTACGCAACCTGCTCCATTTCGGCGAGCGCGATGCCGGCGATGTCGGCGTGCCGCGCGCGGACATCATCGCCGTCGAGGAAAAGACCAGCTTCGCCGATCTGGTGAAGCTGTTCGCCGATGCCGGGCACAGCCGTCTGCCGATCTATCGCGAGACGCTCGACGAAGTGATCGGCATGATCCACGTCAAGGACGTCTTCGCCATCCTGTCGAGCGGCGCGCCGCCGCCCGGCGAGATCGCCGCGCTCATGCGCCAGCCCTTGTACGTGCCGATGTCGATGGGCGCGCTCGACCTCCTGGCCGAGATGCGCTCGAAACGCGTCCATCTCGCGGTCGTGCTCGACGAATATTCGGGCACCGAGGGACTCGTCACGATCGAGGACCTGATCGAGGAAATCACCGGCGATATCGAGGACGAGCATGACGATGCGCCCGAGGCGTTGCTCGTGCCGCTCGACGGTGGCGCCTGGGATGCCGATGCCCGGGTCGAGCTCGAGGATGTCGCCGAAACGGTCGACCCGCGGCTCGGCGACCATGACGAGGACGTCGATACCTTGGGCGGCCTCGCCGCAGTGATCGCCGGCCGCGTGCCGCACAAGGGCGAGTGCCTCGACACGCCGTCGGGCTGGACGCTCGAAGTACTCGAAGCGGATTCGCGCCGCGTCGAGAAACTGCGCCTGCACCCGCCCCGCCCGGTGCCCGAGGGCGCCGAGGCCTAGGGCCCGTAGCTCACCCCAAAAATCACTCGCTCGATCAGCATCGGCGAACTTATCCATTTCTCCGATTTGATTCGCGATGGCATCCCCTGATGCAACGATGCTCCGGCATGCCTGCCGGTGCGCCATCAGGAGAACGGATATGGATGCTGTCACCGAGGGAAGCCCGCTGAGCGATCCCAACAAGGAGCCCGGTGCGCTGCGCTCGCTGCTCGGCCGCACCAATCGCGACTGGTGGCCCAACCATCTGTCGCTCGACATCCTTCACCAAAAGGGGATCAGCGGCAATCCGATGGGCGACGACTTCGATTATGCGAAGGAGTTCAAGTCGCTCGACCTCGCCGCGGTCAAGACGGACCTGACCGCGCTGATGACCGACAGCCAGCCCTGGTGGCCGGCCGATTACGGGCATTACGGCCCATTCTTCATCCGCATGGCCTGGCACTCGGCCGGCACCTATCGCACCGGAGACGGCCGCGGCGGCGCCAATGCCGGGCAGCAGCGTTTCGCCCCGCTCAATTCGTGGCCGGACAACGGCAATCTCGACAAGGCGCGCCGCCTGTTGTGGCCGATCAAGGCGAAATACGGCCGCAAGCTGAGTTGGGCCGACCTGATGATCCTGGCCGGCAATGTCGCGATCGAATCGATGGGCGGCCCGGTGTTCGGCTTTGGCGGCGGCCGCGAAGATGTGTGGGAGCCCGAGCGCGACATCTATTGGGGCACCGAGGAGGAATGGGTCGGCCATTCCAACAGCAAGACCCGCATCCATGAGGAAGAAGGCCGCGCGCTCGAAAGCCCGCTCGCGGCGATCCAGATGGGCCTGATCTACGTCAATCCGGAAGGCCCGGGCGTCGTTCCCGATCCCCTGATGTCGGCGCGCGACATGCGCGAGACCTTCTACCGCATGGGCATGAACGACGAGGAGACCGCGGCGCTGACCGCCGGCGGCCATACCTTCGGCAAGGCGCATGGCGCGGGCGATGCCAGCCTGGTCGGGGCCGAGCCCGAAGGCGCGGACATCGCGCAGCAGGGCCTCGGCTGGCAGTCGGGCCATGAGACCGGGATCGGCGACCACACCATCACCTCGGGCATCGAAGGTGCCTGGACGCCGACCCCGATCACCTGGGACATGACCTATTTCGACATGCTGCTCGACCATGAGTACGAATTGGTGAAGAGCCCGGCGGGCGCCAAGCAATGGCAGCCGGTCGGCAATCCGGACGAGACGCTGGCGCCCAAGGCGCACACGCCGGGCGTCCGCGTCCCGACGATGATGACCACCGCCGACATGGCGCTGAAGATGGACCCCGAATACCGCAAGGTGATGGAGAAGTTCCGCACCGACCCGGCCTATTTCGGCGACGCCTTCGCTCGCGCCTGGTTCAAGCTCTGCCATCGCGACATGGGCCCGAAGGCGCGCTATCTCGGCGCCGACGTGCCCGCCGAAGACCTGATCTGGCAGGATCCGGTTCCGGCCGGCCCTGCGCTCAGCGACGTCGATGTCGCCACGCTCAAGAGCAAGATCGCCGCCTCGGGCCTGACCGTCGCACAGCTCGTCAAGACCGCCTGGGCGTCAGCCGCGACCTGGCGTGGATCGGACCATCGCGGCGGCGCCAATGGCGCACGCATCCGGCTTGCCCCGCAAAAGGACTGGGCGGTCAACGAACCGGCCGAACTCGCCAAGGTGCTCAAGGTCTATGAAGGCATCCAGGGCGAGTTTGGCGGCGCGGGCAAGGTCAGCATCGCCGACCTGATCGTGCTCGGCGGCAATGTCGGCGTCGAGCAGGCGGCGAAGGCAGCGGGCCGCACCGTCAGCGTGCCGTTCACCGGCGGCCGCGGCGACGCCTCGGCCGAACAGACCGATGCCGAGGGCTTTGGCGTGCTCGAACCGCGCGCCGATGGCTTCCGCAATTACCTGCAGGTCAAGTTCAACGTCCCGACCGAGGAATTGCTGGTCGACCGCGCGCAATTGCTCGGCCTGTCGGCGCCCGAAATGGCGGTGCTGGTCGGCGGGTTGCGCGTGCTCGGCGCCAATTACAACGGCTCGGCACATGGCGTGTTCACCGACCGACCGGGCCAGCTGACCAACGACTTCTTCGTCAACCTGCTCGATATGGCCGTCGCTTGGCGCCAGATCGACGACGCCGGCGACGAGGAATTCGAGGGCAACGACCGCCACACCGGCCAGCGCAAATGGACCGGCACGCGCACCGACCTGGTGTTCGGATCGAACTCGCAGCTCCGCGCGCTCAGCGAAGTCTATGCCTCGAGCGATGCTGGCGACCAGTTCGTCACCGACTTCGTCAACGCCTGGACCAAGGTGATGAACGCCGATCGCTACGATCTGGCCTGATACGAGCCCCCCGGCCCGGTCCGCGTGACCGGGCAAACAGAGCCGCCGGCGCCCCCTCCCCCCTTGGCGCCGGCGGCTTTTTGTTGGGCGTCAGAACCCTTTCAGCAATGGCATGATGCTGCCGTAATCGTCGCTCCATGCGGTAAACCCGGCGCGAGCGCGGATCGGCCGCCACGGCGCTGCAGGGTCGCTCGCCCGCAAGCGATCGAGCGTCGGCGCCGAGCGGCTCATCGCCACCCAGATCGACGGCGCGGCGCGGCGCGCCGCCGCCTGGTCGTCGGGGCGATAATCGCGCACCGCGATCTGCCACCCGTCCGCCGCCGCAGCCGCCGCCAGCACCGGCTCGAGATCGACATACTTGTTCGAGATGTGGAACATCAGCAGCCCGTCGGGCGTGACGACGCGGGCGTAGTTGGCGATCGCCTCGCGCGTCAGCAGATGCATCGGGATCGCGTCGGACGAGAAGGCGTCGATCGCCAGCAGGTCGCGCGACGCGGCCGGTGCGGTGGCGAGCGTCAACCGCGCATCGCCGATCTCGATCGGCACGTTCGGCAGGCAGCGCGACAGGAAGGTGAAGTCGCGCGGATTGCGCGCGATCGCGGCGATCGCCGGATCGATTTCGTAGAACAGCCAGTCCTGCCCGGGCTTCGCGTAACAGGCCAGGGTGCCGGCGCCGAGCCCGACCACGCCGATCCGCGCCTTCGCCCCGAACATCGCCGGCGCGGCGCGCATCGCGACGCCGATCCCCGAGCCTTGCGCGTAATAGCTGGTCGGCCAGGTCGCGAGCGCGGGATCGCGCAGCTGGATGCCGTGCGTGGTCGTGCCATGGATCAGGATGCGGGCATGGCCGATCCCGGTACCGTTCTCGCCGACCGTATAGATGCCGAAATAGCTGCGCGTGCGCGAATGATGCTCGATCGTCCGGACGATATTGGCCCAGCAGCCGAGCCCCAGGATCAGCGCCGCGATACAGGTCGCGAACACGGTCCGGCTGCCGATCGCCAGCCGCGCGAGGAACGCGATCGCGATCAGCGATGCCGCCATCAGCAGCACCGGCGGCGTGCCGATGAACAATCCTCCGGCAAACATCGACAACAGGATCGCGGCCAATGGCACCCAACGCCGCTGCATCGGCGACAGCGGCAACGCGTCGGGCCGGAGCGGCATCAGCAAGGCGGCGCCGAGGATCAGCAACGGATATTCGTAAAGCCAGTCGAACAAGGCCGGCGCGACCAGCGCGCAGAAGATCCCGCCGACCACTCCGCCGACCGACATGCAAAGATAGAAATCGGTCAGCCGCGACGGTCCGGGGCGCAACCCGTAGAGCCGGTAATGCAGGGTCACGGCGCCGAGGAAGACGATTGCCAGGTCGCCGATCATCATCAGCCAGAGATTGCCGACCACTCCGCTTCCCGCCGCGGCACCCGCCACGATCAGCACGATCGGGAAATAGCGACTGACCAGCGGCGCGAACCGTCCATTGTCGGCGAATGCGAACGTGAAGCTCAGCAGATAGAGGCCGAGCGGCGCAACCCAGATCAGCGGCATCGCCAGGATGTCGGTGGTGATGTGCGTGGTCGCGGCGAGGATCAGTCCCGATGGCACCGCCGCCAGCGCGATCCATTGCAGCCGCATCTTCAGGGTCGGCGCCGGATCGCTCGCTGGCTGAGCGGCGACGACTAGCTCGGCGCGTCGCGGCAGGAGGAGAACGCAGCCCAGGATCAGCGTGCACAGCAACGCATAGCCAATGCTCCACGCCAGCGTCTGCGTGCCGAGCGGCAGCAACGGCTCGAGCAGCAGGGGATAGGCAAGCAGCCCGCCAAAGCTCCCCAGGTTCGACGCGGCGTAAAGCGCATAGGGATTGGCACCGGGCTCGCGCAATGCGAACCAGCGCTGCATCAACGGCGCCTGTGCGGAGACGACGAAGAACAATGGGCCGATCGACGCGACGAGCAGCCACGGCACCCACAGGATCGGCGACGCGTCGGCTGGCGGATTGGCGATCCCCAGCCCGAGCGGCAGCCACAAGGCCGCGAGGCCGAACAGCGCAAGGTGAAGCACGCCCTGCCACACCGGCCGCAGCCGTCCGGCGACATGCGCATAGGCATAACCGCCGAGCAACAGCGCCTGGTAGACCAGCATCGCGCTGTTCCACACGGCGGGCGCGCCACCCAGCCGCGGCAGCGCCATCCGCGCGACCAGGGGCTGCATCAGGAACAGCAGGAACGAGCCGGTAAAGACCGTCGCCACGAACAGGATTCGCGTCGACCCGCGCCGTTCAACCGGAAGTGCCGCCGACGCCATTCTGTCCCCTTCGCCCCTTTGGCAACCGAATGGCGCCATCATGGTCAAGGAAGCGTTAAACCCGACCCATTTCACTCCCGTCGCACAACGTGATGGGATAACGTTGCCCCGGCCCGATCAGGCCATTATCCTCCCTCCATGCGTCAACGAATCCTGATCGGTCTCGCGCTCGTCCTGATCCTTGTCGGCGGGCTCTATCTCTATTTCGCCCAGCCCGACGAAGCGCGCCTGCCGCTCGCCGCGGTGACCGGCCGCAAGCCCGACATCACCCAGGCACGGCCGCAGCTCTGGCCCACCATCAAGGTCGCCGACGCGGTGGGCTGGAAGGCCGGCGAGCAGCCGACCCCGGCACCGGGACTCAAGGTCAACGCCTTTGCCTCGGGGCTCGACCATCCGCGCTGGATGTACCGCCTGCCCAATGGCGACGTCCTGGTCGCCGAGACCAATTCGCCGCCACGCCAGGGCGGCGGGATCGCCGGCATGGTGATGACCTATCTGCTCGACAAGGGCGGCGCGGGCGTGCCCTCGGCCAACCGCATCACCCTGCTGCGCGACGCCGACGGCGACGGCGTGGCCGAAACCAAGACGACTTTCCTGACCGGGCTCAACTCGCCGCTCGGCATGGCACTGCTCGGCCAGTATCTCTACGTCGCCAATACCGATGCCCTGGTCCGCTATCCCTTCGTGCCGGGCCAGACGAAGATCGACGCCAAGCCCGAACTGGTCGTCAAATATCCCGGCGGCGGCAATCACTGGGCGCGCAACGTCATCGTCGCCGAGGACGGCAAGACGCTCTATCTCGACGTCGGCTCATCGACCAACATCGCCGAGAACGGCCTCGATGCCGAGAAATTCCGCGCCAATATCCTCCAGGTCTTTCCCGACACCAAGACGTTCCGGATCTACGCCGCGGGCCTGCGCAATCCGCAGGGCCTTGCGCTCGAACCGCATACCAAGGGCCTGTGGGTGACGGTCAACGAGCGCGATTTGCTCGGGTCGGACGGGCCGCCCGATTATATGAGCCAGGTCGAGGCGGGGGATAATTTCGGTTGGCCCTGGTATTATTGGGGCGGCTATATCGACCATCGCGTGAAGCCGGAGAACCCGGGGCTGCAGGAATATGTGAAGCGGCCCGACTATGCGCTCGGCGCGCATGTCGCGGCGCTCGGCCTGACCTTTGCCGACGGTTCGCGGCTTGGCCCCCAATTCATGAACGGCGCATTCGTCGGCGAGCACGGGTCGTGGAACCGGCTGCCGGTGTCGGGCTATCACGTCATCTACGTGCCGTTCGGCGACAGCGGCTTTCCGGTCGAAGGGATCAAGCCGGTCGAGGTGCTGACCGGCTTCCTCGATGGCAAGGGCAATGCTCGCGGCCGGCCGGTCGGGGTGACGTTCGATGCCACCGGATCGCTGCTGGTCGCGGACGATGTCGGCAACGTGATCTGGCGAGTCAGCTCGGCGACGCCAGTGCCGCCCGCGACTCCCACACCTGCTGCGAAGAAGTAGAAAGGGGCGGACTGCGCCGGCCCCCCGACCGCGCAGCCCGCACACCCCGTACGACACCGAAGGGTCCGCGCGTATGATCGCGCTTCATTTCCCTCGATTCCATAGCCTTACACCAACTCGACCCAATCTGGCGTTGACGTTTTTGTATCTGCTGCCCAAAATGGGTACTTTCCGGGGGCGGGAGTACAAAGCCATGGCCGTTGGCGACCGCGTCGCTACCGTTCCCGCTCGCATGGCCGACCATTGGCGGACGGCGATGTTCTCGCTGATCAATCTGTTCCTGGCGATGCATCGCACCCTGGCCGGGCACGAGAACCTCAATCCCTCGGTCCTGTTGATCTATTGCACCGTGTCGGTCGGCAATATCCAGAAGCTGATGCGCGAGCGCAACATTCCGCCCGAATATACGGCGACGGCAGTGCTGCCGCGCGAATGGGTGGTGCCGATGTCGCGGAGCGCCATCGCCGCAGCCACCGCCCTGCCGCGCGAGACGGTGCGCCGCCACGTGTCGCAGATGATCGAGGCCGGCCTCCTCGTCGAGGATCCGCGCGGCGGCGTCACGATCGTGCCCGGCGCGATCCAGGACCGCGGGTTCGAGCCGCTGCTCGAGGCGCTCGCCACCGAGTTCGCCCGGACCTGCGAGGCGCTGTTCCGCGCCGGCGTGATCGAGGTCAAGTCGGCCTGACCATTCGGTCGGGCGTTAGTCGAGCAATCTGGGCGCTTCCTTCGTCAGCTTCGCGCGGATGCGATCGGCGAAGAGCGCCAGGAACGGCGGCAGGTCGACCGTTGCGATCACCCGGTCGTCGCGCACGTCGAGCGAGCTTGCGATCCGTTGCCCCATCGCCGCCACGGTGAAGCCGAGCACATCGCCGTCCCAGCGATGCTCGACCTCGGCGCCACCCGGGAACCAGCCCGACAATTTGCCGATCCCGGCATCGACCCGACGCCGCGCCTCGGCAAGTCCGAGCTTGTGCGGCACCTCGACGACGACGGGTTCGCTCATTGCGCGAACAGCATCGCGTCGTCGGCGAACGCCTTGAACTCGAGCGCGTTGCCGCTGGGGTCGCGGAAGAACATCGTCGCCTGCTCGCCTGGCTGACCGACGAAGCGGATGTGCGGCTCGATCCCGAACGGGATGCCGGCGGCCGTCACGCGATCGGCCAGCGCCCGCCAGTCGGCCATCGTCAGCACCACGCCGAAATGCGGCACCGGTACCTGATGGCCATCGACCTCATTGGCGACCGCGACGGGTTTCGCGGCGGGATCGAGATGTGCGACGATCTGGTGCCCGAACAGGTCGAAGTCGATCCACGCCTCCGCGCTGCGTCCCTCGGCGCAACCAAGCGTGCCGCCATAAAAGCCGCGCGCCGCGTCGAGATCGTGGACCGGAAAGGCAAGGTGGAAGGGTCGAAGCATGCGGCCTAGCTACCGCCATCCGCTTCGAACGTCACCCCGGACGTGTTCCGTGTGACGAACCCGGCATGACGATTGGGGCTAGCCTGTCCCATCGTTTCGTAGCCATAGCAGTCAGCGATGCACCGCTTCGCCCCGCTCTTCCCCTTCGCGCTCGGCGCGCTCGCGGCGCTCGGCTTCGCGCCCTGGGGCTGGTGGCCGCTCACCCTGCCCTGCTTCGCGCTGTGGCTGTTTCTGATCCACGACGCCCCGACCATCCGCGCCGCACTCGCGCGCGGCTGGTGGTTCGGCCTCGGCCATTTCGCGATCGCCAATCTCTGGATCCAGCAGCCGTTCGAATTCCAGGACAAGATGCCGCCCGCGCTCGGCTATATCGCGGTGGTCCTGGTCGCGGCTTATTGCGCGATCTACCCGATGCTGGCGGCGGGCCTGGCGTGGCGCCTGGCCAGCCCGGCAGCCAGGGACGACCCCGCCCCGCGTCCCGATGCAGCATTCGTCCTCGTCGCGGGCACCGCCTGGATCGCGACCGAATATCTGCGCGGAACCATGTTCACCGGCTATCCCTGGGACCCGCTCGCAACGGTCTGGGTCGGCTCGCCGCTGGTCGTGCAGGGTGCCGCCTGGGCCGGTACCTACGCGCTGTCCGGCCTGACCGTGGCCGCGTCCGGCCTGCTGCTCTTCGTACCGCGCCGGCCGGCGACAGCAGGCATCCCGCTGGTTCTGCTGCTGGTTGCCGGAGCGGTGCCGCATATCATCATCAAGCCGCCGATGATCGACGACGGCGCCCCCCTTATCGTTGTCGTCCAGCCCAATCTGCCCGAGGAAGTGAAGCCGACCGACGAATATGCCGAGGACAATTTCCAGGCGATCGCCAGGATCGCCGGCAAGCCCGACGCCCGCCACCCCCGGCTGCTGCTCTGGCCCGAAGGCGCGATCCGCTTTCCGCTCGAGAACGGCTATCCGCGCTATTTCTATTATCTCTATGGCGATGCCGGCGTGTCGCGCATCCGCATGGCGCTGTTGCTCGGCGATCGCGACACGATCCTGACCGGCGGGCAGGCAAGCATCTTCGACAGCAAGTCGGGCGACCTCGTCGCGGCGACCAATTCGATCTTTGCCTTGGGCGCCGATACCGCGCTCCACGGCCGCTACGACAAGGCGCACCTCGTCCCTTATGGTGAATATCTGCCGATGCGCCCGCTGCTCGAAGCGATCGGGCTGTCGCGGCTGGTGCCCGGCGACATCGATTTCATCCCCGGCCCCGGTCCGCGCACGATGAATGTCGCCGGTTTCGGCAAGGTCGGCATGCTGATCTGCTATGAAGTGATCTTCTCCGGCCAGGTCGTCGACCCGGCGCACCGGCCTGACTTCATCTTCAATCCCTCCAACGATGCGTGGTTCGGCACGCTCGGCCCGCCGGCGCATCTTGCCCAAGCCAGGCTGCGCGCCGTCGAGGAAGGGCTGCCGGTCGTCCGCGCGACGCCGACCGGAATCTCCGCGGTGATCGAACCGGATGGAGCCGTCATCGAATCGATCGCGATGGGGCGAACCGGCCGAATCGAGACGGCGGTCCCACGGGCCGATCCCCCCACGCTCTTCTCCCGCCTCGGCAACTGGCTCGCCGGGATCGTTTCGGCGCTTATGGTCATTTGCGCCGTTGCGCTTCGTCGCCGCGCCCGCTAGGACCCGCACCGCATATAAGGAAAGCTTTATATGGGCATGGCAACGGCCCGGCTTTCCGCCATCCCCCAAGAGGAAAACTCATGCGTTCCAATTATCTCTTCACGTCCGAATCGGTCTCCGAAGGCCATCCCGACAAAGTCGCCGACCAGATTTCCGACGCCATCGTCGACCTGTTCCTGTCGAAAGACCCCGAAGCGCGCATCGCCTGCGAGACGCTGACCACCACGCAGCTCGTCGTCCTCGCCGGTGAAATCCGCGGCAAGGGCATCATGGACGAGGCCGGCAACTGGGCCCCCGGCGTCCGCGACGAAGTCGAAAAGGCGGTTCGCGATACCGTGAAGCGGATCGGCTATGAGCAGGATGGCTTCCACTGGGAGACCTTCCGCTTCGAGAACAATCTGCACCCGCAGTCGGCGCACATCGCGCAGGGCGTGGACGCCAGCGGCAACAAGGACGAAGGCGCCGGCGACCAGGGCATCATGTTCGGCTATGCCGCCAACGATACGCCGGACCTGATGCCGGCAACGCTCTATTACAGCCACAAGATCCTCGAGCAGATGGCGGCCGACCGCCACTCCGGCAAGGCGCCGTTCCTGGAGCCCGACGCCAAGAGCCAGGTCACGCTGCGTTACGAAGGCAGCAAGCCCGTCGCCGCCACCGCGATCGTCGTCTCGACGCAGCATGGCAAGGGCTATGACGAAGGCGACAAGGAAACCGAGCTCCACAATTATGTGAAGCAGGTCGTCGCCGACGTGATCCCCTCGGCCCTGCTCAGCGACGAGACCGTCTACCACATCAACCCGACCGGCAGCTTCGAGATTGGCGGCCCCGATGGCGACGCCGGCCTGACCGGCCGCAAGATCATCGTCGACACCTATGGCGGTGCCTCGCCGCATGGCGGCGGCGCGTTCAGCGGCAAGGACCCGACCAAGGTCGACCGCTCGGCGGCCTATATCACCCGTTATCTGGCGAAGAACATCGTCGCCGCGGGCCTCGCCCAGCGCGTGACGATCCAGCTGGCCTATGCGATCGGCGTGTCGAAGCCGCTGTCGCTCTATGTCGATACGCATGGCACCGGCACGGTCGGCGACGACGAGCTGGAAGCGGCGATCAGCAAGATCGAGAAGCTCGGCGGCCTCACGCCGCGCGGCATCCGCACGCACCTCGGCCTCAACAAGCCGATCTACGCGCGCACCGCGGCTTATGGTCACTTCGGCCGCAAGCCCGAGGGCGACTTCTTCCCGTGGGAGCGCACCGACCTGGTCGACGATCTCAAGGCCGCTTTGGCCTGATCCAGCCGAAAAGGTTCGAATGGCGAAGGGCCGGGAAGCGATTCCCGGCCCTTTTCATGTCGCCGCGGCTTGGCAATCACTATCCCTCCCCCTAGCCTTCGCCGGAAAAGGGAGGGGTCGATGCGTATCAAGTTCCTGACGATGGCCGGGCTGCTGGCATTGGCGGTCGCGCCGCCGGCCCAAGCGCAGACCGCGATCGCGGTACCCTCGGACGCCGCGTGGAAGCACGCCCAGACCGGGCTGACCCTGCCCGCGACCGTGATCGGCATCGCGCGCTCATCGCTGGCCGACAATGGCGGCAAACAGCTCGACGTGATGGCGGGATATGGCGACGGCCAGGCGACGGTCGTCACGCTCTATGTCTTCCGTCCTGCCCTCGCCAGCGTGCCGATGTGGTTCGACCGGTCGGAAGCGCAGATCATGCTGCGCGACGTCTATGGCAGCCCGACCGCGCCGGCCGCGGCAGCCGCATTTGCGCCGCCGCGTGGCACCGCGACCTCGGCGCTGCGCCGGATGTACGTGCCCGGCAAGGGGCCGTTCAAGGCAACCGGCCTCGCCATCATGCCGCTCGGCGACTGGCTGGTCGCGGTGCGGATCAGCTCGCAGGAACTCGACGCTCCCGCGCTCGACGCGAAGCTCGACGAGGTGATCAAGGCGCTTGGCTGGCCCGAAAAGGTGACAGAAGGGCAACCGGCCGTGACGATCGCGCCCTGCGCTGCCCCGCTCGCTTATTCGAAGAAAGCCAAGCTCAAGGCGCCCAACATGATGGACGCGCTGCTCGGCGCGACGTTGAGTTCGATGGTCGCCGACGAGGCCGAGAAGGGCAAGGACGGCAAGGGCGGGGACGGCAAGGACAAGATGGAGGTCGAAAAGGCGACCCCGATCACCTGGTGCCGCGAGGGCAGCCCGATCCAGCCATATGGCACCTATCGCGCCGTCGGCCTCGACACGGGCTATACGATCGCGATCGGCGACGCCGGGGTCGTCATCGACGTCGACACGGGGCTCGCCGCGCTGATCAACAAGGAACCGACCTATCAGCTCAAGCTGGAGCTGCTCGACCGGACCCTGGTATATCCGTCGTTCGACAAGCTGCCGACGCCCGACGCGGCGATCGCGGCGGTCAAGGGCAACAGCCCGATTTCGTCGGTCGAGCGCGGCACCAAGAACGTGGTGATCTCGACCGGCACCGTCAAATAACCCGGCGAACAACCGGGTCGCGGCTCACCCGTCGAACAATTGCAGCACCTTGTCCTGGTCGTTTTGTGCCCTGGCGACGAGCGAATAGGCGGCTGCGGCCATCACCTGCGCGATGGTCCGTTCGGGCGTCACGGGCGCGACAACCACGACCGGTGGCGGTAGCGAACGGCTCGACACGGCCGATCGGGCAGGCGCCGGTGCGTTGAGATCGACCGCAAAGTCGGCGAGCACCGACCGCGCCCAGGTCGAATGCGCCTGTGCCACGACGGGCAATGGTTCGGCCGATGGCTGCGCGGTGACGGCAAGCGGCGATGGCGGCGCGACCGCCGTTGGCACCGGAACAGGTGCTGGCGCCGGCGCGGGCGCTGGCGTTGGCGTTGGCGTTGGCGTTGGTGAAGGTGTTGGCACCGGCGCCGGTGTTGGCGCAGGTGCAGGTGCAGGCGGCGGAGTCGGCCCCAGGATCGGCCCCAATATGCCGCCCAGCCCTCCGCCCAATAATCCGCCCGATCCCCCCAAGATCCCCAGTCCCATGATGGTCTCCGCTAAAGCTTACAGGTCCGCCGAAGACCGGCCGGCTATGACAGAAGGGCATCATGATCGCGCGAACAGGCACGATTAGCGTTGACTTAAGCATGTTGTTTCGTGACCGTATCGTGATGTCGATATTCCTCGGGACAATCTGCTACTTAGCTATTCTTCCGGAAGCGCGGCACCCAATGCCTTTCTGAAAGCTCTCGCAATTTTTTTCGTCGAAAGTCTTAGCAATACGCATGCGATTGGCTTTCGCCGCGACACGCTCTAGGCGGTCGGTCCGATGAACGATCCGACGACGATCCGCCGCCTTTACGGCCGCCGCCAGGGGCACAAGTTACGTCAGGGCCAGGCGGCCTTGGTCGAGGAGACATTGCACGAGGTCGAGGTGCCGGCGAGCAGCCCGCTCGATGCCCGCGCCTTGTTCGGCGACGACCGGCCCTTGCACCTGGAGATCGGCTTCGGCGCCGGCGAGCATCTCGCCGGCCAAGCCGCCGCGCGGCCCGATCACGGCTTTATCGGCTGCGAGCCGTTCCTCAACGGCGTGGTCGGCGCGCTTGGCCATATCCGCAATGGCGGGCTGACCAATGTCCGCCTGCACATGGGCGACGCGCTCGACGTGGTCGAGCGACTGCCCGACGCCAGCCTCGAACGCGTCTATCTGCTCCATCCCGATCCCTGGCCCAAGGCGCGCCATGCCAAGCGCCGCATGGTCAATGACGGCCCGCTCGACCTGATCGCCCGCAAGCTCAAGCCCGGCTGCGAGTTCCGGCTCGGCACCGACGACCCGACCTATTGCCGCTGGTCGATGATGGTGATGAATCGCCGCCGCGATTTCCTGTGGACGGCAAACGAGCCGCGCGATTTCCTTACCCGTCCCGACGACTGGCCCGAGACGCGCTACGAACGCAAGGCGCGGCGCCAGGGCCATGAGGTCTGGTATTTCCGCTATCTGCGGACGGACGCCTGACAGCGATCAACCGGCGCGCAACGTTTCCCCGATCCTGACCGCATCGAGCCCGAGCCAGGCCGCCATCCGATCCAGTTCGGCCGCAAGCCTCTCCACCGTCTCCGCGGGCGCATCGGGCTCGAGCGTCACGCGGTGCGCCAGCAGCATTCCGGCCTGGCGATCGGCCTTGAGATCGACGCGAGCGACCAACGCCTCGTCCATCAGGAACGGAAGGACGTAATAGCCATGCGTGCGCTTGTCCTGGGGCACGTAGATTTCGATGCGATAGTGGAAACCGAACAGCCGCTCGGCGCGGCCGCGTTCCCAGACCAACGGATCGAATGGGGCAAGCAGCGCGGCGGTGCGGACGCGGCGCGGCGTGCGCGCGTCGCGATGCATCCAGGCCTTCTGGCCCCAGCCTTCGACCCGAACGGGAACGAGATTGCCCGCCTCCACTTCGTCGGCGATGGCGTGATCCCCTTCTTCGGGCTTCAGCCGGTAATAATCGCGCAGGTCGGCGGCGGTCGCGACGCCGAGAGCGCGGGCGCTGCGCTCGATCAATGCACGTTGCGCGGTCGCAACGTCGGGCGTGGGCAGATCGAGGATCGCCGCCGGCAGCACGCGTTCGGGTAGATCATAGATTCGCGCAAAACTGCCCCGCCGGGTCGCGGTGGTGATCCTGCCCGACCAGAACAGCCATTCGAGCGCATGCTTGGTGTGGCTCCATTCCCACCAGCCGCTCTTGCTTGATCCGTTCTCGAAATCGGCGGCGGCGAGCGGTCCCTCGGCGATAATGCGGTCGAGCACGGCCTGCGCTTCGGCCCGGGATTCCGCCGCGAACCGCTTCAGCGCCTTGTAGCCGATCTCGCCGCGTTCGGCCCGCGCCATCCGCCAGCGCAGCAGCGGCTGGAGGTCGAGCGGCAACAACGAGGCTTCGTGCGCCCAATATTCGAACAGCCGCCGTTGCCGCTTGGGACCCCAGGCATCGCGTTCGAGCAGGGTCCGATCATAGCTGCCGATCCGCGAGAAAGCCGGGAGATAATGCGCCCGGGCCAGGACGTTGACGCTGTCGATCTGGAACAGCCCGAGCCGGTCCACCGTCTTGCGCAATTGGCCGGCGGTCGGTTGGTCGGATGCGCGAGCACCGAAACCCTGCGCCGCCAGCGCGATCCGCCGCGCCTCTTTCAGGGAAAGACTGATCGTCATGAAGCCTTCATTGGCGGTTGCGAGTCAGGACCTCAACCCCATGGCCGATGCTCGTTCCGTCGCGGGATGTGGTATCGCCGCGGTGCGGATATGAAGCGGGAGGCCAGGTATGGAGGTGGATCGCAGGACGATGCTCGGTGGCGCTGCCCTGCCCTTCGTTCCTGCCGTCACCGGCGCCGCGGAAGCCGATGACTGGGAACGGATCGCGCGCGACTATGACGTGACGCGCGAGGTGATCCAGCTCGAACATGGCAATTGGGGAATGATGGCGCGCCCGGTGCTCGCGCACTATCGCGCGACGGTGGAGCGAGTGAACCGCGACACCAGTTACTATGCCCGCCGCACCATGACCGCCGACATCGAAGCGGCCCACGCTGCGCTGGCGAGCGCGATGGGCGTGGCGGTCGACGAGATCGCTTTCACCCGCAACGCTACCGAAGCGATGAAGGCGCTGATCCTGCAATATGCCCGGCTGAGGCCCGGCGACGCAGTGCTGTACGCCGATCTCGATTACGACAGCATGCAGACGAGCATGATGTCATTGGCGGCACGGCGCGGGGTGAAGGTCCTCAGGATCGCGCTGCCCGAGCCTGCCGCGCGCCAGTCGCTGATCAGCGCCTATGAAGCGGCATTCGACGCCAATCCGAACCTGCGGATGGTGCTGCTCACGCATCTCAGCCACCGCACCGGCCTCGTCCTGCCCGTCGCCGAGATCGCGACGATGGCGCGCGCTCGCGGGATCGATGCGTTGGTCGACGCCGCGCATTCGGTGGGCCAGCTCGATTTCCGCCTTCCCGACCTGAAAGCCGATTTCGTCGGCATCAACCTACACAAATGGATCGGCGCCCCGCTCGGCGTCGGCGCGATCCACATCAGGCGCGACCGGATCGCGGATATCGAACCCGATTCCGCCGAAGACCCGGCGAGCACCGACATCCGCACCCGCGTCCATACCGGCACGGTCGATTATGCCGCGCAATTGACCGTGCCGACTGCCCTGGCTTTCCAGCAGGCGATCGGCGGGGCAAAGCGGGCAGCGAGGCTGCGCGCGCTGCGCGATCGCTGGGTCGGCGCGGTGCGCGACTTGCCGAATGTCGAGATACTCGCACCCGACGGCCTGCATGGTGCGATCACGTCGTTCCGGCTGCGCGGACGGACCAGCCATGCCGACAATGTCGCGCTGGCGAAGGCGCTGCTCGACAAGCACCGCATCTTCACCGTCCATCGCGACGGCCTTGCTTCGGGCTCATGCGTGCGCGTCACCCCGGCGCTGGCGACGCGGATGGCCGATATGGACGCGCTCGCCGCCGCGATCCGCGCGCTTGCCTAGCGCGAGCCCGCGGGCCTATCGTCGCCGGCGATGAACGAGCGCCGCGACAAGCCGAGCTTTGCCAACCTCTTCGCCCGCGCCAGGGGCGACGAGCCGCCCGCGCAGCCGCCCGTCGAACCGCGGCGCCGCGACGAATGGGCCTATGAAGCGATGCAATTCCTGGTCGATCCGGCGCGGGTCCGCATCTGGCCGGGCAATGCGCGGATCTATGAAGACCTGACCCCCGACAATTGCCGCGACCTGATCCAGTCGATCGCGGTCGAAGGGATGCAGAAGGTCGCCGCGATCGTTCGCCCGGTGTTCGACGACGCATTCCACGAATATGAGCTGATCGCGGGTACGCGGCGGCATTTCGCAGTGTCGTACCTGCGCGCGACGAGCATGGCCTCGCTGCGGTTCCTGATCCAGGTCGAGATCCTCGACGACGAGGCCGCGTTCCGCCTCGCCGATCTCGAGAATCGCGCCCGCAAGGACGTGTCCGACATCGAGCGTGCGCGCAATTACGCCGCCGCGCTCCACACCCATTATGACGGTCACCTGACACGCATGGCGCAGCGGCTCGGCCTGTCCAAATCGTGGCTGTCGAAGATGGTCCGGGTGGCTGCCCTGCCCGATCCGTTGCTCGCGGCGTTCGGCTCGCCCGCGGACCTCCACCTCAAGCCGGCCTATACGCTGGCGCAGAAGCTCGACGGCCCGACTGGGCCGATGATCATCGCCACCGCAGTACAGATCGCGCGCGCGCAGGAGGCGCGGCACGCGGATGGCCTGTCGCCCTATCCTGCAGCCGAAGTGCTGCGCCAGCTGAACGAAGCGGCGAGTCCGACGCCCGAGGATGCCGCCGAATTGCGCGGACCTACCGGCCGCCTGGCGATGAGCGCGACCGCCAATCGCAACACGCTGACGCTCAAGCTCCACGCCGGATCGGGTGTCACGCGCAAGGCGCTGACCGAGGCGCTGCGCGCGGCGCTCGATGCCGCCCAGGGCAAGGGCTTCTCGCTCGATCTCGCCGCCAGGGCAGACGGGGATTAGGCTTCGCTATCCGCCGGTATGTCGGGCGCCTGCCCGCTGCGCCGCCACATTCCCTTGAGCACCCAGCCGAGCATCGCCGGGGCGCCGGGCCGGAGCAGCAGCCAGTCGCGCACCGCCGGGCCTTGCGCGGCGCCGATCGTGCCCTTGTAGCCGCTGTCGCCAGCACCCCAATCGACCATGGTCATCCCGTCCTGCAGCGCGCGGACGAGGTTGCGATAATAGAGCAATTTCCCCGGCGAATGCCTGGCGAAGACGGGATCGTAGCTGTTGGCGATCGCGTATTTGAGCTTGCCCAGGTTCATGTCGAACGAGAAAGCCGCGGGCGCGCCATCGACCGTGAGCAATGCCACCCACATCATCTCGGCGATCACCGGGTCGGCCGCGGCCTGGCGCCAGAACGCGCCGTGCCCGGTGCGGGTGAACTTGGCATCGCTGCCGTCGGTGCGCGCGGCGATCCAGCTCTTCTCCTCGATCCGGGCGAGCGGCTCGAACCCGCCTTGCGCCAGTTCGGCACCGGTCAGGAAGCGCCAGTCGAGCGCGCCATGCGCGGCCAGATGCTTTTCGTGGAAGCGGTTCTTCTTTAGCGTCGACAGGCGCGGCCAGGTGCCGCCATTCCGCTCGTCCGCTTGCGCCGCCACCATGTCGAGCAGATAGGTATCGGCGACGAAGCGATCGAGCACTGCCCAGCCGCGCCGCTTCGCCGCCGCGATCAGCCCGGCCAGGGCCTGATCGCCGTCATAGATCGGCCCGATGCGCAGGCCGTTGACTTCTTGCCCCAATCGCTCGACCAGCACGTCGAACGCCGATGCTGGCGTGTCGCTGCGGGCGGGAAAGCCGCGGAACGGCCAATAGCAGCCCGGGACCGCCGCGAGCCTCGCCGGCTCGGGCCCGAACCCGGCGAACGGCAAGGCGATCACCGGCTCGCCATCGCGCTCGACAATCAGGGTCCGCGCCCGCCCACCATAGGCCGCGAGCGCAGCGGCGAACCATTGGTAGCGCAAGAAGCGATGGCTCCCGGGCGCGCCCTCCGCGACGGTGTCGATCAGCGCCGACAATCCATCGAACGCCGTCGCGCGCATCGCAGGCGGCAGGCGCGTGAACTCGCTGAGCAGCATCGGCTTCGTCATGCGCGCGGCTATACGCGCGAGCCGTTACCAAGCGGTTTTCCTTACCGTCGCCCCGGACTTGATCCGGGGTCCCGCTTTCTCATTCGGCAAGGATGAAGCGGGATGCCGGATCAAGTCCGACATGACGACGGCGGCTGGACTATCCCTCCCTCACCCAAGCCCTCGCCTCACCACCCTTAGCCTCTGGAAACACCCGCATCTCGCCCGAGAAAAGCGCCCCTGCCGCACGCGTGATCGGGCCGATCCAGCCATGGTCGGTCACCACCGCGGCGCGCCCCACGGCATTGCGGTGCTGGACCACCCATTTCAGATCCTCCCACCACAAGGACAGATCGACCGGCCCCAGCTTGCGCACCGTCTCGACCACGCGGAGCGTGCCGTGCCGCGCAATCTGCGCCTCGAGCACCGGGATGATTGCCTCGTAATCCTCGCGCGTGATCGCGCCGTCGACGATCAGGTCGATCACCCCGGCCTCTTCGTCGACCGTATAGCTGAGCATCCGATATCTCCTTCCGCTTCCCATAACGCGCGGGGCACGCCATCATGTCCCGCAATGCAGGCCGCCAATTCCGTTTCGACGATCGCGCAGACGATCCAATTGTCCCTGTCGCCGGTCTTCATGCTGGCCGGGATCGGCGCATTGCTCAACGTCCTGGTCGGCCGGATGGCGCGCGTCGTTGATCGCGTTCGCGACCTCGAGAAGCTTCATCCGCTGGCGACCGGACCAGAGCGCGATCGCTACATCTTCGAATTGCGCATCCTCGACCGCCGCATCCGGGTGATCAACGCCGCCTTGCTGATGGCGGTGTCGAGCGCGGTAATGACCTGTACCGTCGTCGCCTTGCTGTTCGTGGCCGAGCTGGGCGGGCTGCGGTTCGGGACGATCGTGGCACTGTCGTTCATCCTTGCGATGCTGCTGCTGATCGCGGCGCTGGTCAGTTTCATCGTCGAAGTCCGCACCTCGCTCCGCGCGGTGAAGGTCCGCGAGGAATTGCTGGAACGGCAATGACCGGCCCGCTGGTGAATCTCTTCGCGGCGTGACGCCGATCACGCTGCCCGGCAGCAATTCCGTTGAATCTTCGGCCGTCCGCGATCGAGCGGGCTTCAACCGGAGATCAACAATGGACATCATCATCAATGGCAAGTCGGCTCGCCTGACCGCGCTGGCCGATGGCAACGCCTTTCCGGACTTGCTTTTCTTCGCTGCCGGCAAGGTCGCCGCACCTGGTGGCAAGGCGAAGTTCAAGGTCAAGGTCGGCGATAACGGCACTACGCTGAAGACCTGGACCAGGACGGTCGAACATACCGAGCTTCAGGGTACGCCGTTCGGGAATTTCTTCGGTTCGGAAATCATCAGCCGGGACGACCTGACCGGAAATTTCCAGATCGAGGTCCAGATCGATGGCGCCCCCGTCAACCCAGCGGGATTGATTCAGGTGGATGTCGATGCGCTGAAAGGACTGGGCGCCACCTTCGACAACGGCGCCGGCGTGACTGGCGTCGTCGGCGTGCTTTTCATGGCGTGACCGAGACTTTCCGGGGGCGAACCCGCCCCCGGAAAACTATCGCTTGCCGCCAAGCTCCGCCCCCGCATCGGCCGACGCCGCATAGTTCGGCGCCACTCGCGCCTTCGACGCCTGTTCGTAGACATAGCCGGCCTGGAGCAGCTTCTCGTCACTCCATGCCGGACCGATGAACGACAACCCGACCGGCAGCCCGCGGATCAGCCCCATCGGCACGGTGAGGTTCGGATAGCCCGAAATCGCCGGCAATTCGGACGAGCTCGGCCCACTGAACTGGTCGCCATAGACCGGGTCGGACAGCCACGGCGCGCCATAGGTCGGCTGGACCAGGATCGTCGCACCGGCCTGTTTGAGCATCCCGTCGATCGCGCCCTTGGCCAAGGTAAGCGACTTCTCGCGCTGCGCCTTGTAGGTCGCTTCATCGACTCCCTTCGACTTGGCCGCCATGTCGAAGATTTCCTGCGCGAAATAGGGCATCTCGTCAGCCGAATGCGCGGTGTCGAAAGCGATCACGTCGGCAAGCGTGCGCGTCTTCACCGCGGCCGGCGTCGCGGCGAGATATTTGTCGAGATCGGTCTTGAGCTCGAACTTGAGCACGTCGAACTCGGCATCACCCATCCCATCGGTCTTGGGCCGTTCGACATCGATCAGCACCGCGCCCTGCGCTTTCAGCACGTCAAGCGCGGCATTGAACTTCACGGTCAGCGCTGCGGGCATGTCGGGCCGATAGACCGCGACGCGCACGCCCTTGAGCGAGGCGGCCGTCAGCCCGGCGCTGTAATCCTTGCGATACTTGCTCGCCTCCGCTGTCGCCGGGTCGGCGGGATCGGTGCCGATCATCCCCGAGAACAGCAAGGCGACGTCGCGGACGCTTCGTCCCATCGGTCCCGGCGTATCCTGGCTGTGGCTGATCGGCACGACGAACGTGCGGCTGACCATGCCGAGCGTCGGCTTCAACCCGACCAGCCCGTTCATCGACGACGGGCAGACCACCGACCCGTCGGTCTCGGTGCCGATCCCCGCCGCGGCGAAACTCGCCGCGATCCCCGCCCCGGTCCCGCTCGACGATCCGCAGGAGGTACGATCGAGCGCATAGGGATTGCGCACCAGCCCGCCGACCGCGCTCCACCCGCTCATCGACTTGGTCGAACGGATATTGGCCCATTCGCTGAGGTTGGTCTTGCCCAGGATCACTGCGCCCTGCGCGCGCAACAGCGCGATCACCGGCGCGTCGCGGCCGGTCACATTGTCCTTGAGCGCCAGGCTGCCCGCCGTGGTCGCGATCGGGTCTTTCGTCTCGATATTGTCCTTGACCAGGATCGGCACGCCGTCGAGCGGGCCGAGCAGTTTCTTCGCCTTGCGCCGAGCATCGCTCGCCTTGGCCTGGGCGATCGCATCGGGATTGACCGCGATCACCGCGCGCAACGTCGGCCCCTTGCGATCGAGCCGCGCGATGCGGTCGAGATAGGCGCGAGTGATGTCCTCGCTCGAATCCTGCCCCTTCTCCATCCGGAGCTTGAGCTGGTCGATCGACACTTCGTCGACCGGATGTTCGGGCGGCATCTGGGCGATCGCGGGCAACGGCATGGCGAGCAGAATCAGCGCAGCAAGACGACGCATATTGTCCCCCTTTTCGAGTCATGCTGTTGTTGACCAACGACACGCGTCCGGCAAGCGGGCGCCGACCCGGGAGAGCGCATGCCAGAACCGACCGAAACCCAGGTCGTCATCATCGGTGCCGGCATGTCCGGCCTGCTCGCCGCGATCCGCATGCAGCAGGCCGGCGTCGACTTCGCCCTGCTGGAGAAAAGCCGCGATCTCGGCGGGACGTGGCTCGACAATGCCTATCCGGGATCGGGCTGCGACGTTCCCAGCCACCTCTATTCGTACAGCTTTGCCGGCAATCCGGGCTGGTCGCGGCTGTTTGCGCGCCAGCCCGAAATCCTGGAGTATTTCCGGACGCAGGCGGACCGGTTCGGCATCCGGCCGCACCTGCATTTCGGGGTCGAGGTGGCGAGCGCCGACTGGGACGAGGCCGAGGCACGCTGGGCGGTCACGGCGACCGACGGGCGGCGATGGCGCGTGCGGGCGTTGATCGTCGCGACGGGCCAGCTCAACCGCCCGCGCACGCCCGACATTGCCGGCCGCGACAGCTTTGCCGGCACCCAGCTCCATACCGCGCGCTGGACGCTCGACGCGCCGATCGCGGGCAGGAAAGTCGGCGTGATCGGCACCGGGGCGAGCGCGATCCAGGTCGTGCCCGAGATCGCCAAGCAAGCCGCGCACCTGACCGTGTTCCAGCGCTCGCCGCACTGGATTATCCCGCGCATGGACGCGCCGATCCACGACAGCACCAAGCGCCGATTCCAGCGCTTCCCGCTGCTTCGCAAACTGTATCGCGGGCTGATCTGGAAGCGGCTCGAAAGCTTCTGGCCGGCGATCCAGACCCCGGGCGGCAAGCGCGCGAAAGAAGTCGAGCAGATCGCCAAGGACTATCTCGCCGACACGGTGCCCGATCCTGCGATGCGCGCGAAGCTGACCCCGGATTTCCCGCTCGGCTGCAAACGGACGCTGGTGTCGGACGACTATTTCACCGCACTGATCCGCGACAATGTCACGCTCGAAACCGACGCGATCGAGCGGATCGAGCCGGCCGGGGTCCGCCTTGCCGACGGCAGCCTGGTCGAGCTCGATACGATCGTCTGGGCGACGGGGTTCGAGACGCACGGCTTCGTCGCGCCGATCGCGATCAACGGCCCGGCCGGCAGCCTCGCCCAAGCCTGGGCGGGTGGCGCCAGCGCCTATCGCGGCACCACCGTCGCGGGCTTCCCCAATCTGTTCCTGCTCTACGGGCCGAACACCAATCTCGGCCACAACTCGATCATCTTCATGGTCGAGCGGCAGATGGAATATGCGTTGCCCGCGATCCTCAAGGTCGCGCGCGGCGAGGCGCAGCGGGTGACGGTCAGGCCCGAAGCCCACCGCGCCTATAACGATGCGCTCCAGGCTCGTCTCGCCACGACTGCCTGGGCGGCGGGTTGCGGCTCCTGGTACAAGACCGATGCCGGGGTGATGCCCAACAACTGGGCCGGCAACACCGCCGAATTCGCGAAATTGATGAAGCACTTCGACCCAGAAGCGTACGAGATCGCCTGATCATTCCCCGAACAGATCGCGCTGCGCCTTTTCCAGTTCCTCGGCATAGCGTTTACGGACGAACTTTTCCGACAGCGTCCCCTGCACGACGCCGCCATCATCGACCACCGCCAACTCGTCCGCCTGTACCGCGTCGAACTTCGCCATGATCTCCACGATATTGTCGTCGGGCGCGAGCGGCGGCAGCGTGGATTTGACGAGCGACCCGACCGCCGCATCGGACACGACGCCCTCGGCATAGACGATCGCCGGGGGAATGATGCCGGCATAGTCGCCGGCCGGATCGGTCAGCACCACGCGGCTGACCGCGCCCAGCGGAAAGCGGCGCCGGAACTCTGCCACGCTCGCGCTCGCGGCGATCGCCTGGACCTCGCGCCGCATCATCCGCCCGGCAGTCAGCAACCGTACCCAGCCGACGTCGCGTGCGCTCTTGATCGTCTCGCCGCGCAGGTGGAGCCGCCAGGTCGAGAAACTGTAGCCGAACGTCTCGCGCACGATCGTCGAGGCGATCAGCGACGCCGCCAGCACCGCGCCGGTCAAGAGGAAGCTCCGGGTCGTTTCGAACACCAGCATCGCCATGGTCAGCGGCGCACCGATCACCGCGACCGCCATTGCCGCCATCCCGACCAGCGCCGCGTCGCCCGAGGGCAGGATCTGGTACCCCGCGATCATCGCGACGATCCCGGCGAACAGGTGCCCGACCAATGTCCCGAGGAACAGCGAGGCGAAGAACAGCCCGCCGCGGAAGCCGAAGCCGAGCGACACGATCGACGCCAGCGATTTCGCCACCAGCACCACTGCGATGAACGTCAGCGACGCCCCGATCGCCAGGTCGGTACCGAGCGCGCCATGTCCCGCCGACAGCACCTGTGGCGACCAGGCGGCGATCGGGATCAGCAGCAGCCCGCCGACCGCCGGCCGCGCCCAGCTCGCCAGCCCGACCCGGCGCGTGCCGGCCTCGACTGCGGCGACCGCGCGCATCAGCACGATCGCGAGCCCCGCGCAGATCGCGCCCAGCAGGCTGTAGAGGATGTAGTGGTCACCCGGCACCGCGATCGACGAATTGACCGCTTCGACGGCATAGGGCGCGGCACCCAGGCTGTGCGCGACCAGCCCGCCGGCCAGGGCCGCTGCCGCGACGGGTACGATCGCCGACGGCGTATAGGCACCGATCACGATCTCGAACGCGTAAAAGGCGCCCGCCAGCGGCGTGCCGAACGCCGCGGCGATCGATGCCCCCGCGCCCGCCCCGACCAGGATGCGCAGGTCGGCGCGCCGCGTGCCGAGCGCGAGGCCCGCCGCCGATCCCGCCGCGCTGCCGAGCTGGGCATAGCCCGCCTCGAGCCCGACCGACGCGCCGAAGCCGTTCGAAATCGCCGTCTGCGCCGCGATGATCAGACTGTCGACCAGCGACATGCGCCCGCCATGGAGCGCGTTCGCCTCGACCGCGTCGACCAGCGTCCGCTGCCGCGCGCGCACCGCGAGCGAGAACAGCGCCAACACGACACCGCCCAGTGGCAGCATCGCCAGTTGCCACGGGGACAAGGATACGACCGCGCTCAGCCGCGCTTCGTCGGGCAAGCCGAACAGGAGATGCTGGAGCAGCCGGGCCGCGCCACCAAGCAGCACGGTGCACAGGCCCGCCGCGGCGCCGACCCCGATCGCCAGCGCGACGAACCACCATTCGCTCGCGCGGAACCGCCGCCTGATCCACGCGATCGGTGTCAGCGCGCGATAGGGAATCTGGGGAACCGCCATCGCGGCGTCCTAGGGTGATGATGGTACGGCAGCAAGGCTGCCGCACCCGCTACCGATCAACCTGCGTGGTAACCCAGCGCCTCGAACGCATGCTGGAACACCCACCAGCCCGCCAGCGCGAGCAGCAGGGTCACCGCCATCAGCACCCAGCCGATCATCGTGAAGCGCTTGGTATCGGCGTTACGATATTTCCACCGCGCGCCGCCGATCAGGAAGAACAGGCCGAACACGATCAGCGCCGGGACGAGCGCGAAGATCTTGTTCGAATATTCGACTTTCTCCGCCTGTGCCAATGCCTGCTGGTACGGCAGCCAGATGCCCCACCAGCCGAACCCGGCCGCACCGATCAGGCAGGCGATTCCGCCCAGGCGAAACTTGAGATCCTCGTTCATCCTTCCCCCTGTTTGCTGGTTCGACACCCGATCCAGGTGCCCAGAAATGATAAGAGGCTGCCAGGGGCTCCTTACCCCTGGCAACCTCCTAACATGGTCAGCGGCCGGATGCTCCAGCCCGGAGGACCATGCGGACCGCTTATCCTGTGGATCGCAACGTTGATTGGGGGAGGATACCCCCCGAAGCGACCCGGCGGACTTAGCGGCGCGTCCCCCGAACGAACTGAACCGACCCCATTGCTGAACCATGAGACATCGGATCACCTCCTTTCGCTTGTTGAAACAGCGTGACCGTTACTGGTCACGACACCTATGTGAATCAGGCGAGTCTGCAATTCAAGTCTTGTAATGCACGAGAAAATAGACGATTCTCTTCGTCCTGTTCTGCGGAGCGCGATGACGCCGCAGTCGCTCCCCTAGTGCCGTTTGAAATACTGGATCTCGCGTTCGTGCCGTTCCGCGCCGGCGCGGGTGTCGAAGGTGCCGAGGTTGCGGCGTTTGTGCGTCTCCGGATCGACCTTGCGCGAATAGAGGCGGTACTCGCCCGATTTGAGCTTGCGGATCATGCGCCTTCTCCTCGCCGGCAAAACGCGCGAGGGACCTCGATGGGTTCAGCCCCTGGCTACCGAGGAGTGCCTGTGCTCGAGAAAACCACGGCAAAATGTTTGCCGTCGGACGTATCGGCCGAACATTCGAGATGGGTATTCGGCTTGCTGAGCACGGCGACGGTGCAACGCCCGGTTGCCGGCATCGATACCGCCTGCGGGGGCTGGCCTTCGCGGCCGATCGTCACCTTGATTACCGTCAAACCGCCATCATCGTCGCGAGTACCGAAGAAGCTGACCACCCCGTCGCCGCTCTTGAACATGATCGAGGCGTTTCGCTCGCCATAGATCATGTTGAGCGCAATACCCCCGCACGACGTCCGCCGGCTCTCGACGATGAGCGAGGAACAATTACCATCCACGCTCGCCATCGAGGTCAGCGGAAGCGGTGCCGACTGACCATCGGCGACGATCGGCATAGCGGCCGCCAGCGTCGCGGCCACCCGGACAAGCATCTTCACCGGCAATCCTCAATCACGCGGCCCAGTTCGCCGAACGGACGCACGACGAGCGGCGGTTGCCCGGCGCGTTCGACGATGAAGCGGCCGCGGCTGAACGCCATCGCATCGAGCAGCGAGTCGGTCGCCGCAAGCTGGCTCGCGGCATAATTGGCATCGCCCCCGGTCGGCTGGAGCGGGATCGCGCGGGTCAGCGTCGTGGTGCGGATCGTCGCCGCGGTCGCCGGGCCGCGCACCGACAGATACATCGCCGATCGCGTGCGGTCGCAGCGCAATGTCAGCATGGCGTCCGCCCCCGGCACACCGAACAGGGCGATCGAGCCCACCCCGTCGCGGCGATACACCCAATCGCCTTCGCTGAACGGCCACAAATTCCAGTCGACAGCGAGCGGCGGCGGCGGCGGGGTCGGCGTCGGCGTCGGGCTCGGCGTCACGACCGGGCGCGGCGCAGGCGCGGGTGCCGGCGCGGGCGGCGTCGAGCAACCGGCGATGATCAGGGCCAGGGCGGCGGGGATAAGGCGTCGCATCGCGCGACCATGGCGGCTCGCTTCCCGCGCCTCAACCCCCAAGCGGCATTCTGGATTGGATCGGCGATGTATGTCGCGCTACGATCGTTTCGGATTCAGCAGAAAGGCAAGGCGTGGCCGAAACAATGATACAGCCCCTGGTGGCCGCGAGCCTCGACGCGACGATGAAGGTCCGCAGCAAGGAATCGGGAAAGACGATCGGCACGCTCCACGCCTTCATGGTCCACAAGAGGTCGGGCCGGGCAATGTATGCCGTGCTCAGCCTGGGCGGGTTCCTGGGGGTGGGACGGACCTATTATCCGGTGCCGATCCAGCTCCTCGCCTATGACCTGGCGGCAGACGCCTATGTCTCGTCGGTCGAGGCGAAGACGCTCGAGGGAGGGCCCAATTGGTCGGGATCGGCACCCGAATTCGACCAGGCTTATGCCGACCGCGTCGCGAGCTATTACGGCGCGGACAAGCAGGATCTAACCGTCGGCTAGCGTCCGTCGCTTGCCATTCACGACGCCGCAGTCCTTCACGAATTGCCCAACGATCGGATCGCCGGGCACCGACAGGGTCCAGCCGTCATCGGCCCGGATGACGATGCCCTGCCCTGCAGCCAGGCCCGCGGCGAGGCGATCGCCGTCCAGCGAGGGAAAAGTGCCGGGAAAGATCAACGCCCGCCCATGCTCGCCACGGAATGCGGGATAGGTTTTATGCCATGCCCCGGCACTGACGGTGAACGAACGCACGCTGTCACCGTAACCGCCATGGATGACGCCAAAGACAATGTCGGACTCGCATCTCAGCCCGATAAACGCGCCATCGAGGCCTCGCCCGTCGGCCGCCCGATAGCTCAGGTTCAACGCCGCCTCGTCATAGTGCCAGCCCGCTTGGGAGGCATCCGATCCGCCACAGCCCGCGACCGCCAATCCCAGCACGATAACCGGGGCGGACGGCCTCATCGCCGGCTCCCGCTCCCGAACTTCTTCTGCACCTTGCCGTATCGCGTCTTGCGCGTGCCCGGCTTGCCTTCGTTCGACCGGCCCATCACCGGCGGCAGCACGCGTTCGTCGGTCGGCAGCCCGAGTTCCTCCGCCTCCAGCGCCCGGATCTCGTCGCGCAACCGCCCGGCTTCCTCGAATTCGAGGTCGGACGCGGCCTTGCGCATCTTCTTCTCGAGCTCCTCGATATAGGCGCGCAGATTGTGCCCGACCATGTGCGGCCGCTCATCGTCGATCGGGACGGTGACCTGGTCCTTCGACGCGACATGGGCGATGATGTCGCCGATATTGCGCTTGATCGTGGTCGGCGTGATGCCGTGCTCGATATTATACGCTTCCTGTTTCTCGCGGCGGCGATTGGTCTCGTTGAGCGCGCGCTCCATACTGCCGGTCATGCGATCGGCATAGAGGATCACCCGCCCCTCGACGTTGCGCGCGGCGCGGCCGATCGTCTGGATCAGCGAGGTTTCCGAGCGCAAAAAACCTTCCTTGTCGGCATCGAGGATCGCGACCAGCCCGCATTCGGGGATGTCGAGCCCTTCGCGAAGCAGGTTGATTCCTACCAGCACGTCGTAGACACCGAGCCTAAGGTCACGGATCAGCTCGATTCTCTCGAGCGTCTCGACGTCCGAATGCATGTAGCGGACCTTGATCCCCGCTTCGTGCATATATTCGGTCAGATCCTCGGCCATCCGCTTGGTCAGCGTGGTGATCAGCGTGCGATAGCCCATCGCCGTGGTCTTGTTGCATTCCTGGATGACGTCCTGGACCTGCTCCTCGACCGGGCGGATCTCGACCGGGGGATCGATCAGCCCGGTCGGACGGATCACCTGCTCGGCGAACACGCCGCCGGTCTGCTCCATTTCCCACCCGCCCGGCGTCGCCGAGACATAGGTGGTCTGCGGCCGCATCGCGTCCCATTCGTTGAAACGCAGCGGCCGGTTGTCGATGCACGACGGCAGGCGGAAGCCATATTCGGCGAGCGTGATCTTCCGCCGATGGTCGCCCCGCGCCATGCCGTTGATCTGGCCGATCGTCTGGTGACTCTCATCGACGAACAGCAGCGCATTCTCGGGCAGATATTCGAACAAGGTGGGCGGCGGCTCGCCCGGCAGGCGCCCGGTCAGGAAGCGCGAATAATTCTCGATTCCGGCACAAGATCCAGTTGCCGCAATCATTTCCAGGTCGAAGTTGGTACGCTGTTCGAGCCGTTGCGCCTCGAGCAATTTGCCCTCGATCTGCAATTCCTTGAGCCGCTCGGCAAGCTCGTGCTTGATCGCTTCCATCGCCTGTTTGAGCGTCGGGCCCGGCGTCACATAGTGCGAATTGGCGAACACCCGGACATAGTTGAGGCTGGCGACCTTCTTGCCGGTCAGCGGGTCGAACTCGACAATGTCCTCGATATCGTCGCCGAAGAACGACACGCGCCAGGCGGTGTCCTCGTAGTGCGACGGGAAGATCTCGAGATTGTCGCCCTTGACCCGGAAATTGCCGCGCTGGAACGCCGCGTCGTTGCGCTTGTACTGGAGCGCGACGAGCTTGCGCACGATCTCGCGCTGGTCGACCGTCTGACCCTTCTTGAGGTCGAAGATCATCGCCGAATAGGTCTCGACCGAGCCGATGCCGTAGAGGCACGACACCGAGGCGACGATGATCACGTCGTCGCGTTCGAGCAGCGACCGGGTGGCGGAATGCCGCATCCGGTCGATCGACTCGTTCACCGAGCTTTCCTTCTCGATATAGGTGTCCGACCGCGGCACGTACGCCTCGGGCTGGTAATAGTCATAGTAGCTGACGAAATACTCGACCGCATTGTCGGGAAAGAAGCTCTTGAACTCGCCATAGAGCTGGGCCGCCAGGATCTTGTTGGGCGCGAGGATCAAGGCCGGACGCTGCAGCGTGTCGATCACCTTGGCCATGGTGAAGGTCTTGCCCGACCCCGTCACGCCGAGCAGCACCTGGTCGCGCTCGCCGGCCAGCGCCGCCTCGGTCAGCTCCTTGATCGCGCCGGGCTGGTCGCCCGACGGCTCATAGTCGCTGACCAGCTTGAACGCCTTGCCGCCTTCCACCTTGTCGGGCCGTTGCGGCCGATGCGGGACGAAGGACTGACCCGTTTCCGGCTCGGCCAGGCTGGTGCGAATCTCGATCGGCATGGAACGAATATGGAGAACAATACGAGCACATTCAACGCGGCGGGCATGCGTTGCTGCCAATCGCAGCGACGCCGATCCCGGTTGAGTTGCCGCCCGCCCGCTTCTATCCTCGCGCTATAAAAAAGGTCGCGCCACCTCTCACTGGAGAATTGCCGTGAAGCGTACCGCCCTCATCCTCCTTCCCCTCGTGCTAGCGGGCTGCGGCCAGCAGAGCAGCAGCAGCACCACCGCGAGTACAACCAACGGTGAGACTGGCGCAGTCTCCACCACCAATTCGACCACGACGACGACCACCACCACCGACACGCCCCTCACCGCGTCCGCGCTTGGCATGCAGCCGGGCAAATGGGAGACGACGATCGCGGTCACCGACATGGAAATGAACGGCGTGCATCGATCGGCCCCGGCCGGAACCGGGCAGAAAGTCACGACCTGCGTCACGCCCGACATGGCGGCCAAGGGGTATGACCAGGCCCTCAAACAGGCCGGGTTCGACTGCGCGACCAACACCGTCACTTATGCCGACGGCCGGATTTCCGGGCAGCGTACGTGCAAGACGCCGATGGGAATGATGAGCAGCACGATGACCGGCACCTATTCGCCGACCGCGATCAGTGCCGATGCCGAGGCGACGGTCGACGGGCGGATGAAGATCAAGGAAAAGATCCATACCGAGGCGCGCCGCGTCGGCGATTGCGGCTGATCCACGCCAACCCGCGCGGCGCGAATGGCCATTGCCTCGCGCCGCGTTTCGGACGAGGACGCTCGCCAACCCGCGGCGTTCCGCCCGGTGCGTACCAACAGGGAGGAAATTCCATGACCAGGGCTATTGCCGCCGTCGCGGTGGCCGGGGCGCTGCTGCTCGGCGGCTGCGACGCGATCTTCGACAAGGGTCCGCCGCCCAAGCGGCAGCCGGGCAGCTGGTCGCAGAAAGTCGATATCGTCAAGATCGAGGGCAAGGACGCCGACAAGATCAAGGGGCAGATGCAGGCCGGCATCGCGATGATGGGGAGCCTCTCGATCTGCGTGACGCCCGAACTGGCCGCCAAGGAGGACCCGACCGAAGGCCTCAAGAAGTTCAACAGCAATAACGACTGCAAGGTCGACAGCCAGGATTACGAGGGCAAGAACGTCAGCTTCTCGGGCACGTGCAAGGGTCCCGATGGCCAGCAGAACAAGGTCGTGACCAAGGGCACGCTGAGTCCGACCGCGCAGGATTTCAGCGTCTCGATCGATGGTCCGACCAAGATCGAACTCAAGACCCATGCATCGCGCAACGGCGACTGTACCGCCAAGGACCTCAAGGTCCCGGCGGGCGCCGCGCTCTGACGACCCGGCCGGCCGCGCGCAACGACGCACGGCCGGCCTTTTTCCTGGGAGGGATGACATGATCGGTTACGCAACGATCGGTACCAACGATATCGAGAAGGCGCGCGCTTTCTACGACGATCTGCTCAGCTCGATCGGGCTCGGCCGGCTGATGGTGATGGATTCCGGCTTCACCATGTACGGCGCGTCATTCGGCCAGCCCGCGCTCGTCGTCCCCCCGCCGTACAATGGCGAGGCCGCGGTCGCGGGCAACGGCAACATGATCGCGATGCCGGTCAAGGAACGCGCGCAGGTCGACGCATTGCATGCCAGGGCACTCGAGCTCGGCGGCGCCTGCGAGGGCCAGCCCGGCTTGCGCGGCCCCGACGGACCACAGGCCTTTTACGGCGCCTATTTCCGCGACCTCGACGGCAACAAGCTCTGCGCCTTCCGGGTCGGCGCCGCCTGATCCTGCGGCGCCTGCTGGCAACGGCCGCGCTGGCCCTCGCCGTCGCGCCCGCCTTGGCGGGCGAGATGGCGACCTTTGGCGGCGTGCCCGGGGTCGAATTGATCTATTACGATGTCAGCGGCAGCAATCCGGGCCAGATCCGCGCGGCGATCGACAAGCTGCGGCCGAGCGATCCCAATGACGGCCAGCGCGTCGACGCGTTGACCCTGCATCGCTTCCGCTGGCGTTGGCCGATCGTCAACGGCATCTGCGACCTCAACCAGGCGACGGTCGCGTTCGAAGCGCGCGTCACGCTGCCGCACCTGACCAATCTCGCGGCGCTGCCGACGGGCCTGCAGCAGGGCTGGGCGCGCTATCTCGCCGGGCTCGAGGAACACGAAAAGGGCCATCTGCTCAATGCCTGGAATCGGCGCGACGACGTGCTGGCGGCGATCAAAAGCGCGCGCTGCGACACCGCCAGCGATGCGGCAAAAGCGGTGCTGAAGCAGATCAACCAGGCCGATATCGATTATGACCGCCGCACCGATCACGGCCGGCGGCAAGGCGCAACCTTTTAACCCACCTTCCGGTAGGCCACCCGCCACATCACCACCGCGACCGCTGCCGACATCGCCGCCATCACCAGGCTGGTCGCGATCCCGCTCATCCAGCGGAAGAACAGGGTGCGGACATCCATCGCCGGCATTGCGAACAGCCCGAAGCCCCAGGTCTGGCCGCCGAGGAACAGGATGAAGCCGATCGCCGCCCCCAGCAGTGCCGCGCTGATCGGCCCGCGACGCCCGGTCGCATGGAGCAAGACCCAGGGAAAGGCGGCCAGCGCGGTGATGCCGAGCGCGGTCAGGAACGATCCGATCAGCAATGCCATCGCCAGGGTGCCGATCCCGATCGATCCCGCGAACAGCATCAGCACGACCGCGATGCCGCCACCCATCAGCCCGCCGGCGCCGATGGCGAGGCCGACCCGGTCGATCGTGGTTTCGTACTGGCGTGATTGCGCCATGCTGCGGGACATTGCGACCCCTCCCCCGGGCGGCTGCATAGCATCGGCTTGCGCACCTCCCAAGATGCCGCGCGACGAGCCGAGGGACAGTCTCATTTCAGGCTTCCGGCGACCGGCGCGAGGCATCGCAGCAGCGTGTCGCGCGTCAGGATCGGTCGCGCAGGCGGCGGCGCATAAGCGGGAATCTCGATCGTCCGCCCGATCGCCGGCGTCCCGAATCCGCTTTGCCCGGTGCAGCGCTCCGCGGCGGCAAGCAGCCGCGGCGGCGTGTCCCAGGCTTCGTAGGACAGGCGGAAGGTACCCCAATGGATGCCGATCGCACGCGCGGCGCCGAGCCGGCGATAGACTTCGACCGCATCGACCGGCCCGATATGGCTGCCCGCCGCCATCTGCCCGCCGGTGAAGCGGAACGCGCCAATCGGGATCAGGGCGAGGCGGATCGGTCCATAGCTCGCCGCCTTGTCGGCCCAGCCGAGATCGCCGGCGCCGGTGTCGCCCGCGAAGAACAGGTTGCCGCCGGGCAGCCTGACCACGAAGCTCGACCACAAGGCGCGGTTGCGGTCGCTGAACCAGCGGCTGCCCCAATGGTGGCCGCGATTGACGATCACCTCGACACCCGGCCGCACGGCCACGCTCCCTCCCCAGTCGAGCGCCCTGGCCGGAACACCCGCCTGCCCGATCACGCTGTCGTTGCCCAGCGACGTCACGATCACCGGCCGGTCGCGGTCCCACAGCCGCTTGAGCGTCGCCAGGTCCATGTGATCATAATGGTCGTGGCTGACCAGGACGAGGTCGATCCTGGGCAAATCCTCCAACCTGATGCCCGGCTCGGCGATGCGTTTCGGCCCCAGCCCGAGCGGCCCCGCGCGGTCGCTCCAGATCGGATCCGTCAGGATGTTGAGCCCCTGTGTCTGGACCAGGACCGTCGCGTGTCCGACCCAGGTCACGAGCATACGCTGTCCCGCGACCCGCGCCGGCGGCTTACCGGGCGTCACGCGCACCGCCGCGGGCCAGGCGGGCCGGTCGTCGCTTCCGGTCAGATAGCGCGCGATGATCCCGCCGCTCCGCGCGGCCGAGACGACCTCGTCATCGCCATCGGGATTGGTGAAACGCTCGCCGTCGAAATGGTCGCTCTTCGGCCCGCGATAGTAACGCGCATCGAGGAAATCGGGGAGCACGGCCAGCACGAGGCACGCCGCGATCACCAGCCACAGCGCCACCGCGCCGATCCGTTTCGCCCACCGCATCCGCCTGCTCTGCGCGATCGTCGGGGCGCGAGCAAGGTCGTTTGACATTTCGACTATTATGTTGTGTAAACACAACGAATGATCGTGAGAACCGATTCGTGACTCTCTACAACCGTATCGCCCTGTTCCGCGCCGAACGCGGCGTGTCGCGCAAGGCGCTGGCCGAGGCGGTCGGGGTAAACCCGCAGACGATCGGCTATCTCGAGCGCGGCGACTACAAACCCAGCCTCGAGCTCGCGATGAAGATAGCCGCCGAGTTCGACGTCGCGATCGAGCATCTGTTCTCGTTCAGGCCCTTCCCCCCGATCGCGGACACACTGCGCCGCGCGGATATCCGCGAGCCCCTCGCAGAAGAGACCGACCAATGACCAAGCCGCTTACCGAGCGTCTCGACGACCTCGCCAACAGCACCGGCCTGCCGAAGCTCTTCGCCTATCAGCCGCGACGGCGCCGGTTGCGCGCGCTGCCGATCATCGCGTTGCTGCTCGGCACGATCGGGATCGGCATCGGGCTGATCGGCACCAGCTGGTACTGGATCAGCGAAGCCCTGCTGATGGCGGGATTCCTCCTGTCGGTCTGGATGCCGATATTCGGGCCGATCAAGCCCTGGGCGAGCAGGCGCGAACGCGTCGACGAATATGACGAGACGGTCCGCTCGCAGGCCTATCTCGCCGCCTTGCCCGCGATCCTGATCGCCGGCGCCTTCGGACTGTTCGCGCTGCCGGCGCTCGCCGCCCTCCAGCATCGCAATCCGTGGGAGACGATCGCCTTGTGCGGACTCGGCGCCTTCTATCTGCCGCTGCTGTGGAACGCGATCCCGACCCTGCATGCCAGCTTGCGGGATGCGCCGGAAGAAGAGGACGACTAGGTCAGTCCTGATCCTCGTACGCGAATTGCAAGATGCCCCAATGGCGCCCCTCGACCGCGATCGAGGCGATCACCTGCTTGAGCAGCACCACGCCGCCGCCCGCAACCTGGCGGCGATAGGCCTTGAGGCAGAACGGGTCGGTGATCTTGCACTGCTGCTGCGTCTCGGGGAAATGGAAGATCATCCCGCAGCGGGCATGCTCGGCATTCCAGGCGTCGTCGCCCGGACGCTGCGGATGCGACCGCTCGGGCATCGCCACCGCGCCGAAGCCGTTGCGGTCGGTGAAGCTCATCCCGAAGAAACCGGTATAGGTCCGCGCCGTCTCCTGGTACGGGCGCGCCGCAGGGGTGATGAACGGCTGGACCGGATGGCTGTAGAGCGGCGGATTCGTGCCCGGGATCTGGTCGTAGGTCTCGCGGAACAGCTCGGCCCTCGAAATCCGGCCCTCGGCGACCGCCCTGGTCAGTGCCGCCGACACCTGTTTCGCCACTTCCAGCCCGAACGCGATATAGGGTGAGTCCGGCATTTCCACCCCGCTCTCGGCGAAATGCTGGAGCAGGGTGTTGGTATCGTCGCTGACCGTCGTCACGCGGCCCGACAGCCGCTGCAGGCCGTCGGCATTGGCGCCCGAGGTGGTCGACAAGGCGCCGAGACCCGTGCGGATATTGCCGACCGACTCGACCATCGAACCGATGCGGTCGCTGACGCGCTCGCTCGAATCCGACAGATCGCGCATCAGCAGGCCCAGCCGGTCGACCAGTTCCTCGATGTCCTTGCTGCCCTGGTGCGCGGTCCGGGCGCGCTCGACGCCATGCGCGACGCGGTCGAGCATCCCCGCCGCCTCGCCCGCCAGCGCGCCGATCGAGCGTTCGATCGTCTGCGTCGCCGATGCTGTTTCCTGCGCGAGCTTCTTCACTTCGCTCGCCACCACCGCGAAGCCGCGGCCGGCATCACCCGCGCGCGCCGCCTCGATCGTCGCATTCAGGGCAAGCAGATTGGTCTGGCTGGCGATCCCGCTGATCACCTGGGTGACGTGGCTGACCGAAGCGAGCGCCTCGTTGAAGGCGCCCAGGCTGGCATGGATGCGGCTGACCTGGTCGATCAGATCGACGACGTTGCTCGACGCGTCGGACAATTGCCGGGTCGAATCCTCGATCACCCCGCGCGCCGCCGCAGTGTTGCGGCGCGCTTCCTCGGCCGCGCGCGCGACATCGGTGCCGTCATCGGCCAGCCGCACGGCGTCGCCGCCGATCGTTTCGATCGTCCACGCCTGCGCCGTCACGCGCTCGGCGAGCTCGGTGATGTCGGCCTGGAGATCGAGCGTGCGGATGCCGAGATCGCCCGACATCTTCGCAGCCTTCCGGACCGTTGCCGCAATATCCAAAGACGCGCCCCCCGCATTCTTCCCTTGATAAGACGGCTAAACGGTTGGGGTTAAAGAAGCTTTAGGGGTGTTTTTCACCGGAATGGCGGTATCGCTGGGCCGAGGCTGCGGCCCGTGATACGCCTAGCTGCGGAGGATATGGGATGACCACAGAGGCCGCGATCGACGAAACCGCACCGCGCTGGTCGGCGATGGCTTATGCCTCGACCGCGATCGGGCTTGGTGGGGCAATCGCGGCAACGGCGCTGATGCTGGTCGGACGCGATAGCCTGGCGATGTCGATCATCATGCCCGCTTTCCTGTTCTGTCTGCTTCAATCGAGCATGTCGACGACGCATAACTGGCAGAGCCTTGCCGATTTCGATGATCCGCTCGACCGGATGCGTTTTGCCTTTCTCGGCACTCAGGTGACCCTGGCCTATCTCCTCGTCGGTATCTTCATCGAGTTCTGGAAGACGGGACATGGCGAGCCGGTAACCTTCAGCTCCGAGCAGTTGACCATCGGATTGTTCACGGCGTTGGCGCTGGGACAAGCCGCACCCAGGGCTATGCGGCTTTGGCGGGGTCCGCCCCCGCAAGGCTGAACCAGCCGGCCACGCCGGCCAGCACCGCGACCCCACCCGCGATCAACGCCGCCGCGTGGAACGCATCGATTGACACACCGCGCCCGCCGCCCGTCAGCACCAGCCCGATCAGCGCCACCGCGACCATCGCGCCGATCCGCGCGGTCGCGTTGTTGACCCCAGATGCTGCGCCGGCATGGTGCCGGTCGACGCTCGCCATCACCGTCGTGGTCAGCGGCGCGACCGCGATCGTCATGCCCAGCCCGATCACCAGCATCGCGGGCAGCAGATGCGGGACGAAGGCGATATCCGATCCCGGGATCATCCGCATCAGCACGAAGCCGATCCCGACGAGCATCGGGCCGGCGGCCAGCATCCAGCGCGCGCCGATCCGCTCGGCGACCAGCCCCGACAATCGCGACCCGGCGCCCATGATCAGCGGCAGCGGCAGGACCGCCGCGCCCGCCGCGGTCGCTTTCCAGCCGGTCGAGATCAGCAGATAGGGCAGCAACAACAATGCCCCGCTCAGCGCCGCATAGAGCAGGAAGGTCAGGACCGTGATCGCGCTGAACGCCCGCGTCGCGAACAGGCCGAGCGGCACCATCGCGTGCTTGCCGCAGCGGCTTTCCCACCACAGGAACGCGCCTGAGGCGACCACGCCGCCGGCGGTGTACGGCCAGGCATGTTGCCCGCCCGAGGACGCGCCCGATGTCGCAATCGTCAGTCCCCAGACGAGCAGCCCCAGCCCTGCCGTCGCCAGTGCGCCGCCGATCCAGTCGGGCTTCGCCGCATCGGGATCGCGTCCGTGCTCGACGAACAGCATTGCCAGCACACCCGCGCCGGCCGCCAGCGGGATGATCAGCCCGAATACCCAGCGCCAGCCCACCACATCGACCAGCCAGCCGCCGATGATCGGACCGATCGCCGCCGCGATAGCGCCCGCCGCGGCCCAGGTGCCGATCGCCTTGGCCCGCGCCTCGCCGTCGAAATCGGCGCCGAGGATCGCCAGGCTCGCCGGGGTCAGCAAGGCGGCGCCGACCCCCTGCCCGACTCGCGCCGCGATCAGCCAGCCGAGCGTGGGCGCCGCCATGCACCCGATCGAGGCCAGGGCGAACAGCACCAGCCCGGCGAGGAACACCGTCTTGCGCCCGATCGAATCCGCCAGCGCGCCGCCGACCAGCACCAGCGCGCCCAGCGGCAGCATGTAGCCGTTGACGATCCACTGCACGCCGGCGGCATCGGCATCGAGCGCCTTCGCCATGGCCGGCAGCGCGACATTGACGATCGACCCGTCGACCATCGCGACGCTCGACCCCAGCACCGTTGCCCAGAGCGCCCCTGTCGTACCGCGTGCGGGGGCGTCGCTCATGCCTGCCAATATCCCGCCATCAGCTCGCTCGCCCAATCGGGCTGGCGCAGGTCGCCGCGCGGCAGGAATTCGCGCATCACCGGCTTGATGTCGATCACCGGCGTACCGTCGATCGCGTCGAGCCCGCGGACATGGACGCGCGTGCCCTCGACCCGCTCGACCCGGCAGATGGTGATCCCGATCCGGTTGGGCCGGTTCTTGCCGCGCTGCGCGAAGATGCCGACCAACGGCCAGTCGGTGCGGTTGCGCGGATGGCGAGCGCCGGTCTCGATCTTCTCCGGGGGCACGCGGTCGAATACGAAGCTGATCTCGGCATGGCTGAAATCCCCGAGCCCGGCGATCGCTTCCGGCCCGAACGTATCGACCAGCTCGATCACCGCGGTCTCACGATCCCAATCGTCGTCGACTGCCTCGGCGCGCCCGCCCCGCACATAAGCGATGGGCTCGATTGCGAAGGTCATTGCGGTCTCCTCACCACGATCCGGCGAGCGCGAGCACTACGCCGATCGCGACCAGCAGCAACCCCGCAATCTCGCTCTTCGCGGTCTTCTCGCCGAGATAGAAATGCGCGAAGCCCATGGTGAAGGCGACCTCGACCTGCCCGACGATCCGCACCAGGGCGACCGGCGCCGAAGCGAAGCCGGTGAACCAGCAGGCCGAGGCGACCGAGGACATCAATCCGACCTGCCCGGCCGTCCGCCACTCGGCGAACACTTTCGCCACCTGCTCGCGCTCGCGCCAGACCAGGTAGCCGCCCTGCATCAGCGTCTGCAGCGTCACCGTGACCGCCAGCACGATCAACGCGGCGCGGATATGGTCGGGCGTGCGCACTTCCTGCGTCGCCGCGCGGATCGCGATCGTCGTCAAGGCGAACACGAAGCCCGAGGCAATGCCGTAGCGCGCCGCCTTCTGGCCCAGCGAGCGCAGCAGCTCGCCGGGCGACATGCGCTTGCCGCCGGTCGACAGGATCATCACGCCGGCGACGCCGAACCCGATCCCCAGCCAGGTCGGCCAGGTCAGATGATCGCCCAGGATCAGCACCGACAGGATCGCGCTCTGCACCGCCTCGGTCTTCGAATAGGCCGTGCCGACGACGAAATTGCGCTCGCCAAACGCCATCAGCAGCAAGTTGGTCGCGACGATCTGCGCCAGCCCGCCCATCAGGCAGAATGGCACGAACCAGTTGCCCAGCGCGGGAAACGCGGCGGGCGCGATCAGGAACTGATAGGCCAGCATCATCGCCACCGCGACCGGCAGGCCGTAGAGATAGCGAACCAGCCCTGCGGCATTGACCGACAGGCTGTGCGACACGCGCCGCTGCACCGCGGTCCGCCACGCCTGCAGCGCGCCGCCGATCAGCGCCGCGGGCAACCAGAGGGGAAAGCTCATCGCGGCCGCGCCTGCACCGTGTCGGCAAGGAATTTCAATATCTCTTCGCGATCGCCCGATCGTCCGCGCGTGCCGAACCACCACAGGCTCAGCGGAATGATCATCATCACCGACGAGATGCCGACGAACGGAATGCCGACTTCCCAGGCGCCGCCGCCGGTCATGATCGCGATCCCGGTGAAGAGGAAAATCGACAGGAACCCGATCCACACGATCAGCCCGCATTCGAGCCCGCGCGCGACACCGAACCTGCCAGCGATCCGCGTGCCGCTCCCGTCCGGTTCCATCGTCGCGATGAAGCGCACGAAATTGCTCTCGCCCGTGCGGCGGAAGACGAACAGGGTCATGTCCTGGTCGCTGCCTTGCCCGGTCACGCCGGGCTTGGGCTGGCCGTCCCGCCCGCCCAGCACCTCGCGCAGCCGCGTCGCCAGCGCGACCGGATCAAGCGGGGAATGGAGGGTGATGCGTGGCACTCTTAATCCTCCCCATGCTCTGCATGGGGAGGATTTAGCTTTTTACGCCCCTTCCAGCAGCCCTTCCTTCGCGATCTTCTCGCGCCACACCAATGGCGCCAGTTGGTGCACGTTGTTGCCTTCGCTGTCGACCGCGACGGTGACCGGGAAATCCTCGACCTCGAACTCGTAGATCGCTTCCATCCCCAGATCCTCGAACCCGACGACCTTGGACCCCTTGATCGCGCGTGCGACCAGATAGGCCGCGCCGCCGACGGCCATCAGATAGGCCGATTGCGCATCCCTGATCGCCTCGGTCGCAGCCGGACCGCGCTCGGCCTTGCCGACGCATGCCAGCAGTCCCTGGTCGAGCATCATGCGCATGAACTTGTCCATCCGCGTCGCCGTGGTCGGGCCCGCCGGCCCGACGATTTCCTCGCCGACCGGATCGACCGGCCCGACATAATAGATCACCCTGCCCCTGAAGCTGACCGGCAATTCCTCGCCTTTGGCCAGCATGTCGGCGATGCGCTTGTGCGCGGCGTCGCGCCCGGTCAGCATCTTGCCATTGAGCAGCAGCCGGTCGCCCTGCTTCCACGACTGCACGACCTCGGGCGTCAGCGTGTCGAGATCGACCCGGATCGCCGCCTTGTCGGGCGTCCAGTTGACGTCGGGCCACTCATCGAGCTTCGGCGCTTCCAGGAAGCTCGGTCCCGACCCGTCGAGCGTGAAATGCGCGTGGCGCGTCGCGGCGCAGTTGGGGATCATCGCCACCGGCTTGCCCGCGGCATGGCACGGCGCGTCCATGATCTTGACGTCGAGGATGGTCGAGAGGCCGCCCAGCCCCTGCGCGCCGATGCCGAGCGCGTTGACCTTGTCGAAAATCTCGATGCGCAGCGCCTCGAGGTCGGTCTTCGGCCCGCGCTCCTTCAGGACCGACATGTCGATCTGTTCCATCAGCGCCTTCTTGGCGAGCAGCACGCAATGCTCCGCGGTCCCGCCGATGCCGATCCCGAGCATGCCCGGCGGGCACCAGCCGGCGCCCATTTGCGGCAGCATCTCGATGACCCAGTCGACGATCGAATCGGACGGGTTCATCATCTTGAACTTGGACTTGTTCTCGGACCCGCCGCCCTTGGCCGCGACGTCGACATGGACCTTGTCGCCGGCGACCATCTCGACATGGAGCACGCAGGGCGTGTTGTCCCTGGTGTTGCGGCGGGTGAAGGCCGGGTCGGCGAGCACCGAGGCGCGCAACTTGTTCTCGGGATGGAGATAGGCGCGCCGTACGCCCTCGTCGACGACGTCCTGCAGCGAGCGGCTGGTGTCGTCGAGCCGGCAATCCATGCCCCATTTGACGAACACGTTGACGATGCCGGTATCCTGGCAGATCGGCCGGTGCCCCTCGGCGCACATGCGCGAGTTGGTCAGGATTTGCGCGATCGCGTCCTTCGCCGCCGGGCTCTGCTCCGCGTCATAGGCTTTGCCCAGCGCGCGGATATAATCCATCGGGTGGTAGTAACTGATGAACTGGAGCGCGTCGGCGACGCTCTCGATCAGGTCGGCGGTGCGGATAGTGGTCATGAGCCGGCCCTCTAGACCCCGCGCCCGCGCCAACTCAACTGATAGCGACTCGCAAGAACCCTGTCCCCAATTCGTCATCCCGGCCTTGTGCCGGGATCCGCCGTGCCTCTATCGAAGGCGCTTGAGCCTCTTGTGCAGGGCCTGCCTCGCGGCCGATCCCGGCACAAGCCTGTCCTGAGCTTCGCCGAAGGGGCCGGGATGACGGAGTAAAGCTGGATGGAACTCCCAAAGGCCCTGGCCTTCGATGTCTTCGGCACCGTGGTCGACTGGCGCTCCAGTATCGCGCGCGAAGCTGCCCCGGTACTGGCCCGGCTCGGCCGCGGCGACATCGACCCGCACGCCTTCGCCGATGGCTGGCGCGCGCGATACCAGCCGGCGATGGCGCGAATACGCGACGGCGAACGCGGCTTCGTGATCCTCGATGTCCTCCACCGCGAGATGCTCGAGGACCTGCTCACCAGCCTCGACGTTGATCCGTCAGCACTGGGCGAGGACGGCCTTGCCGATCTGACCCGCGCCTGGCACCGGCTCGATCCCTGGCCCGACGCGGTCGCCGGGCTGACCCGGCTCAAGGCGCGCTTCCCGATCGTGACCTTGTCCAACGGTAACATCGCGCTGATGCTCGCCATGGCGCGCCGCGCCGGCCTGCCCTGGGATGCGATCCTCGGCGCCGAGGTCAGCGGCCATTACAAGCCCGATCCGCAAGCCTATCTCGCCACTGCCCGCGCACTGGCGATCGCGCCGGGCGAGCTCTGCCTCGTCGCCGCGCACCATAGCGACCTTGGCGCCGCGCGCGGCTGCGGCCTGATGACCGCCTATGTCGACCGCCCGATGGAATATGGCGGCAGGCCCGCGCCTGACCGGCATTTCGCGGCGGACTGGGAATGGAGCGTCGCCAGCCTGGAAGAACTGGCCGACGCGCTCGGCGCCTAGTCGAACCGGGCGGCAAGATCGGCTGCCGTGGGCGCCAGGCTCGCCCGGCGGTCGCGCAGCCTCAGCAAGCCATAGGTCAGGCCGACGATCGCACCCAGAATCGCGACGAGGGCGAGCGCCGCAACCAGGATGAACACAGGGTCTTTCGATGCAACGAAGACCATGTAGGTGATGGTCGGCAGCGCCAACGCAACGGCGCCCAGTCCGCTGTCGATCCACAGCGATCGCCACCCGTTCTTCGCCAGAAGCCAGCGCAACGGCGCCGCGATGATCAATTGCAGGAAAAGGAACAGGATGTAGGCGAAGATCAGCGAGCTTATCCGGTCGTCAGGCGTTCCGATGCGCGCGACCAACGGCAGCAGGGCCGTGGCAGGCAGCGGGGAGATAAGGAAAGCGAATGCTGGACGCATCATCTACCCGGCCGAACGCCCGCCGAGCTCGCCAAAGTCATGTCGCGGCACCGGCGACCGGCGATGGCACAAAAACCAGTAGGTCAATCCGGTCATCGCGCCCATCGCGACCATGATCGCAATCCCGAGACCGGGAAGGACAGGCCCGTACCGCCAATGATAAATGGCGAAGAGCCAGGCGACGAAGCCGATCGCCGGTGCCGCCGTGGCGACAAGGCCGATCAGCGTGTCGCCAAGCGGCGATGGCGCCCAGCCCCGCCGCATGCGGGCCCAGCGCAATGGGATAGCGAGCACCGTTTGCGTGACCCACAGAAGGATCAGCAGGATGAAGAACGCCCCGACCGGATCCTGGCTCAGCATACCCCCGCCGATGACCGGCGCGAACACTGCCGCCGCCGGCATGGGCGACAGATAGAAAGCGAAAACCGAGCGCGCGTTCATCGCATTATCATGCCGGCGTTACGCCGCCGGAACCAGGCCCCGCGCGACCCGGCTCGCTATCCGGTCCGCAACCGGCCCTCATAGTCGCGCTTCCCGATCGGTACGCCGTTGGTTCGCAGGATGTCGTAGGCAGTGACCGCGTGAAAATGGAAATTGGGCAGCGAGAAGGAGAGGATGAAGGTCTCGGCGGTGAAGGCCAGCCGGCGCGGGCCGATCTGGAGGTCGAGCTCCCTGCCGGCGCAGGCATCGATCTCGTCGCGATCGAACGCGTTCAGCATCGCTTCGGCGCGGCCGACCATCGCCTGCAGGTCGGCGAACGGCATCGCGCCGATGAGGCCGGGCGGATCGAATGTCCCGGTCGTGAGCGTCTCGACGCCCCAGGCCGCATGGTGCGACAACGCCTCGATCTGGAAATGGAACGGCGCCATGTCGGGATAGAGCCGGGCCTCGACGAATTCGTCCGGGTCGGCACCGGTTTCGGCGCAATGCCGAGCGGCACGGTCGAGGAAACCCGCAACCGCGCTCACCGTTTGCAGGAAAGTCGGCACGCTGAGATCGTAGAGCGAGGTCGCCACCAGTTCGTCTCCCTCTTGCTCAGTCACGCCCTTCGGGCGCCCCGAGCGGGAAATAATGCCGGTACGGCCGCGCCTCATCGAGCGCGCGCGCATAGCTCGGCCGCGCCAACAGGCGGTCGCGATAGGCCCACAGATTCTCGAAATGCTTCGGGATCGCATAGGTCCAGTCGGCGTAGAGCAAGGCGGGTGCCGCCGAGCAATCGGCCAGGCTGAAACGCTCGCTCGCCACCCATTCGCGGCCGGCCAGATGGCGATCGAGCCAGGCATAGGCCGTGTCGAATTGCGCCTTCCACCGCGCGCCGTCATCGCCAGTATCCGGCTCGCGGCCGATCGCCACATAAACAAGGTGTTGCTGCGGATAGTTGATGTAATTGTCGAAGAAGCGATCCCACATCCGGACCTCGACCGCGGTATCGGGATCGGCCGGGATCAATGGCTTGTCCGGGTGTTTGACGTCGAGATATTCGATGATCGTGGTCGCATCGAAGACCAAGCGGTCTCCGTCGGTCAGCGCCGGGAAGCGCCCGATCGGCCACAAGGCGGCGAACTCGCTCGCGACCGGATCGCTGCCGTCGAGCATCACTTCCTCGAACGCCACGCCCTTGTCGTAGAACGCCGTCTTGGCCTTCTGGCAATAGGACGACAGCGGATGGGCATAGAGTTTGAGGGTCATTGCGTCGCTCCTTTGGTCAACACGACGTGCATCGCCTGGGGGGTGGTCGCCTGCTCGGTCACGCTGAACCCGAGCGCGTTCAGGTCGATCCCGTCGAACATGTTCTCGCCCCGGCCGAGGAACACCGGCGAGATCGCGTAATGGAGTTCGTCGATCAGCCCGGCCTGGAGATATTGCCGCACGGTCGACACGCCGCCACCGATCTTGACGTCGAGATCGCCGGCCGCGGCCCTGGCCTGGTCCAGCGCGCTCTCGATCCCGTCGGTCACGAAGTAGAAGGTCGTGCCGCCTTCCATCTCGATCGGGTCATGCGGATGATGGGTCAGGATGAAGGTCGGCGCGTGATACGGCGGGTTGGGACCCCACCAGCCTTTCCAGTCGGGCCCGCCCCAATCGTCGCCGGCCGGCCCGAACATGTTGCGGCCGAGGATGAAGGCGCCGAACCCCGACATCGCGCGGACCGCATATTGCTGGTCGACGCCGGTCTCGTCGCCGCCGTCCTGGCCGATCATCTCCTGGAAGAAGCGCGTGTCGAAGAACCATTGGTGCAGCTCGCGTCCGCGCTTGCCGAGCGGGTCGGCGAGGCTCTGTTCGGGCCCCGCGCCATAGCCGTCGATCGACAGCGAAAAGCCCCCCACACGTACCTTGTTCATCATTCCTCTCCTGCTCAGGGCTGACCTTTACGGCTGCTCGACAAAATCGATCGGCCGCACCTCGATGCCGCCCTTGCCGAACTTGTCGCCGAGATGCGTTCCCGGGTGCAGCTTCGCGACCGCGACTGCTTCGTCGATATCGGCCGCGTCGACAATGAAGAAGGCACCGAACGGCTCCGCGCTGGCGGCATAGGGCCCGGGCGCGGCGACCACGTCGCCATCCACCACGCGCAGGGTCCGCGCGCTGTCGGGCATGCCGAGTGCGCCGACCATGTCGACATGCCCGCTCGCCTTGAACGCGGCATCGTGCGGCGCGCAGATCGCACCGATCTCCGCGAAATCATCGGGCGTCAGCGCGGCGAACCGCGCGGCCTCGTAGTGACACAGACACAGGAATTTCATGGCGCCCTTCTCCCTCGACTCCAAACCGCTTGCAATATGCAATCAGTATGCGTCGGCTAAATTAAGCAGTTGCAATCCGCAAGCGGTTTTTTACATTATGGGTATGAGCCACATCCGATCGGGCTGCCCGATCAACCTGACGATGGAGACATTGGGCGATCGCTGGAGCCTGATCGTCATCCGCGACATCATGTTCGGCAATCGCCGCCATTTCCGCGAATTGCTGTCGCAATCGGAGGAAGGGATCGCGTCGAACATCCTGGCCGATCGCCTGCGCAAATTGCTCGAGCGCGGATTGCTGACCAGGGCCGACGATCCCAGCCACAAGCAGAAAGCGATCTACAGCCTGACCGAGCCGTCGATCCAGCTCGTCCCCGTGCTCGCGCAGATCGGCGCCTGGGGCCGGCGGCATCTGCCCACCACCCCTGAGCTCGCGATCCGCGCGCAATTGCTCGAGGAAGGCGGCCAGCCCTTATGGGACGCGTTCATGGACGAATTGCGCCACGACCATCTCGGCATCCCGCTCCCTGCCGGGCACGAGCCGGTGCTCGACCGCCTGACCGCCGCGTATGAGGCATTGGCGAATCCGCGCTGACCGGCGATAACGCCCCGTCATTGCCGGAGATATCCATGCCGCGCGGCCATTCCCTCAAGCTCGTCGGCGCCATGCTCGCCTTGCTGTCGATCGGTGCGGTCGAGCGGCCGCAGCGCGCGTTCAACACGCTCGACAATCGCCGCCTGACCGAAAGCGGGGTCGACCGCCGAATCGGACAATTGATGGCGGTCAACCAGGTCACCGGGCTGGGCGTCGCGGTGATCCGCCAGGGCAAGATCGTCTTTATCAAGAGCTATGGCTATGCCTCGCGCGAGGACAAGGCGCCGCTGACTCCAGGGACGATCATGTACGGCGCGTCGCTGACCAAGGCGACTTTCGCCTGGTTCCTGATGCAATTGGTCGATGAAGGCCGGGTCGATCTCGACAAGCCGATCGGCGATTACCTCAAGAAGCCGCTGCCCGATTATGACGGCTGGGGCGACCTCAAGGGCGACGAGCGCTGGCGCCAGCTGACGTTGCGCAAGCTGATGAACCACACCAGCGGCTTCGCCAATCTGCGCTGGCTGGAGGACGACAAGAAGCTGCGCTTCCACCGCGATCCCGGCACGCGCTACGGCTATTCGGGCGAAGGGATCAGGCTGGCGCAATTCGTGCTCGAGGAAGGGCTCGGGCTCGATGTCGGCAAGGAAATGCAGACGCGCATCTTCGACCGGTTCCGGATGAACGACACGTCGATGACCTGGCGCGACAGTTACGAAGGGCGGCTGGCCTATGGCTATACCGCCGACGGCCAGCGCCAGGAATTCGCCCGCCGCAAGAAGGCCGGCGCGATCGGGTCGATGGACACCACGCTTGCCGACTGGGCGCGCTTCTTGGCCGCAGTGGTGCGCGGCGACGGGTTGAGCCGCCCCGCGCATGCCGCGATGATCCGCCCGACCGTGTGGATCGACAGCCCGGTGCAATTCCCCACCTTGATCGAGCAGCGCACCGATCGCTGGAAAGGCATGAAGCTCGGCTATGCGATCGGCTGGGGCACGTTCGAGAGCCGGTTCGGCCACGCCTTCTTCAAGGAAGGGCATGACGACGGCACCGACAATTATGCGGTGTGCGTCGACGGGCGGCAGAGCTGCATCCTGCTCTTGGCCAACGACAATCGCGCGACACGGATCTTCGTGCCTTTGGTCAACGAATTGCTCGGGCCGCTCGATTTGCCGGCCGACTGGGAAGGCTATGGCCGGCCATGACCGCGCTGACCGGCTGCACGCCCCTGCTCCAGGTCTACGACATGCCGGAAGCGGTCGCCTTCTACCGCGACGCGCTCGGCTTCGAGCTGGCCGAGCATTCGCCCGAGATCGACGATGACGGGCGGCGTTACTTCCATTGGTGCCTGCTTCGGCGCGGATCGATCGAGCTGATGCTCAACACCGCCTACGATCCCGGCGAGCGCCCGCCCCGGCGTGATGCCGCGCGGCAGGCCGCGCATGACGACGTCTGCCTTTATATCGGCTGCCCCGACCCCGACGCGGCGTGGCGCGACCTGACCGCCAAAGGCCTCGCGCTCGATCCGCCCAAGACCGCGCCCTACGGCATGCGCCAGCTCCAGCTTCACGATCCCGACGGCTATGCGATCTGCCTGCAATGGCAGGTATCCGATTGAACAAATGGGCTTTTCGTCACCCCGGATTTAATCCGGGGTCCCGCTTTTGCGTCCACTGAAGAAGAAGCGGGACCCCGGCTCGAGGCCGGGGTGACGAAAACGAGTACGCCGCAACGGTCCGAATCGGAGCAATAAGCCGCATTTGACGCAGCAAATTTTTAATCCCCGGCGGAAAGCACTTCCTAACACCTTCGCGGTACGGGCAGTCTATGTCAGTCCGCCCGAGCCGTTCCCTGGCCGATCCGACGCGTTCCACCTGGAGCGCGCTGGCGCTCGACGCCGATGCCGCGCCGGAAACGACCGAAGCGCGGCTGCAGCGTATCGCCGAATTGTCGTCGGTCTGGCCGTTCGTGGTGTTCGCGCAATTGCTCGCGCCCGTCGTGGTCGGGCTGATCGCGCATTATACCGGGCATGACGACCTGATCCGCTTCGTCGCGATCCGCGGCGGCGTCATCGCGGCGGCGGGCTTTGCCGCCCTGCTCCAGCTCAAATTACCCTTCGCGCGGACCTGGCCGACGCATGTCCAGACCCGCACGTTGAGCCTGTGCGCGATCGCGCTCGGCGTCGGCTTGCTGGCGCTGCTGCCGATCGTCGCCACCTTTCCGATCGGCGAATATCATCTCGCCGCCTTCATCGCGGTGTTCGCCGCGATCACCATCACCGCGGTCGCGATCCACCCCTTGCGCGCCGCGACTTTGGGCTATGCCGCCGCGCTTGTCGTGATGGTCGCGCTCAAGACCGGGCTCGGCGTACCGTCCGCGGTTGCCTGCCTCGCGCTCGCCAGCCTGATGCTCGCGACCGTCCGCCTGTCGCGCCACGACATCGAGCAGAACCGCCTCCACGAATTGCAGAACAGCTCGGGCCGCCTCGCCGCGCAGCTCGTCCGCGAGGTCGAGGATCATGGCGACGGCTGGTTCTGGCAGACCGATCGCCACGGCGTGCTGACCTATATCTCGGCCAAGGTCGGCCGCGAATTCGCCCGGATCGGGGTCGAGCCGGTCGGCGGCAAGGTCAACGAGATTTTCCGGATGGATGCGCAATCGGGCGATACCGAGCGCACCTTGAGCTTCCATCTGTCGTCGCGCACCAGCTTCTCGGATTATTCGGTCTGCCCGGCCGAGGATGACGACAGCGATCGCTGGTGGTCGATTTCGGGCCGCCCGATGATCGACGAACTCGGCCGTTTCCAGGGCTTCGTCGGATCGGGCCGCGACCTCACCGAAAAGCGCCGGTCGGAAGCCGAGATCACGCGCCTCGCGCTGTTCGACGGCCTGACCGGGCTCGCCAATCGCCAGCGCATGCGCGCCAGCCTCGACAAGACGCTGGCGCCGCAATCGGGCCACGCGATCACCTCGTTGTTCCTGCTCGATCTCGATCGCTTCAAGGCGGTCAACGACACGCTCGGCCACCAGATGGGCGACGCCTTGCTCAAGCAGGTCGCGCAGCGGCTGCAGCGCTCGGTCGGCGAGGCCGGGCTGGTCGGCCGCCTCGGCGGCGACGAGTTCAAGGTCATCCTGCCCGGCGAAGGCAATCGCGACCGGCTCGGCGACCTTGCCCGCACCATCATCGAATCCTTGTCGCAGCCTTATTTCATCGACGGCTCGTCGATCTCGATCGGCTGCTCGATCGGCATCGCCATCTCGCCCGAGGACGGCAGCGATTCGGAAACGCTGACTCGCAACGCCGACCTCGCGCTGTACGAGGCCAAGGGCGACGGCCGCGGCGTCCACCGCTTCTTCCGCGAGGAATTGCTCGCCGGCGCCAAGACCAAGAAGCAGCTCGAAGACGATATGCGCCACGCCTTGGTCGGCAACCAATTCTACGTCGCCTACCAGCCGGTCGTGTCGACCGAAGGCGCGCGGATCGTCGGCTATGAGGCGCTGATCCGCTGGGAGCATCCCACCCGCGGCGCGATCAGCCCCGCCGAATTCATCCCGATCGCCGAAGAATGCGGGATGATCGAGACGATCGGCGAATGGGTGCTGCGCACCGCCTGTCGCGAAGCGGCGGCCTGGCCGAACCATGTCCGCGTCGCGGTCAACGTCTCGCCGATCCAGTTCGCCAACCCGGCGCTGCCCGCGATCGTCACCTCGGCGCTGGCCAATTCGGGGCTCGCCCCGCACCGGCTCGAGCTCGAGATCACCGAAGGCGTGTTCGTCAACGAGACCGCTTCGTCCGAGCAGATGTTCAAGTCCTTGAAGGGCATCGGCGTCCGCCTCGCGCTCGACGATTTCGGCACCGGCTATTCGTCGCTCGGCTATCTGAAGAAGGCGCCGTTCGACAAGATCAAGATCG
>OUNM010454791.1_pt1 | contig 77892 bp, 78 predicted proteins | sample 1769961 | NCBI WGS metagenome assembly OUNM01 (sample SAMEA3914820, study PRJEB12502) | metagenome | biome: forest; material: soil | place: USA | collected 2012-03-12 | depth 0.3 m
CAGCGGCTCCTGCACCTCGCGGTCCATCTTGTTGACGAAGGTCAGGATGGGCGTGTTGCGGGCGCGGCAGACCTGCAGCAGGCGGCGCGTCTGCGGCTCCACGCCGTTGGCCGCGTCGATGACCATCAGCGCCGCGTCCACGGCCGTCAGCACGCGGTAGGTGTCTTCGGAGAAGTCCTGGTGGCCCGGGGTGTCCAGCAGGTTGATGACGCAGTCGCGGTATTCCATCTGCATGACCGACGAGGCCACCGAGATGCCGCGCTGCTTTTCGATCTCCATCCAGTCCGAGGTCGCATGGCGGCTGGCCTTGCGCGCCTTCACCGAGCCGGCGATCTGGATCGCGCCCGAGAACAGCAGCAGCTTCTCCGTCAGCGTGGTCTTGCCGGCGTCGGGGTGGCTGATGATGGCGAAGGTGCGGCGGCGGCGGACCTCCGTCTCGATGCGGCTGGCGATGGGTTCGGACATAGAGGCTGGAGCAGGGCTAACCCGCAATTATCGTTGCCAGCCTGTCTGGCCCCCATACGGCCAGCCTTCAGGCGGCAAACAGGGCCGGCCAGCGCGCCCGCAGGGCGCCCGGCGCGTGCTGCCAGGCCAGGCACAGGAAGCAGATGATCATCAGCGTCGGGTATTCGCAGCCGTCGTCGCTGCCCGACGAGAACCAGCCGTTGGGCCAGTGGTAGACCGGGATGCCGACCAGGTAGATGGCGGCAAAACCCAGGCTCAGCGGGAAGATGAAGCGTCCGCTCGCCAGCACGAGGGAGGCCAGCATCTCGTAGGCGGTGACCGCCGGCCCCAGCCAGCGGCCCAGCGGCACGCCATGCTGCTCGACATAGACGCCGAAGCCCAGCGCGTCGCCGTGGACGAAGCGCACCCAGCCATGCAGGGCGACGAAAAGCGCCACGGTCAGGCGCAGCAGGGTCAGCGGTTCAATGGGCAGGCGGGAGCGGAGGGTGGACATGACAGACCTTTCAGGAGTCGGGGGGAGGGGCCGGACCCTCTCCAAGCGATGGCCGGCAGGCCCGCATGCTGCGAATTGCGCTGTCTTTTGTCCTGAATCGGCTCTGAATCAGTCTGATTCAGCTCGCCAAGCCGAGTTTTCGGCGCCTACATGCCGCGGAAACGCCCCCGGTGCGTGCGGCTGACCGGCAGCGCCTGCCCCAGGCCCTTCAGGTGCACCCACAGCTCGCCGTCGTCGCGGCGCTCGATGCGTTCGATGGCGCGAGCATTGACGACCGAGCCGCGGTGGATCTGCCAGAACAGCTGGGGGTCCAGCTGCTCCATCAGCTCGCCCAGGGAGGTGCGCAGCAGCAGGTTCTCGCCATCCTGGCTGAGGGCCCGGGTGTGGCGCAGCTCGGAGCGCAGCGCGGCCAGCTGGTCGACGTCCAGCAGCTTCATGGTGTTGCCTGTCCAGGCCTGCAGGAAGCGCAGCTTCTCGCTGCCGGCCTGGCCCTGCTGCAGGCGCTGCACGGTGGCCGCCAGTCGGGCGGGCGTGACCGGCTTGCGCAGATAGTCGATGGCGGCGTGATCGAAGGCTTCCAGCGCATGCTCGGCATGGGCCGTCACGAAGACCAGGCGGGTGCCGGTTGGCGCCAGGCCGGCCAGGGCGAGGCCGTCGATGCCCGGCATGCGGATGTCGAGGAAAGCGATGTCGGGGCGCAGCTCGTCGAGCAGGCGGCGCGCCTCGGTGCCGTTGCGGGCGCGGCCGACGATGGCCAGCTCGGGCCAGGCCTCGGCCAGCAGCTGCGCCAGTTCGTCGAGCAGCTGGGGTTCGTCATCGGCGATCAGGGCGGTGGTCATGGCAGGGTCAGCGTGGCTTCGGTCAGGCCGTCGGCAGTCGTGTCGAGGGTCAGCGCGGCGCGGTCGCCATGCAGGGCCCGCAGGCGCTGACGCAGATTGGCCAGGGCCAGGCCATGGCCGGCGGGCTCGCCGTCTACATTCAAGGGGCGGCCGCTGTTGATGACGCGCAGCTGGAGATGGCCGTCCTGCCGCAGGCCCTGGACGCGCACCTCGCCGCCGCTTTCGCTCGGCTCGATGCCGTGCTGGATCGCGTTCTCGACCAGGGGCTGCAGCATCAACGGCGGCAGCGGCAGGTCGCGCAGCGCGTCATCGACTTCGACGCGCCAGCTCAGCCGCCCGCCCAGGCGCAGGGCCATGATGGCCAGGTAGTGCTCGACGATCTGGCATTCCTCGCCCAGCGTCGATTCGGTGCAGCGTACGCGCTCCAGGGCGGTGTCCAGGAAGCCGGTGACGGCGTCCAGCAGCGGCAGGGCGCGGTCCGAGCCCTGGCGCACGAAGCTGCGCAGCGTCGCCAGGGTGTTGAACAGGAAATGGGGCTCGATCTGGGCCTGCAGCATCTGCAGCTCGGCCCGCAGCCGCGCTCTTTCCTGCTCGACACGCCGCACCGCGCGCAGCCGGCGCAGACCCTGCAGCAGCGGCAGGCCCAGCAGCAGCGCGCCGAAAGCCAGGTGCAGCCAGGCGCGGGTGAGGCGGTCCTCGGCGCTCAGCGTCAGCGGGGTCAACAGCTGCTCGACGGTCCAGCCCAGGGTCGCACCCAGCAGCAGGGCCAACGGCAGCAGGCTGGGCAGCACACGGCGATGCCGGGCCAGCAGGCCACACAGGCCGTCGGTCGCGGCATGGCCCAGCCACAGGCCGAGGGACAGGGCCCAGGCCGGATGGCCGCGCCACCAGATGGCCGCCACGCTGAACAGCAGCAGGCCGGCCAGCAGCGGGCCGGGCCGCTGCCAGCCCAGGCCTTCCTCGCGCAGGGCTTCGGCCAGATCGGCGCCCTGCCAGCTCAGGTCGCGGCTCAAGACGGCGTCAGGTTGCTGGGCTGGCGCGGCAGCACCGGTGCGCCGCCCTGGCCCGTCGTGGGCACATCGCTCGCGACGACGTCGATGGCGAACTGCGTGGCCTGCAGCTGGCCGGCGCCATTGAGCAGGAATCCGAAGCTCAGCACGGTGGCATCGGCCGGGATGTCCAGCACGACCTGCGCCGTCTGCCAGCCGAAGCTGCCGCGCAGAGGCCGGTCGTTCATGTTGTCGAAGGCCGTGCCGGCGCGCTGGCCGCTGTCGGCACGCATCCACAGGCCACCCCAGGCCTCGAGCTGCTCGCCATGCAGGCGGGCGCTCAGGCGCACGCGCTTGCCGGCGTAGTCGGCGCTGGAGATCTGCTGCATCAGCGTCGAGTAGCCCTCGGTGCCGGCCTTGCAGCTCAACGTGAAGGCCTTGGCGCTGGGACCGCCGGGGGCCGGCAACACCTGGCCCTTGCAGGTCTTGGCATCGCCGGTCTGCAGCCAGCCCGCGGGCAGGTCAGGGGTGGTGGCCAGTGCCGTGGCCAGGGTTCCGGCCGCGATGGCGGCCAGCAGGGCATAGGTTTTCATCGTTGAATCTTCCGTTGCAGACCGGGATGGGTCTGGATGCAGGCTAGGGCTGGGCGGCCGCGCCTGCCGTGCAACGGGGCGAACGGTAGCCGGCACTGCGGCAAGCCGTCAAAAACCGACATCAACCGTCAGGCTGGCGGCAGGAAGGGCTTGATGACGCCGAGCACGCGCTCGACATAGCTCTCCTTCTCGCCCACCGGCGCCGCGTAGGTCAGCGCGCTGCGGGCGGCGTCCAGGCCGGCACGCGAGGCCATGACCCAGGCGGCCAGGTATTGCGAGGCCAGGCAGCCGCCGGCCGTGGCGATGGGGCCGCGGGCGTGGAAGGGCTCCTCGACGACGCGCACGCCGGCTTCGACGACCCAGGGCTTGGTGGTCGAGTCGGTGCAGGCCGGCATGTCGGCCAGCAGGCCCAGCCGGGCCATCAGCAGGGTGCCCGAGCACTGGCCGCCGATGAGCTGGCGCACCGGGTCGAGCTGCAGCCGGTCCAGCAGCACGCGGTCGTTGGCGATGGCGCGGGTGTGGATGCCGCTGCCGAACAGCACGACATCGGCCTCGTTGGCGAACTCCAGCGGCTGCTGGGCCGTGACGGTGACGCCGTTCATCGACGTCACCTGCGCGGTCGGGCTGGTGATGGCGGCCGACCAGCCCTGGGCGAACAGCCGGTTGATCAGGCCCAGCGCGATGAAGCTGTCGAGCTCGTTGAAGCCGTCGAAGGTGAGGACGGCGACCTTCATCACTCCTCCAGCAGGCTCCGCAGCATCCAGGCGGTCTGCTCGTGCACGGTGAGGCGCTGGGTGAGCAGGTCGGCGCTGGGCTCGTCACCAGCCTTGTCGACCAGCGGGAACAGCGCGCGGGCCGTGCGGGCGACGGCCTCGTGACCCTGCATCAGCACCTCGACCATCTTCATGGCCTTGGGCGGCGTGGCGGGCGCGTCGGGCAGGCCGCTGAGCTTGGCGAACTGGGCATAGCTGCCGGGCGCCGGGAAGCCGAGAGAGCGGATGCGCTCGGCGACGGGGTCGACGGCGTTCCACAGCTCGGTGTACTGGGCCATGAACATCGCATGCAGGCTGTTGAACATCGGCCCCGTGACGTTCCAGTGGAAGTTGTGCGTCGTCAGGTAGAGGGTATAGGTCTCGGCCAGCAGCTTGGACAGGCCGGCGGCGATGGCGGCGCGGTCCTTCTCGCTGATGCCGATGCTGATGGACGGGGCGGCGGATTTCTTGGCCATGGGCAACTCCGTGAACGTGATGCGGCGAGCCTAACGGATTCAAGCGTTGCGAGTGTGTTCAGGGGTGGATGGACGGCGCGCGGGGCCGTCGATAGAGTCGGCGCCAGGGTGAGGCAACGGCGCCGCAAGACCTGGCAGCCGGCTTGTTGACAAGGCCAATGGAGGGATCCCATGCTTGCAAAGTTCAAGTCCCTGCGCGCGCAGCTCGTCGCGCTCGCTGTGGGCGCCATGATGCTGGGCCTGCTGGCCCTGGCCGTCGCCAACTACCTGACGGCGCGCAGCCAGGTGCTGGGCGACCTGCAGAAGAACACCCTGGGCCTCGCCCAGGCCCAGGCCCAGGCGATCTCGGACTGGGCCGCGTCCAAGGCGGCCGTCGTGAGGTCCACCATGCCGGTGGCCTCGGTGCCCGAGGGCGATGCGGTCAAGTTCCTCGTGCAGGCGCACGACTCCGGCGGCTTCGACAACAGCTATGTCGCCTTCGCCGACAAGCGCATCCTGTTCAATGCGCCCCAGACCCTGCCCGAGGGCTATGACCCGACCGGACGGCCCTGGTATCTGCTGGCCGCCGGCGCGAGCGGCGCGGTGCTGACCTCGCCCTACAAGGACGCCGCGACCCAGCGCATGGTGGTGACCTTCGCCGTCGCGGTGAAGGAGGGCGGCAAGGCGACGGCCGTCGCAGCGGGCGACGTCTTCCTGGACAACGTCGTCAACATCGTCAAGTCCATCCGGCCGACGCCGAGCAGCTTCGCCTTCCTGACCGACAAGGACGGCAATTTCATCGCCCATCCCGACCTCAAGCGCGGCGGCACGCCGGCCAAGGATGCGGTGGCCGGCCTGACGGCGGAGCGGCTGCACCAGCTGGCCGGCGGCGCCAAGCTGGAGTCGGCCGACATTGACGGCGTGGCCCATGAACTGCTGGCCACCGAGGTCAAGGGCACCGACTGGGTGCTGGTCATTGCCTTGAACAAGTCCGAGGCCCTGGCCGGCCTGCGCGGCCTGGCCATCAGCTCCCTGCTGGCGGCGGTGGTCGTGCTGGTGCTGGCGGGTCTGGCCATCGGCGGCCTGGTGGCGGCGCGGCTGAAGCGGCTGGCGCAACTGAACGAGGTCATGCAGGACATCGCCTCCGGTGACGGCGACCTGACGCGGCGCGTCAGCACGGCCGGCGAGGACGAGCTGGCCGAGATCGCCGGCAGCTTCAACACCTTCGTCGACAAGCTCAGCGGCGTGCTGCGCGAGATCCGCGACAGCAGCGAGTCGGTGCGCACGGCCTCGCAGGAGATCGCCGTCGGCAACCAGGACCTGTCGGCCCGCACCGAGCAGACGGCCAGCAGCCTGGAGCAGACCTCCAGCTCCACCGAGCAGTTGACCGACACGGTCAAGCTCAATGCCGAGCGCGCCCACCAGGCCAACCAGCTGGTGGTGGCGGCCTCGATGGTGGCGCAGCGCGGCGGCGACGTGGTGGCGCGCGTCGTCACGACGATGCAGGACATCAGCAGCAGCTCCAGCCGCATCGCCGACATCATCGGCGTCATCGACGGCATCGCCTTCCAGACCAACATCCTGGCGCTGAATGCCGCAGTGGAAGCGGCGCGGGCCGGCGAGCAGGGCCGCGGCTTTGCCGTGGTGGCCTCGGAGGTGCGCTCGCTCGCGCAGCGCTCGGCCGATGCGGCCAAGGAGATCAAGACGCTGATCTCGGCGTCGGTGGAGCGCGTGGAGAGCGGTTCGCGCCTGGTGGCCGACGCCGGCGCGACGATGACCGAGATCGTCACCTCGGTCGGTCAGGTCACCGGCATCATGCAGGAGATCGCCGCCGCCAGCAGCGAGCAGAGCGGCAGCATCAGCGAGGTCAGCACGGCCATCGGCCACCTGGACTCGCTGACGCAGCAGAACGCCGCCCTCGTCGAGGAATCTGCGGCCGCTGCGGAGGCGCTCAAGCAGCAGGCCGAGCGCCTTGCGGCAGCGGTGAGTGCGTTCCGGCTGGCGGGCTGAGACCCGGAGGGCCTCAGTGGCCCAGCCAGCGGCTGATCAAGGCCAGAGCGACGAGGCTGCCGCTGGCAAAGACAAACCAGCCGAAGCCGCGCTGAGCGGTGCGTGCGACTTGCTTCATCTTGTCGTTCTCCTTCAGGTGTGAATGTCGAAACGGTCGAGGTTCATGACCTTGGTCCAGGCGGCGACGAAGTCCTTGATGAACTTCTGCTTGGCGTCGGCGCTGGCATAGACCTCGGCATAGGCCCGCAGCACGGAGTTGCTGCCGAAGATCAGGTCGGCGCGCGTGCCGGTGGCCTTGACGGCACCGGTCTTGCGGTCACGTCCCTCGAAGACCTCGGTGGTCGCGTCGGTCGGCTTCCAGGCCGTGCCCATGTCCAGCAGCTGGACGAAGAAGTCGTTGCTCAGCGTGCCGGGCTTGTCGGTGAACACCCCATGCTTGCTGCCATCGGCATTGGCGCCGAGCACGCGCAGGCCGCCGACCAGCACGGTCAGCTCGGGAGCGGTCAGCGTCAGCAGCTGGGCGCGGTCGATCAGCAGGGCCTCGGTGGAGGCGCCGAGATTGCCCTGGCTGTAGTTGCGGAAGCCGTCGGCCAGGGGCTCGAGCGGTGCAAAGGATTCGACGTCGGTCTGAGCTTGCGTCGCATCGACGCGGCCCGGCGTGAAGGGCACTTCGACGGCCATGCCGGCGGCCTTGGCGGCCTGCTCGACGCCGACGACGCCGGCCAGCACGATGACATCGGCCAGCGAGGCCTTGTTGGACGCCTTCTGGATTTCGGCCAGCGTGGCGACGGCCCGGGCGACCGGCTGGTTGACGGCCCAGTCCTTCTGCGGCGCCAGGGCGATACGGGCGCCATTCGCGCCACCGCGCTTGTCGCCGCCGCGGAAGGTCGAGGCCGAGGCCCAGGCGACGCAGACGAGTTCAGCGACGGACAGGCCCGAGGCGGCGATCTTCACCTTCAGGTCGGCAATCTCGCCGGGCGTGGGGTGATGCGTGGCCGCCGGCAGCGGGTCCTGCCAGATCAGGTCTTCCTGGGGCACCTCGGGGCCAAGATAGCGGGCCTTGGGGCCCATGTCGCGGTGGGTCAGCTTGAACCAGGCGCGGGCGAAGGCATTGGCGAAGGCCTGGGGGTCGTCGCGGAAGCGCTGCGAGATCTTGCCGAACTCGGGGTCGAAGCGCAGCGTCAGGTCCGTCGTCAGCATGGTGGGCTTGTGGAACTTGCCCGGGATGTGCGCGTCGGGGATGTCCTCGGGCGCGTTCTTGGCCACCCATTGCTTGGCACCGGCCGGCGAGGTCATCGGCTCCCACTCGAACTTGAACAGGTTGTCGAAGAAGTGGTTGCTCCACTGCGCCGGCGTCTGGGTCCAGGTGACTTCCAGGCCGCTGGAGATGGTGTCCTTGCCGTGGCCGCCGCCGAAGCCGCTGGTCCAGCCCAGGCCTTGCGACTCGATGCTGGCGCCCTCGGGCTCGGCCGTCTTGTGGTGCTCGGGCGCGGCGCCATGGGCCTTGCCGAAGGTGTGGCCACCGGCGATCAGCGCGACCGTCTCCTCGTCGTCCATGGCCATGCGGCCGAAGGTGGCACGGATGTCCTTGGCGGCGGCCAGGTAGTCGCCGCTGGCATTTGGTCCTTCCGGGTTCACGTAGATCAGGCCCATATGAGTCGCGCCGACGCTGGCAATGAGGCTGCGATCGCCCTCGAAGCGCTTGTCATCGGCCAGCCACTTCGTCTCGGCGCCCCAGGCCACGTCCATGTCCGGTTCCCAGACGTCCTCGCGGCCGCCAGCAAAACCGAAGGTGCGAAAGCCCATGGACTCCAGCGCCACGTTGCCGGCCAGGATGAAGAGGTCGGCCCAGGAGATGGCCTGGCCGTACTTCTGCTTGATGGGCCAGAGCAGGCGGCGGCTCTTGTCGATGTTGACGTTGTCGGGCCAGGAGTTCAGCGGCGCGAAGCGCTGCTGGCCGCGCCCGCCGCCGCCGCGGCCGTCGGTGGTGCGGTAGGTGCCGGCGGCATGCCAGGCCATGCGCACCATCTGTGGGCCGTAGTGGCCGAAGTCCGCCGGCCACCAGTCCTGGCTGTCGGTCATCAGCCGGACCAGGTCGGCCTTCAGCGCGGCGTAGTCGAGCTTGGCGAAGGCCTCGGCGTAGTTGAAGTCCTCACCCAGGGGGTCGGACTTGCTCGAGTGCTGGTTCAGCAGGTCGACGCGGAGCTGTTGGGGCCACCAGTCGCGGTTGCTGGTGCCGCTGCCGGCGGCGTGGTGGAAGGGGCACTTGCCCGCGGTGGTGTCTCCGGCTTGCGTCATGTCAGCTCCTTTGGGGGTCAGGGAAGGAGAAGCTTAGTGACGGCTATTCGGTCCGTGGGTTGAATAGACCTAAGCTACCGATAGTCAAAATTGAGTGGCGCCCTACACACCCAGGCGCGCCAGCTCGCTCTCTACCTGCGCCAGCCACACGCGCAGGCGCTGGCGCTCCAGCAGCCCCAGCTTGGCACCTTCGCTGCTGCTGGCGTTGCGGGCCGACCAGAAGCTCGCGTCGGCCGCGTCGATCTTGCGCAGCACGGCGTCCTGCAGATGCTTGAGTGGCATCGTGCGGGCGCCCAGCGCCAGGGCGCGCTCGAGTTGGCCGGAGCGCTCCAGCTGCGAGAAGTCGTCGCCGCGCAACTGGTTCAGCACCAGCACATAGCGCAAGCGGTCGCCGAAACGGTCCAGCAGGCGGGCCAGCAGGTCCACCGAATCGCGGCCGGCGTCCATCACATGCCAGTACTGCACGGCCACGCCGGACTCAGCGGCCAGGTCCAGCACGCCGGATTCATCCATCCAGCGCGCCAGCGGTGCATGCGTCTGCGCAGCCAGGTCCACCAGCACGCGCCGGCCCGGCTCGGCCAGGGCGCTCTCGACGATGGCGTCCAGCGCCTCGAAGCTGTCGACCAGCGCGGCCGAGGCGTAGTCGGCATAGAAGCGCAGCAGCGCGCCGTGCGAGCGGTCGGTGTCAAAGCCCGTGAACGGGATGCCTTTGTCGATGAAGTACTGCGCCAGCAGGCGCGACAGCAGCGACTTGCCCACGCCGCCTTTTTCACCGCCGACGAAGTGGATGGCGCCGGCCGTGGTGTCGACAGGAGGGTGGCTCATGGCGGGAGGCGCGCGGGGGCGCGAGTGTGGGGACCCGTGCAGTAGAACATTGTGCGGCGCAGCATTGCCACCGCGGCGCCTACTGGGACAGCCGGGCTACGCCTTCCAGCTGGCAGGCGTAGATGGCGTTGCGCAGGGCCGCGATGGCTTCGTAGCGCGTGAAGCTGCGCCGCCAGGCCAGCACGACGCGACGCGTCGGGATGGGATCGCTGAAGGGCACGAAGCGCAGATGCGGCGTCGGGTCGCGCGGCACCGACAGCTGGGGCACGACGGTCACGCCCATGCCCGAGGCCACCATGTGCTTGATGGTCTCCAGTGACGAGCCCTCGAAGCTGCGGCGTATGCCCTCGGCGTCGCTGCTGAAGCGGGCGAATTCGGGGCAGACCTCCAGCACATGGTCGCGGAAGCAGTGGCCGGTGCCCAGCAGCAGCATGGTCTCGCGCTTGAGCTCCTCGGCCGAGATGGTCTCGCGCGTGGCCAGCGGGTGCACGGCCGGCAGGGCGACGACGAAGGGCTCGTCATAGAGCTGGGCCGTGGCCAGGCCCGCCTCGGGAAAGGGCTCGGCCATGATGGCGCAGTCCAGCTCGCCGGTGCGCAGCATGTCCAGCAGCTTGACGGTGAAGTTCTCCTGCAGCATCAGCGGCATCTGCGGGTACTGCTCGATGGTGTGCTTGACCAGCTCGGGCAGCAGATAGGGGCCGATGGTGTAGATGATCCCGAGGCGCAGTGCGCCGGCCAGCGGGTCCTTGCCGCGCTTGGCGATCTCCTTGATGGCGCCGGCCTGGTCCAGCACCGATTGGGCCTGGCGCACGATCTCCTCGCCCAGCAGCGTCACCGACACCTCGCTGCCGCCACGCTCGAAGATCTTCAGGTCGAGTTCTTCCTCCAGCTTCTTGATGGCGACCGACAGCGTCGGCTGCGACACGAAGCAGGCCTCTGCCGCGCGGCCGAAATGACGCTCGCGGGCGACGGCGACGATGTAGCGGAGCTCGGTCAGGGTCATAGGTCCGAACGCTACACTGCGGCCGCCTCGGCAGCCCCATCGGGGTTTCTACGGAGATGTACATGACAGCAGACCGCAAGCCCATGACCCTGCCGCGCCTGGCGCAGATGCACGCCAGCGGCGAAAAGATCGCCATGCTGACCTGCTACGACGCGGCCTTCGCGTCGCTGCTCGATGAAGCCGGCATGGACATCCTGCTGATTGGCGATTCCCTGGGCAATGTGCTGCAGGGTCGCGGCTCCACGGCCCCGGTCAGCCTGGAGGACATGGTCTATCACACCTTCTGCGTGTCGCGCGGCCACAAATGGGCCTGGATCATTGCCGACCTGCCCTTCGACAGCTACCACGTCAGCAAGGAAGAAGCCTGGAAAAGCTCGGCAGCGCTCGTGAAGGCCGGCGCCCACATGGTCAAGCTCGAAGGCGGCGGCTGGACGACCGAGACCGTGCGCTTTCTCAGCGAGCGCGGCATCCCGGTCTGCGTGCACCTGGGCTTCACGCCGCAGACGGTGAACGCGCTGGGCGGCTTCAAGGTGCAGGGTCGTGACGAGGAGAGTGCGAAGCGCATCAAGCGCGAGTCGCGCGAGGCCGTCGAGGCCGGCGCCGCCATGCTGCTCTACGAAATGGTGCCGGCCGCTCTGGCCGCCGAGATCACCGCCGAGTCACCCGTGCCCGTCATTGGCATCGGCGCCGGCGTCGGCACCTCGGGCCAGGTGCTGGTGCTGCACGACATGCTCAACATCACGCCCGGCCGCAAGCCGCGCTTCGTCAAGAACTTCATGGAAGGCAAGGACTCGGTGCTGGCGGCGGTGAAGGGCTATGTGGACGAAGTGAAGGCCAAGAGCTTCCCCGTCAACGAGATTCACGGGTTCTAAGAAATCTATGAAACACAGCCACAGAGACACAGAGGCACAGAGAGACTGCGCTTGTTCTCTGTGCCGCTGTGTCTCCGTGGCTTTGCTTGTTTTTTGATTGGATGCAGACGATGCAAGTCATCCACACCATTCCCGAACTGCGCGAGGCCCTCGCCCTCCACCGCCAGCGCGGCTTCGTGCCCACCATGGGCAATCTGCACGAGGGTCACCTGGCCCTCGTGAAGCAGGCACGCGAGCTGGTCGGCCCGGCGGGTGCGGTCGTCGCCAGCATCTTCGTGAACCGGCTGCAGTTCGCGCCGCACGAGGACTTCGACACCTACCCGCGCACGCTGGAGCGCGACTGCGCGCTGCTGGACGGCGCGGGTTGCGACATCGTCTTTGCGCCGTCGGAGAAGGAGCTCTATCCCGAGCCCCAGGGCTTCAAGGTGGTGCCGCCGACCGAGCTGGCCGACATTCTCGAAGGCCATTTCCGCCCTGGCTTTTTCACGGGCGTCTGCACCGTCGTGCACAAGCTCTTCAACATCGTGCAGCCCACGCTGGCCGTCTTCGGCAAGAAGGACTATCAGCAGCTGATGGTGCTGCGCCGCATGACGGCGCAGATGGGTCTGCCGATCGAAATCTTCGGCTTGGAGACGCGCCGCAGCGACGAAGGCCTGGCGCTGTCGTCGCGCAACGGCTATCTGAGCGAGGCCGAGAAGCTGGAAGCGCTGCGCCTGTCGCGCACGCTGAAGGCGCTGATCGCGCGCTGGCAGGCCGGCGAGCGCGATCTGGCGGCGATGGAAGCCGACGCGATGCAGGCGCTGCGCGATGCCGGCTGGGCGCCGGACTATCTGACGCTGCGCCGCCAGCACGACCTCGGGGCCGCCGTCGAAGGCCAGCCCCTGGTCGCCCTGGGTGCCGCGCGGCTCGGGACCACGCGGCTGATCGACAACCTCGAGCTCAGTTGACGCTGAGCAGCTCGACGTCGAAGACCAGCGCGGCGTTGGGCGGGATGGCGCCGTTGCCGGCGCCCCTGCTGCCATAGGCCAGTGACGCCGGGATGGTGATCATGCGTTTGCCGCCGACCTTCATGCCGGTGACGCCCTGGTCGAAGCCCGCGACCACCGCGCCGCTGCCGAGCTTGAAGCTCAGCGGCGTCTTGCCGACCGAGGTGTCGAACTGCGTCCCCCGGCTGCTGGCGACGCCACGCACGTCGTAGATGTAGCCGGTGTAGTTCACCGTCACGGTCTTGCCGGCGTCGGCCTGGGCACCGCCGCCCACCGGGTTGTCGTAGACCTGCAGCGCGGTGACGTTCTTCCAACCCATGGGGTCGGAGTCCGCGCTGTTGCCACTGCCGCCGCAGGCGAAAAGACCGAGCGTGGCGCCCGCACAGAGCAGCGCCAGTGCCAGGCGACGGGAAGTGTGCGTGGACATCGGCGCGCTTCGCATCAGTTGACGGCCATCAGCTCGACGTCGAAGACCAGGGCGGCGCCGCCAGGAATGCTGTTCTGGCCGGCGTTGCCATAGGCCAGGCTGGCCGGGATGGTGATGGTGCGCTTGCCGCCCAGCTTCATGCCGGTGATGCCCTGGTCGAAGCCCGGGATGACCGCATTGGCACCCAGCGTGAACGTGTAGCCGACGGTGTTGGCCTCGATCTGCGTGCCCTTGGTGCTGGCGACGCGGCTGTCGTAGAAATAGAGGGTGTAGGCCACCTTGACGCTCTTGCCTGCGCTGGCCACGGCGCCGTTGCCAGCGACGGTGTCCTGGGTCTTGAGCGCGGTGACGCCCATCCAGCCCATGGGATCCAGTTCCAGGTCGAAGACCAGGGCCGCGTTGGCCGGGACGGACGGCGACTTGCCCGCGGCGCCATAGGCGAGGCTGGCCGGAATGGTGACGGTGCGCTTGCCGCCCGACTTCATGCCGGTGACGCCCTGGTCGAAGCCCGCGATGACCGCGCCCGTGCCGAGGACGAAGGAATAGGGCGTGCCGCCGGCATTGCTGTCGATCTTGGTGCCCTTGGTGTCGGCGACGCGCTGGTCGTAGATCCAGGCGGTGTAGATGACCGGCGCCACCTTGCCGGCATCGATCGCGGTGCCGGTGCCGACCGTCGTGTCAGTGACCTTCAGCGTGGTCACGGCATTCCAGCCATTAGGGTCCTGGCTGACCGGGGTGCCCGAATCACCACCACCGCCACCGCAGGCGGTGAGACCGAGGCTGGCGCTCAGGGCGAGCAGGAGGGCGGAGCGGCGGGTGCTGAGCAAAGGCATGGGGGTATTGCAGAAGATGGAAGAAAGAAGCCGCTCGTGGCGGCGGCGCGGACTATAGCGAGGGTGCGTAAAGGCTTGTAAGCAGAGTCAACACGGCTCGAAGGCTGGCGTTGAGCCATCAAGTCGACCGTTGCCGGAGAAGTCCATGCGCCTGCCCACCCGTTTCCTGAGTCTCGTCCTGGCCTTCGCCACCGCCGGCCTGCTGACTGCCTGCGGCGGCGGCGTCGAGGTGGATATCGGCGGTGGTGGAGGTGGCGGTGGCGGCGGCGGCGGCACGCAATACCCTCGGCCCAATCCCAACCCGAATCCCCCGACGCTGTCCTGCAGCCAGGCCGGCCTGGCGGCGTCGGCGGCCAGCAAGTGGGGCACGGTCTGCATGCTGACCAGCAGCGGCGAGATCGTCGTCGAGCTCTACGACACCTACTCGCCGCAGACCGTCGCCAACTTCTACAAATACGTCTCGGCGGGCTTCTACTCGAACACGCTGATCCACCGCGTCGACCGCGACTTCGTCATTCAGGGCGGCGGCTACACCAGCGGCATGGTGGTCAAGAACCCGCTGTATGCACCCATCAAGCTGGAGAGCAACAACGGCCTGTCCAATCTGCGCGGCACGATTGCGATGGCCCGCCGTGACAGCGCCGATTCGGCCACCAGCCAGTTCTTCTTCAATGTGCAGGACAACACCAGCCTGGACTACCAGAACGCCGCCAACCCGGGCTATGCCGTCTTCGGCCGCATCATCTCGGGCCTGAACACCATGGACGCGATCAACGTGGTGCCCACCTACACCTACAGCCCGACCGACATCGAGCCGCGCACCGAGGTGCTGGTCTACTGGGCACAAAGGCTGAAGTAAGCCCCCGCCCGTCCGGGCGGCTTGCCATTCGTCCGCCCGCCTCGCCGTTCGTCATCCGGCCCAGGCGGAGCGACGGGGTCATGGCCAACATCCCTCCATCGCAACCTTGATGGAGAAGAGCCATGACCCGCAAGACCTCCTGGATCGGCCTGTTCGGTGCCGCCGTCGGCATCGCCACCGCGCTGTGGGTGAGCAACAGCCAGGCCGCGACGGCCGAGTTCCGTGACCTGCGCGTGGACGTCGTCGGCCAGGGCCGGCCGGTCGTCATGATCCCGGGCCTGAACAGCGCCGCCTCCACCTGGACCGAGACCTGCGCCGCCCTGCAGCCCGGCGTGCAATGCCATATCGTGCAGCTGCCCGGCTTTGCAGGCACGCCGGCCGTGGCGACCGACAACTTCCTGGACGGCATGCGCGACCGCCTGCTGGCCTATGTCGACGACCGCAAGCTCGACAAGCCCGTCGTCATGGGCCACAGCCTGGGCGGCGTGCTGGCCCTGCAGATGGCCGCCGAGAAACCCGGCCGCATCGAGCGCCTCGTCATCGTCGACTCCCTGCCTTTCCTGGCCGGCATCCGCGGCATGACGCCCGAGGCCGCGCGCGGCATGGCCGCCGGCATGCGCCAGCAGATGCTGGCCGGCAACAAGGAGCAATGGGAAGCCGGCGTGCGCCAGGGCGCCGGCGGCATGAGCCGCAGCCCGGCCAATGCCGAGCGCATCGTCGCCTGGGGCCTGGCCAGCGACCGCAACACCACGGCCCAGGCCATGTCCGAGCTGTGGGGCGACGACCTGCGCCCCCTGTTGCCCAAGATCACGACGCCGACTCTGGTGCTGGGGGCCTGGGCCGCCTACCAGCCCATGGGCGCCACGCTGGAGAGCACCAAGGGCATCTTCGACAGTCAGTACACGGGCCTCAAGGACGTGAAGGTCGTCATGAGCCAGCGCGGCTACCACTTCCTCATGTGGGACGATGCCGACTGGCTGGTCGGCGAGGTCAAGGGCTTCCTGGCTGCTGCCAAGTAAAAGCACGGGACAGCGGAGGCCCATGAACATGCGCAGGCGCAGCGTCATCCAGGCGCTGGTGTGGAGCGGCTATGCCGGCCTCTCGATGGCGATGATCGCCAGCTTCGGCGCGCTGAGCGGCTCCCTGGCCTTCGTCATGATCTTCGTCGCCGCCGGGCTGTGGGCCTGCAGCGAGGCCTTGCGTGCCCTGGCCCTGCGCCGCGGCTGGCTGGACCTGCCGGCTCCCAGCCTGCTGCTGCGGCTGTTCCTGCTGCCGCCGCTGTTCGCCTTCGGGCTGCAGGTCCTGACCTATCTCGTCAACTGGGCGGGGCTGTCGCTGGGCCTGCTGCAGTTCCCGCCCGGCATGCCGCGCGGCGGCGTGGTGATGCTGAGCTACACCATGAACACCAGCGTGCTGCTGTGGCTGTGGCTGGCGGTCTGGATGGGGGTGCAGATGCTCAACCGCTGGCGCTCCGGCGAGATCGCCAAATGGCAGGCCGAGACCGCCGCGCGCGAGCTGGAGCTGCAGGTGCTGCGCGCCCAGATCAACCCGCATTTCCTGTTCAACGCGCTGAACAACCTCCGTGCCCTCATCAACGAGGACCCGGCCCGCGCCCGCGAGATGCTGAGCCGCCTGTCCAACACCCTGCGGCATACGCTGCAGCACAGCGCCAAGGAGCGCGTGCCCCTGGCCGACGAGCTGGCCGTCGTGCGCGACTACGTGGCCCTGGAGCAGCTCCACCACGAGGAAAGGCTGCGCGTGGACTGGCAGGTCGACCCGGCAACGGACGGCGCCAGCGTGCCGCCCATGCTGCTGCAGCTGCTGGTGGAGAACGCCATCAAGCACGGCATCGCGCGCACCGCCGGCGGGGGTGTCGTGGACATCGCCCTGCAGCGCGATGGCGCACGGCTCGCCGTGGCGGTCAGCAATCCCGGGCAATGGGCGCCAGGCTCGTCGGACAGCACCGGCCTGGGCCTGGCCCATCTGCGCGAGCGGCTGGCGCGTGCCGGCGGTGATGGGGCCGACTGCCGCATCGCCGCGGCCGATGGCCGCGTGACGGTCACGGTGGAGCTGGCGGCATGAGCGCCGCGCCGGGCTGTCCCAAGCAAGCTCGCTCCCGCTTGGCGGGAGCGAACCCGGACTGGATATGCCCAGTGGGCATATCCAGCCTGGTGAACGCCTGGCCGGCTCGGCCAGGCAAGCGCGTAGCGCGAAGGGTGCACCAGTGAGGATCTTCATCGTCGAGGACTCGCGCCTGGCGCGCCAGGAACTGCGCACCCTGCTGGCCGCCATTCCCGATGCCGAGGTCGTCGGCGAGGCCGCCGAGCTCGTGCCGGCGCGTGAGGCCATCGAGGCGCTGCAACCCGAACTGCTGCTGCTGGACGTCGAGCTGCCCGGCGCCACCGGCTTCGACCTGCTCGACCAGCTGGAGCACCTGCCCCTCGTCGTCTTCACGACGGCCTACGACCAGCATGCGCTCGCCGCCTTCGAGCGCAATGCGCTGGACTATCTGCTCAAGCCGATCGATCCGGAGCGGCTGGAGGCGGCGTTGGGCAAGGCGCGCGAGCGTCTGCGTCCCGTGCTGCCTGCCGCAGTGCCGGCGGGCACCTTCAAGGGCGCCGACGACATGGTCTTCCTGCGCGATGGCGAGCGCTGCTGGTTCGTGCGCCTGGGTGACGTGGCCGGCTTCGAAGCCTGCGGCAACTACGCCCAGGCCTGGTTCGACGGCCAGCGCCCGCTGCTGACGCGCACCTTGACCGCGCTCGAGGAGAGGCTGGACCCCCAGCTCTTCTTCCGCGCCAGCCGCAGCCACCTGATCAATCTGCGCTGGATTCAGGACATCCAGCCCTGGAGCAACGACGGCTACCGTGTCCAACTCCGTGACGGCCATCAGGTCGAGGTGTCGCGGCGCCAGGCCAAGCTGCTGAGAGAGAAATTGGAGCTTTAGAGCCGTCAGGCACGGATGCAGCCTGTCCCGGGCGATCTGCAGTCTGTCGGTTGCCGCGCGACGGCGAGGCCGGCGTTGGCGACGATTCATTTCGTCTCAACACTTGACCCCGAGAATTCGAATGCACCGTTTCGTCGCTGTCATCACCGTCCTGGCTGCCTCCGGCCTCCTCAGCGCCTGCGTCTTCGCGCCGCCCGCTTCCGCCTTTCCGGCTGAATCCGCCGCCATCGCCAAGATGAGTGAGCAGGCCCTCGCCACCTGTGGCGCCGGCAACGTCAAGGAGGTGAACGCCAAGAGCTTCACCTGCAAGTGAAGCCTCTTTCAGGCTTTTAGAAATTCCGCCTTGGTCCCGAGCCAGCGCGCCACCTGACGGCGTGCTGCCTCGGGATGCTCGTCCAGCAGCCGCGGCGCCAGCGCGCGTGCGGCGACCAGCAGCGGCGCATCCTCCTGCAGGTCGGCGAATCGCAGCAGCTCGGCGCCGCTCTGGCGCGAGCCCATGAACTCGCCGGGGCCGCGGATGTCGAGGTCGCGCCGCGCGATCTCGAAGCCATCGGTCGTCTCGGCCATGGCCTTGAGCCGCGACTTGCCGCTGTCCGACAGCGGCGGGCTGTAGATCAGCACGCAGACGCTGGCCTTGGCACCGCGCCCGACGCGGCCGCGCAACTGGTGCAGCTGGGCCAGGCCGAAGCGCTCGGCATGCTCGATGACCATCAGGCTGGCATTGGGCACATCCACACCCACTTCGATGACCGTCGTCGCGACCAGCACGCTCATGCGACCGCTGGAGAACTCGGCCATGACGGCCGCCTTGTCACTGGGCGACATGCGGCCATGCAGCAGGCCCACCGACGTGCCCGGCAGCTGTTCGCTCAGCTCGGCATGCGTCTCGGTCGCGTTGCGCAGGTCGACGGCTTCGCTCTCCTCCACCAGCGGGCAGACCCAATAGACCTGGGCCCCGTCCGCCACCGCCATGCGGATCTTGTCGACGACGTCATGCCGCTTGGACTCGGTGAACACCTTGGTCACGATGGGGCTGCGGCCGGGCGGCAGCTCGTCGATGGTGGACACGTCCAGGTCGGCGAAATAAGTCATCGCCAGGGTTCGAGGAATCGGCGTGGCGCTCATCATCAGCAGATGCGGCTCGAGGTCCATGGCCTTGAGCTTGTTGCGCAAGGCCAGGCGCTGGGCCACGCCGAAGCGGTGCTGCTCGTCGATGATGGCCAGGCCCAGTTTCGCGAAGCGCACCTTGTCCTCGATGACGGCATGCGTGCCGACGATGAGCTGGGCCTCGCCCGAGGCCGCCGCATCCAGCATCTTCTGCCTGGCCTTGCCCTTCACGCTGCCGGTGATCCAGGCCACCTTCAGCCCCAGCGGCTCCAGCCAGCCGATCAGCTTGCGGAAATGCTGCTCGGCCAGGATCTCGGTCGGCGCCATCAGCGCGCATTGCCAGCCAGCATCGATGGCCACGGCCGCAGCCAGCGCCGCCACCACCGTCTTGCCTGAGCCGACGTCGCCCTGCAGCAGGCGGTGCGTGGGCTGGGGTCGCGCCAGGTCCTGGGCAATCTCTTCCGACACGCGCTGCTGGGCGGCGGTCAACTGGAAGGGCAGGACGGCGAGCAGCTTCTCGTGCAAGCCACCCGGCCTCGCGCGCAGCGCGGGAGCGACCAGCAGGGCGCGCTCGCGCTGGGCCTGGAGCTGAGACAGCTGCTGGGCCAGCAGCTCCTCGAATTTGAGCCGGTGCCAGGCCGGGTGGTGGTGCTCGTGCAGGGCTTCCTGCGAAGCACTGGGGGGCGGGTGGTGCAGGTAGTTGAGGGCCTCCTTCAGGGAAGGCAGCCCCTGCGGCACCACACCGGCGGGCAGGATCTCGCGCAGGTCGGCACGCGCCAGGCCTGAAGCCACGGCCTTGCGCAGATAGGCCTGGGGCAGCTGGGCCGACGACGGATAGACCGGCGTCAGTGATTGCGCCAGCGGCGTGCCTTCCTCCACCACCTTGACGACGGGGTGCACCATCTCGCGGCCGAAGAAGCCCACGCGTGCCTCGCCGCGCACACGCAGTCGCGAGGCGGCCGACATCTGCTTTTGCTGCGAGGGATAGAAATGCAGGAAGCGCAGCAGCAGCGAGCCCGAATCGTCCTTGACCCGCACCAGCAGCTGGCGGCGGCTGCGCAGCTCCACCTGGCAGTCGATGACGACGCCCTCCACCTGGGCCGCCTCACCCTCTCGCAGCGCGCCGATGGGCGTGAGCTGGGTCTCGTCCTCGTAGCGCATCGGCAGGTGCAGGGCCAGGTCGATGTCGCGCACGAGGCCGAGCTTTTCCATTGCCTTCTGGGGCGCGGACTTGGGTGGCGGCGGGGGCGGTGGCGCGGTCATCAGGCCGGCATTCTGGCGGCATGGAATAGTTTGCGGTTCTCGCGTGTTTACCGTCATGTCCCTTCACTTCATGAGTCCTGACATGAGCTTCCGTCTCCTGGCCGCCGCCACGGCGCTGATCGTCACCGCCTGCGCCTCCACGCCGCCGGCCCCCGCCCATGTGGCCGATGGCGTCTTCGTCGGCGCCAACGGCATGACGCTCTACACCTTCGACAAGGATGCCGCCGGCAGCGGCAAGAGCGTCTGCAACGGCCCCTGCGCGACCAACTGGCCGCCCCTGGCTGCGGCGCCCAACGCCGCCGCGAGCGGCGACTGGAGCGTCATCACGCGCGACGACGGGGCCAAGCAATGGGCCTACAAGGGCAAGCCGCTGTACTTCTGGGCCAAGGACCAGAAGGCGGGCGACCGCACCGGCGACGGCTTCAACAAGGTCTGGCAGCTGGCCAAACCTTGAACGTGTACCCCTCGCCCGGTCTTGCGCCGCTGAACGCGCGCGATCCCAGTCGGTCCCCCGCGGGGGCGGCGATGCTTGGCGGCTCTACGCCAAGCGCATCGCCAGCGCGGGCCGGCCAGGGAACGGCCCGGCGCTCGGCCCGCAACAATAGTTGAGGCTCTGTCATGGCCGTCGAACAGCTGCTCGCCCACATCCCGGCCTTGCGCCGGTATGCCCGGCTGCTGACCGGCGACGCCACGCGGGCGGACGACCTGGTGCAGGACACGCTGGAGCGCGCCTGCCGCAAATGGAGCCTGTGGCGGCCCGGCACGGCGCTGCGGCCCTGGCTGCTGTCCATCATGCACAACCTGCATGTCAACCAGCTGCGCGACTGGCACCTCGACGATGGCCATGCGGCGCTGGACGACTTGCCCGAGCGGCCCGACCTCGCCGCACCGGCCGGAGAGCGCCTGGACCTGGAGCGTGCGCTGGCGGCATTGCCGCCGGGCCAGCGGTCGGTGATGCTGCTGGTCGTCGTCGAGGAGTACACCTATGCCGAAGCCGCCGAAATCCTGGACGTGCCCCTCGGTACCGTCATGTCGCGCCTGCACCGCGGGCGCGAGGCCTTGCGTGAATACCTGGCGCCACCTGCGCCCGTCACCAGCGCCCAGATCGTGAACCTCGCGCGGATGAAGCGATGAGCCGGCCTTTCCACCCCGACGATGCCCCGCTGCCGGCGGGCGACGCCCGCTTGCATGCCTTCGTCGACGGGCAGCTGTCGCCCGAGGAGCGCGAGACCGTGCGCCAGCAGCTGCGCACCGACCCCGAAGCCGCTGCCCGCGTCGCCGAATGGCAGTTCCAGCGCCAGGCCCTGCGTGGGCTGGCGCGCGACTGGCCGATGGACGAGACGCCCCCCGATCTCAGCGGCATCGTGCTGCGTGCCGCCGCCGCGCGTCGCTGGCGGGCCTACCTGCCCCAGGCCCTGGCAGCGGGCCTGCTGCTCACGCTGGGCATCACCGGCGGCTACCAATGGGGCCGTCACGAGGCCGGCGCGCCTGCCTGGCCCGCCGCCTCCATCGCCGGCCGCGCCGGCGGTGTGCCCGAGTTCGCCCGCGAAGCCGGCGTGGCCTTCGCCGTCTACAGCGCCGAGAAGCGCCACCCGGTGGAGGTTTCCGTGGCCGATCAGGCCCATCTCGTTCAGTGGCTGAGCAAGCGGCTGGGCCGGCCGCTCAAGGTGCCGGTCCTGACCGACCGAGGCTATGCGTTGCTCGGGGGGCGGTTGTTGCCGGGCGATGCCGGCCAGCCTGGCAGCCCGCGAGCCCAGTTCATGTACGAGAACGCGGACGGTGACCGCCTGACCCTCTATGTGGCCGTCTTCGGGCCGGGGGCTGCGCCGGTCGATGCGGAATTCCGGCTCTTGCAGCAGGATGGGCGCACCACGCTGTACTGGGCGGACGGTGACTTCGGCTATGCGCTCAGCGCCCACCCGGCGGTCGAGCTGCAGCCCCTGGCGCAGCGGGTGCATCAGCAGCTCACCGGCTGATCGCCAGTGCCTGGACGTCAGCGGAAATAGTGTTGGCGCAGCTGCTCGTAGCGGCCGTCCCGCTTCATCGCGTCCAGCGCCGCCTGCAGGCGCCTGGCCAGGCTCGGATCGGCCTCGGGGCGCAGGCCGTACCAGTACGACCGAGAGACATCCAGCTCCATGACGGGCTGCAGCGTCGCGTAGTTCAGCTTGTGCTGGCGCATGGCCCAGGCGGCGGCCCAATCGAGCAGCACGACGAACTCCATGCGACTGGCCAGCAGCTTGCGCACGTTGGTGGCGTCGTCCAGGCCGTGCTCGAGTTCGACACCGGGCTTCAGCCCGGCCGCCTGCAGCAGGCGGTCGGCGGCGGAATCGCGAACGACACCGATGCGGCGCTCGCCCAGGTCGCTGAGCTGGGGCAGGCTGAGATCAGGGCGCTTGGCCAGCCGATAGATCAAGACGCGCCGCGGCGCGATCGGGCCGACCCACTGGAACTGGGCTTCACGCTCGGGCGTGCGCGTCAGCGAGAACAGCACGCTGGTGGGCTGGGTTTCGGCCATCTGCACGGCACGCTGCCAGGGCAGCACCTGCAATTCCAGCGGCAGACCCGCAGCGGCGGCCATCTTGCGCAGCAGCTCGACACTGAAGCCGCGCACTTCGGCACCGTCTTGATAGTTCAGCGGCGCGAGGTTCTCGGTGAAGCCGATCAAGGCACGCTCGCTCGGTGCCACGGCGCCCGCGGCGGGCAGGCCGAGGAGGGCAGGCAGGGCGAGACAGGAACGGCGCTTCACGGGGCAGCGAGTCTAGGGTGACAACGCTGACGTCCGTATGACCGTGAGGCCCGTGGCGTGGAAAAAGGCGCGGTCCGTCGGCGCGTCCAGTCGCGCGCCGCTCCTGACACCGTCGAGGCGGTGAGCAAAGGCGTGCATTTCAGAGTTGGGGGGTGCGGTATTACTGACACCGCCGCTAACCTGAAGGTTCATTGAATGCAGGTATCTTCCGCGCGGCCTCGGCCTGCTGCGAAGGTGGTGGCATCGGGGGCATTCCAGTCGCGCGGTCCACTGCGGGTTTGTGGCGCCGGGAAGCATTCTTCAGGGAGAAAAATTGTTGATGAATCTGTCATTTCCACGTGGCCACCTGGCCGTCAGCCTGATGTCGATGGCGTGGCTGCTGTCGGCCTGCGGCGGGCGCAGCAGCGACCAGTTGCCAGCCACCGCGATTCCCGAAGGCGTGACGATCAGCACCACCGCGGCCATCGCGGAGGTCGGCGACACCAACACCTTCACCAACTCGGCGGCCAGCCTCAGCGGGCTGACCTTTGCCTGGAATTTTGGCGATGGCGCCACCAGCACCGAAGCCAGTCCCAAGCACGCCTATGCCGCCGCGGGCGACTTTGACGTCACGCTGAAAGTGACCAACTCGGCTGGTGCGAGCAAGGACGTCAAGTTCAAGGCCGCCGTCAACAATCGCGAGCTCGTCAAAGACCTGAGTTGCGCCGGTGACACCCAGTCGGGGTGGTGCTGGCAGTCGCCGCGGCCCAGCGGCAACGGTGTCGCGGGCATCCATTTCCTCTCGACCCAGGTCGGCTGGACCGTGGGCGATGTGGGCGCCATTCACAAGACCACCGATGGCGGCAAGACCTGGATCAAGCAGCCGTCCGGCGTCACGAAAAGCCTTCGGCGCGTGCGCTTCGTCGACAGCAACAACGGCTGGGTGCTCGGCGATGCCGGCACCGTGCTGCATACCAGCGACGGCGGCGCGCACTGGAGCCAGCAGGCCGAAGGCTTCTGGAACTCCGGTGGTGACGTCTCGCTTACCGTGGTCAGCCCGGCAGTGGCCGTGATCCAGGGCCCGGACAGCAAGTTCCAGGCGACGACCAACGGCGGTGCCAACTGGGCGCAGCGCTTCGGCGCCGGTCCCCTTGCCGTGCCCTCCCTCGTGGCACCCGACGGCACGATGTGGGCCGTGAACGGCGACGGCCTGCGCAAGACGACGGACTTCGGGCTGAACTGGACGCTCGTCAGGAGCCTGCCCAACCTCAGCGTGCTGCCGTCTCTCGTGGTTCGTGGCCAGGCGGTGTGGATGATGTCCGGCCCGGGGACGGTGCCTGCCCAGGGTGAGGTGCAGTACGTGCTCCAGCGCAGCGTCGATGGCGGCACGACCTGGGAGGAATTCACCACGGCGGGACTGCCGGCGATCCATGGCAACACCCTGGACTTCCGGGATGCCAACGTCGGGACGGTCGCGTCCGACGGCAACCTGTACCGGACCGCGGATGCCGGGCGGACCTGGACGCTGGCCGCCAACGCGGCGGACAACGTCTCGCCCTCCGCGGTCTACGCGGTCGTGGCGCCGGGCGTCATCCGCCGAAGCTACTGGAGCACTCTCCAACAGACGGCCCATCAGCTGAGCGAAGACGCGGGAGCGACTTGGCACAAGATCTCAATGCCGGTCGACGAGGGCGGTTGGTGGCCGGACGGGATGGTGCAGCGTGTCGATGCGCAGGCCTGGGTCGTCCTGTCCTCCGGCCAGTTGGCACTCCCGAAGGTCAGCGTGAGCACGGACGGCATGCAGACCTGGCGCGGCGTTACTGGCGGCCTCACGCAGAATCTCCGTGGCTTGTGGTTCTTTGACGCCAAGCGTGGCGTGGCCCTGACGACGGATGGTGAACTGGTGGAGACGCCGAACGGCGGCCGCGACTGGGCGGTGAGGCTCGACGGCCTGCCGAAAATCCCGGTCGCCGGCTTTCCGGCACGCCTGCCGCTCACCGACCGCATCCAGTTCGTCGATGCCAAGCGCGGCTGGCTGCTGGCGGGCGACGCGCAGTTCCACCAGACGCTGGATGGCGGCGTGACCTGGCAGGCCCAGGCACCGCTGGCGAACACGACAGTGCTGAACTACCAGTTCACCGACGCGAGCAACGGCTTTGCGATCGGGTTCGGCGCGGACCTCAAGCGCATGCTGCTGCGCACGACCGACGCCGGCAAGACCTGGACGTCGCTGTCCGCGTTGCCGGATGTCGTGCGTGTGCTGCGTTTCTCCGACGCGCTGCATGGCGTGGTGGCCGGGGATTCGGGCCGCATCCTGTCGACGGACGACGGCGGCAAGACCTGGGTGGCCCGGCGCGAGGGCGATGCGCGCTCCCGCCTGCTGAGCGTCACGTCCAACGAGGCGGGCAGCTTCTGGGCCGCGGGCTCCGACGGCGCCCTGCTGAATTCGCGGGACAACGGCGTGACCTGGACATCGGCCAGCGTCGGCTCGACGGCCTTGCTGCACAAGGTCCGCTTCATCGATGCCCTGCAGGGATGGGTGGTCGGCAGTGGCGGCACCATCCTGGCCACGAAGGATGGCGGCAAGACCTGGTCGCCGCAGTCCACAGGCACGAATGTCGAGATGATCGATGCCTTCTTCCTCGACTCGCGTTCCGGCTGGGTCGTGGGCCGTGCGGGCACGGAGGTCTATGAGTACGGCACGCTGATGGTGACCGGCACCGGCGGGCAGTAGGGCTGAACAGCGGGCGGAAGGCGCGCATGGAACAATTCCGGCCCCTTCCGCCTCAAGCGTCCTGGCTCGCTACCCTTCCATGTCCCGCTCGTACAGCGTTGCCGACTTCGATTTCGATCTTCCGCCCGAGCTGATCGCCCAGCACCCCGCTGCCGAGCGCAGCGCGTCGCGCCTGCTGGCCGCCACGAATGCCGTGTTGGTGGACCGCGTGTTCCGCGAGCTGCCCGACCTGTTGAGCGACGGTGACCTGCTGATCTTCAACAACACCCAGGTCATCAAGGCGCGGCTGTTCGGCCGGAAATACAGCCCCCAGGCGCCCGCGTCGCGGTCGCTGCCCCCCGAGGGGGTGAGCCGGCTCGGGAGCGGCCCAGCGCCGGCTCAGCCGACCGGCGGCAATGTCGAAGCCCTGGTCGAGCGCGTGCTGCCCGGCACGCAGGAAGTCTGGATGCATCTGCGCGCCAGCAAGAGCCCCAAGCCGGGCAGCCGCGTGCGCTTTGCCGACGCCTTCGACGCCGAGGTGCTGGGCCGGTGCGGGCCGGACAACGGCCTCTTTCACCTGCGCTTCGCCGGCGATCCTTTCGCGCTGCTCGAGGCCCACGGCCATGTGCCGCTGCCGCCCTATATCGCCCATGCCGACGGCGAGGACGATGTGCGCCGTTACCAGACGGTGTTCGCCAAGCAACCCGGCGCCGTGGCGGCACCGACGGCGGCCCTGCACTTCGACGAGGCCCTGCTGGCGCGCCTGGCCGAGCGCGGCGTCGAGCAGGCCCACGTGACCCTGCACGTGGGCGCCGGCACCTTCCAGCCGGTGCGCGTTGAGGCCCTGGCCGACCACAAGATGCACAGCGAATGGTTCGAGGTGCCGCAGGCGACGGTGGATGCCGTGGCCGCCTGCCGCGCGCGTGGCGGCCAGGTCGTCGCCGTCGGCACGACGACGCTGCGTGCGCTGGAGTCGGCCGCGCGCGGCGGCCAGCTGGAGGCTGGCGCCCGCGAGACCGACATCTTCATCACGCCGGGCTTCAATTTCCGCGTCGTGGACCGTCTCGTCACCAACTTCCATCTGCCCAAGAGCACGCTGATGATGCTGGTCAGCGCCTTCGCGGGCTACGAGCACATCCGCGCCGTCTACGCGCATGCCATCGCGCAGCGCTACCGCTTCTTCAGCTATGGCGACGCGATGCTGCTTTCGCGCGCCCAGGCCACGCGGCCCTGAGCCGCTTCGTCGACGGCGGCCGTGAAGGCGGCCCGCGCCGTGACGGGCAGCGAGAAGCGCATGTGCACGCGCGCCTCGTGCCTCACGTCGGCGAGCAGGGCGCCATGCTGCTCGGCCAGCCGGCGCAGCCGGCCCTCCAGCTCGTAGGGCAGCTCGCAGCCCACTTCGACCTGGGCCACGCGCTCGACCTTGTCGGCCGTCAGCAGGGCCTGGGCGATGCAGTCGGTGTAGGCCCGCACCAGGCCGCCGGCACCGAGCTTGACGCCGCCCCAGTAGCGCACCGCCGTCGCCAGCACGCCGTCCAGCCCCTGGTGGCGCAGCACGTCCAGCATGGGCCGGCCGGCGGTGCCGCCGGGCTCGCCGTCGTCGTTGGCGGCCGAGTGCCCGCCGGCCAGCAGGGCCCAGCAGACATGGGCCGCACCGGGGTGGGCGGCGCGCAGCTCGGCGACGCGGGCCAGCGCCGCCGCGCGGTCGGCGCAGGGCTCGACGCGGCCGAGGAAGCGGCTCTTCTTGACGATGACTTCGTGTTCGGCCGGCGCGGCCAGGGTCAGGGGCATGGCGAGATTGTCCCTGCGGCCTCCAGGGGACCTGTGCGGGCCGAGCGCCGGGCCGCTCCCTAGCCGGCCCGCCTTGGGCGATGTGCTTGCCGGTCAACCCGGTAAGCATCGCCGTCCCCTCGGGGGCTGAGGCCGGACACAGCGTGCCCAGTGGGCGCGCTGTGCCTGCCGAAGCGCTGCGGCCGATGGCCGCAGCGCGGTCCCGGCCAAGGTTTTCCTTGGACGAGGGGCTTCAATCCCCGGTGTAGACCGCCGCCTTCGCGCCCTTTTCGCCGAGATGACGCTTCAGGGTCTCGTGCACATTGCCGTCTGCCAGCATGGACTGCAGCGCGCGGCGCAGCCGCAACCGATCCGCCTCGGGCAGGGTCCGCAGCATGGCCAGGGCGACGGCATTGCGCTCGTTGGGCGTGACGTCCACGGGCACGAGTTCATCCGGGTCGTCGAAGGCGGCCTGGGCGATGCCCCAGCCGCTGGGCAGGGCCAGCAGGGCGTCGGCACGGCCAGCCTTGAGCATGCGCGCGGCGGTCTTGAAGTCGCCGGTCTCGACCAGGCGCCCCTGGCTGCGCATGCGCGCGACCCAGGCGTCGATGGTCGGGCCGTGGGCATAGCCGCGCACGTCCAGCAGGCGCAGCTTGGGGTCGGCCTCGAAGGCGGCGATGCTGGGAATGCGTGCCGCCAGCTCGCGACTCATCAGCACCTGGTAGCGGCCCTGGGCATAGGGCACCAGCTCGGCGATCTCGAGACGTTCCGGACTCAGCAGCGCCGACAGCGTCAGCTGCACCCGTCCACGCCGCATCTGGTCCCAGATGCGCACGCGCGACTCCACCACCATGCGCAGTTGGCAGCCCGAGCGGCGCGCCAGCTCGTCGAACATGTCCTTGTCGATGCCGGTCGGCCCCGTCTGCGGGTCTTCGTAATAGAAGCGGGCGTAGGGATAGAGAGCCGCGGTATACGGGCCGCAGGCTTGCGCAGCCAGGCCTGTGCAGGCCAGCATCAACCCTGCGAGCAGGGCGGGGATCGGCGCGTGAGTCATGGGCCGCCGGCTGGTGGTGTGGCTGCAGACTAAGGCGGTCATGGATTGCCTGGCATCGATCGCAACCCTGATGGCGCGGCTGCTAGGGGGGGCTGGCCGGCAGGCCATAGGCCTGCCGCAGCTTCTCCAGCGCGCCATTGCGGCGCAGCTGGTCGAGGGCGCGCTGCAGGGCCTCGGCCGGCGCGGGGTCGCTGTCCGTGCGCAGGCCGAAGCAGTAGTCGGCGCTGGCGTCGAGCACGGCCACCTCGCGGATCCGGTCCGCCGGCTCCTTCATCTGGTGCAGCTGCCAATAGATGTTGAGGTCACCGATGACCAGCAGGTCCATGCGGCCGGCCATCAGCTTGCGCACGCTGGCCTCGTAGCTGGGCGACACCTCCAGCTCCTTGCCCGGCTTCAGGCCTTCCGCCAGCAGCTGTTCCAGCGTGGCCGTGCCGGCGGTGGCGCCCACGTGCAGGCCGTCGAGCTGGTGCAGGCCGCGGAAGTGGATGTCGCTGCGGCTGCTCAGGCTGTAGATGCCGACCCGGCGCGGCAGGATGGGGCCGACCCAGCGGTAGCGGTTCTCGCGTTCGGGCAGCCTAGCCAGCGGGAAAAGCAGGCTGCCCGGCGTCTCGAGAAAGGACTTCTCGGCCCGCATGCGGGGTTGCAGGGCCAGGTTGAGCTCCAGGCCGGCCAGCTCGGCCATGCGGCGCAGCAGGTCGACGGCCAGGCCGGCCGCCTGGCCGTCCTGCTCGAAGCTCAGCGGCGGCAGCGCGTGGCAGAAGGCCGGCAGCGGCGCGCGCGCGGCCAGCGCGGGAAGGGGCAGAGCCGCGGCAAGGGTGAGCAGGGGGCGACGTCGCAGCATCGGTTTGGCCTCTCGCGCACTCAGGGACCGCTGTCGCCGTCGGGCAGGCGCAGGGCGGCGGCGAGCTTGTCGCCCGCGTGCCGACGCACGATAGCGTCCAGGCTGCCGTCGCGCCGCATCGCCAGCAGCGCTTCGCGCAATCGCTCACGGTCGGCCTCGCTCACCCGCTCCCGCGACAGCGCCAGGGCGCCGACGACGCGTTCCGCCGGGGTCCAGACAGCGGTCTCGTAGGCCTGCAGCTCCGGGTCCTGCTGTCGCAGCCAGGCCAGGCCCGCGACGCCAACCACCAGGGCGTCGGCGCGGCCGGCCTTGAAGGCGCGCACGGCGCTGGGCTGGTCGGGCGCCTCGAGGACGCGGCCGCGCTCCTGAAGCCGGGCCAGCAAGGCCTCCATGCGCGGGCCGTCGCGGGCGGCCCTGACCTTGAGCAGGCGGCGGTTCTCATCCTGTAGAAAAGCCTCCGCCGTGCTTGGCACCGAGCGGTCGCGCAACAACACGACACGGCGCGATTGGATATAGGGCAGCAGCTCGGCGATGCGGGCGCGCTCGGCATTCATCACCGCGGAGACCGTGATGTCCACGCCGTCGGTGGCCAGCAGGGACCAGGTGCGGGCGCGCGATTCCAGTCGGGTCTCGAAGCGGCAGCCGCTGCGCCGTGCCAGTTCGTCGACCACGTCCTTGTCGATGCCGCGGTACTGGCCGTCGGCGTCGCGGTGGTAGAGGACGGCGTACTCGTAGAAGGCCACGCGGTAGGGGCCGCAGGCGAGCGCCGCGACGGGCAGCAGGAGGCTGGCCAGCAGCAGGAGCGGTCGGGATGTGATCGTGGAGGAGATCCTCATCGCGCTTCAGTGTAGGCGGGGCTTTTGCGCGCTGCGACAATCCCCGTCCCATGCTGAAGTTCGACCTCCTCAAGACCGAAGGCCGCGCCCGCCGCGGCACGCTCACGCTCACCCATGGCGTCGTGCAGACGCCCATCTTCATGCCCGTGGGCACCTATGGCACGGTCAAGGGTGTCACGCCGCGCTCCCTCGAAGAGATGGGTGCCCAGATCATCCTGGGCAACACCTTCCACCTGTGGATGCGGCCGGGCCTGGACGTCGTCAAGCAGTTCGGCGGCCTGCACCGCTTCGAGAGCTGGAACAAGCCCATCCTGACCGACTCCGGGGGCTTTCAGGTCTGGAGCCTGGGCGCCATGCGCAAGATCAGCGAAGAGGGTGTCAAGTTCGCCTCGCCGGTCAACGGCGACAAGCTGCTGCTGACCCCCGAGGTCAGCATGCAGATCCAGACCATCCTGAACTCGGACATCGTCATGCAGTTCGACGAGTGCACGCCCTACGAGAGCAAGGGCGTGCTGACGACGGAGCGCGAGGCCAAGTCGTCCATGGAGCTGAGCCTGCGCTGGGCCAAGCGCTGCATCACCGAGTTCGATCGCCTGGAGAACCCCAACGCGTTGTTCGGCATCGTGCAGGGCGGCATGTACACCCACCTGCGCGATGCATCGCTGGCCGGCCTGGCCGAGCTGGACCTGCCGGGCTATGCCATCGGCGGCCTGTCGGTGGGCGAGCCCAAGGCCGAGATGCAGGGCATCCTCGAGCACACCGGCCACCAGCTGCCGGCCAACAAGCCGCGCTATCTGATGGGCGTCGGCACGCCGGAGGACCTGGTCGAGGGCGTGAGTCAGGGCATCGACATGTTCGATTGCGTGATGCCCACCCGCAATGCGCGCAACGGCCATCTGTTCACGCGCTTCGGTGACCTGCGCCTGCGCAATGCCCGCTACAAGGCCGACGAGAAGCCGGTCGACGAGACCTGCACCTGCGAATGCTGCAAGGGCTTCAGCCGCGCCTATCTGCACCACCTGGACCGCTGCGGCGAGATGCTCGGCCCCATGCTGACCAGTGTGCACAACCTGCACTACTACCTGGCCCTGATGCAGGAGATGCGCGACGCGCTGGATGCCGGCCGCTTCGAGGCCTGGCGGGCGCAGTTCCATGCGGATCGAGCAAGGGGAATCTGACCCCCTTGGTGAAATGCTGCGCGGCCCCAAGATAGCGGCATGCTGAAAACCCTGTTCGCCCCGCTGCGCTGGCTGATCAAGGTCATCCTCGCCCTGCTCATCCTGTTCGAGGAATGGGGCTGGGAGCCGCTGCGGCGCGTCTTCGCGCTGATCGCCAAGCTGCCGGTCATCCGCCAGTTCGAAGCCCTGCTCAAGCGCCTGCCGCCGCGCTGGGCCTTCGTCGTGCTGATCCTGCCCAGCCTGCTCATCCTGCCCATCAAGCTGCTGGCCGTCTGGCTGGTGGCCCAGGGCCGCTACGGCCTGGGCGTGGCCCTCGTCATCGGCGCCAAGCTGGTGGGCACGGCCTTGCTGGCCTGGCTGTTCCAGCTCATCCAGCCGGCGCTGATGCAACTGCCCTGGTTCGCCCGCTTCTATGCGCGCTGGACGCGCTGGAAGGCCGACCTGCTGGTCTGGATCCGCAGCAGCGGCGTCTGGCGCACGGCGCGAGCGATCAAGCTGCGGGTGAAGCGCCTGTTCAGACGCGGACGAGAGGTACGGCCACCTTCGGCTTGAACTGCAGTCGACGCTCGCGTTGGGCATCGATTTCGGCGCGGATGCTGTCCAGCTCGGCCTGGCGGTCGTCGCGGTAGAAGAGGTTGTAGGCCTCGAAGGGGATGAGCCGCCCGTCGGGCCGCGCGATGTGGATGCAGCTCTTCTTCAGCGCGCGGATGTCCAGCGACTGGGCGTCCATGAACTGCACGATGAGGACGCGGAAGACGTCGCGGTAGCTGAGCTGGGGCGCGTCAATCCTGGGCAGGCAGCACAGCAGCTCGGACAGGCAGTTGGACTGGCTCTCGGGCGAATGGTTGGTCGAGAACAGCTTGAAGACCGAGGCTTTCAGGGCCGGGTCGCCCTCGAAGACGATGGTGCTGCGGTCGCCGGACAACAGCGTGGAGGCGTCCAGATAGCGCGTCAGCGGTGCCAGGCCCTCGGGCGTGCGCAGGGCGTAGGCCATGGCCAGCGTGTCCGGGTTGCAGGGCACGGGCAGCACGTCGGCGGGCGTGAAGATGCCGCTCTGTTCGGCGATGCGCCGGCGCAGCTCGCTGACGGTGAGGCGGTGCTTCGCGGCGTCATAGGCCTCCACGCGGCCGGCGTTCTGGATGGGCTGCAAAGTCACGCCGCGCACGCAGCTGTAGCTTTGCCCGTGGCGGATGACCTCGCCGATCTCGTCGTCGTTGACGCCCCGCTTGACCGTCATGACCAGCGTCGTCGACAGACCCAGCGCGTCCAGCCGCTTCAGCGCGGCCTCGTGCGGGCCGCGCAGGTCGGCGCCGCGCAGGTCCATCAGGGCCTCGCGTTTGAGCGAGTCAAACTGCAGGTACACCTCCAGCCCCGGCGCATAGCCCGCCAAGCGCTCGGCAAAGGCCGCGTCCTGAGCGATCCGCAAGCCGTTGGTGTTGACCATCAGATGCTTGATGGGCCGGGCCTTGGCGGCGTCGAGGATGTCGAAGAACTGAGGGTGCAACGTCGGCTCGCCGCCGGAGATCTGCACGACGTCGGCCTCGCCCTCGCTGGCGACGATGGCGTCCAGCATGGCGATGACCTCTTCCATCGAGCGGTGCGTCAGCCGCTCCGGCCCTGAGGCGGCGTAGCAGGTGGGGCAGCGCAGATTGCAGTGGTCGCTGATCTCGACGATGGACAGGCAGCTGTGCTGCATGTGGTCGGGGCAGAGGCCGCAGTCGTAGGGGCAGCCGTACTTCATGGGCGTCGCGAAGCGCTGCGGCATCTCGGGCGGCTTGATGAAGACCTCGCGGCATTGGCGGTACCAGGCCGCGTCGTCGCTGACGAGGACGCGCTCGGTGCCGTGGGCCGGGCACCATTTGTCCATGTAGACGTGGTCGTCCTTGATGACGATCTTGGCTTCCACATGGCGCAGACAGGTCGTGCAGGCCGACTGTGTCGTGTCGTAGAACAGGTAGGGGCGGTTCTTGCGGTTCATGGCGTAGCCAGGGCGGGTTGGCGCCAGGCGCGGGCGACGATGGGTACGTAGACGATCAGCGCGACGAGGCATGTCCACTGGATGCCGGACAGGCCCAGTGGATAGGCGACCGGTACGGGCTTGAGGAACTCGACGGCGAAGCGCCACAGCAGATAGCTGCTCAAGAACAGCTTGAAGGTGAGGCCCGGGGTTGGGAAGCGCGCGCGGCGCAATGCCAGCCCAAGAGCGAGGACGAGGACGATTTCGTAGAGCTGGGTCGGGTGGCGCGGCAGGCCGTCGCCGAAGTCCACGCCCCAGGGCAGCGTGGTCGGCAGGCCGTAGGTGTCGTCATGCAGGCCGGCGAGGAAGCAGCCGATGCGGCCGATGGACAAGCCCACGGCGATGGGCAGCACCATGGCGTCGCCGGTGCTGCGGGTCTGGCCGGTCAGTTTCTTTGCAATCTCGACGCCGATGAGCCCGCCCAGCAGTCCGCCAACGATGCTCTGGCCCGGCCAGATCAGCGTGCCGCTTTGCCAAAAGGCCTGAGCGATGTCGGGGCGCTCGACGAGGAAGACGCCCTTGTTGCCCAGGGCCGCGCCGATCAGCAGGCCAACGAGGACGCCGAAGTTGCCGGGTGCAAGAGCGCCGCCGCGCTGCTGCCGTCTCAACGTGGCCCGCCACATCGCGGCGCCCAGCGCCATGCCGGCATAGGCGAACGCGCTGTGCACCCAGGCGGCAATGGCGGCGTCGGCGATCACTCGCGGCGCTTGCTCAGCATCTGCGCCAGCTTGCGCACGCACAGCCAGGTCAGGCCACCACCGATCAGCAGGCTGGGCAAGGAGATGACCAGCATGGCGGCCGAGTAGTTCTCCGGGCCCTTGGAGAAGAGTTCCGGCAGGGCTGCCAGCGTGAAGACGCCGCCGCACAGGCCGGCCAGACCGAAGCCCAGCGTCGCGATGATCAGCAGGCCGACGAGGATGACGCGGCCGAACGAGGTATGGGCGTCGCTCACGCCGCCGCTCCGGCCAGCAGCCCCTGCACCTGGGTCCGCAAGCCATCCGGCGACACCGCGGCCGGTGGCATGGCCTCGCCCACCGTCAGGCTGACCGGACTCCAGATACCGCGCCGCATCGGCTTGACCATGGCCTTGCCGTCTTCGACGCGCGAGAAGAAGCTGCCCCACAGATTGCCCAGGGCCATGGGGATGACGGGCACCTCCGGCAGGCCTTCGATGAGCTTCATGACGCCGCCCTTGAAGGGCTGCAGCTCGCCATCGCGGGTCAGGCCGCCCTCGGGGAAGATGCAGACCATCTCGCCGTCCTGCAGCACCGCCCGGGCGGCGGCGAAGGCGGCTTCGTAGGTGGCCGGGTCGGCCTTCTGCGACGCGATGGGAATGGCCTTGGCCAGCTTGAACATCCAGCCCAGCACCGGGATCTTGAAGATCTGGTGGTCCATCAGGAAGCGGATGGGGCGGGGGCTGGCGGCCATCAGCAGCACGGCGTCGACGAAGCTCACGTGGTTGCAGACCAGCACGGCCGGGCCGGCGGTGGGGATGCGCTCGTCGTGGAAGACCTTGAAGCGGTAGACCAGGCGGGTCAGCACGAAGGCCGCGAAACGCAGCAGGTACTCCGGCACGATGAGGAAGATGTAGAAGGCGACGATCGCGTTGGCGATGCCGACGGCCAGGAAGATCTGCGGAATGGTCAGGCCAGCACCCAGCAGGGCGCCGGCGATGACCGAGCTGGCGATCATGAAGATCGCATTCAGGATGTTGTTGGCCGCGATGATGCGGGCGCGGTGGCTGGGCTGGGCGCGCAGCTGGATCAGCGCATACATGGGCACGCTGTACAGGCCGGCGAACAGGGCCAGCAGCGTCAGGTCGGCCAGCACGCGCCAGTGGGCCGTCACCGCCAGGAAGGCGCTGACGCTGTAGGGTTCGCTGGCCGGCAGGCCGGTGGCAGCGAAATAGAGGTCGATGGCGAACACGCTCATGCCGATGGCGCCCAGCGGCACCAGGCCGATCTCGACATGGCGCTTGGACAGCATCTCGCACATCAGGGAGCCGATGCCGATGCCGATGGAGAACACCGCCAGCAGCAGCGAGGCGACCTGCGGGCTGCCGTGCAGCACTTCCTTGGCGAAGGCCGGGAAGTTGCTGAGGAACACGGCGCCGAAGAACCACATCCACGAGATGCCGAGCAGGGAGCGGAACACGGCCAGGCCTTCGTGCGCCAGCTTGAGGTTGCGCCAGGTCTCGGTGAAGGGGTTCCAGTTGATGACCAGATTCGGGTCGGTCGACGGGCTGGCGGGAATCGCCTGCGCCGTCACGCGGCCGGCGACGGCGAGGGCCAGGCAGGCCCAGGCCACGTGCTGGGGGCCCACGACGGGCGTGTCGACCAGGATGCCGCCCAGCAACTGGCCCAGCAGGATGGCGACGAAGGTGCCCATCTCCACCATGCCGTTGCCGCCCGTCAGCTCGCGCTCGCTCAGCTGCTGCGGCATGTAGGCGTATTTGACCGGACCGAACAGCGTCGAGTGCAGGCCCATCAGGAAGACGCAGAGCAGCAGGGCCGGCACATTGGCCGCGTAGAAGCCCCAGGCGGCGATCACCATGATGGCGATCTCCAGGCTCTTGACCAGTTGCATCAGCCGCGCCTTGTCGTGCTTGTCGGCGAGCTGGCCGCTGGTGGCCGAGAACAGCACATAGGGCAGGATGAAGAGCGCCCCGATGACCAGGCCGGCCATCTTGGACGGCAGCCAGTCCAGCTGCAGCTGGTAGGTGATCATCAGCGTGAACGCGAACTTGAAGACGTTGTCGTTCGCGGCGCCGAGGAACTGCGTCCAGAAGAAGGGTGCGAAGCGGCGTTGCTTCAGCAGCGCAAACTGATTCGGGTGTTCTTGGCTCATTGTTTGACCAGCTGCGGAGAGTCGGAGAGTTGGGCACGCTGCAACCAGGCGAACATCGAGTCCACGGTCACCGTGTCGATGTGGCTGGTGAAACGGCGCGCGCTCGGATGATCGTCGAAAGCGATGTTGGCCTGGGTCATGCGGCCGCCCAGTCGGGTCACCGTGGACAGATGCAGGTCGGTGGGCTGGTAGCCCTGGGCCCTCAGCCAGGCCTGGGCATCACGGCGGCTGTTGACGGCCGGCCCGGCGCTGCCGGCCAGCGTCTCCAGCACCCACTGGTTGCTTTGCTGGTAGGTGGTGCCGAAGGCATAGGCCACCATGCTGTAGCGGCGCTCGTTGAAGCGCACGACACGGCCGTTGTCCGTCAGCACCGGCAGCAGGGCCTGCTGCAACTGGGGCTTGAGGACGACGAAGGCCGCCTCATAGCGCTTGGGGTTGTCCATGAAGAACTCGCCCAGGCCCTGGCGGTACAGGGCCGCGTGATCGGTGCCGCAGTGGTTGAGCTTGTGCATGACGCGCCAGACGGCGGGCTGCTGCGAGCTGTCCTTGTAGACAAAGCCGAGGTGGGACCACTGCAGGCCGTATTTGGAGAGGTCCTGCCCCGCGCGGGCCAGCAGCACGACCTGGGCGCCACTGGCATCGAGCTGGCGGGCCGTGGCCTGGGCCAGGTTCATCCCCTGCTCGATCTGGCGCACCGTCGGCTGTTTCTCCTCGCAGGGCCGGCCGGCCTGGGCCGTCGTGGCCACAGCCAGCGCGGCGATGGCAGCAGCTGTTCTCAACGACTGACCTGCTCGTTGTAGAGCAGGGCCTTGCCGATCTCGCTGGGGATGAAGGCGATGACTTCACCGGCCACCGACAACACCGTGCCCGCGCCGATGACCGAGACCGTGACGGCCGTGCCGGCGGACACGACCACGCCCTCGGCCAGCTTGCCCGCCGCCTTGATGCTGATGCGGGCGCCGTCGGAGGCGCGCTCCAGCACCCAGACCGTGGCGCCGCCCACGACCTCGACGCTGACGACCACCAGGGTCACGCCGGCCGACAGGATGCCCACGGGCAGGGCGCTCAGCGCGACGCCGGTGGCGCTGAGCGCGCCCACCGACAGCACGACGGGGGCGACCGACAGCACGGCGCTGGCTTCCGACGGGCTGGTGTGGGCTTGGGCGCCGAGGCTCAGGGCCAGGGCGGTGATGGCAAACAGGCGCTTCATCAGGGGCTCCTCGGTTTACTGGGTTTCGGTCGTGCCCTGAGCGGCCTCGCGGCGGCCCTGCAGGCGCGCTTCCATCAGATCGGCCTCATGGGCGTCGCGCAGCATCTTGGCCAGCGTGAAGACGTTGGAGATCAGGTAGAGCCAGCAGACGCCCAGGTAGGCCTTCCACACCGGCTGGATCTCCATGCGCCACAGGCCCCAGCCCGTCAGGCCCATGGCCAGCACGAAACCGGACCAGACGACCAGGCGCCACATCGGCGTGTCGACCTGGCGGTCCTGGTTGTCTCGGATGAACTTGGCCAGGGCAAAGGCGGTGGACAGGCAGAACACATAGCCCATGACCATGAAGGCGCGGTCCAGGTCGGCGCCCGGCAGCCAGGCCAGGCCCGAGCCGCACAGCATGACGCTGAGGCCGAAAGAGACCCAGACCTGCAGGCGCCAGGCGCTGGTGTCACGTCGGATTTGGGGGAACTGAGCCATGGTGATGTCTGCTTGTGAACGAATGTTGCGATGGCCGCGATCTTGCGCGATGCCGGCAGTGCCGGCCTCGGGAATAGTTCCAAGGCGCGTGGCAAGCGCCGCAAAGTAGCGCTTCATGACACCGCCGGGCGCTCGAAATGGGGTCGGGTCGCAAAAACCGCTGCCGGCAGCCGGGCGCCGCGCCAGCCGGCGACGCGCTTCAGGGCCAGGTCGAAAAGCAGCGGGTTGTGCCCGCGCAGGCGCTCCAGCGCGGGCGCATCGCCGGCTTTGAGCAGGCCGGCGCTGACCAGGGCCGGCAGGCGGATGGCCGCCGGGATGCCGGGCAGCGGGTAGTCGGAGCCATGCAGCAGGCGCGGATGCCAAGCCTCGCGCATCATCAGCGTGCGGGCGACCTCGGGCTTGCGGTTGGCCTGCAGCACAACGGAGATGTCGCCCATCAGCAGGCCGTCCCAGTCCTCGTCCATCAGCCTCTCGAACAGGGCGAAGGCCGGCACGTCGCGGGGGCGCTTGAGGTCCAGCTCCAGCGCCAGGCCCAGCGATGCACAGTGGGCGATGACGACCCGCACGCCCTGTTCCAGCGCCGCTCGCACCAGCAGCGGGTTGCCCAGCTCGTCGCGCCTGGCGCCCGGCACGGCGTGCTCCTCGCCGCAATGCACGATGACGGGCAGGCGGCTCGCGGCCAGGCGCTCGTAGAAGGGGCGCAGCCGGCGGTCGCGCAAGTCGATGTTCATGCTGGACGGCAGCCACTTCAGCGCCACGGCGCCGTGGGCCAGGGCGTCGTCCAGCCGTGCCAGCGCATCGGGCCGGTAGGGGTGGATGGACGCCACCCAGGCAAAGCGATCCGCATGGGCCGCGGCGACGCCGGCGGCATAGGCGTCGGGCACATGGAAGGTGGTGTCGACCGCCTTGGGGCGGCCACTTTCATCGCAGGCCTGGTCGAAGGCGAACAGCATCCAGCGCGCGCCGGCCGGGAAGTCGTCGGCCAGCGCCTTCAGCCGCGCGACATAGGCGCGGTCGACGCGGGGCGCGTCGGCCGGCACGCAGGCGGCGTTCAGGATGAAGCGCTCGCGCAGCATCTCGACCGGGTGCCACCACTGGCTCAGCTGGGCATTGACCGTGCATCCCGAGCCGGAATCGCCGGTGCCCAGCAGATGGGTGTGCACGTCCCAGAGCTGGGCCGGGTCCAGTCCGTCGAAGGTGCGCGCCAGCAATGGCTTGAGGTCATCGGGAATGCCGCCGCGGCAGGTATCGAGCAGGCCGGCGCGGGCCGGGCCGGCGAGGGAGGTGAACAGGCCGGCGGCGGCGCCGCAGCACAGCAGATGGCGTCGGTTGAGCATGGCGGTGAAGAGGGCGGGTAGTGGCGAGGGGCGCGAGCATCGCGAGGTCGTGCGCGAATGCCGCTGCTTTTGCTGCTGCGGTGCGAGGCCCGACCCCACCGGTAGCGTCATGCGCTACCGTTCGCGCATGTCGAGCACGCAATCCCTCGTGGCCCTGATCAAGGCCGAGTTGAAGACGCGCGGCCTCAGCTATGCCGAGCTGGCGCGCGAGCTGGAGCTGTCGGAGTCCAGCGTCAAGCGCATGCTGGCGCCGGGCGGCGAGATGCCGCTGTCGCGCGTGGACGAGATCTGCCGCGTGCTGGGCCTGGAGTTCGCCGAGCTGGCCGCCCGCCTGGTGCGCGAGACGCCGAGCCAGCGCGAGCTGAGCCTGGAGCAGGAGAAGGCGGTGGTGGCCGACCCCAAGCTGCTGCTGGTGGCCATCTGCTGCCTGAGCCAGTGGCCGCTGGAGAACATGCTGACGCGCTACCGCATGTCCGAGGCCGAGATCGTCGCGGCGCTGGCCCAGCTGGACCGCCTGGGCGTCATCGAGCTGCGGCCGCACAACCGCTACAAGCTCAAGGTCGCCAAGACGCTGCGCTGGCGGCCTCAGGGCCCGGTCATGCAGTTCTTCAGGCAACGCGTGATGGCCGACTTCTTCGCCGGCGGCTTTGACGGCGACGGCGAGCTGCTGACCCTGGTGCACGGCGAGTTCGGTGCCGGCCACGCCCGCGAGCTGGCCGAGAGGCTGCAGCGCGCGGCCGACGACTTCGCCCGCCAGCATCTGCTCGACCAGAAGCTGCCCGCCTCCGAGAAGCGGCCCTACAGCGTCGTCATTGGTCTGCGGTCGTGGATCTTCGAGGCCTTCCGGGATCTGGAACGTCCTGGATTGGGACTTACCAAAACTCCCAACGCCCGGTCGAAATAACCCAGATGCCCAGCAGGCCGTTGGTCACCGCGTGGGCGATGACGGCTGTCCACAGCTTGCCGGTCTTTCGGTAGAGCAGGGCGTAGGCGAGCCCCGCAATGACGGCGGCCAGCCACAGGGTGTGGGCGAGCGTGAAGACAAAGGTGGAGACGACGATGGCCTTCATGCCGACGGCCTGCGGGTCGACGCGCTCGAAGCCGGGATGCTGTACCCAGCGCATCAAGAAGCTGCGCCAGAACAGCTCCTCCATGACGGGCACGACCAGGGCGGCGCCGATGAGGCGCAGCGTGATCAGCGGCCAGATCAGCTGGCCCTTGGCGTCCAGGGGCACGAAGTTGGCCGTGGCCGTGCCGAGTTGCAGGATGGGGGCATCCAGGTTCACCCACAGCGCGAAGACGACGATGCCGACCACGACGGCCCAGCCGGTCTCGCGCGCGTCGGGCAGGGTCTGTCGCACCAGCTCGCCGTAGCTGCGCCAGTAGTACGCCAGCAGGCCGGCGACGATGAGGGTCTGGCCGCCATAGATCCAGCGTGCATCCAGGCCGACGTCGGCGGGCAGATAGCCTCGCAGGGCCAGCAGGGCCATGAACACGAAGAAGGGGATGCAGCGGGCGAGGGCAGCAGGACTGAGCGCGGGCGTGTCGGCAGGCATGTCGGGCCCCAGCTTAAGGCCAGGTCGTGACGGGCCGAGGGGTTGACACCCCCAACTCTCAGGGGGCGAGCAGGCCGGCCTTGAAGGCCACGAAGACGCCGTTGGTCCAGCCGAAGCCGTCCTGGGTCTCGTACTCGCCGCCGCCGCCGGGCTTGTCCTCGGCGACGTCGTATTTCTCCAGCAAGCGGCCGGTCGCGAGATAGACGCGGTGCACGCTGGCGCACCAGCGCGAAGCGATGTCGCGGGCGAGGGCGGCATGGCCGTAGCGCTGCAGGCCCTGGGCCGCCATCCATTGCAGCGGCGCCCAGCCATTGGGCGCGTCCCACTGCTGCCCGGTGGCGAGGGCCGTCGTCAGCAGGCCGTTGGCGCCCAGCAGATGGCGCTGCACCTGGGCGGCCATGGCGTCGGCCTGGGCGGGGGTGGCCATGCCGAGGTAAAGGGGCACGAGGGCGGCGGCCGTCAGCGGGCGCGGGTCGGCGGCATTGCGCCAGTTCAGATCCGCGAAATGGCCGGTGTCAGCACGCCAGAAGCGCGTCTGCAGCAGCTGGCGGCGTGTGCCGCAACGCGCTTCGAAGGCGCGGGCGTTGGCGGCGTCGCCGCTGCGGGCGGCGCCCAGGGCGATGGCGTTCTCCAGGCCGGCCAGCAGGGCATTGAGGTCGACGGGTGCCAGCGCTGTCGTCTCGATCGTTGCGATGTCGGCGGGGTTGGCGCACCAGCGGCCCGAAAAGTCCCAGCCGCTTTCGGCACCGGCGCGCAGGTCACGCCAGACCTCGGCGGGCGATCGGCCCTTGGCGGTTTCGGCCGTCAGCACGTCCTCGCGCCAGCTCTCCTCGCGCGGCGTGCAGCGGTCGTCCCAGTAGCGGCTGAGCAGCGCGCCATCGGCCGTGCGCACGACGCGACGGTGGGCCTGGCCGGGCGCCAGCGTGGCTTCGCCTGCCATCCAAAAGGCATGTTCGGTCTTCAGCGCGTCGAGGTGGGTGGCGAAGCCGGCCGCGGGGTCGGCTGCGTGCAGCAGCTCGACCATGCGGAAGAAGAAGGGCGGCTGGGAGCGGCTCAGCATGTAGCTGCGGCTGCTGTTGGGGATGAAGCCGTGGGTCGCGATCAGGTGGGCGAAGTTGGCCAGCATGTGCTCGGCCAGGTCGCGCCGACCATCGGCCACCAGCCCCAGCATCGTGAAATAGCTGTCCCAATAGTAGAGCTCGCGGAAACGCCCGCCGGGCACCACATAGGGCCGCGGCAGGGCCAGCAGGCTTTCGCCTTCCTGGACCTGGGCGTGCTCGCGCACCAGCAGCGGCCACAGGGCGCGGATGTGTTCGCGCACGTCTTTGCGTTTCTCCAGGCGCGGACTGACGGCGGCGTCATGCCCGGGCAGCTCGAAATGGGCGTGCACGAAGTCGGACAGCGAGAAGCCCGGCAGGCGGCGCTCGGCCTCGAAGCGGGCGCGGATCAGCGAGGGCGAAGTCTTGGGGCGGGCATCGACAAAGCTCTTGCCGTCGCCGAAGACGCGCGTCATCTGCACGGCGACGAAGAGCTCGCCATAGAGCTCGTGAGGCGTCGCGGCCGCCGCGTGGGCGGGGGCGACGGCATGGGTGGGCGCGGTGGCGAGCAGGTCGCCCGGGCGCTGCGAACGGGAGGTCATGTGGACGAAGCGAGATGCCGGCGCAGCCGGGTGAGCGAGACCGCCAGCGCCGCGACGGGCACCAGCAGCAGGCTGAAGGCGGTGGTGCCGTCGAAGGCGACGAAAAGGCGGCCGGTGATGAAGCTGCCGAGCGTGCCGCCGAGTGCCGAGAAGACGACGATGAGGCCGGTCATGGCCGCGTGCTGGCGCTGCGGCAGGGCGCTCAACATGGCGGAATTGATGGCCGGGTAGATGGGTGCCAGCAGCAGGCCGGTCAGCGGCAGCAGATAGGCCGCGGGCGGGGCGTTGAACCAGCCCACGTCGCCGGTCAGCGGCTGTGCACCTCGGGCCATCGGCAGCGCGACGAGGATCAGGCCTGCGATGCCGACCAGGCAGGCGATGACGACGGCAAACCAGCCCAGCCGGCCGATGACGGCAGCGCTGGTCAGGCGGCCGAGGGCGGTCGTCGCCGGCATGATGACCGCCAGCCCCACGCTCATGGCCGTGGGCAGGTGCAGCACCTCGTTGTTGAAGCTGGGCAGCCAGGTCGAGATGCCCTGCTCGATCAGCACGTAGAGAAAGGCCGACAGCAGGAAGACGACGACCAGCGCCAGCTTCAGCAGCGGTGCCATCGCGACGAGGTCTTGGCGCAGCGTCGTGTTCGGTGACCGGATGGGGCCTTCGTCCAGCGGGCTGACCAGCAGCAGCAGGAAGGCGCCAGCGGCAAATGCCGCCAGCAGCCAATAGACCTGCAGCCAGCCCTGGCCTTCGGCATGAGCCGCCTGGCTGAACAGCAGGAAGCCGCCCAGCACGCCGACCATGAACAGGCCTTCGAGCAGGTTGGTGAAGCGCGCATGGCCGGCGCGGCCTTCAGTGACCAGGCCGATCATGGAATAGGCCGAAACCTTGACCAGGGCGAAGCCCGCGCCCAGGGTGCAGAACAGCAGCTTGATGGCCCAGAAGGCCGACAGCACCGGCATGGCGAGGCAGGCCGCGCCGACGGCGGCCAGGGCCAGCAGCATGGACTTCTTCAGCCCGAGCCGCGGCAGCAGCGAGGCGACGAGGAAAGACGTCAGCGCAATCGGCAGGTCCTTCCACGCGTCCAGCAAGGCCGCCTCGGCGCGCGCCACGCCCAGGGTCTGCACGACCAGCAGGTTGACCGCACCCACGCTGTTCAGCAGGGCGCCGAACAGCATGTACGTCAGGATGATGGCGAGCTTGATGCGCAGGCCGCCGCTCGACAGGGAGACTGCAGGCGTGGTGGTCATGTCGAGTGGGGCTTGGAGTTCAGGCGTCGCCATCTTGGCGCGTCCTCAGAACTGGAAGCCGACGCTCAGCTCATAGGCCCGGCCGAACAGCGGCCGCGCGAGGAAGACGCCGTCCTGGCCCACGCCCTGGCCCGGCACGCGGAAGTTGCCTTCCGTCAGGCCGACCTTGTTGGTCAGGTTGGTGCCGGTCAGGCGTACTTCCAGGCCGTTGTCCATGGAGAACACCGCACCCGCATCGATCGTCCGGTAGGCCGGCAGCTTCAGCGTGTTGGTCTGGTCGGCGAAGCGCTCGCCGACATGGCTGAAGGTGGCGAAGGTGCGCAGCTGGCCGAAGCCGGTCTGGGTCTGCCAGCTCGGCGTCAGGCGGACCTGGAACTTCGGAGCCCGTTCGACGCGGTTGCCGCTGAACTGCTGGAAGTCCTTGTACTTGGCGTCCTGCACATTGCCGGTGGCGGCGATCTCGAAGCCGTAGCCGGGGCGCAGCGCCAGCTCGAACTCGACGCCCGTGGCCTTGCTGTTGGGGCGCAGCACGACATTGCCGGCGTTGGTGAACTGCTGGGTCTGCGAGTTGGTCAGCTTGTTGGCGTAGGCCGTCAGGAAGGCGCTGTAGAGCTTGGTGGCCGTCTTCAGGCCGATCTCGAACTGGGTGATGTCCTCGACCGAGTCCTTGGTCTCATTGGCGCCGCGGCCGCGCAGCACGTCGAAGTCGGGCAGGCGGTGGCCCTTGTTGACGCGCACGAAGGCGCTGAAGTCGCGCGTGAAGGCGTAGTTGGCACCGCCGGTGAAGGAGGAGCGGCTCAGCTTGCTGTCGATCAGCGTGTTGGTACCGTTGAAGTAGGACAGGTTGTTGTTGTAGATCGTCGTCGGGTCGGCATCGAGGTCGCCGCTGCTGACGTTGGCAATCGTGCCGGTGATGCGCTGGGTCTCGCGGCGGGCGCCGAGGTCAACGCGCAGTTCCTTGGTCAGCTGCCACTCGTCGGCGATGAAGAAGGCGCGGGTGTTGCCGCTGTAGCTGGCATCGAGGTCGAAGGAGAAGGGCGGCGTGACATAGCCGTTGCGCGAGGCCTTGACGCCGTTGTCCAGGGCCACGTCGATGAGTCGGGCATGGGACTGCACCGTCATCAGCTGGGCCTGGCCCAGGGTCCAGACGTCGTGCGAGCTGTAGCTGGCGAGGTAGAGGCCCAGGGTCAGGTTGTTGCCCGGGGCGATCTCGCGCGACAGGCGGGTCTCGTTGCTCGTCGAGCGCAGCGCCTTGTCGACGGCCCACATGCCGTTGACGATGACGGGCGTGTTGGCGGCGACGGTGCCGCCGCCATTGGTGAAGGTGGCGGTGCCGGTGACGGCGGCCTTGCCTGCAGCGGCCACGACGGCTGCATCGCCGTTGGCGGCCGTCACCTGCGAGGCGATGTAGCTGGACAGGGTCTGCGGATTCGCACCCGAGAACAGCGCGTAGGTCGGCGTGTCGCCGGTCGTGTGGCTGAGCTTGTTGGTCAGCGTCCAGTCGCCCAGCTTGGTGTCGAAGTTGGCGCCGTAGGTCTGCACGTCGGCGCCGCGGCCGTCGGCCAGGTCCTTGGTGACCGTGCTGCGCTGGATCTCGGGCTTGCCGTTGGGCAGGGTGCGGCCGGTGGCGCGGCCCGTCTCCAGCACGATGTTGCGCAGCTCGTTGCCGTAGAAATAGTCCTTCAACGCATCGAAGCCCGGGTAGCTGGACGCGCTCTTGCCGTCCGCCGAGCCGACGACCGGGATGGCCGTGAAGAAGGCGTTGCGGTCGCGCAGGGCGCGGGCATAGAGCTGCAGGCTGCCGTTGTCGAGCTTGCGGCTCAGCACCACGCTGGCCTGGCCGCCGCTGTCGGCGGGGAACTGGGTGTCGCGCACGCCATCGCTCTCGCGCCAGAAGCCGCCGACCATGATGTTCCACTGGTCGCTGAGCTTGCCGGCATAGACGCCGTCGACGCGCTTGAGGTTGCCGGTGCCGGTGGTGACGCGCAGGCCGGCCTCGGGGTTACGGCCGTCCTTCTGGATGAAGTTGACGGTCACGCCGGGCTGGCCGCTGCCGAAGATGGGGCTGGGGCCGCCACGCAGCACTTCCATGCGGTCGATGGTGTCGTCCAGGCGGAAGAGCTGGGAGTGCTCGAAGAAGCTCAGTGTGGGCAGGTGGTACAGCGGCGCGCCATTGAGCTGGAAGGTCGAGTAGGGGCCGTCGCCCGGCGTCGGGAAGCCGCGCACGCGGATGTTGGCGCCGGCCTGGCCGCCGGAGGTCTCGACGAACACGCCGGGCACGGTCTTCAGGATGTCGGCCGTGCTGGTGGGCGCGGCCTGCTTGATCTGTTCTTCCGTCGCGGTCGTGATCGAGAAGCCGGCTTCCAGCTTGCGCACGCCTTCGCGGCGGGCCGTGCCGGTCACGACGACGGCTTCGAGTTCCTTGACCTCGGGGGACTTGTCGGCGGGCTTGGCGGCTTCCTGAGCGAAGGCGGCACCGCACAGGCTGGCGGTGGCGAGGGCGATCAGCTGCAGGCGGAACAGCGGGGCGCGGTTGCGCGCCACGGCGTGGGAGCTGGGCATGGTTGTCTCCGGTGATGGTTGTTTGTTCTGCGTCCCGAAAGCCGTCGCGGCCGTCGCCGACTTTCGATGGAGTGGACTTTGATGGCAAATGTTATCGATGTCATTTGGGTTTTTACCAATGTGGTTGGCTGTTGACATCGATGACATCGATTGCGACCGAACCCGCCCGTCGTTTTTGATGCGGTGGCTTGTTGGGCCGGGGCAAACCCCGACAATCCGCGCCCATGAGCACCCAAGACCTCACCGACGCCGAGTTCGCCGAACTCGACGAACTCCTCGCCGCGACGCCCGAGCCCCTGCAGCCGCTGGACGCCTCCATGCTGGACGGCTATCTCTGCGGCGTCATCGTGCAGCCCCGCCTCATCGAGTCCGACGAATGGCTGCCCAACATCTTTGACTACGACGGCGGCCTGCTGCCCGAGACCGTGGATGCCGGCTGGCTGGACAAGCTGACCCAGCTCGTCGAGCGCCGCCACGCCGCCCTGAACCGCGGCCTGGTCGAGGACGGCTGGTTCGACCCCGTCATCCTGGAGGTCGACGAGGAGCAGGAGCCCGATCCCCTGCCCGAGGACGCCACCGACGAAGAGCGCTCGGCTCGCGCCAGCTATGACGAGCTGGGCCCCATCTCGCGCGCCCTGATGCCCTGGGTCGCCGGCTTCCAGCATGCGGCCCTGTGCTTCCCCGAACTGGCCGACATGCCCAACGAAGACGTCAGCGCGGCCATGGCCCGCCTGTACCGCCATCTGCCGGCCGAGACGGCGGAGGAGAAGGAAGTCGTCGCGACGCTGAACCGCGAGCATCCACTGAAGGACCTGGACGACGCCATCGAGGAACTCGTCGTCACGGTGGCCGACCTGGCCGACCTGACCGAGGCCGAGCGCTACCGCGTCGAGACCATCAAGCGCGACACGCCCAAGGTGGGGCGCAACGATCCTTGCCCTTGCGGCTCGGGGCGCAAGTACAAGGTCTGTCACGGTAGCAACTGATGCGCTTCCAATTGCTCTCGGATCTCCACCTGGAGACCGAGAGCTACGTTCCTGCGCCCGCACCCAACGCCGAACTGTTGATCCTCGCCGGTGACATCGACACCACCTGGCGCAGCTTCGAGCTGTTCCGCGGCTGGCCGGTGCCGGTGCTCTTCGTGCCGGGCAACCACGAGTACGACCGCCGTGACGTCGACGAGGCGCGCGAGGCGCTGCGCGCCCACGTGAAGGAAGTCGGCCTGTGCATGCTGGACGACGAGTCCATCGTCATGACCGACGCCCAAGGCCGGCGCGTGCGCTTTGTCGGTTGCACGCGCTGGTGCGACTTCGACGCCTTCGGCCCCTCGGGCCGCGACCGCGCAATGCGTGCCGGCGGCTATTTCCAGAACGTCATGCAGGCGACGCGCTTTGGCGAGCCGTTCGGCGTCGATGCCGTGCGTGTGCTGGCGTTGGAGCAGCGTGAGTGGCTGGCGGGTGAACTCTCACGCGAGGGTGACTGGGATGCCTCCGTGGCCATCACCCACTTCGCGCCCAGCCTGAAGAGCGCCGACCCGCGCTATGGCCGCCAGCCCGGCACAGCCAGCTTCTGCAACAACGACGAAGACCTGCTGCCCCACACCAACCTGTGGATCCACGGCCATCTGCACTGCCGGCACAACTACCGTATCGGCGAGACGCGCGTCATCAGCAATGCGCGCGGCCACAGCAAGCGCGGCGAGGCTGATGGCTTTGACGGGCAAAGGGTGTTCGAGGTCTTCGCCTGACCATGGTCCGGGCGAAGACCAACGCACAGTGGCTGGGGATCTGCGCCCTGCTTGTCGGCGTCGCCATCCCGACGCTGTTGTTCTGGGTGCTGGTGCTTTCGGCGCCTCTCGACGTGCTGACCCGCAACCCGGAGCTCGCGGCCCTTTGCAGCAGCGTCCAGCGCCGGCTGAAGAGCTGGTTCCCGACGATCGACTTCCTCCGGCATGCGCGCAGCACCCGCTTCCCGGAAGTCGCCGCGATGGCGACCGCCTATGTCTGGGCGTGGTGGCTCTGGATGACGCCTTGCTTCGCCATCCTGTCCCTCGTGAGCCATCGGGTCCAGCGCGCAAGCCACCTCGAAATGGGCGTCAGGAGCGTGCTGTGGATGGTGTTCGTGGCGCCGTGGTTTGGCCTGCTATGTCTCTACGTTTTCTTCGCACTGCCAGGCGACCCCGGGCGCTATCAGGGCTTCACGACCCACAGCCGCCTGGGCTATGCCTTCATGGCCACGATGGCGGTGTGTCTGTCCAGCTTTTCCCTGGGCGCCCTGCCCGTGAGCCTGACCAGCCTCTTCGCGGACATCGTTTTTTCTGGCGGCAAGTAGCGCCCGAAGCACCTGCGCTGACCGGTGCGGCCCGCGCATCAGGGAATGTCTGCGGCCTGAACCTCGGCCGCGTTACCAAATGCGCGTCTCCCAGGGGGGCAGGCACTGCCAGCGTTGTCGGTCTATGGCAAATCTGAACCCAGCCTGAAGCCTTCCCAAGGCTTTGAAGGTTCAGGCCTTGCGCCGTGCCGGGGCATAGCCAACCGGGTTGCAGTCGTCTCTAGAGTGGTTTTCGGCCCGCGCTAGACGGGTCTCGTGAAGACCACTACGGAGACAAACCGATGAACACCCAACCGGCCCCGCGCCGACTGATCGCCTGCCTGCCTTTCCTGATGGCGGCATCCACCATCCATGCGGCCACTTTCCAGGCCGAAAGCGCCGCGCTCAGCGGCGGCGCCACCACCGCGACCGACCACACCGGCTACACCGGCAGCGGCTTCGTCGGCGGCTATGTCGACGGCAACAAGGGCAATGCCCAGACCAGCTTCACCGTCAACGCGGCCACGGCTGGCAGCTACACGCTGAAGCTGCGCTATGCCAACGGCACCGGCTCGGCCAAGACCTTGACGCTTTATGTGGACGGCGTGTCCAAGGGTCAGGTCAGCCTGGGCGCCACGGCCAACTGGGACGACTGGCTGGTGCAGACGACGACGGTCGCGCTGACCGCCGGCAACCACAGCATCGCCTACAAGTTCACCGGCGCCGACAGCGGCAACGTCAACCTGGACAAACTGGACGTTGACGCCGTCGTCACCGGCAGCGGCGGCCGCGAAGCGGAGAACGCCACGCTGAGCGGCGGTGCCGTCGTGGCGACCGATCACACGGGCTACCAGGGCAGCGGCTTTGTCGGCGGCTTCACCGATGGCAACAAGGGCAACGCCCAGGTCGCCTTCGCCGTGACGGCGGCCAGCACCAGCAGCCATTCGCTGAGCCTGCGCTATGCCAACGGCACCGGCGCGGCCAAGACGCTGACTGTCTACGTCGACGGCGCCTCCGCCGGCCAGGTCACGCTGCCCGCCACGGCCAACTGGGACACCTGGGCCACGCAGACCTCGACCGTCACGCTGAGCGCCGGCGCCCACACCGTGGCCTACAAGTTCACGACCAGCGACAGCGGCAACGTCAATCTCGATGCGCTGGACGTTGCGGTCATCACCGGTGGCGGCAACCCGAATGTGACGCCGGCCGAGGCCGAGACCTGGTTCATGTCCGGCGGCGCCGCGGTGTCGACCTCGATGACCGGCTACAACGGCAGCGGCTATGCGGCGGGCTTCTCCAGCAGCGGCGCGCGCGCCATCCGCACCGTCTTCATGAGCGGTGACGGCAGCGCCACGGCCAGCCTGCGCTATCTCAACACCAGCGGCAGCGCCCGCACGCTGGATGTCATCGTCAACGCCGCCAAGGTCGGCACGGTCAGCATCCCCGCCAGCAGCACGTGGGCCACCCTCAGCCTGCCGCTGACGCTGCGTACCGGCCACAACACCTTGGGGCTGCAGGCCACATCGGCCGGCGCCGATGTCGGCATCGACAGCCTCAGCGTGGCCGGCGAGCTGACGGCCGCCGTGCGCGGCGCCACCGTGCGCACGACGCTCTACGAAGCCGAATCCGCCTCGACCAATGCGACCGTGATGACCGCCGGCCGCACGCCCTTTACCGTGCAGTCCGAGTCCAGCGGCCGCAGCCTGGTGCGCCTGTCCAACACCGGCCATCAGGTCAGCTTCACGACCACCCAGCCCACCAACTCCCTGGTGCTGCGCTATTCCATCCCCGATGCACCGGGCGGCGGTGGCCAGTCGGCCACGCTGGCTCTCTATGCCAACGGGACCAAGGTGCAGGACCTCAACCTGAGCTCGACCTATGCCTGGGTCTATGGCGCCTACCCCTTCCGCGGCGTGCCGTCGGATGGCACGCCCCGCCACTTCTACGATGAGATCCATGTGCCGCTGGCGAGCTACCCGGCCGGCACCGTGTTCAAGCTGCAGAAGGACGGCAGCAACAGCGCGGCCTACTACGACATCGACTTCATCGAGACCGAGGTCGTGCCGGCCGCCTAAGCCATGCCGGCCGGCGCCTTCTCCATCACCAGCTATGGCGCGGTGTCGGGCGGCGGTGATGCCACCTCGGCTTTCCAGCAGGCCATCGCCGCGGCCCAGCCGAGCGGTGGCGTGGTGTGGATTCCCGCGGGGACCTTCAAACTGAGTTCGCGCATCAACATCTCCGGCGTGACGATGCGCGGCGCCGGCCCCTGGTACTCGACGGTGGAACTGGGCAACGACGGCCACGGCGGCCTCTACGGCACGGGCAGCAACGTCAAGCTGGCCGACTTCCTGATGCTGGGCAAGGTCACGCTGCGCGATCCCGACGGCCAGGTCATGACCGACGCGCCGCTGGAAGGCAACTTCGGCACCGGCTCGATGTTCCAGAACCTGTGGTTCGAGCACACCAAGGTCGGCATGTGGATCGACTCGGGCACCAATGGCCTCTACGCCAGCGGCCTGCGCATTCGCAACACCTTTGCCGACGGCGTCAACATCCACGCCAATGTGCAGAACGTGGTGATGGATCAGAGCGTCGTGCGCAACACCGGCGACGACGCCCTGGCCATGTTCTCGGAAGGCGCCGCGGTGACCAACTCGGCCTATGTGCGCAACACCGTGCAGTCGCCTGTGCTGGCCAATGGCATCGGCATCTACGGCGGCAATGGCAACCGGGCGGAGTACAACGTCATCAGCGACACGGTGGTCGGCTCGTCGGGCATCACGGTCAGCTCGCGCTTCAGCCCGGTGCCCTTCAGCGGCACCACGCGCATCAGCGGCAACACGCTGGTGCGCACCGGCGGCTTCGAGCCCAACTGGAACGACCAGTTCGGCGCGCTCTTCCTGTTCGCCGACACGTCCGGCATCACGGCGCCGGTCGTCATCAAGGACCTCATCATCCAGGACAGCACCTACTCCGGCATCTACATCAGCGGGCCGAACCAGGTGCAGGGCGCGCTGTTCGATGGCGTGACGATCACGGGCGCCGGCACCTACGGCATCCAGATCAAGTCCGGCGGCAATGCGACCTTCCAGAACGTGACGGTCAGCGGCGCTGCGCAAGGTGGCTTGAGCAACACGGGCGGCTTCACGCTGAACCGCGGCACGGGCAACAGCGGCTTCTGAGTCCGGCAGTGCCCAGGCTCCCGGCTGCGGCCGGGAGCCTGTCCCCCTGGTTTGAAACGGTTGCACATCCGACAAGGAACGGATGGCACACTCGGCCGCAGAAGCCGACCTGCCGCTCGGTAGATGCGTTTGCACACCCATGGGAAGAGATTCATTGCGAGACGCTGCGCGACGGCTTGCAGCCTGGGCGCCCCTGGTCCTAGCTGCTTTTTCGCTGGCCGGCTGCGGGGGTGGTGGCAGCACTGCTCCCGACAAGCCGGCCACGGTCATCCCTGCCGATCTGGCGATCACCGCGCCGGCCCAGGCCGAAGAGGCGCTGGCACAGCCCTGGAGCAGCAGCGCCGCGGCCCTGTCCGGGCTGAAGTTCGCGTGGAACTTCGGCGACGGCGGCAGCAGTGCCGAGGCGAGCCCGACGCATGCCTTCGCGGCGCCCGGGGCCTACACGGTCAAGCTGACCGTCAGCAACGACGGCGGCCAGAGCCGCGAGGTGACGAGCGCCGTGAACGTCGCGCGCTTCAAGCCCAGCGCAGGGGCGAGTTGCGGCAAGCCGGGCGAGACCGGCTGGTGCCTGCTCGGCGGCGCGAGGCGCATCGCACCGCTGTGGGAGGCCGACGGCCGCGGCTGGTATGGCAACGAGCTCGGCGAGATCCACGCGAGCACGGATGGCGGCAAGACCTGGACTCGCGCGCTGAAGCAGGATGGCGGCGCCGTGCTGGCCTTGTATGCCGATGCCAAGGCGGTCCGGGCATTGACGGACCGCGGCTGGGTGTGGAAGTCCACCGACCGCGGCGCGACCTGGACGCACACCGAGTCAGGCCAGAGCTATTCGGTGCAGGCACGCAGCAAGGTGCTGCCGAGCCTGCAGGCGGTCGGCGATTCAACGGTCATCCTCGACAAGGCCTGGATCACCCAGGACGATGGCCTCACGTGGCGGGCGCTGCCGGCCGGCCTGCTCGACGCCAGCCCGGACGGCACGCTGTGGTTCCGCAAGCCGAAGGAGGTCGCGGGCCCCGGTGGGGTGATGAATGGCGAGTTCTTCGCCGATGAACTGCAGCGCAGCCGGGACGGCGGCCGCACCCTGACTACGGTGCTGACCACGCCCACGCTGGGCTATGGCCGGCTGGCGCTTGTCGCCCGCAGCAACACGAAGTTGCTGGCCATGGCGCCGGTCAATGCCCCGGGCAACACCCGCGAGTACTGGCAATGGAGCACGGAGGACGGCGGCGAGCACTGGACGGGCGAGGCGGCACCGGGCATCCCGCTGAGCCCCCTGGGCGCGATCGACCTGGACCTGTACGCCAGCGAGTCGGGCGCGGACTGGGCCGTCCTGCAGTCGGGCGTGTTCCGGCGTCCCGGCGCGGGCCAGCCCTGGGCCCTCGTGCACGCGGCGATGGAAGGCCCCTGCGCGGGGCAGCGATCCGGCGACGCCGGCCTGGCGCTGGCCTGCCGGGAGGCCTTCGCGCTGACCACGGATGGCGGGCTCACCTGGCACGGCGAGACCAGCTATGTGAACCTGCGCACGCCGAGCAACGGCGCGGTTTCCCTCGAGCCGGCCAGTGACTGGTGGACGTCCCGACGCCTGACGCGGCTGGCGAGCGGCGCGGTGGCCCTGGGCGTCAATGGCATGCTGGCGCTGTCCGACGACGGCGGCGACCGCTGGCGCGCTGCCCTGGGCCCGCTGGACCTGCGCCAGGTCTGGATGACGGACCGGCGCAACGGCTGGGCGTTCAACGGCAGCGGCGATCTGCTCAACACCGTGGACGGTGGCCGCCACTGGGCCGTCAAATCGGCGCCGGTGGTGGACAGGACCTGGCTCAACCTGTGGTTTGTGGACGGCCAGCATGGCTGGTTGAATGCCGTCACCGGTCAGCTGGCGCGCAGCGAGGACGGCGGCCAGAGCTGGCAGTCGCTCACCGTCGGAGAGGCCGGCTATTTCGATCGCTACCAGTTCTTCGACAGCAATCGCGGGGTCGGGTTCCGGAGCTCGAATTTCCGCACCACGTCCGATGGCGGCAAGACCTGGACGAACGGCACCGACCTTCCCATCGCCACCCGCGCGTCGCTCGCCTTCCGCAGCGCGAACGTCGGGCTGGTGGCGGGCGTCGACGGCAAGGTGGCGCGCACCGCCGATGGTGGCCGGACCTGGCAGGTGGTCACGGTCGCCCCGGCCTGGGTCAAGGACATGGTCTTCGTCGACGACAACATCGTGCTGGCGATCGCGGCAGCCGACACCGTCGCGCGTTCAACCGACGCGGGTCAGTCGTGGTCCTTCGTCAGGGTCGCGGGGCTGGTGGACTCCAGCCGGCTGCGCACGGCGGGCGACGGCCGCACGCTGTGGCTGGTGGGTTCGGCCGGGCAGATCTTCCGCAGCAGCGATGCCGGCCTGAACTGGCAGCTTCAGGGCCCCGGCGTTCTGGCGCCTGCCCTGGCGCAGACACGCTTCAGGGACGCCTTCTTCCGCGACGCGCAGACCGGCTGGCTGGTGGACGACATCGGGCGCCTGTGGGTCACGGACAGCGGCGGCGAGTGAACCGGTGATCAGGCCGATGTGCGAACCGGCTTGATGCGCAACGCCCAGACCACGCCGGCGATGAGCAGGGCCACGCCTGCCAGGGTCGCCGGCGGCGGCGTGCGCTGGTTCCATGCGAAGGCATAGGCCAGCGCGGCCAGCGTCTCGAAGACGATCAACTGCCCCGACAGCGAGGTCGGCAGCCGCTGGCTGGCCTCGTTCCAGCACAGCGTGCCCAGCCACGAAGAGCACAGGCCGATGGCCGCCATCAGGCCGACATAGGCCAGCGGCTTGTCGCCGAGGGGGAAGGCATAGTCCGCCGGGATCAGCGTGCCGGGCGCCATCAGGTAGATGAGGGCGAGCAGCAGCACGCCCACCAGCGCCATCGGCAGCGTGACCAGGCCTTGCGCCGTCGCCCACGCGCGCGGGCTGCGATCGGCATGTGCTCTCAGCCAGTCGGCATTGCGAATCGGATACCAGGTCCAGCAGGCCACGGCCGCAATGGCCAGCAGCGCGCCCTCGGCATAGCGGCGTGGGTCGCCGGCCTCGGCTTGCAGCGTGGCCAGTTCATCGCGGTTGACGCAGGCCAGCCCGGCGGCGATCAGCAGCAGTGACGGCGCCAGGCGCGCCCACGGCAGATGGCCGTCGCGCACGCGGTTGCGGTGGTTGGCACAAATGGCGATGACGACCGGCAGCGTGCCGATGATCATGGTCGGCAGCGGCGCGCCGGCGCGCTGGATGGCGGCCGACAGGCAGAGGTAGTAGAGAAAGTTGCCCACCAGGCTGAGCTTGGCCGCCTCCCACCAATCGGCGCGGTGCAGCTCGCGCAGTGCGCGGCGGTCCAGCAGCATGGCCAGGGGCAGGGCAATCAGTCCGAAGGCCAGGTAACGGCCCACCGTCAGCAAGGCGGGGGCATAGCCGGGCAACATGATGGGCGCGACAAACACCAGCCCCCACATCAACCCCGCGGCGAGGGCAAACAGCAATCCAAACAACATGCCGGCATCTTCCCCCATGCCGGCGTCACATCCGGGCGCTAGGCTCTTTCAACGATGCGCTCTTCCTTCGTCCTCAGCCTTGTCTTGGTCGCCACGGCGGCACAGGCCGGTCGGCCGCTGCAGGCCGACGACGCCGCCGTCATGGACCCTCGTGCCTGCGAGCTGGAGGGCGCCCATGGCGACTGGCGGCTGGACGGTGGCGGCCAGCGCCAGACCAGCCTGCAGCTGGGTTGCGGCATCGGCCAGGGCAGCGAGGTGGCGTTGAACGTCATCCGGCCGAGGGAACTGGCACTGAATGGCAAGACCCTGCTGGTCAGCACGGCCTGGGCCGATGGCGATGCCCAGCTCACCCTGGGCTGGAGCCTGTCGCACCGCCACGTGGAGACGATCTGGCGGCGCAGCAGCGCGGGGCTGAACCTGATTGGCAGTGCGCCGCTGACGCGCGAGCTGACCCTGCATGCCAATCTGGGACACCAGCGTGATGAGCTGCTGCGCCGGCGCAGCACCACCTGGGCCCTGGCCGTCGAGCATGGCGGCTTGGGCGAGGGCGGGCGCTGGCAGCCCATGGCCGAGGTCTTCGGCGACGACCGCGGCAAGCCCTGGGCCAATGCGGCCCTGCGTGTGGCGGTGGTGCCCGATCGCCTGTTTGTCGATGCGTCCTATGGCCGCCAGTTCGCCGGCGCTCGCGCCCGGCTGAAGACGCTGGGGTTCAAGCTTGCCTTCTAAGACGGTCAGGCTCTGAACCAGTTCATCACGGCTTCGCGCTGCTCGGTCGTGTAGTGCAGGCCCAGCTTGCTGCGCCGCCACAGCACGTCCTCGGCGCTGCGCGCCCATTCATGCTCCACCAGATGGCGCAGTTCGGACTCGAACAGGCCCGGCGCGATCTCGGCACCGGGCGAAGCGGCCAGCATTTCGCGTGCCACGCTGCCGTAGCTGCGGGCGATGCGGCGCACGCCGTCCCGCGGGTAGGCCGCCTGCAGCTCGGCGGCAAAGCCGTCGATGTCGACGCCATGCGCGCCCAGGTCGCCGCCCGGCAGCCTCGCGCCGGCCGTCCAGGGCTTGCGCGCGTCGCCCAGCATCTCGCCGACCTGGGTCGCGCCGTCCTCGGCCAGCTTGCGATAGGTGGTCAGCTTGCCGCCCCAGACATTGAGCAACGGTGCGCCGCCTTCCTTGTCGGCCTCCAGCAGATAGTCGCGCGTGACGGCCGAGGCCGAGCCGCCTTCGTCCAGCAGCGGGCGCACGCCGGCGTAGGTCCACAGCACGTCGGCCGGCTGCACCGGCTGGGCCAGGTAGCGGCTGGCCTGTTCGCACAGATAGGCCACCTCGTCCTCGGCGATGTGGGCGCGCGACGGCGGCTCCTCATGCTCGGGCAGCTCGACGTCGGTCGTGCCGATCAGCGTGAAGCGGCCCTGGTAGGGGATGGCGAAGATGATGCGGCCGTCGGCGTTCTGGAAGATGTAGGCGTGGTCGTGGCTGAAGCGCTGGTTCACGACGATATGGCTGCCCTTGACCAGGCGCAGACCGCGCGCCGGCAGGGGCTGGCCATCGGCCTTCTGGGTGTGATCGCGCAGGAAGCGCTCGGCCCAGGGGCCGGCCGCGTTGATGAGGGCGCGGGCCCGCAGGCTGCGTCCGTTGGAGAGCTTCACCTGCCAGCCGTCCGTGCCGCGCACGGCCTCGGTCACGGCGCAGCGCGTCAACACTTCGGCGCCACGGGCCTTGGCATCCTGGGCGTTCAGCACGACAAGGCGGGCGTCGTCCACCCAGCCGTCGGAATAGACAAAGCCGCGTGTGAACTCGGGCTTGAGCGGCGCGCCGTAGACGCTGCCGGCCAGGCGCAGGCCGTGCGAGCCCGGCAGCAGCTCGCGGCGGGCCAGGTGGTCGTAGAGGAAGAGGCCGATGCGGATCATCCAGGCCGGGCGCAGATGCGGCGCATGCGGCAGCACGAAGCGCAGCGGCTGGATCAGATGCGGCGCGCTGCGCAGCAGTACCTCGCGTTCCTGCAGGGCCTTGCGCACCAGCGAGAACTCATAGGTCTCCAGATAGCGCAGGCCGCCATGCACGAGTTTGGTGGACGCGGACGAGGTGTGCGATGCCAGATCGTCGCGCTCCGCGAGCAGCACGCGCCAGCCCCGGCCGGCCATGTCGCGGGCCAGGCCCGTGCCGTTGATGCCGCCTCCCACCACCACGACGTCAAAATGATCCATGCAACCACTCTAAGTGAATGACGGCCATGGACGCACTGCTCGCGTTGGATCAGGGGACTTCTAGTTCGCGCGCTCTAGTTTTCGGGCGCGACGGGCGCCTGCTGGCGGTCGCCCAGCGCGAGCTGCCCCAGCATTTCCCCCAGCCGGGCTGGGTGGAACATGACGCCGAGCAGATCTGGACCCACCAGATCGAATGCGCCCGCGAAGCCGTGGCCAAGGCGGGCGTGAAAGTGAGCGCCATCGGCATCACCAACCAGCGCGAGACGGTGGTGCTGTGGGATCGCAAGACCGGCCAGCCCCTGCACAAGGCCCTGGTCTGGCAGGACCGGCGCACGGCGGCGTTCTGCGAGCAGCTGAAGGCGCAAGGCCTGGAGCCGCGCGTGCGCGAGCTGACCGGCCTGCTGCTGGACCCCTATTTCTCGGCCACCAAGCTGCGCTGGCTGCTCGACAACGTGGCTGGCGCCCGCGAACGCGCCGCCCGCGGCGAACTGGCCTTCGGCACCATCGACAGCTGGCTGCTGTGGAAGCTCACCGACGGCAAGGTGCATGCGACCGACGCCAGCAATGCCTCGCGCACGCTGATCTACGACATCCACCGCGGCGACTGGAGCGACGAGTTGCTGGCGGCCTTCGACATCCCGAGGAGCCTGCTGCCCGAGGTGAGGCCGTCGTCCGGCGTCTTCGGCCAGGCGACCGAATTCGGCGTGCCCATCGCCGGCATCGCGGGCGACCAGCAGGCGGCGTTGTTCGGCCAGGCCGCGCTGCAGCCTGGCCAAGCCAAGAACACCTATGGCACCGGCTGCTTCCTGTTGATGCACACCGGCACCCAGGCGCGAACGTCCACGCAAGGCCTGATCACGACGCGCGCCGCGCAGGTCGATGCGGCCGCGCAGTACGCGCTCGAAGGCAGCGTCTTTGTCGGCGGCGCCGTTGTGCAGTGGCTGCGCGACGGCCTCAAGGCCATCGGCGGCAGCGGCGAGGTGCAGGCCCTCGCGAGCAGCGTGGCCGATGCGGGCGGCGTCATGTTCGTGCCCGCCTTCGCCGGCCTGGGCGCGCCCTACTGGCGACCCGATGCGCGTGGTGCGCTGCTGGGCCTCACGCGCGGCACCACGCAGGCCCACATCGCCCGCGCGGCGCTGGAGAGCATCGCCTTTCAGAGCGCGGCGGTGTTGACGGCGATGAATGCCGACGTGGATGCCGCGGACCGGCTGACGGAGCTGCGCGTGGACGGTGGCGCGAGTGCGAATGATCTGTTGATGCAGTTCCAGGCCGACCTGCTCGGCATCCCGGTGCTGCGTCCCAAGGTCATCGAGACGACGGCCCTGGGCGCGGCGCTGCTGGCCGGGCTGGGGACCGGCGTCTACGAGTCCACGGAGCAGATCGGTGCCATCTGGCAACTCGACCGCGCCTTCGAGCCGCGCATGTCGCGGGATGAGGCGGGGGCGAGGTTGGCGGAGTGGGACCGAGCGGTGAGGCAGGTGTTGGCTGCTTGATTGCAAGCTTGGAGGCGCGCGGTTGACGCCCAGCCATCGATTCGAACGTTGAGCCTTGCTCAGGGAGAACATCGTGCTCAATTGGTTGCGGCGACTTGGTGCGCCGAAAGCAGGGCCGGACTATCGACACGTCGATTTCCGCCAGAAGGCAGAAGCGCTTTGCAATCGAGGTGAACTCAGGAAATTGCTTCTTCTTCCCCCGGAATTTGGGGGAGAAGACGTGCCGCCGAATGTCGTCTTCGTTCCGGCATTCGCGGTTGAACTGAAGAGCCGTATGGACCTGAACGTCGTCAGACCCTTGGCTGAGGAGGGTTCAGTCCGCACATACACGGCGACGCCTGCCTATGAGGGCAAGAGCGTGATTCCGATATCCATCCGCATCTCCGCAACTGACCCGGGACGGTTCGAAGGGACGGTCGGCATCTGGGGCAGGGGGCTCACCCAAGGGGCGATGCCAGCGTCCGAGGCCGAAGGTGCAGAAGCGCCTGTGTTTCGCTTGGCAGGCGAGTCAGTGGAAGGTCTTGAGCCCGAGCTGCTGGTCCGCGCGTACATCGCCGACCATGAAAGTTGGAACAACTTCTCCAACGCTGCCTACGAGCGCGATTCCAGCACAGGCATGGAAGCAGCGGAATCTGCCTATGCCGCGCTGGTGGCGAAGTATTGCGACCCGGGAGTTCGCCACCAGCCCATCGCGTTCGGCAGCGATCCGTCGCATGACAACCGGCGAGAGATCGTTCTCGACGTCGAGCAAGCATCTGATACCTGCCTCGTCAGAACGCGGCGCACCAAAGTTGTCGGAACGCTCAGCATGGATCACGACTACGAATACCACCTGAGGAAAGCGGACCAGCGCTGGTTCCTGGTCAGCGTCCTCTACGTCGATGAAGATGGCAAATATGAGGGGCTCTAACGCGGAGTCTTGCTGGCGGGCGTTTGGCCAGTGGTGCTTCGTCCATCGCGCGGCGTCTAGCTCGAGTGCGCGGCTCCCCGATCTCGAACAGTCCACCTATGCCCCACGCAGCGACGCTCACCTTTAGCGACTCCATCGTCAGGAAGGCCACGTTTGCTTTCTGGCGCCGAACCGTCGGGGTCGGTTTTCCGCTGGTGCTTGTCGTCATGGCTGCGTGCGGTGCCTACCTGTGGAGCAGTGGAGATCGCAGTTGGCAAATTGGCGTGACGGGTGCGGTCTTGGTGGTGGGCCAGGTGTTCCTGGTGGCGCTCTATGTCGTGCATTACAGGAACGGGCGGCAGAAGCTCCGCGAAATGGGGACGCCGACAGCTGAGATCGCGGCAGACGATGAGGGCTTCACCATCAGCTCGGGCATTGGAAGTTCGACCCTCAAATGGTCGGCTGTTCAAACGGTGTGGCGCTTCGAAGGCTTCTGGCTTGTGATGTTCTCCAAAGCGCAATTCATGACGCTGCCACTCGGTGACATGGCGCCAGAAATGCAGGCCTACATCCTTGAACGCGTGGTGGCGAGCGGGGGAAAGGTGGATGCCTGAGGCCGTCAGGCGCACCTGAGCAGTCCCCCATGCTCGCGCAGGCCCTCAGGCACCCACGGCCGTCGCCCGCCCAACCTCCTCCCACGCCGCCAGATCCTTCAACAACTGCTCGCTGTGCGCCCGCACCGCGTCAATCGCATCCGCCCCCAGCTGCAAGCGCAGCGGCGTGATCTCGGCCTTCAGCGCCGCATCGATGGCAGCAGCCGCCTTGTCCGGGTCGCCGGCCTGGGTGCCGTCCATGCCCTTGGCGAAGCTGCGCGTGCCGCCGACGATCTCGTCGTAGGCCGCCAGCACAGGCATCTGGCGCAGCACATCGGCGCCGGCAAAGCCGGTGCGGAAGGCGCCCGGCTCGACGATGAGCACCTTGATGCCGAAGGGCGCGACCTCCTGGGCCAGGGCTTCGGACAGGCCTTCCAGCGCGAACTTGGAGGCCGAGTAGGCGCTGAAGCCGCCAAACGACAGCTGGCCGCCCATGCTGGACAGGTTGACGATGGCGCCACTGCGCTGCTCACGCATGGCCGGCAGCACGGCGCGGGTCACGGCCACGGCGCCGAAGAAATTGGTCTCCATCTGGGCGCGCAGCTCGGCGTCGGGCGTCTCCTCGACGGCACCGACGATGCCGTAGCCGGCGTTGTTGAGCAGCACGTCGATGCGGCCGAAGCGTTCCAGCGTGGCGGCGACTGCCCGTTCTGCGTCGCCAGCGGCGGTCACGTCCAGTGGCAGCACGAGGACGCGCTCGGGGTTGCTTTCGGCCAGCGCCGCCAGACGGGCCGGCTGGCGGGCCGTGGCGACGACGTTGAAGCCCTGACTCAGCGCGTACCTGGCGAAGGACAGGCCGAAGCCGGACGAGGCGCCGGTGATGAACCAGGTGGGACGGGTGTGGGTGGTGGCAGTCATGGTGGGCTCCGTGGGGTGCTGGGTTGCGACGGAGCCCAGTGTCTTGAAACGATGTGATTGGATAAAGGCGCAGAAATCGCATGGGTCATGCGATATGGTTCATGAATGAACCGGGAACTGCTGGCCCATCTGCCCATCGTTGTCGCCGTGGCCGAGAAGCGCGGCTTTGCGGCTGCTGCCCAGGCCCTGGGTCTGAGCGCGTCGGCCGTCAGTCATGCAGTCCGGGTGGTGGAGGACGCACTCGGCGAGCCTCTGTTCGCGCGCACGACGCGCAGCGTGGCGCTGACCGAGGCGGGTCAGCGCTTTCTCGCCAGTGTCGGGCCGGCGCTGGAGGACATTGGCGCGGCCGTCGAGGGCCTGAGCGCCGCGCGTGGCGAGATCAGTGGCGTGCTGAAGCTGAATTCCTCGCGCGTGGCTTCGCAGATGGTGCTGCCGCCGCTGCTCGCAAAGCTGGCCGCGGCCCATCCGAAGTTGACGGTGGAGGTGCACGACAACGATGCCCTCATCGACATCGTCGCTCAGGGTTTCGATGCCGGCATCCGCCTGGGCGAGCAGGTGGCGCAGGACATGGTCAGTGTGCGCCTGACGCCGCCCTTCCAGGCCATCCTGGTGGCCTCGCCGGACTACGTCGACCGCCGGGGCGTGCCGTCCCGTGTGGCGGAATTGGCGGCGCACAACTGCATCGGCTTTCGCCTGCTGGCGGCCGGCAGCCTATACGACTGGGAACTGCGCGAGGCCGGCGAGACGCTGGCGGTGCGCACGACAGGCAGCGCCGTCATCACCGATGCCAGCTTCGCGCGCGACCTGGCCCTGGCCGGTGTCGGCATCGCCTACATCTTCGAGCCGCTGGTGCGCGAGCAGTTGAGCAGCGGAAGCCTTGTGCAGCTGTTGCCGGAGTCGGCCTTCGAGGAGCCGGGCCTGTTTCTCTACTTCCCGCGGCGCGCGTCGCTGGCGCCCAAGCTGCGTGCCTTCATCGACGCCGCGCGTTCAGACGGGGTCTGAGGCCGGGCCGCTTTCCTGGCACAGGAAGACGATGATCAAGATCCACCCGATCACCGGAATCAGGCCGATCAGCTGCCACCAGCCGCTGCGGCCGGTGTCGTGCAGCCGGCGTGTCGCCGCGGCCGTCTGGGGCAGCAGCAGGCCGAGGAAGACGAGGCAGTTGACGATGAAGCCGAACATCCCGGCCACGAGGCTGACCAGAAAGCAGAACAGGATGAACCACCAGAATTCCGAGCGGCTGGCGCGGCCGCTGAAGTCCACGTATTTGTTGAAGCAGACTTGGATGGATTCCTGGAAGGTCATGGCCTCTACCCCGGGGGTTGCGTCGCCGGCATGCTAGCCGCCAGCGGCGGCGTGCATCCCCTCAGAAACCCAGGTTTTCGCCCAAGCCGGCCAGCGTCGCGATGCCGAGCCCCGCAAAGATGACGGCGGCCACCGTGTGCACCAGCTTGACCGGCAGCTTCTGCGCGAGCTTGCCGCCGATGAGCACCGCCGGCACGTTCGCCACCATCATGCCGAAGGTGGTGCCGGCGACCACGCCGATGAAGTCGGCCGGGAAGCGCGCCGCCAGGGCCACCGTGGCGATCTGGGTCTTGTCGCCCATCTCGGCCAGGAAGAAGGCGACGACCGTCGTCACGAAGACGCCGTGGCCGGGCTTGGGCGTCTCATCCTCGTCGAGCTTGTCGGGGATCAGCATCCAGCCCGCCATCGCCAGGAAGGACAGCCCGAGGATCCAGCGCAGCACCACCGGACCGATGAAGCCGGTCAACCAGGAGCCCAGGGCGCCGGCGGCGGCATGGTTGAAGATGGTCGCCACGAAGATGCCCAGCACGATGGGCACCGGCCGCTTGAAGCGGGCCGCGAGCATGAAGGCGAGGAGCTGGGTCTTGTCGCCGATCTCGGCGAGGGCCACGAGGCCGGTGGCGATGAGGAAGGCTTGCATCGGGGCGCATTGTCCGGATCGCTCCTGACAGGAGCTGACAGGCAACCCGGCGCAGCATGCGGGCATTGCCTTCAGGAGACTGCCATGAACTTCGCCTACGCCATCGTCTACGTGCCCGATGTCGCCGCCTCGCTTGCCTTCCTCGACCGGGCCTTCGGCCTGAAGACGCGCTTTCTGCATGAGAGCGGCGCCTATGGCGAGGCCGACACCGGCGCTTCAGGCGCCAAGCTGGCCTTTGTCGACCACGCCACCGCGCGCGACAGCGTGCAGCACGACTATGTGGCTGCCGACACCAGCACCCAACCCCTGGGCATGGAGATCGGCTTCACGGTGGGCGACGTGCAGGCCGCATACGACAAGGCCGTCGCCGCTGGCGCGCGCGCTTTGGCCGCGCCCCTCACCAAGCCCTGGGGCCAGACCGTGGCCTATGTGCGCTGCCCTGACGGCATGCTGGTGGAACTCTGCACGGCCATGGGTTGATGGCGCCCTTTCGCAGGGCGGCTTCGCCCCGTCGCGGCGCGCGCGACGAAAAGCTGGTCCTGGGCCAGTGAGGGCTGCGGGGCGCTGATGGCGCCCAGCGTGGCCAGCTCGGCTCCGCGGGTGCCGCGGGCCTGGAAGGAAGCGTAAATGGCCATGATGGTGTTCGACCTCTTTGTCGATGGAATGGAGCCCCTCGCCCAAGGAGTACCTTGGCCGGTCCCCCGCGGGGACGGCGATGCTGGCCGGATCGACCGGCCAGCACATCGCCAGAGCGGGCCGGCTAGGGAGCGGCCCGTCGCTCGCCCCGCGAGAAAAACTGACACCTGCCTTCAGCAAGGGTCGTGCCCGCTGTCACACAATGCCCGGTTATGCGCCGCGCCGACCGCCTCTTCCAGATCGTCCAGCTCATCCGCGGACGCCGTCTCACGACGGCCGACTACCTTGCGAGCCGCCTCGAGGTGTCGATGCGCACGGTCTACCGCGACATCGCGGCCCTGGGCCAGCAAGGCGTGCCCATCGAGGGCGAGGCCGGTGTCGGCTACCGCATGCGGGCGGGCTTCGACCTGCCGCCGCTGATGTTCAGCAAGCAGGAAGCCCAGGCCCTGGTCGCGACGGTGCGCATGGCCGAGTCGCGTCTGGATGCGGCCCTGGCCCGCCAGGCCGAGAACGCGCTGTCCAAGATCCTGGCCGTGCTGCCGCTGGACGCGCGCGCCGCGGCCGAGAGCCTGGCCCTGTATGCGCCGCTGCCCGCTCTGGACCCCGCCACCAGCGCCCACCTGACCGCCATGCGCGAGGCCACCGAGGCGCGGCGCAAGCTCAGGGTCGGCTATCTGGACCTGGGCGGCGTCAAGAGCGAGCGCATCGTGAGGCCGCTGGCCTGCCTGTTCTGGGGCCCGGTCTGGACCCTGGCCGCCTGGTGCGAGCTGCGCAACGATTTCCGCAGCTTCCGCGTCGACCGCGTCGAGACGCTGGAGGTGCTGGAGGAGCCTTTCCGCGACGAGCCGGGCAAGACGCTGGCGGACATGAACCGCAAGCGGGAGGCGCAGGACAACGGTGGGGCCTGAGCCGCTACCCGGGCTGGCCCGCCAATCGGCGTGCGATGGCCTGAGCCTGCTCCAGGGTCTTGCCCGGCAGGCAAAGTGAGAGCCGATCGCTGAGCTTGCTCGCCACCTTGGCGTAGGTGACGACCTCGCCGTCCAGGACCACGGCCAGCATGGCGCCGACATTCTCGGCACTCCAGCGCTCGAGCCTTGCGGCCGCGGCCTTGCTGAAGCGCAAGCGCACGGCCGCATCTTCCGCGCCTTGTTGCGACGGCTGGCAGTCCCAGTAGGCTGAAACGCCATTCAGATCCTTCTCCGACAGCAGGGGCGCATCGGTCACCCAGATGGGATCCCCCATGTTGCTCGTCGGGCTGAACCGAGTCGATGCGGGAAATGCGGCCGCCGAAGCGGGCGCAACGTGCAACGCCAGCCGAGGCGCTTCGCCCGCAAGGAACTGCGGATCGACGCGCGACTCCTTGAGAAAGCTTGCCAATTGCTCCAGCCGCGCTCGCGCCTCCAGAGGCACGTTCATCTGCCAGCATCCTTGGGCGTTCGACAGGTAGTAGGTGCGCTCCTGCGCCACCTCGCGACCTTGTGCGGCAAGCCGGTAGCGGACCGTGACGACCTCGCCCAAATACCGGTCCTCCCGTCGTTCGGTGACCGCAAGGTCCAGCAATGAAGCAGGAGCCGCTCTTGCTGCGCCAGCGACAAAGTACGCGCCGACGAACTCGGCATCCGTCATCTGCGCGGCGGCCGCCGAAGCCAGGTCTTCGATATGGAGTCGCCGCCTGAGTTCTGCCGAACTTGGCGCGTATCGATCGTCCAGCAACTGAGCCAAGCGTGCGCGAAAGGATGCCAGCGACTTTGGCGCCAGCAGGGGGATGCCTTGCTTTGGCGCCTGGATGGACGATTGCACGAAAGCCGTTGCTGCAGCTTCGGCTGTTGCAGCGCATGGCACTTCCGCCGCGCCAGCCCAACCCGCAAAGCCCAAGGCCAAGACAGTGACGGACCGGTGCATCAAGGACATCTGGGGCACAGGTTGCATGAGGCTGATCGATCTACGTGGGGTCCAACAGCGCGCCCTTCTCGACCAGCAGCTCGCGCAGCACCGACCGATGGCAGCGCGCCTCGTCCTCGCAATAGCAGCCCACCGAGAAATTCGTCTGCGCCGACAGTGTCGCCAGCAGGCTCAGCGCATGCTGGGCTTCGGGCTCTGCCATCTCGGCGGTGTATTTCTTCTTGAACCCCTTCCACTCGGCCTCGGTCACGGCCGCCTGGCCGAGCTTCATGGTCTCGACGCTGGGTGCGAGATTGGGAAACCAGACGTCGTAGTAATCGCGCGCTGCGAACTCGGCCTTGGGCACACCGCGCGGCGGGCGGCGCACGGTGCCGATGCGCGTGCCTTCGCCTTCAGCGCGGGGGCTGCCGAGTCTGACGATGCGGATGGGCATGGGGCTCCTTCAGGGCTGCCGGCCCAGGACGCGGATGACCTCGTCCTCGGAGATGGGCTTGGCGATGAAGCCGTTCATGCCCGCGGTCAGCGCGGCATGGCGCTCCTGGTCGAGCACGGCCGCCGTGAAGGCGTGGATGGGCAGTTGGGCTGTCACCGGGTCGGCGCGCAGCAGCTGGGTGGCCTTCAAGCCGTCGACCTTGGGCATGTGCAGGTCCATCAGCACACCGTCCAGGCGGCCGGCCTGCTCGCGCGCCAGGCGCACGGCCTGCTCGCCGTCCTCGGCCTCGACGACCTCGGCGCCCAGGCGCTGCAGCAGGGCCGTGATGATGAGGCGGTTGACCGGGTTGTCCTCGGCGACGAGCAGGCGCTGGCCGGCCAGCGGGTAGCGCGGCGGCAGCGGGATGCGCTTGCGCGTCGCCGTGTCGTCGATGGTGTGGCTGGTGGGCAGGGCCAGCTCGGCCCAGAAGCTGGAGCCGCTGGCGCCGTCGCTCTGCACGCCGACGCGGCCTTCCATGCGCGTGGCCAGTTCGCGGCAGATGGACAGGCCCAGGCCGGTGCCGCCGAAGCGCCGCGTCGTCGAGTCGTCGGCCTGGGCGAAGGGGCGGAACAGCCGGCCCTGCAGCTCCGGAGGCACGCCGATGCCGCTGTCCTGCACGACGATGCGCACGCGGTTGGCGTCGGCCGACGAAAGCTTGAGCCGGATGTGGCCGCGCTCGGTGAACTTGAGTGCGTTGACGAGGTAGTTGGCCATGATCTGGCGCACCCGCAGCGGGTCGCCGATGACGAGGCGGGGCAGGCCCGGCGCCAGTTCGATCTGCATGTCCAGGCCGCGCTCGCGGCCCAGCGCGGCACAGCCTTCGAAACTGGCCTGGGCCAGGGCATGCAGGTCGAATTCGATCTGCTCCAGCTCGAGATGACCCGCCTCGATCTTGGACAGGTCCAGCACGTTGGACACGATCTCGTTGAGCGACTCGGCGGCACCGACGAGGTGGGCCAGGTATTTGTCGCGGTGGCTGTCGTCGGGGCTGCCCTGCTGTAGCAGCCGCGCGAGGCCCAGCACGCCGTTCAGCGGCGTGCGGATCTCGTGGCTCATGGTGGCCAGGAATGCGCTCTTGGCGTGGCTGGCGCCCTCGGCCTGCTGCTTGGCGGCCTGCAGTTCGCGCTCCTGGCGGCGGCGTTCGGTGACGTCGTCGGCCACCCACAGCGTGGCGCGGTCCGCATCGCCCTCGCTGCGGCCGGCCAGCGTGGCCGGCAGGCCACGGGCATCGAAGCGCACGGTGATGCGCCGGCCATCGGGGCGGATGAAGTCGCGCTCGAAGGCGAGGGCGCTGCCGGCGATCTCCTGCGCCGTCGGCAGGCTCTGGGCGCCCGGTGCCAGCCGAGGCTGGTCCGCGCCGAAGATCTCCTGCCAGTGGCGGTTGACGCGCGAGTAGCGCTCGCCGCGGGTCAGGGCGATGCCGACGCTGGCGTGCTCGAGGATGGCATCGGCCTCGACGCGGGCGCGCTCGCGCTCGGTGATGTCGCGGGCGATCAGCATGGTGGCCGGCTCACCCTCCCAATCCAGGGTGGCGGCCGAGACCAGCACGTCGCGCCATTCGCCATGCACCAGCAGGGCCGAGCGGAAGTCGCGCACGATGCCCGAGGCGGCCAGTTCGGCGGCCAGGCGCCGGGGTTCGCTGCTGTCGGGCCACAGGCCGAGCTCGCGGCCCGAGCGCCCCATCAGTTCGTCGCGGCTCAGGCCCACCAGGGCGCAGAAGCCGGAGTTGGCGAAGCGGATGCGGCCGTCGGCCATGTGGGCCACGCAGATGGCGTCGGGGCTGGCGCGCAACACGCGGTCCAGCAGCGTGGCGGTGCGCTGGTGCTGCTGCAGCGCCAGGCGTTCGACGGTGATGTTGTGGCTGACGCCGCGCCAGCCGATGTGCTCGCCGTCGGCGTCGAAGACCGGCTCGCCCGAGGTCAGCGCCCACAGGATGCGGCCGTCGGGCGTGCGAAACGCGTTGACGCGGTCACGGTAGGCGCGCTTGGCGCGGATGTCCTCCAGCAGGCCGGGATAGTCGGCATCGCGCACCAGCACCACGCCGCCGGGTTCGCCCATGCGCAGGAAGGCCTCGCGCTGATGGCCTGACAGGGTCTCGAACTCGTCCGACAGCATGGTCACGCGGAACTTGGCATCGGCTTCCCAGGCCCAGTTGTGGGCGGCCTGCACGAGGCGGCTCAAGCGGGCTTCCTCGTTCAAGGCCTTGCGCAGCGCAGCGCCCAGAACGCGGTTGATCAGCAGCGCCGACAGCAGGGCCGTGGCGGCATAGAGGCCATGTGCAGCGAGGCGGTCGCCCAGGGTCACGCGCAGGGTCGCGCCGGCGCCGGGAATGCGGCCGCTCGCTTCCATCCACGCCAGCACGCCCACGGCGCTCAGGTAGAGGGCGGTCAGCAGCATGGCGGCGCGGCTGCCGGCCAGGCCGCCGCCCAGCGTGATGGCCATGCAGGCGACGGCCAGCGACACGGTGTGCACGCCCAGGCCGACCTGCATGGCATGCACGGCGATGGTGGCGATGGCCATGGCCAGTGTGACGACGCAGGCCGCATTGGGCCGCCCGCTGCGGCGCAGGCCCCAGCCCAGGCCGGCGGCGGCCAGCATGCCCAGCGCGATCATCAGCCGCTGGCCGGACAGGGCCGTGGTGTGGCCGGTGGCGAACTCGAAGGCGGCCAGGGCCGTCATTGCGCCGCCCAGGCAGGCCAGCACCGTCGTCAGCACGCGCGCGGCGAGGTCGTGCGGCGACTCGCGTGGGCGCGCCGGGGCGTCCAGCGTGGAGTCGAAGGTGCTGGGTGCCGACACTGGCTACGCAGCGACAAAGCCGTTGCGGGCGTGGCTGCCGTCGCAGAAGGGTTTGGTCTGGCTGCCGCCGCAGCGGCACAGCCGCGCCTGCGCGACACGGCAGACCATGCGGCCGGTGCCGCTCAGCACTTCGATGGGCCCGCGCACCTGCAGCGGACCGTTGGGCTCGGGCTCGATGTCGATGCGGCCGTCGCGGACCGCCGGCATGTCGGTGGGCAGGCCCAGCAGGCCGGTCTCGGGCTCGCCCGTCGCAGCGAAGTGGCTGTCGTGGTGGCTGCCGTCGCAGAAGGGCTTGTTCTTGCTGGCGCCGCAGCGGCACAGCGTGGCCCGCGTGCCGATGGATTCGCCGCGCAGCACCAGCTTGCCGCGGATGCCGTAGGGCCCGGATTCACGCACCGACAGCAGATTGACGGGCGGCGGCGTCTCGTCGGCCTCGCCATCCTTGCGGCGGTACTGGATGGCGCCCGAGGGGCAGGCATGCGCGATGTCGACCAGGCGCTCGACGGGCATGGCGTCCGGGTAGAGCCAGGCGCCCTTCACATTGGCGAGGAAGACCTTGGGCGCGCCCGTCACGCAGAAGCGCGCATGGATGCAGCGCTGGGCCTCGAAGCGCAGCTCCAGTTTTTCACCCTGCACGACTTCGACGCCATCGACGGTCTCGGTGGGCGGGGCTGCAGCTGCGGGTGCTGCGACGGGCGCCGGCGCAGCGGCCTGGGGGGCCGGGGCGTTCAGGTCCAGCCCGCGCTCGGCGCGCTCACGCAGGGTTTGCAACTGCCGGGCGGCGCGGCCGGTGCGTTCGGCGCCGAGCTCGGCATGCAGGGCGGCACCGGCCTCGGCGAGCTGGCCCAGGCGTTCGATGAAGAAGCGCCGCGCCGACGGCCCCGGCGGCAGGGCGGCCGCGTCGCGCAGGGCCGTGAAGCTGGCGCCGGCGTGGCACCCCGGGTTGCTGGGGCCGGCGGGCAGGCGGGCGGCATGCTCGGCCAGCGGCGTGAAGGCACGCATCAGGCCCAGGCCCAGGTCGATGCACAGGGCCTTCTCGGTCGACGGGCCGGGCAGCAGATAGGCCTGGGCCAGCAGGCGCAGCATCAGGCCATAGCTGGCGTTGGCGATGTCGACCGTGGTGGCGGCGGCCGGGTTTTCCAGCCAGACCCGGCCCTCGGGCCGCGGCGGGCGGCGCAGCACCGGGTTGGTGGCGGCCGGCCAGGCGGGCTCGAAGTCCGGGTTGGCCTGGCGCAGCGCGGCCAGCTCGGTGCGGATGGCGGCGAAGCGGTGGTAGTGCGAGGTGTCACTGTCGCTGGGCGCGCCTTCGCCCTGGCGCACGATGGCGTCGAAGGCCGCCAGCGCCGTCTTGCTGCACAGCACGTGGCGGGCGCCGCCGAGATTGAGCTCGTTGGGGCCGAGCTGCAGCCAGCGGTCGCCACAGAAGGCCGTGGCTTCGCCATGCAGTTCGACGAAAGCCGCCAGGTCCTCGCTGAGCTGCTGGTAGAAGTGGCCGACGGTCTCGTAATCGCAGGCCATGGGTGTGACGCGCGGCACCGTCGAGCCGCGCACGAACAAGCGCTCGGCGGCAAAGCCCTCGCCGTCCTGCTCGCTGCTGCCCTCGGGGCGCTCCAGGAAGATGAAGTGCTGCAGCGTCGCGTCGTTGAAGGGTGCGAGCTTGACGACGACGCGGGCCGGCAGGTTGCCCGGGTCGAGCGGGAAGTTGCCCCGGCCAATGCGCGGCGCGCCGCCCAGGGCGGCCGTGATGTTCCACACCGCGACGAGATGGCCCATCTCCTCGATGGCCACGGCGGTGATCTCGCGCCGCCAACGCTCCACGGCCTCGGCCTCCTGCGGCTTCAGCCCTTCGGCTTCACCCTGCTTCAGGCTGAAGGCCGCGTAGAGGTAGGTGCACATCAGGTTGTGCTCCAGCTCGGCGGCCTCGTAAAGGCAATGCAGGAGTTGTTCGCGGCTGGGAGCCGCGGTGGGCGTCGTCATGAAAGCGCATCCTCGGGCTGGCTGCGCCAGACATTAGCACGCAGCCAGGGCCCGCAAACCTGTGGTTTTCAGGCTGTGCGGAGGCGGGGAAGCCAGGCCAAGGGATCGAAGCGCGCGGCCGGCGCTTCCACCCAGCGGTGGAAAGGCAGGGCCAGGCCGTTGGCCAGCAGCCAGGTGCCGACCAGCAGCACCACGCCGGCCTCGGGCGTCGCGCCCGGCAGATGGGCCAGCAGCGCGTTGCCCAGCAGCAGCACCGGGAAGTGCAGCAGGAAGAGGGCATAAGACGGCGTCGCCGCGCTGGCGAAGGCCGATGCGACGGCGGCCGGCAGCAGTGGCTTGCCTTCGGCGTGGCGGGCCTGGGCCCAGGACAGCCACAGCGCCGTGGTCAGGGCCAGGGCGAGGCGGTCGCGCCACTCCAGCATCAGGGACGCGAGGATGGCGACCGCCAGCAGCCACAGGCCGGCGCGGCGGTGGCGCCACAGGCCCAGCCAGTGCACCAGGGCACCCAGGCCGTAGGCAGCGAAGAAATAGAGGCCGTAGGCGTCCAGGTCGGGCTGGCGGTTGAAGACCCAGGCCGAAGCCAGCGCGAGGACCGCGACGAGGACGGGACCGACGACGAGGCGGCTCGGGTGGTGCCAGCCGCGGCGCGCCAGCCACATCAGGCCGACCAGCAGGGCGAACAACTGCAGGTCGATGGCCACATACCAGGCGCCGACCGTCAGCGCCTCGTAGCCCAGCACGTCGTGCAGCAGCAGCGCATGGGCGAGCAGCTGGCCCAGGCTGATGTCGGTGGGCACCAGTTCGGGCCAGGACGAGGCGATGAGGCCGGAGATGCCCAGCGTCAGCGCCAGGGCCGCCAGGAAGGGCAGCACCAGGCGCAGGTAGCGCCGCCACAGCAGCTCGGGCACGGCGGCCTGCAGGGCCTGGCCGCGCGGCGACAGGCCGCGGGCGCTCAGGTAGCCGCCGACGACGAGGAAGATCTGCACCGCCATGCGGCCGTACTGATGCATCGCACTGGCCAACAGAGGCAGGGCGGCATGGGCGGCGCGGGCGATCGGGCCGTAGCTGACCAGGTGGTGCAGCACGATGATCTGGGCTGCAACCGCCTTCAGGACGTCGATGTGCGGCAGTCTGCGGGACGGGTTGGACATAAAAAGAACGGGCCTGCTGGGGGCAGGCCCGTTGTTTCGGACTTGTGAAATTGTACCGGCGCTGCCCCGGGGAAAACCCCCTTGTTTCAGGCCGTCACGAAGCAGACCTGGAAATTTGCAACATCCCGGCGATTCAAGGGGTGCTTCAGCCGGGGCCTGCGGCCAGTGCAGCGTTCAAGCGCGCGAAGAAATCTTCCGCCAGTTGCTGCGAGGCGCTGTCGACAAGGAGAGCTCCGATCAGCGCCAGCGCGCCACCGACGCTGGCCGTCACGTCGTAGCTGAGGACCGTGTCGCGCGCGGCCACGGCCTGCAACTGGACGAGGGCCTCGCCCTTGCCGTGTCCGACAGCGTCCCCCGCCCCTTCAAAGCTGAGGCGGTAGCTCTGCGGCGGTGTCAGCTCCGACAGCTGCAATCGGCCCTGGAACTGCGCCTTCACCGGACCGACGGCCACGGTCATCAACACGTCGAAGGCGTTGTCACCGACGGCCGTGATGGCTTCGCAGCCCGGCAGGGCAGCCTGCAGCAGGACGGTGTCGTTCAGCGCGGCCCACGCGCGGGCCTGGGAAACGGGCAGGTGCTGCTGGCCGGTCAGGTTCATGGGTCGATTCTGGTGCCGGCGACGCAAAAGGCACGGCCCGCCGAGGGGTGTCGGCGGGCCGTGCGCGGGAGGCCGGGGGGGCCGCTGATTACTTGCCGGTGACGGTCAGCTGGTTGTCGACCGACTTCACACCGTCCACCGCCTTGGCGATGGCTTCGGCGCGGTCCTTCTCGGCCTGGGTGGAGACCTTGCCGGTCAGTTCCACCCAGCCATTGGCGTCGGTCTCGACGTGGACCTTGGCCAGCGACGAAACCTTGGCGGTGGCCAGCTGGGTCTTGATCTTGGTCGTCACGACCGAGTCCTTGACCCAGACCTTGGCGGTGCCTGCGGGCTTGTCGTCTGCAAAGCTGGCCAGAGGCACAACGAGAGCGCCGACGACAACGAGGGAAGCGAGTTTCGAGATCTTCATGGCTGTGGTTCCTTTCATCGGAAGCGGCAACACCCGATGCGCACCGCTGAAACCGAAATTTAAGCAGCGGGCCGTGGCGGGCGGGGCGGACGCGGTGCCGCAGTTTTGTAGGACGGCGGCTCAGGCCCGGCGGGGCAGCAGCAGCCGTCTCAGCGCGAAGCTGCCGGCCGCGGCGAGCAGGAAGGCCAGCAGCCAGAGGGCCGGCCAGGCGTCGCTGTCGGCGCCGGACCCGAACATGACCGCCGCGTTGTAGGCCGCATGCAGCAGGATGCAGGGCCACAGCGAATGGGTCCGCTCGTAGAGCCAGCCCATTAGCGTGCCGGTGATGAAGGCCGCCACGCCCTGGTAGATGTTCATGTGCGTGAGGCCAAACAGCAGGGCCGTGCCGCAGATGGCCGGCCAGCGCCGGTACTGGCGCAGGAAGCTGCGCAGGATGACGCCGCGGAACAGCATCTCCTCCACCATGGGCGCCACGAGGCAGACCATCAGGACCGAGATCAGCCCGCCCGAGGTCATGCGCTCAAACATCGCCGCGTCGGAGGCCGAGATCGGGAACAGCGCGACCACCACCAGCTCGATGGCCATGATGGCGAGGGTCAGCGCCGGCACCAGGCAGAGGATGGGCAGGGCCAGCAAGCCCACCACGGCGATCGGCGAGCTGCGGGCGGGGTGGAAAAGGGCGCCATAACTCAGGCCGGACCACTGCATGACCACCGTGAACATCACGCCGTTGCCCAGCACCGAGGCCAGGTCCATCAGGTCGTTGGGATGCATGCCGAGCACGTCCCGGGCGTCGTACAGGGCGGCGCCGATGAGGAACTGGACAGCGAACAGGCAGGCCACCAGAAAGGCGGCCTCGAAGGCGTTGGGAAAGGTGTCGCGCGGCTGCGGCATGCATGACGGGGCGTGGCCGAGCGTGGCCTCGCCCCCTCCCTGTATTCGGTTTTGGCCGCGGACTCTAGCGCCCGCCCCGGAGCTGGCGAGACGGCCGTGGCCGGCGTTTGCAGCTCTTTACATGGGCGTGGGAAGAAATTGGCATCCGGCGTCGTTGTCGGGATGAAGGGCTGGATCGGCCGGCCCCGGAAACCGCACGCCTGGTGAAGCGCTTAAGCTGGCTGCTTCGAACTCGGGAAGCGGACATGAATTTCACCAAGATCATCGGGGTGCTGCTGATCATTGCCGGCACCGCCAGCCTGGTCACCGGCGGCTTCAGCTACACCAAGGACAAGACCGTCGTGAAGCTCGGGCCGCTGGAACTGTCGGCCAAGCAGAAGGAAGACGTGAACCTGCCGGTGTGGTTGGGCGTCGGCGCGATCGCGGTGGGCGGGCTGTTGCTGCTGCTCGGTGGGCGCAAGTGATGGCAGCGCCGCAAGACATCCTGCGCTTCTGGTTCGAGGACATCCAGCCTGCCCAGTGGTGGAAGGTCGATCCGGCCTTCGACGAGTTGGTGCGCAAGCGCTTCGGCGCCTTGCATGAGCAGGCCAAACACTGCGAGCTGTTTGCCTGGCGCACGACGCCCGAGGGCCGGCTGGCCGAGGTCATAGCTCTGGACCAGTTCGCACGCAACATCCATCGCGGCACGCCGGCTGCCTTCGCGGCCGATCCGCTTGCGCTCGCGCTGGCGCAGGAGGCTGTTGCCGCGGGCGACGACTTGAAGCTGTCCGTCGAGCAGCGCGCCTTCCTCTACATGCCCTATATGCACAGCGAGTCCGTCGCCATTCACGCGGCGGCCGAGCCGCTGATGCGCGAGCGTGCGCCCCAGCACACCCACGAGTTCGAGCTCAAGCACAAGGCCATCGTGGACCGCTTCGGGCGCTATCCGCACCGCAATGCCTTGCTGGGCCGCGCGTCGACGGCCGAGGAAATCGAGTTCCTCAAGCAGCCGGGGTCCAGCTTCTAGACGTCGAGGGTGTAGACGATCGCCTGTGCACGTTCCTGGGCGCTGTGACCGGACAGGGCCTTGTCCCATTCGGGGCCGCTGGCGCCTGTCGACGACGGGGCATTGCGCGTCATGACGGCAACCTCTTCGGTGCCGGCATCGAATTCACCCACCTGCTCGCGGCTGTCGAGAAACAGCTTGGCGACCGGACCGGCGCTCGAGTCGATGATGATCAGGTAGCGGGACACGCGGCGGTGCTGCTGCTGGGCATGTCGCGGCGGCAGTTCGTGACCGAAGCCTTGGTTCATGGGCGTCCTCGGAGTGGATCGACTGCTGCGCATTGTGCGCGCGGCCGCCGGAGTAACCCTGTAGGACGAGCCCGCCGGCGCATGATCCAATCCGAGTATTGGAACCGTTTCCAAAATAACCACAGCCAGCGGCCTGGCGAGGACGAGACATGCAGTGCAAGCGAGTGGTGATGGGCGCGCTGGCCGCCGGCCTGGCGGTGGCGGCGGTGGCCGGCGGCGCGCCTGACTTCGGCCCCAACGTCCACATCTTCGACCCGTCGACGTCCGGCATGCAGCAGCGCATCGACGAGATCTACGCCGCTCAGCAGCCCAACCACTTCGGCCCGCGCCGCGATGCCATCCTGCTCAAGCCGGGCACCTATCAGGATCTGCGCATCCCGGTCGGCTTCTACACCCAGGTGCTGGGCCTGGGCGCGCATCCGGACGACGTCCACGTCATCGGCGACCTGCGCTCGACGGCCTTGCTGGACAACGACAACGCGACGCAGAACTTCTGGCGCGGTGCAGAGAACTTCGCGGTCACGCCGACGCTGGGCATCGGCGACAACACGATGCAGTGGGCGGTGTCGCAGGCCATCCCGTTCCGGCGCATGCATGTGCGCGGCAACATCCGCCTCAACCAGAACAAGGGTTGGGCCAGCGGCGGCTGGTTTTCCGACGTGCTGGTGGATGGCCAGGTCAATTCGGCCACCCAGCAGCAATGGCTGTCGCGCAACAGCCAATGGCGCAGCTGGACGGGCTCGAACTGGAACATGGTCTTCGTCGGCGTGCAGGGCGAGCCGGCGGGCGAGTTCCCGACGCCGGGTCAGCGCTACACCAAGGTTGCGAAGGTGCCGCTGGTGCGCGAGAAGCCTTATCTCTTCATCGATGCCCAGGGTGGCTACGCGGTGCGCCTGCCGGCCCTGCGGCGCGACAGCGTCGGCATCTCGTGGGTCGATGGTGCCGTCGCCCCGGGCAAGACCTTGCCCATCGCGAAGTTCTTCATTGCAAAGCCCGGCCACACGGCGGCCCAGTTGAATGCCCAACTGGCCGCCGGCAGGCATCTGCTGTTCACGCCGGGCGAGTACTTGCTGACCGAGACCCTGCAGGTCAAGCGCGCCGGCACGGTGGTGCTCGGCATCGGCTTCCCGACGCTGCGCTCGGACAACGGTCAGCCGCTGCTGAAGACCGCAGACGTGGACGGGCTGACGATCTCGGGGCTGTTCCTCGACGCCGGCAAGCAGGACTCTGGTGTGCTGGTGGAGGTGGCGCCGGCAGGTGCCAAGAAGCGTCACAAGTCCGATCCCATCGTCTTGCACGACCTGTTCTTCCGCATTGGTGGCGCCGCGGCCGGCCAGGTCGACACGGCCCTGCGCATCAATGCCCACGACACCATCGTCGACCACACCTGGATCTGGCGCGCCGACCATGGCGAAGGCGTCAGCTGGACCAGCAACCCCTCGCCCCACGGCCTGTGGGTCAACGGCGAGGACGTGACCGTGTACGGCCTCTTCGTCGAGCACTTCCAGAAGGAGCAGGTCGTCTGGCAGGGCAATGGCGGGCGGGTCTATTTCTACCAGTCCGAGATCCCGTACGACCCGCCGACGCAGGCCGAGTGGACGGGCCCGACGGGCCGCGGCTATGCGGCCTACAAGGTGGCCGACACGGTGACGCGCCACGAGGCCTGGGGACTGGGCGCCTACAGCGTCTTCCTGAAACCCGACGTGGTGCTGGACCGCGCCTTCGAGGTGCCCAAGCTGCCTGGCGTGCGCCTGCACCACATGATCACCGTCTGCCTGGTGGACAAGGGCAGCATCGAGCATGTCATCAACGACGCGGGTGACGCAGCGCGCTGCAAGGGCGGCGGCAACACGGCGACGCTGAAGGACTACCCGTGAAACGACGCGCTGTCGGCCTCGTCTGACAGCGGGTCGCGCCGTCGCACACCGTTTGTCACAGGCTGTGGCCTCGAGACTGAGCGCACTTCAAACCAGGAGAGCGCCATGGGTGCCAGCAAGATCATCGCCATCCTTCTGCTCGTGGTGGGCGCGGCCAGCCTCGCCATGGGCGGCTTCAGCTACACCAAGGACAAGACCGTCGTGAAGCTGGGCTCGCTGGAGGTCTCGGCCAAGGAGAAGGAACAGGTCAACATCCCGATGTGGCTGGGCGTCGGCGCCATTGCCGTCGGCGGCCTGCTGCTGGTCTTCGGCAGCAAGCGCTGAAGAAAAAAACGGGCGCCTGGGCGCCCGTTGAACTGTTGCACTGACAGGGACAAGAGATCTTCAGCCGGCCTCTCGGGCGAGGCGCTCTTCGATGCGCGCCTTGACGGCGGGCAGCGCGGCGGGCAGGTGGAAGGCGAGCTGGGCGAACAGCTCGTCGTGCAGCTTCATCTCGGCCTGCCATTCGGCGGCGTCGATGCGGGTGACGGTGTCGAACTGCTCCTGCGAGAAATCGAGGCCGTCCCAATTCAGGTCGCCGTAGCTGGGCGACACGCCGAAGACATGCTCCTGGCCGCCGCCCGTGCCTTCCAGGCGGTCCAGCATCCACTTCAGCACACGCATGTTCTCGCCATAGCCGGGCCAGACGAACTTGCCGTCGGCGCCCTTGCGGAACCAGTTGACGCAGTAGATGGCGGGCAGCTTGGCGCCCGAGGCTTGGAGCTTGGCGCCCAGGGCCAGCCAATGCTGGAAATAGTCGGCCATGTTGTAGCCCATGA